>ERZ1106931.150-NODE-150-length-59464-cov-307.539851_pt1 | contig 59464 bp, 47 predicted proteins | sample MGYA00403664_ERZ1106931 | MGnify/ENA primary metagenome ERZ1106931 (study PRJEB35170, sample SAMEA104062435) | human gut metagenome | biome: human gut; feature: human-associated habitat; material: faeces | place: Denmark | collected 2012-06-29 ... | reverse complement strand
AGGCTTTGATTGACCGTGGCTTTACTATCGTTTCCGGTGGTACAGACAACCACTCTATGTTGGTCGACCTGCGTAGCAAATATCCTGAACTGACAGGTAAAGTGGCAGAAAAAGCATTGGTTTCTGCCGATATTACTGTTAACAAGAACATGGTTCCGTTCGACAGCCGTTCAGCTTTCCAGACTTCCGGTATCCGTTTGGGTACTCCTGCTATCACAACTCGTGGTGCAAAAGAAGATTTGATGCTCGAAATTGCTGAAATGATCGAGACTGTATTGTCTAACGTAGAAAATGAGGAAGTTATTGCACAAGTACGTGCACGTGTCAATGAGACAATGAAGAAATATCCTCTTTTTGCTTATTAAAAAACGATTTCAAAGCTAATAGCTTCACTGTTATCAGCTTTATTTCTTATTTATAAGGTCTGCTCTTTGTGAAAGGAGCAGGCTTTTTTTATTTATTAACGGTCCCGCCCGAACCATCTGTCCATATTTTCGTTTTTCTTACTATAAAAGAAATATATGATGTCATATATCACTCATAGCAAGGACGAATTCAACCGTACAGTGTGCAAGAAGAGAAAACAGAAGCGCACTGGACTCTATATACAGTCATCCCCGTCTTTCCACATTTTATTTCATAGGGAAAGACGGGGATTTATTTTACCGGCATCATACCGGAATATTTTTTTGAGGTATATATTTTAGCTCAATCCTTCTATTTCTCCATCCACAATATCGATGTGCAATGCCTGCGGCTCCTTGGGTAATCCCGGCATACGAAGAATTTCTCCGGCAATGGCTACAATCATTTCAGCTCCGTTATTGATAACAATATCTTTAATATGGAACTCGAAGTTGTTTACCGCACCATAAATCTTTGGATCGGCAGAAAATGAATATTGTGTTTTCGCAATACAAACCGGATAATGAGTAATTCCCATTTTCTCGATCAGTTTGATACGGTTGCGGGCAATACTGCTATAAGTAATAACGCTGGCTCCGTAAATATTAGTGGCTACCTTTTCAATCTTCTGCTGTATGCTATCTTCTTCTTTATAAGTGTAGCGTAAAGATTCGGACGGATTGTTCTCTATGGTATCTACTACCAGACGGGCCATATCTACTGCTCCCTCTCCTCCTTCACTGAACGCATTGTTAATGGCGAAACCCACTCCCAACTGTTCGCAATGTTCGCGCAGTAATTCCATTTCTTCATCCGTATCGGATGCAAACTTATTGAAAGCTACGATGATGGTCTGACCGAATGAGCGAAGGTTACGAACGTGTTTGTCGAGATTACGCAATCCTTCTTTCAAGCCTTCCATATTCGGCTCTTTGATACGGTCGAGACTGACACCTCCGTGCATCTTTAATCCTTGTGCCGTAGCGACAATCACCGTGAGACGTGGTTGGAGTCCGCTCTTGCGGCATTTGATATTATAGAATTTTTCTGCACCGAGATCGGCACCGAATCCGGCTTCTGTTATTACATAATCACCGAAAGACATTGCCAATTTAGTGGCCAGAATAGAGTTACAACCATGTGCGATATTAGCAAACGGACCACCATGTACAAAAGCAGCGGTTCCTTCGGTAGTCTGCACTAAATTAGGATGGATAGCATCTTTCAACAACACAGTGATGGCTCCTGCCACTCCCAAATCTTTCACAGTAAAAGGTTGGTCGTCATACGTGAAGCCCAACAGGATATTTTCAATACGGCGACGCAGATCACTCACATCTTTGGAAAGGCAAAGAATTGCCATAATCTCCGAAGCAGGAGTAATATCGAAACCGGACTCTTGGGTAATCCCGTTCGATTTAGGTCCGAGGCCGACAACGATGCTGCGCAACGAACGGTCGTTCACGTCAAGCACTCTCCGCCAAAGAATTTCTTTCAATCCGAAACCTTTTGCCTGGTTCTGATAGAGATAATTATCGAGCAGGGCGGAAATCATGTTATGGGCAGAAGTGATGGCATGAAAATCTCCGGTAAAATGGAGGTTAATTTTGTCCATCGGAAGCACTTGTGCATATCCCCCACCGGCTGCTCCTCCCTTCATTCCGAAACATGGACCGAGAGACGGCTCGCGAAGAGCGACAATCGCATTCTTTCCAATTTTATTCAATCCCAAAGCGAGACCGATAGATACTGTAGTTTTGCCAATGCCCGCTTTGGTTGCTGTGATAGCAGTTACCAGAATGAGATTGCTTTTCTTCACTTTCTCTTCATCAATCAGTTGTTCGGGGATCTTTGCTATGTAGCGGCCATAATTCTCCACTTCCTCACGAGGGATTCCGATACCTTCGGCAACTTGCTTAATCTTCTTCAGCTCAATACTGCGAGCTATTTCTATGTCTGATTTCATACAGAATATGATTAGTTTTATTTTTGAAGGAACAAAAGTATAACAAAAAAGCGAAATAGAGAAATTTAAAGTTCGACGGATATTATATCTCTATTTTTCATAACACAACAAACTCTTTTTACGCTATAACTGTTGTAAATGACATAACCTAAAACAACAACTTAATTATGGAATGGATTATTAATCAACTAAGGGTACATCCTGAACTTGCTATTTTCCTGACGCTCTTTGCCGGGTTCTGGCTTGGCAGACTCAAAATAGGGAAATTCTCCTTGGGGACAGTCACCAGCGTTCTTCTGGTCGGAGTATTGGTCGGACAACTGAATATCACTGTAGATGGTCCGATGAAAGCTGTGTTCTTTCTGCTTTTCTTATTTGCCGTTGGCTATAAGGTAGGTCCGCAGTTTTTCCGCGGATTGAAGAAAGACGGCCTGCCACAAGTGGGATTTGCCGTACTGATGTGTATTGTCAGTCTGGTAGCCCCGTGGATACTGGCCAAAATCATGGGATATCATGTAGGAGAAGCTGCCGGACTGTTGGCAGGCTCACAAACAATATCCGCCGTTATCGGCGTGGCAAGCGATACGATCAACCAGCTGGGAATCAGCGATGCACAGAAAGCCACGTTCATCAATGCAATTCCGGTAGCGTATGCCGTAACTTATATTTTCGGAACGGCCGGTTCGGCGTGGATTCTGGCTTCTCTCGGCCCTAAAATGCTGGGTGGACTGGATAAGGTGAAGGCCGACTGCAAGGAATTGGAGGCTCAAATGGGAACATCGGAAGCTGACGAACCCGGATTTTCCCCGGCTCTTCGTCCGGTTGTGTTCCGTGCTTATAAAATCACCAATGAATGGTTTGACAAAGGAAAGAAAGTCAGTGAACTCGAAGCTTATCTATGTAAAAATGATAAACGGCTGTTTGTAGAACGGATTCGTCAAAAAAGAGTGGTGAAGGAAGTAGATCCGAACCTGATTCTTCATAAGAATGACGAAGTGGTACTTAGCGGACGCCGTGAATTTGTGATTGGAGAAGAAGACTGGATCGGTCCGGAAGTGATTGATGCACAATTACTCGACTTCCCTGCAGAAACTCTTCCTGTAATGGTGACCCACCGGACTTTTGCCGGAGAAACGGTTTCCAAAATCAGGGCGCAGAAGTTTATGCACGGGGTTAGTATCCGGAATATCAAACGTGCCGGAATCAATGTTCCGGTATTGCCTAAAACGATTGTAGATTCGGGAGATATTCTCGAACTTACCGGTCTTAAACATGAAGTGGAAAGTGCTGCCAAACAAATGGGCTATATTGACCGGCCTACCAACCAGACGGATATGATCTTCGTTGGATTGGGTATTTTGCTCGGTGGTCTTTTCGGTGCACTGGCTATTCATCTGGGAGGTGTTCCTATCAGTCTTTCTACCAGTGGCGGCGCATTGATAGCCGGACTTCTGTTCGGTTGGCTACGCAGCAAGCATCCTACTTTCGGAGGTATCCCCGAACCTTCTTTATGGGTATTGAATAATGTAGGACTGAATATGTTTATCGCAGTGGTCGGTATCGCCGCAGGTCCCAGTTTCATTGCCGGATTCAAGGAAGTAGGCGTCAGTCTGTTTATCGTCGGCGCATTGGCAACGGCCATTCCTCTCCTCGCCGGATTGCTGATGGCGAGATACTTGTTCAAATTCCACCCTGCCCTGTCATTGGGATGTACGGCAGGAGCACGTACTACAACAGCTGCATTGGGAGCTATTCAGGATGCAGTGGAAAGCGACACACCGGCATTAGGATATACGGTGACGTATGCAGTCGGCAATACGCTCCTGATTATCTGGGGAGTTGTCATCGTACTACTTATGTAAAACTATATAAATAAATATCATTATGGAAAAGAAAACAAATAACCCTGCCATTACCAAAAGTTATGCCAAGAAAATGGAAACGATCAGCCCGTTCGAGCTGAAAAACAAACTGATCAATATGGCAGATGAAAGTATCAAGAAGATAGCACATACCATGTTGAATGCCGGAAGAGGTAACCCGAACTGGATTGCTACCGAACCACGCGAAGCCTTTTTTCTGCTGGGACAATTCGGCCTTTGCGAATGTCGTCATGCGTTTTCACTGGAAGAAGGAATAGCAGGTATTCCGCAAAAGGCGGGAATTGCTGCCCGTTTCGAGGCTTTCCTGAAAGAAAACGAGAAAGCTCCCGGTGCTAACCTGTTGAAAGAGGGCTATAATTATATGCTGATGGAACATGCTGCCGATCCGGATACGCTTATTCACGAATGGGCGGAATCGGTGATTGGCGACCAGTATCCTGTGCCCGACCGTATTTTACATTTTACGGAGTTAATCGTACAGGATTACCTGGCGCAAGAGATGTGTGACCGCCGTCCGCCGAAAGGAACTTTTGACCTTTTCGCGACTGAAGGAGGTACAGCAGCCATGTGTTATCTGTTCGATTCTTTGCAAGAGAATTTCCTGTTGAACCAGGGGGATGCTATTGCTTTGATGGTTCCTGTGTTCACTCCTTATATAGAAATCCCGGAACTGCGACGCTATCAGTTCGACGTTACCGAAATTTCTGCCGACCAGATGACTCCTGACGGTTTACATACCTGGCAGTATAAGGATGAAGATATAGACAAGCTGAAAGATCCGCGGATCAAAGCGTTGTTTATCACCAATCCGAGCAACCCGCCCAGCTATGCACTTAGCAAAGAGACTACCGAACGTATCATCAACATTGTGAAGAATGATAATCCGAACCTGATGATTATCACGGATGATGTGTACGGAACGTTTATTCCTCATTTCCGTTCATTGATGGCAGAGTTGCCGCACAATACGCTTTGCGTTTATTCGTTCTCCAAATATTTCGGAGCTACAGGATGGAGAACCGCTGTGATCGCTCTACACGAAGACAACATCTACGACAAAATGATTGCCCGCCTGTCGGAGGAGCAGAAATCAATATTAAACAAACGTTATTCCAGCCTTAGCCTGCAACCGGAAAAGATGAAATTTATTGACCGCATGGTGGCTGACAGCCGACAAATTGCGCTGAATCATACTGCAGGGCTTTCCCTGCCCCAACAGATACAGATGAGTTTGTTTGCCCTCTTCTCGCTTTTGGATAAAGAGGACAGTTATAAAGCCAAGATGCAGGAAATTATTCATCGCCGCCTGCATGCATTGTGGGATAATACAGGTTTCACACTGGTAGAAGATCCGCTGCGTGCCGGATATTATTCGGAGATTGATATGCTGGTATGGGCGAAGAAATTCTATGGGGATGACTTCGTTACTTATCTGCAAAAGACCTACAATCCATTGGATGTGGTTTTCCGCCTGGCAAACGAAACTTCACTCGTTCTGTTGAATGGTGGTGGCTTTGCCGGACCGAAATGGAGTGTGCGTGTGTCACTAGCCAATTTGAATGAGGCCGATTATGTGAAAATCGGACAAAGCATCAAGTGTGTGTTGGAAGAATATGCCCAAACATGGAAAGCATCAAAAGAATGAACTAAGTAGTTCATTTTATAAATGAGAATTTAATTCAGACAGAAGAACATAAGAACAAAAAATAAAATAGCAGTTAAATAAACAACAGAAATAATTTTCAAAGCGCAGCATTTATGTTCTTTTGTTCTTATGTCTGAAATTTTTCTCGCTCTTATGTCTAAAAATTAATTAGCGTTTATTTAAAACGGGAGGTATCTACTTCTTCCCTTTTCTTCTCTTTGTATCCCCCAAACTTATAGTTAAACGAAACGCCGAATGTACGGGTGGTCCGCATATAATGGTTCTTTACATTCTGCAATCCGTAGCGAACTTGTGTCGAAACGGTAGAAGTGTTGAATATATCATCACACTTCAAGGTTAGTTGTGCTTTTCCTTTTGCAAAGGTGTAACGAAGTGCCGCATCCAGGTTTCCCGAACGGGGAAGATCGAAAATACCCTGGATGGCTCTATTTTGATAGAATCCGGTCAAAGTGAATTTTAAGTCGGGTTTTGTGGAAAGGGTAAAGGTGTTGTTCATCGTCAACACAAATGTATATAGTTTACGGTCAAACGGGATATCCCAAAAATCACTGTCTTTTTGGCGATAGCGAAAGCCGATGGCTGTAATACGGGAGTCCAGCCATTTTTTTACCTTGAAGGGAACTGTCATCATTAATCCGGCCTGCGATGAAAAATCAAAGTTGAAGAGCTTGTAAATCTCCACCAAACGTTCAGGTGACTGGTAAAGGGTTTGCATTTCGTTGTTTTTTGTATAGCTATAAAAGGCAGAAAAGACGTACTTGCTTTTCAATATATAAGTGAAACTCGTTTCATAGTTCGTTGCAGGTTTAAGATAGGGATTACCTTGAATTTCAGAATAGGCTCCCATGTAAGAAATAGAGTTCTGCACGCTCCAGTATTCAGGATATTCCTTATCACTACTCAATGAGAGTTGCAGGACATGTCCGGCGGCAGGCATATAAGTCAGATTAGCTACCGGATAGAGGCTCCATCCATTCCAGATATCTGTATGATATTGCTCTGCTGCCAGGGAAACATCGGCCGAGAGTTTATCGCCAAAGCTCTTATTCAGTCCTGCATAAACATTCAGGGTTTGTTCGCGACGGCGGGAGGCCATATTATTATCCGGCAGTAAGTGGTCTGCTTCAGGATCGTAATATTTCTGGTAACTATGGTCTAAGGCGGTCGTGTAAGCCATACCATAATTCAATCCCCACCCTTTGCCTAAGGTATGTTCTTGCCCGGCATAAAAACGCCATTGATTGATTTGTTGTTTATCGCGGCTTAAGAAATTCATTGTCTCTGTTCCCATCGTGCTATATAATAATTGGCTGCCGGGAGAATGATAGGATGTAAATGCCACTCCAGCTTTCAGCCCGAAAGGGGTTTGATAATCTAACTTTGCGTTATGGAGCTGGCTGTCTCCCTGTGAATCGGTAACAGAGTTTTGCGCACCGGTAGCTATGGAATAATGTTTGGAATCGGTAAAAGCTGTTGTGTAGACCAGGCTTAACAGATGATCTTCTGCTAGAGAGTAATCCATTCCGAGACGTATCTGATGACTGTTGGTACGGGAAGTCATTATTTCATCCATATCCATCTGATGCGCTGAACCATCGGCTAATGTGTGAAGTGCTTCTTTCTCCGTAATCCTTCGGTCACGATCATAAGAGTAAGAGTAAAGAAGATCTGCAGAGAATTTACGTCCGGAGTACAGAAGACTTCCACGTTCTGCCAAAGATTCGTAGTGATGTTGGTTAAAAGCTGTATAGAGTTCTCCTTGAAGGGAAGATGCTTGTCCTGTGCCGGGTGCTAATATCAGGTTAATCATCGGTCCGCGTACCTGATAGCGTGCCGGAGCGGAATACATCACTTCCGCCTTTTCAATCCGGCTGACAGGAATCGATTTTAATAAAGCATCCAATTGTTCGGCAGACAGAGTGGTCACTTTTCCGTTGATGACAACAGTTACCTCCTGTCCTCCCAACATCAGACTATTATTCATATTTACTATACCCGGAAGATTTTTCACAACATCATAGGCATTATCCACAGGCAGGTTGCCCACCAGTCTCGGCACGTCATACACGAGTTTGCCTTGTTCGGCTTTCACGATAGGGCGTTCACCTATAATCATCACTTCGGGCAGTTCCTGAAACAAACTATCCATATAACCTATATTCTTGATACTGTCGACAGGTTCCTGTGACTGTTGTCCGACTTGTGCTGTAGCGGATATCCACACACATAGAAGAGACATAAATAGTAAATTAATCCGTTTCATTTCGTCTTTATTTTTGGAATACGACAAAATACGGTAGAAAAAATGGAAATTTGCGTTATCACTGGCTTATCTAGTGTTATTTAGTCTTATCAAAGAGAAGAATAAGAATAGTTTCCTATTATCTTTGTCAGTATGAAATTACCACTAAAACATATTGTCATACTGGTTATCTGCTCATTAATCGGAATCTTTGTTTATCAAGCTTATTGGTTGACAGGGCTTTACCGGTCTATGAAGATGGAAATGGAGAGCAATATCAGAGATGCGATGCGGACGAGTGACTTTAACGAGGTCGTGCTCCGGGTAAATGATTTGCAAAAAGATAATGTGGAACACGGTTCGCTGACGGTATCAGCCGGATATGATGCGGACGGCAATTCATTAGTGACTAAACAAACGATTTCTTATACGGATAGTAGCCGTCAGGATACGATACACTCCCGGACAGAAACTACTACGGATACGGTAAAGACCGTTGGTAACGCTCCGGAAGATTCTACACCTGTTGCAAGTAGCGAGAACGGGCTGGATGTGTTATTGAAAAAGCAAGATTCGCTAAAGGAGCTGTTAATGAGTATTCAGCAGGGTATTCATTCGGGTGTGGACACTTATATAGATGTCAACCTGCAGCGATATGACAGTTTGCTCACCCATGTGATGAAAGAGCATAATCTCTCTATTCCTCATCACACTCTTTTGATTTATACCGGAATCAGTGCCGATTCTTCCATTGTATATACCGATACATTAGGTATTGCGGGAGATAGCAGTTATATTCCCAGTCCCAAGGCAATCCGCTATGACTATGAATTTAATATGCATCACAGCCAACGCTACCAACTGGTGTTCGAGCCGATCAATTCATTGGTGTTAAAGCAGATGACAGGTATTCTGGTCACTTCATTTGTAATTCTTCTGATTCTCGGATTCTCTTTCTGGTTCCTTATCCGGACGCTTCTGAAACAGAAAACGCTGGATGAAATGAAAAGTGATTTTACCAATAATATCACGCACGAATTAAAGACTCCCATTGCCGTAGCCTATGCGGCTAATGACGCATTACTGAACTTTAACCAGGCGGAAGAGAAAAGCAAGCGCGACCAGTATCTACGCATCAGTCAGGAGCAGTTGCAAAGGCTTAGCGGGCTGGTGGAACAGATTTTATCCATGGGAATGGAGCGTCGCAAAACGTTTCGTTTGCATCCGGAGGAAATCAACCTGAAGGAGTTGATTACTCCGCTCATGGAGCAGCACCAGCTAAAAGCGGACAAGCCTGTACATATCGAATTGGATATTCAACCGGAAACGCTTGTCATTGTAGCCGACCGTACGCATTTCAGCAACATCATCAGTAACCTGATAGATAATGCAGTGAAATACTCGAAAGAGGAAGCCGAATTGTCTATTTCCTGCCGACAGACTGGGGGGACAGTAACCGTCAGCGTTACCGACCGGGGAATCGGGATTCCACTTGATAAACAAAAGCACATATTTGATAAATTCTACCGGGTCCCGACGGGTAATCTTCATAATATAAAAGGTTACGGACTAGGACTGTTCTATGTCAAGAGTATGGTCGAAAAACATGGAGGAACTATCACCGTAAAAAGTGAACCGGACAAAGGAAGCACTTTTACCATTACTTTATAAACCCATAAAATCATGAGTAAAAACAAAATTACCGTATTACTGGTAGAAGACGAACAGACGCTCGCCATGATTATCAAGGATACACTTGAAGAAAATGATTTTATCATTCATACGGCGAATGACGGTGAGGAAGGACTAAGCCTTTTCTTCGAACTTCATCCGGATGTACTTGTAGCCGATGTGATGATGCCGAAAATGGATGGCTTTGAAATGGTACGTCGCATCCGCCAGACGGATAAACAGACTCCTGTCTTATTCCTGACTGCCCGTTCGGCCATCAATGATGTGGTGGAGGGGTTTGAACTCGGAGCGAATGATTACCTGAAAAAACCTTTCGGTATACAAGAGCTGATTATCCGAATCAAAGCACTGATGGGAAAGGCTTTTCTCTTCACAGAGAATAAGGTTGCCAATCATTTTGAGATGGGAAGCTATCTGTTTGATCCTGTTGCACAAACTTTATTACACGCAGGAACGAGACAGGAACTCTCTCATCGTGAATCGGAAATCTTGAAACGGCTTTGCGAAAACCGGAATCAGGTGGTCAACACGCAGGATGTCTTGCTCGAACTTTGGGGAGACGACAGTTTTTTCAATTCCCGAAGCTTGCATGTGTTCATTACCAAATTGCGGCATAAACTCTCGCAAGATGAACAGATACGTATTGTCAATGTACGGGGAATCGGTTATAAACTGATTGTCAACTAAACTCTTTAACACCGCAAAGTGCCATGAATAAAAGACAGTTCACAGGATTTATGTTTTTACTTTGTACCTGTACCGCATTTGCGCAACAGGTGGAAGTAAAAAAGGATAGCATCGGCCGTGCGGTTCTTCTGCCACCGGAGCAAAAGCAGCCATTAAATATGGATAAGGAGGGCTTCATCTTACCCGATATGAATATAACGCCGAACGACAGGAAGCCAACCATTCAAACGGATAGCATGACGCTTCATATATCTCCTCCCGAATTTATGGATACTCCCTGGCCTACTCCCAGACTGGGTACTTCTTTCGATCCCTTCAGCCGTGACTATAATCGGTCGGATATTTTCGGGATCAATGCTAACAGCTATTTAAGTACGTATAGTTTGCATAATACGTATCCTACCATGGGGACGCATATTCAGGTAGGTGCCATTTATACGTATGCCCCTAATGAACGATGGGAGCTTTCAGGTGGGCTGTTCAGTGCCAAGTACACAATGCCTTCTTTCCAACATGGTGCCAGAAATGATTTTGGTTTTAGCGGTTCGGCCGCTTACCGGATTAATAAATTTCTGCGTATACGGGCTTTCGGCGAATATTCTGTGAATGGCGAACGAAATGCTTCGCAGGGATATCTCACTCCTATCTATCCGCAAAGCGGTTATGGCATGATGCTTGAAATCAAGTTCAACGATTATATCGAACTCCATGGAGGTATGGAACGCTCATACAACCCGATGAAAAGGAAATGGGAGACGGCTCCTGTCGTTTATCCGGTGATTAAATTGAAAAGATAAGTTTTTTTCTAAGAAAACATAACGGAAGCGGATAGTCAGGTGGAAATTATCTATCTTTGTGGTAAATCAACCTTTACGAAGATGAAAAAACTGATTCTATTTCTTTCGCTGATATTATCGGTCGGTTTTGCATCTGCACAGTCGGAAATTCCTTCCGATAGTATTCGTCGTGCTCCATCTACCAATATCAAAGAGTTTGGTGGTTTTCTGCTGGATATGGGGTTAATGAACGTAGCAACTCCCGAACTTCCCAAGTTTAATTTAGATATGCCTAATATGACGAAAGATTATAATCAGCTCTTTCGTTTAAACACGGATATTACCTATTCTCAAGGATTCACCGACTCTTTTTCTTCGTCTTCTTACTCCGGGTTTGCCGGTTTTGGATACGGATATGGTTGGGGATTGTCTTCTTCTCCACAGTTTATGCAGATGGGATCTTTCAAACTGAAAAACGGAATGAGAATCAATACTTACGGAGATTACAACAAGGATGGCTGGCGGGTGCCTAACCGTAGCGCTATGCCTTGGGAAAGGAATAATTTCCGGGGAGCGTTCGAACTGAAATCTGCCAATGGTAATTTCGGAATACGAATTGAGGTGCAGCAAGGAAGAAATGTTCCTTATTAAATAATAATTAGGCACGGATTACACGTATGTCACGGTCTTTAGGGTTATCATTGCTGAAAAATAACCGCGTTAATCCGTGTAATCCGTGCCTAAAAAATAGCAATTAATTAGTGGCAGGTACTTATTAAAATCAGGAAAATCAGAAGGCTTTGTCTGCCGCACTGATTGCATTGGCTATACGGTCACACCACGAATCAAATTCCGGATCGGGTGTTTGAGTTTCCGGATGAGAAAGCATATAATGTACAGCTTGCCGCAATCCGTCCGCCATAGAGATATGGCATATAAAATCTGGGACGAGCCGCTTTATCTTCGAATTATCGAAAACAACCGTAGCCGCTTTATCTCCTAAGAGTTCCCCCCTGAAATCATAATGATCGCTATGTTTGGCAAGGAAATCGGATGCTACGTGCAATGCGTTCAGAGGTTTGCCTAACGCATCGGCGATTGTCTGGTAAATCTGATTCCAAGTCATACTTTCATCGGTAGTGATATGAAAAGCGTTCCCAATGGCATGTGGATTCGCCATCAGTCCGACATAGCCTTTGGCAAAATCTTTGGAGTGAGTCAGTGTCCACAAAGAGGAGCCATCACCGGGAATAATGACAGGTTTTCCGTCAAGAATCCGTTTGAGAATCTGCCAGTTTCCCTTATCTCCATGTACGGCTACGGGAGGTTTGGTTCCGTTATAGGTATGGCTGGGACGAACGATGGTCACCGGAAAGCCACTTGTCCGGTAGGCTGACATCAATACTTCTTCCGCTTCTATCTTGTTTCTGGAATACTGCCAGTAGGGATTGACCAGAGGGGTGCTTTCGGTAATGCGATAATCGGTTAATGGCTTTTGATAGGCAGAGGCACTGCTGATAAAGATGTATTGCCGCGTTTTATTCTGAAACAGGCGGATATCACGCTTTACGTCTTCTGCCGTATAACCGATGAATTGCGCAACCACATCGTAATGTTCAAGTGCGATGGCTTTTGCCACAGCTTCTTCATCATTAATATCCGCAATGATACTGTGAATTCCTTCCGGCATTTTTTTTGAGCCGCGGTTAAGGAGAGTAATCTCCCACCCTCTCTGTTGCGCCAATGCAACTACATCTGTACTGATAGTACCCGTTCCTCCAATGAATAATGCTTTCATAAAACCTGTTTTTTTATATTCTCCGGAGCAAATATATCAATTCCATGACTTACTTCCAGCAATCATTGCCATTTATTTTTCCGCCCGCAAGTTTATGTAGTATACAGATTACTGATTCTTGTACCCTTATTACTGATTTGAGGTATGAAATAAAAAAGATACCTCCAAATGTTTTATCTTTGTATCAGATTAATAACAAAGCATATGGATGAAATAACAAAAATTGAAACCGTCGATCAGTATGACCAGTTGTTTGGACTGGAGACATTGCACCCTTTAGTTAATGTAATCGACTTCTCAAAAGCTACCAAGTCGGTTGAGTATATCCGTATGAACATCGGATTCTATTGTCTGTTCCTGAAAGATGCCAAATGCGGGGATCTCACATACGGACGTAAGAATTACGATTATCAGGAAGGAACGGTTGTCTGTATGGCACCGGGACAAGTGAGCGGAATAGACAACCGTAACCGAACGGCTCCCCGTACCAAGTCGATTGGGGTTTTATTCCACCCCGATTTAATCCGTGGAACTTCATTAGGACAGAATATCAAAAACTATACTTTTTTCTCTTACGAGGTAAATGAGGCATTGCATCTTTCAGATCAGGAAAGAGAAATCGTAACCGATTGCATACATAAAATCCGGCTCGAACTGGAGCATACTATCGACAAGCATAGCAAGCAACTTATCGTACGGAATATCGAACTGCTATTGGATTACTGTATGCGTTTCTACGAACGGCAGTTCATTACACGCAATCAGGCGAATAAAGATATAGTCGTTAAATTCGAGCAATTACTGGACGAATATTTCCAAAATCAGGTGGCAATGACCGAAGGACTGCCATCCGTGAAATACTTTGCAGACAAGGCATGCCTCTCTCCTAATTATTTCGGGGACCTGATAAAGAAGGAAACCGGAAAAACTGCACAGGAATATATCCAGTGCCGGATTATCGAACTGGCCAAAGAAAGAATACTGGAAGGTGTTCAAACTGTCAGCCAGGTAGCTTATGAACTGGGATTTCAATATCCACAGCACTTCAGTCGGTTATTTAAAAAGCATGTCGGCTGCACCCCGAACGAATATAAACAAAAAAACTAGACGTATTTTAGATACAGGAGTCTCAACATCATGGGAGATAAAGTACTCAAAATAGGAACCGTGCATCAATGCAATTGTTGCCTGGGGAGTAAGACACTACACCCGCTGGTAAGTGTCATCGATCTCTCAAAGGCTGACTTGTCAGCTCATACGGGCATCAAGTTCGACTTTTATACGATTCTATTGAGTGAGTGTAAATGTGAAGCGTATATGTATGGTCACCAGTATTATGATTTTTCGGATGGTACTTTGCTCTTCCTTAGTCCCGGAGAGTCTATCAATATGAAGGAAAACAGTAAGAATTTTCCTTCCAAAGGATGGATATTGGCTTTTCATCCCGATCTGATTTGTGGCACTCCGCTCGGACTTAATATACATAACTATACTTTCTTCTCTTATCTGCCTGAAGAAGCATTACATATATCTTTGCGCGAGAAGCAAATCATTCTGGGGTTTATGGATAAAATAAACCAGGAACTCGAACGTTGCATTGACCGACATAGCAAGAAGATAGTTTCCAAGTATATAGAATTATTGCTGGATTACTGTATCCGTTTCTACGAACGCCAATTCATTACACGTAATGAAGCGAATAAAACGATTATCAAACAATTCGATAAAATCATAAATAACCATTTCGAGACGAAACAGGTACCGACTGTCGATATACTTTCACATAAGTATTGCGCGAACCTGCTTCATTTGTCTCCTGAATATTTCAACGACTTACTGAAGTATGAAACGGGGAAATCATTTAAAGAGTATATCGAGTTCAAACGCTTCGAGATTGCCAAAGATTGGTTGGTGAATACTGATAAAACAATCAATCAGATAACGCAAGAGCTGGGTTTTCAGAATCCACAGTATTTCAGCCGGTTATTTAAGAAAATCACAGGTTGTTCTCCGAATGATTTCAGGATACCTAATTGAAAGTATATGTCAAAGGGATTAGAGGAAGATAAAGCAATCAAAAAGTCTTAATAAAATTTGAATTGGAATATCAAATTCTTAATCTATGTTATAAAACATACTTTTTTTCTTGGAATATTTGCTAATTTCGCAATAGTCCGTATCTTTGCAATGTGTTTTTCATAGTATTAGATTTAAGGTTAACAAAGGTTGGAGCAAGGCGTTGCTCCTTTTTTTTATGTCTATACGTAAGCTCTCTCCTTTTTCTTATTCATGATAATATAGGAATTACGCTATTTTTCAATAACTTTGCAAAAAGAGAGATGTCAATTATGTCTCGATAAGACAGATCAAAAGGTTCTCTTTTTACGTTACATATAAAAAGATTATTTAATCCTTGTAGAATAATGGAAACAATGCAACCATATTATCGTCTGATGAAATCAATCCTCTTTGTATTATTTCTTTCTTTTGGCATGATTTCATGTGAGAAAGAGGATCCTGTTTCTACCTCTCCAACTACAAGGCAAACGGATGACTCAACTACTGATCCGACAGATCCCGATCCGACTGATCCTGTTGTTCGTTCGAATAATGAACAGACGGTGTTCATGTATCTACCCTGGTCGAACAATCTCACTTCTTTTTTCTATCAGAACATTGCCGATTTGAAAAGTATCATCGGAAACAATATATTGAAGAATGAACGGGTGATCGTATTTATATGTACATCGGCCACCAAAGCCACTCTCTCCGAACTTGTCTATGAGAATGGCAAAAGTGTACAGAAGACTTTAAAAAACTACGATTATCCGGATCCTACCTATACAACCGCAGAGGGCATCACTTCTATTTTGAACGATGTACAAACCTATGCTCCCGCCAAACGATATGCAATGATTATCGGATGTCACGGAATGGGATGGATACCTGTATCGAGAGCAGTTTCACGCAGCAGCTTGCAGATTAGTAAAAAGCACTGGGAGTATGAACATGCACCGATGACACGTTTTTTTGGAGGAACACAAACGAAATATCAAACTGATATTACTACGCTTGCCGGAGGTATTTCGAACGCGGGCCTAAAGATGGAATATATACTTTTCGATGACTGCTATATGTCTACGGTAGAGGTTGCCTATGACCTTAAAAACGTAACAAGCCACTTGATAGCTTCTACAAGTGAAATAATGGCCTATGGGATGCCATACGACAAGATAGGCCAGTACTTAATCGGAAATATAGATTACGAAAAGGTCTGTGACGGTTTCTATTCTTTTTATTCAAATTATGTGACTCCCTGCGGAACAATCGGTGTTACTGATTGCTCGGAATTAGACAACCTGGCGGCTATTATGAAAGAAATAAATCAGCGTTATACGTTTAACGAAGAATTAACGGGCGAATTACAAAGATTAGACGGATATACGCCTACCATATTCTTTGATTACGGCGATTACGTTTCCAAACTATGTTCCGATCCGGATCTATTAGAACAATTCAACGAACAGCTGAAACGCACTGTACCCTTTAAAAGGAATACCAAACAGTATTTTACAGCAATCTCTTCCTCCTACTATGGAGAAAGAATTGATATCAATACTTTCTCCGGAATCACGATTTCCGACCCAAGCACTAATCCGGGTGCTTCAAAAAAGAACGAAACAGCGTGGTATATTGCCACTCATTAAATCTACTCTAAGAAGCATACGGTGGTAGAGAGTTGATTCTTCACATGTGGTCTGTCAAATCTCTTAATAAAAATTGAATTGAGAAAACCAATTCTTAATCAATGTTATAAAACATACTTTTTTTCTTGGATTATTTGCTAATTTCGCAATAGTCTGTATCTTTGCATTGTGTTTTTCATAGTATTAGATTTAAGGTTAACAAAGGTTGGAGCAAGGCGTTGCTCCTTTTTTTATGTCCATACGCTAGATACTCCTTTAAACATGGCATGACATTATCCCTTAATCACCGCCATTGGAGCCAGCTCCACCAACGGCTTCACCAAGTCCCGCTCATTCGCTATCACTTGCGCAATATCTTTATAAGCTCCCAGTGCTTCATCCAGTTCGTTCTGCGAACGAAGTCCGTGAATGATACCTTGCTGATCCATTCTCTCCTTCTCTTCATCCAGTGACAAACGGCGACAGGCATCCTTTCTTCCCATTAATCGACCTGCACCATGCGAACAGCTTTTGAAACTCTCCGGATTACCCAGTCCCTCAACAATATAAGACTTGGTACCCATAGATCCGGGGATAATACCGATCTCGCCCTCATAGGCACGCGTAGCACCTTTTCGGTGTACAATCACATCCTGATCGAAGTGATTCTCCCAAGCTGCATAGTTATGGGCAATATTAATCATAGGATCAAAGTCCGTTTCAGGTTTCACTGCCTGGATGGCTTCACAAATACGAGTCATCATCAACTGACGGTTGGCAAAGGCAAAGGCCACACAGTAATTCATTTCACGGAAATAATCCTTTGCCATCTGTGTCTCCATTGGCAGGTAAGCTAGTCCCGATACCATTTCAGAATACCATTTCTCATTCCAATATTGCGCAATCTTATTATAGTGATTGGCAACCTTCAAACCAATGTTACGGCTTCCGGAGTGAATCATCACCCAAACATCAGACGTCGCGGTATCTTTTTGAATCTCAATAAAGTGATTTCCACCTCCCAGAGTTCCTATCTGCTTCAAACAAGCCTCGTACTGATTCTTCAAAACAGGCATCTCTTCAAAGTCGAATCCTTGCGGAAGCAATTCCTGATCCTGCTTTTTATTCTGATGATCGAATCCCAAAGGAACAACTGCACGAATCTTCGACATAATGGAAGTCAAATCCGTATAACTAAAACCTTCCGCTTTTAGATTCGTCTTAATCGCACACATACCACAACCGATATCCACTCCCACAGCATTGGGAACAATCACACCATTGGTAGCCAACACACCGCCAATAGGCATTCCTTTTCCCGCATGCGCATCAGGCATGATGGCAATATGTTTAAATGCAAAAGGCAGTGAAGTCAAATCCATAATCTGCGACATACAAGAGTCCTCTACTTCATCCAACCAAAGTTTAGCGGGTAAACGTGTTCCCATAATTACTTTTTCTTGAAATCTTGCTGATTAGTCGTAATACACTGATAATCAATGTTGTTTTAGACATAATGTAGATAAAAGAAACAAATTAGGAACAACATAATTGAGAAACCACAAAATGAAAGCATGAGAAAACATAAATTAACACTGAAAACAACGGCAATTTTCCGATTTTGGTATTCATAAATCAACTCCAAAAATTATAAGTAGGCACATCTGTTTTCCTTTTAACAGAATATACTGATATGCATGATATCGAGGGAAAGAGTCACTGTAAATCATGCAAAAAACAACGGAATTTCTAATTAGACAAATTATTTTCCGCTTTTTATAATGATTTTCGGATTTAACAAACGATATTTGGAGAAGAATGAGTATCTTTGCAACCGAAAACAATAATAATATACGCAATGGCTGAGAAAAATCTTAATCGTATAAAAGTTATCTTGCAGAAAAGGGGAAAACGAACAAATGGCTTGCAGAGAAACTTGGTAGAGACCAAGCAACCATTTCCAAATGGTGTACCAATGCTTGTCAACCACCTTTAGAAGCATTAATACAGATAGCTCAATGTCTGGAAGTTGATATAAAAGAACTCATTAGGCTTCCTGAACATAATCCTTATAAAGAATTGTAATGAAAAAAAATACTTCATTCACATTATTTGATTTTAATAAGAAACGTGCAGATAAGGTATAAATATTGGGCAAAGAGTCGCTTGATAAAAATGGTAACCTTATACCATTTATCGAGCAAGTTTGCATTGGTGACTCATTATTTACAATTGAAAGACTCAAAAGTAAATATACCATATGCAAATAAAGCGCAAGATATACTGAATTTGAGTATTGAATTCGTTCATGGAGAGAAGGAGCAACGACCTAATGATTTCTTCCCAAAATTAATGTAATTTGTGACTTAGAGCACGTTGATGCAAGATCTTAGGTGAGTCGGTCTTGACATTTTAACTCAAGCAGCAAGCACTCGGAGATATTTCTGTTTTTTATCCCAACTGGCTTATAATTCGGAAATTTATCAAAATTTGTATCAAAACTAAATAAGCATAACAATGGAACCATCTATATACAGTTTTTCACTTTGTACCGCACTGCCGTTAATGTTATTCTTCGGCTTTTATTTTTTGTTTGCAAAGACTCCTGAAAAGAAAATTTTCACAAATTATCTCCGCTCCCGACAGATTATGGGTATAGCTATGTTGCTGCTTTCAGCAAACTATTCGGTACATTTCTTCTTTGGTATCCGATTCAAAAATGCGGATTCTGCCATATTGATGAACATGTCCACATACTTTCTGTGCTATTCTCTGTTCAGTTCGGCATTGATAATGTTGCTTGATCGTTTTTACATTACCAAACGGCGTGTGTGGACACATATCATTTTATGGATTATATTTTCAACTCTTTCCGGAGTTGTGTTGTTCCTGTTGCCAAGCGGAATCATGCAAAAATTCTCTTTATTTGCTTTAGCTGCCTGGTTAGTCGTTTTTGGAGTCGTTTTAGCTCGCAGAGTCATAATTGCATATCGTAGAGCCATTCGGATTTTCAATGAAACTCAGGCGGATGATATAGGCGCATATATCGAATGGCTTTCCATATTCACTTATTGGGCACTTATCTTCGGTGTCGGATGCGGATTGCTGACATTTCTGCCAGACGAATATGTTTTTATCTGGATTTTGTCGTCAATACCGTTCTACAGCTATCTTTTCTACAGCTATCAGAACTACCTGCTGTTCTATGAACAGGTAGAAAATGCGTTTGAGCAGGATATACAATCTGAAGAAGAACTTCTGACAAATTCGGAAACTGAACTTGAAATAGTTTCTGAGAAAGAAGTTCCTAGGTCCTATACAGAATTTATAGAGAGGGTTGACAACTGGATAAAGACAGACGGCTATGTCCAGCAGGGACTTACCATAAAAGAACTGTCCGAAATACTTTATACGAACCGTACCTATCTTTCCGCTTATATCAAGACTACGTATAAAATGACATTCCGCGAATGGATAACCAGTCTCCGGTTGGAGTATGCGAAAAACAAACTGAAGGAGCATCCAGAAATCAATATACAGAAGCTGGCTGAGTCTTCTGGTTTTCTTTCCCAAAGTAACTTTATCAAATTATTTTCCGAGAAAGAAGGATGTACGCCTGCCAAATGGAAAAAATCAAATCGGGAATAATTTGTGTAGTGAAAAACATCGGAAAAGGTCACAGAAACCCATTTCCAAAAAGTGCTCAAACGACAAAAAAAGTGCTAATTCGACAATTCAAAAAGTGCTAATTCGACAAAAAGATGCTCAAACGACATTATTTATAAAATTTTACAGCAAAAGTTTTTCTAATCTTTTGGGCATAGAATGACATTTATTATCTTTGGAGAGGACAAAGATAATAAATGCAAGTTTATATGATCAGAAAAATCACTTTTCTTACCTTGTTTCTGTGGCTGATGACGGTAACTTTTCCTGTCATTGCGCAGCAGAAAACAGACACAACCTACACCTTCCGCTTCGTTCCGAAGAAGGACATGTTCTACGTTCCTTGGAATGGCAATGACACTGAACTTGCCCGCCTGTTGGAATGTATCGAAAACAGTAAAGCAACAATTTTTAACGGCAAGTTGCCGCTACTGGTTGACGGCTACTGCAATTCGCTGGGCGGTGAAGCCGAGAACCTTGCAACGGCGAAGATTCGTGCCAATCGAGTAAAATCAGAACTGATTACACGCGCGAAAATCAAGGAAGAAAACTTCATTACCCACAATCATGCGACAGGGGGTGATTTTGTAATCGTGCGCCTAACGGTACCCGCAAAGGAAACAGCCGCGATGGATGCGGAAGCGGAAGCACGACGCAGGGCAGAAGCCGAACGCTTAGAAACCGAGACGCGTGCCGAACAGGAACGGCGTGCCGAAGAGCAGCGCAAGGCGGAAGAAGCCCGACTTGCCGCTGAAAAGGCAGAAGCCGAGAAAGCTGCTCTACAAAATACACTTGCCGGCACGCCGTCGGAAACTAAAATCACAAATGATTGTCATCTCTCCCTGCGTGCCAACCTATTGCGCTGGGCTACCCTGACACCCGATTTAGGACTTGAATGGCGCATCTGTCAGTCGTGGAGCATTGCCGTAAACGGCTCGTGGACTTCTTGGACGTGGAGCGACAAGGACCGCCGCTATGCACTCTGGGAAGTGGCTCCGGAAGTGCGTTACTATATGGGTGAGAAGAAAGTCTGGTATCTGGGGGCGATGTTCAAAACCGGACAGTTCAACTACAAGATCTCCGAAACAGGCAAGCAAGGCGACCTGATGGGTGGCGGCATCACCACTGGCTATCAGCTACGGCTGAACAAAGCACTGACTCTTGATTTCAACCTCGGCTTGGGCTACCTGAATGCCGATTTCGAAAAATATGAAGTCATCGATGGTGTGCGCGTGCGCTGTGGCAACGAGACAAAAAATTGGTGTGGCCCCATCAACGCCGGTGTGACATTGGTATGGAAGTTATTCTAATACGGAGGAATAGAGTATGAAAGCAAGACAATATATATATATGATGGGAATGGCAGCCGCCGTGCTGCTCTCTTCCTGCGTGAAGGACACGCTTTATGACACGCCGCATCCCGACTATGGGAAAATTGCGGTGACAGCCGACTGGTCGGCCCGAGGTGAGGGTATCAACATACCTGCCACGTGGACGGTCACCATGGGCGACTATACGGGTACGGAGACTTCCGCCACCCATGCCCCCGACCATCTGTTTGCTCCAGGCAGCTACACCCTTGCGGTGTGGAACCCAGCTGAAGGAATCACGGTAAATGGTACCACCGCCACCATTGCCGCAGCCCCGGGAAACCGGGCAGGCACGGATGCCTTTGTAAACAATGCCCCTGGATGGTTCTTCACCTATACGAAACAGGTGAGCATCGAGAAAGACAAGGACTATCCGCTGACAGCCGCAATGAAGCAGCAGGTACGCGAACTGACGCTTGTCGTCAAACCGACGGGTGATGCCGCCGGACGCATCACGGAGATTGTTGCCCATCTGACGGGTGCAGCCAGAACACTCGATTTCGCTACCGATACCTACGGAGCCGTTTCAAACGTCGTGCTGCCCTTCACCAAGATAACCGAAGGTGACGATGCCGGCAAGTGGAAAGCCACGGTGCGGCTGCTGGGTGTGACTGGCACGGAACAACTGCTGATGGGTGAAATCCGCTATGCCGACGGCAACCCGACCCCCACCACGCTGAAAAGCGACCTCACAGAAGCTCTCAAGGAGTTCAACACCAGAAAGGGCAAATCGCTGACCCTCGGCGGAACGCTGGTTGAGACTCCCGAAGGCATGGAAGTGGACGGAGCCGAAATCAACGGCTGGGAAGAAGTGAAAGGTGATGATGTAAATGCCGATTTGTAAATAATAAAATTATAGATATAATGAAGACAAGATTTTTTGCACTTGCAGCGCTCGCCCTCGCACTGGTAGCCTGCAACAACGACAACGACAACGAGAACCTGAACGGTGACCCCGTGGCCACCCAGTTTACCGCCAACATCGCCCCTGCCACCCGCGCCAGCGGAACCACCTGGACTGGCGGCGACCGTATCGGCATCACCGACATCGGCAACGATTCCCAGTACGGCAACGTGCCTTTCATCCTGAAAAACGGGAAATTTGAGGCAGAAGGAAAGGTTATCTATATCGAAGATACAAAGACCCATACTTTCCGCGCCTACTATCCGTACAACGCGGCGGGAGGCATCCTCGCTGCCACGACCGATGCCACGGCGCAGCAGAACCAGCCTGCCATCGACTTCCTCTTTGCTTCAGGAGCCACGGGAGACAAAAACAACCCGGTAGTAAGCTTCACCGACAAAACCGCCAAAGGCGGTGAAGACAACTCCTTCCACCACCGCATGAGCCAGATAACCCTTACCTTCGAGGCGGGCGACGGCGTGGATTTCAGCGTGGTCAAGCCTGAACGTTACACGCTGGACGGATTGTTACTCACCGGTACGTTCAACACGGCCGACGGTATTGCCACCGCAGACAACGGGGCACAGACCGGAGAACTGACCATGAATCTGGTAGACGGCAATCTCACGTCATCGATCATCCTCTTCCCGCAGACAGTTGCATCCCTGCCGTTGGTTGTGAATTACAAAGGTCAGGAATATCATGCCACACTCACCATGCCCGAAGGCGCACTGCAGGCGGGCAACAACTATACCTATACCGTCAAGGTACGCAACAAAGTCCTTGAAGTCAGCGAAGCCACCATTGCAAAGTGGAACGATATAGACGGTGGAGATGTGGGTGCTGACCTGTAAGATTTTAATAATTAATCGATTAGAATGAAGAATTATGAGACATAGATTATTTATCCCCGCAGCCACCGCACTGCTGTTCGCCCTCGCCGCCTGCACACAGGACGAACTTGCTGGCGATAACCGTCTGCCCGAAGGTGAATACCCCGTCGTCATCCGTGCCACCGGATTGTCCGTAGAAGCAACGCCACTGGCAGCCTCTTCCACCCGTGCCGCTGTGGACGGCGACTGGCAGGGTGTCACTTCCGTGGCACTCAAGATGGGCGATGCGGTAAAGGAATACACCGTTACGGCTTCTACCGATTTCAAGAGTGCCACGCTCTCACGCGAGAACGACCCGTACTACTGGACCAGCCGCGACCCGATTACCGTATCGGCATGGTGGCCCTTCAACAATGCCGACATCACACAGATGCCTGCCGTGAAGGTGGCCGAAGACCAAAGCAAATTGGCTGACTTCCAGAACAGCGACTTCATCTCTGCAGAGAACCGGAAGGTGGAATTTAACAACCCGACTCTTGAATTTACCCACCGCACGGCACGCGTGACAATCGAACTGAAGCCCGGCACGGGATTCACGAGCGTCGCTGGTGCCACGGTGAGCCTCGTGAGCCTGTCAGCCGATAACGACAACCCGACCGCCATCAAGACTTACAACGCAAGCGGCAACACCTACGAGGCACTGACCGCCCCGCAGACCGTTGCGGCAGGCAAGCAGTTCGTCAAGGTGGAACTCGGCGGCGGCACCTTCTACTTCCGTCCGCAGAACAACGTCGTATTAGAGGCGGGCACCCGCTATAAATATACCGTCAAGGTGAACGCCACCGGCCTGACGTTAGAGGGTTGCACCATCGGCAACTGGGTTGACGGCGGCGGCGAGAGCGGCGAGGCCAAGGATTTGGGCTACATCTACGACAGCAACACCAATACCTACACGGTCTATAACGCCGACGGCTTGATGAATGTAGCCGAATTAGTGAACGGAGGTAAGACCGACATTAACATTACCCTCGACAAAAACATCGACCTCACAGGCAAAGACTGGACGCCGATAGGCACAGACTACGACAACGCATACACCGGCACCTTCGACGGCGGCGGCCATACCATCACGGGGCTGACCGTTACGACAAATGACCAATATGCGGGTCTGTTCGGCTATCTCGGTAATTTCGGTAAATTCGGTACGGTGAAGAATGTGGTGATGGATGGCATACAGATAACATGCAATCACAGGTTGGGTTATGCCGGCGGCGTGGCAGGATATAGCCGGGGCACCATTGAAAACTGCTCGGTGTCGGGCAGCGTCAGCGGCACGGTGAGCGTCGGCGGTGTGGTGGGTGCTCAAAGGGACGGTTCCATCACCGGATGCAGTTCCTCTGCCACAGTGAAGGGAACGCTCAATGTCGGCGGCGTGGCAGGTCAGACGATTTTTGGTGCCACCTTGACCGCTTGCTATGCCACAGGCAACGTGATCATAGAAATAGACCGCACACAGAATATCTCTGGCGGCGGTCTGGTAGGATTCAACGACGGAATAAGCCTCCTTTCCTGCTATGCCACGGGCAACGTAACCAGTACGGGTAGTAGCACTGGCTATGTACATATCGGCGGCTTTTTGGGAGATAACTACATTACCGTGACCGCCTGCTATTGGAAGAACAATCATGAACAAGGTATCGGCTACAATAGGGAAAGCACCAAAGTCACGAAGGTGGACGGCACCAGCGTAACCTGGCAGAACGCCGTTGATGCCATGAACACCGCCTTGCAGAACGCAGGCTCAGAGTGGCGTTACGAACTTAACGGAGCATTGCCTACCTTGAGGAAGCAGTAAACCGTCGGGCGGAAAAAATTCTGCCCGCAACGGAAAGAACCAGAGTAATAAAACAACAGATATAATGAAGACAAGATTTTTTGCACTTGCAGCGCTCGTCCTCTCACTTGCCGCCTGCACGCAGGACGAAGCGGGCTTCCTACCGGAAGGGGCGGAAGGCACACCCATCGTCTTCACCGCCACGGGGCTGAATCCCGCCGCGACAGCCACCGCCGGCACCCGTGCCCCCGTGGATGGCAATTGGACGGGTGTGCAGAGCGTGGCAGTCCTAATGGACGGCACGGTGAAGGCATACGACGTAACGCCCTCCACCGCCGCCCCCACCAGCGCCACGCTGACCTCCACCGACCCGTACTACTGGACCAACCACAACGACATCACCGTCACAGCGTGGTGGCCCTACACCGCTGGCGAGACAACCCCGCCTGCGGTAAAGGTAAAAGCCAACCAAAGTGCCCAGAAAGACTTTGAGGGCAGCGACCTCATCGTAGCCGACGGGCAGACGGTGACCTACGGCAGCTCCACGCTCCGCTTCACCCACCGCACGGCGCGAGTGACCATCGTTCTGACGGACTACACCGAGGGGCTGGCATCCGTGCGGCTGACGGGGCTCTCCACCGAAGGCGACAACCCAGCCGAAATCACCCCGTATGACAAGGGCAGCAACACCTACACCGCTCTTGTAGCCCCGCAAAGTGTGGCAGCTGGCACGACCTTTATCACCTGCACCTTCACCAACGGCAAGGTCTTCGTCTATAAGATGAAGAATGCTACCGACTGGCAGGCGGGCGGTGAATATACCTACACCGTCTCCCTCGCTGCGGCAAAAGACCTGGGCTATACCATAGAGAGCAACGGCAGCTACACCGTGACCTCCGCCGATGGTCTGATGAATATAGCCAAATTAGTGAACGGAGGTAAGACCGACATTAACATTACCCTCACCGCCGACATTGACCTCACAGGCAAAAACTGGACGCCGATAGGCACAAGTTTCAGCAACAAATACACCGGCACCTTCGACGGTGGCGGTCATACCATCAAGGGGCTGACCGTTACGACAAATGACCAATTTGTGGGTCTGTTCGGCTCTATCGGTAATGCCGGTACGGTGAAGAACGTGATGATGGAGGACGTACAGATAACAAGCAATCGCAGTTCGGGCTTTGCCGGCGGTGTGGCAGGATATAGCGATGGCACCATTGAAAACTGCTCGGTGTCGGGCAGCGTCAGCGGCACGGTGTACGTCGGCGGTGTAGTGGGTGCTCAATGGGAAGGTTCCATCACCGGATGCAGCTCCTCTGCCACAGTGAAGGGAATGGTCCATGTCGGCGGCGTGGTAGGTCAGACGAATGGGGGTGCCACCCTGACCGCTTGCTATGCCACGGGCAACGTGACCTTAGAAATAGACCCCAGAAAGAATATCGCTGGCGGCAGTCTGGTGGGATTCAACGGAGGAAACGGCGTTCGTGCCTGCTATGCCACGGGCAACGTAACCAGTACAGGTAGTAGCACCGGCAATGTGCATATCGGCGGCTTTTTGGGAGATAACTACACCTACCTGACCGCCTGCTATTGGAAGAACAATCATGAACAAGGCATCGGCTACAATAATAAAAGCACCAAAGCCACGAAGGTGGATGGCACTGTCGTTACCTGGCAGAAAGCCGTTGATGCCATGAACACCGCCTTGCAGAACGCAGGCTCAGAGTGGCGTTACGAACTTAAAGGAGCATTGCCTACCTTGAGGAAGCAGTAAGCCGTTGCGGGCGGAACATTTCCGTCCGCAACGAACATAAACCGAAGTATAACCCCAATAAAAAAGGAGGACGTGATGGAACACACGGAGAATCCACCAATGAGAGTGGTTGTGTCTGCAAATTTTTGTCAGGCACAAACTAAATTCGTACATTCAATTGATACTAAATTGGATGATTCTTAGAGTAGTATTAATCAATAATTAAAAGTAAAAACTATGAACGAACAGAATTTGCCCAAGAATACTAAAAAAGAAGTAAAGGAAACTGCTGTTCCTGTGGTTTCAAATGACCCTCAAGAAGTTAATAATGATTCTCCTCCTAAGTTAAAGGAGGATACCGGCTCCAAAGGAAAGACAAATTCCAATGAAGCCTCCAAATCCGACATCGGCAACGATTCCCAATCCAGCATACAGGACAATGGTGGAGCAAGCCTTGCGAGTGAGCCATTCATCGACTTGCTATACAATCAGATAGAAAGCGTAATCGGAGGTGAAAATCCGAATCAGTTTCTTTGTCTGACCCTGCCAGGGCAAGCACTCACAGCCAAGGACTTTGCCTACGACTACAAAAACAATGCGGAAAAAGGGCCGATGGTGGAAGCCAACGAATCGCGTTTAGCCAACAAACTCTTCGATCCCTGTCGCGTTACAGGCGGTGATAACGGCATGACATTGCCATATCAGTACCGTTCGGCTCTGGATACATTAACTCCTAAATTGAACGAAAAAATCGCAAAAGCGAAAAATCAACTGCGCGAGCTGCTGCTGACCCCATATCCTTATGATTTTGGTGACGAAAATACGAAAAGCTATACGCTTCAGGAGGTATTTTATCGCCTATATGATGACTATGTGGCTGCAGAAAGAGCATGGTCTGAAAAACAAAACAAGAAAAAAGAAGCTTTAAGAAAAATTTATCCTGATACTTCAGAGGAGAATAATATTCATTACAACAATGAATACTTGCAATGGTATGAAGCAGTTGCAAGAGGAGAATCTTTGGAATTGAACGAAAAGCGGGCAAAAGTGTTATCCGTCTTCTCCCCCAACGATATGGACATCCTCAATGGAGTTCTTGACAGCGGTTCAGGTGCGGAGCTGGAGCAGGCCAGAGAGATTTTGGAAAACATTCAGAGGCTGACTCCAGACGGAGGCATTGTCTATCCCGTAAAATTCAACCCCACAAACTGGTTTGAACTGCTGAACACATCCTTCATCCCGTCCGACTTACTTGATTCCCCGGAGTCATTGGCTATGAGATTGCGTAATCTGTCTTCACGCAGGATTACCCTTTCCTCACAAATCTCCAATCTGACAAATCTGATTGATGAAGAAGACAGGAGTAAAGAACTGGAAAAAAACAAAAATGATGCACAAGATGCAAGGGACGCTTTGAATAAAGCTCAAAATGAATTGATCAGCAGTTACGGTGAAGGTGTCAAGACTGTCATTGATACCGCATTTACCATTGCACCGATATTCAGTGGAGGAGTACCTAGTAGTATCATCAGCAGACTGGCAAGCGGATTAAAATTTGATAAAAATGACCAAAGTGTAGACAGTTTGGTCGATAAAATTACAGCCATACTGTCAAAAAACCAAAAACTTCAAAACGATTATATAACTAAATCGCAACAGTTATCCAATGTCTTACTGGAAGAGGCGATAAATAAAAACCTCCTGCAACTCAAGCAATTGCTTCCACCAATTCAAGAACAGCTGGAGAGGATTAATACTGAAATCCAGGAAATCTTGGAGAAAATGAAAGTTGCCCAAACGGTAAATTCAGGCAAAGAGACTGAAAGCGTACAGACACCGATTGTTCCTGAAGGATTCACGCAGGTACTAATCGACGTAGCCGCCTCACAGATAGACAAGGAAAGCAACAGCCACTCGTCTGCTTCAAACAGCCCATACGGTGCCAGTTTATGGTTCGCAGGTTACTCAGGGAAGAAAGAAACGAATTCTTCGACCTTTGCAGAGCTATGCCACTCTCAAAATACGTCTGTTCGGGTCGGAATGAATGTGGCAAAAGTGGGCATCGAGAGAGAATGGTTTAATCCTGGGATTTTTGTCTTGACCAAGGATATGTTTAACGTGTCCACCTCACGTGTGTCTCCAATAAAAGATTACAGTGAAATTACAGAAGAAAGGCTTTCAGACATGAGCCGCAGCCATATCCTACCCTGTTATCCTGTGGCCATGCTCGTCGCCAAAGACATTTCCATCCAAGTGGTTACTAGCGACCAGCTCTCGAACACCTTCTCGGCTACCATGGAAGAGCATGTCTCACATGGCGGCGGCTTCCTGCTTTTCAGCGGTGCAAAAAGTAGCAGTTCTTCATTCGGTTCTTCTGGCATCCACACCAGCTCCACGGACAAGAGTTTCAACATCAAGATTACCACTCCTCAGATTATCGGTTACTATCTGCAAGCGACACCAGCAGACAAGAGTACCATCATGGACGAGATATCCGATGATGAAATGGCAGCAGGATTTGTAACTATATCTAAGTTTGTGGAAGACTACAAGAAACTTCTCCAGGCTATGAACAAGAATAATACAGAACAACAGAATTAGTATTAACCATTAAAAATGAAATATAATGTGTTTTGGGAATAAATTAAACCAGAAAAGACCTGAACATTGTATAACTCCATTTCCAACCCCCAATAATTTCTGTGGAGGGTTCGCTTTGAATGCGGTCTTGGTGGATCTGGGAAGTGGTACGTGTCCCATAGAGGTTTATATGCGGATACAGGACTATCAGAATAAAGAGATTATTAAAAAGAATCCGAAGTCTGCGGCAAGCAAATACTTGCAGGACAATAAATCAAGCGGCACTCTTATGTCTTTGCCATCGGGGATATGCGCTGCATTTAAAGATTATGTAACAGATAGAACCGTTACGGTATGTTATAACTCAATTTTTAAAAGCGATTTTTCCGAGGATTTGATGGCTGAAGAAATAAGCAGAATAACAGGTGAAAGACTGGGCATGAAAACTCAAGCTTTAGATGCCCTTTACCATGAAATAACCTGGGATTATATATTGGTCTTGGTAAATAATAAACATTGGATTGCTGTAAAGCATGTAAAAGAAGATAAATTCGTTTGTTATGACTCAGATGAAGGTAAAGATTCAGATGGTTCCACGATGGGAGAAGCCATTAAAAATTTAAGAAAAGAATATGTAATCAGTGGCTTGTACATCTGTATCTAAAAAAACAATTTAATAGAAATAGTACAATGGCGGTCATTATTGCATGACCGCCATTGTAGCAACATATGCTCCCAAGGCATAAATAAGGTTCATGATAAAGTCGTTCACAGACCTGTGACGCGAATGTACAATCTGCGCCATGTTCTTCAACATATTGTTTATGGTTTCGATAATGTATCTCTTGCGCAGCATCATTCTTAACATTATGGCACGAAGAAGGCAATAAAATTGGTTGATTGGTTATCGAGATAATAATAGTAATCGCCTAACTTTAAGTGCAAACTTAATGTTAGGCAGTAACTCGTCTATCTCATGTATAGTTCTGTGCAATTATCATTCCAACACCTCCTGCAACCACAAAGATACCAAACGTGAAGAAGAACCAGAAGAACCACTGGGCATAGTGACCGAGATAGCAGCCATCATATTCCTTGTATCGTTCACGAACTTTCTTCCGTTCATCAGCAAACATGGAATTGACCTCACGGATATGCTCCTGCATCTGTGAGACCATCCATTGGCGTTCTTTGGCAAACAGTTCTTGAATTTTCTTCCAGTCAGCATCATTGACATTTACTGTCACCTTTAATTTCGTGGGAGCATTTTCCAAGACTTTGTCTATGTGCTGATTGATGGTATCGACCTTTTTGCTGATAGTAGTCACAGCACCACCTAATTTGGCTTCCGCACGTTGATACTGCTGAATGGCAGATTCCAGTTCAAGTGTGGCATTGATGAAGGTGTTTGTAGCCTTGTCAATGTCCTCACTCAACTGCTTCAACTCAGTAACTCGGTTTACAAGTCCATCCTCGGCTTGCTGTTCCTCAACCTCGTTTTCGACATCATTCATCATGTTGTCGAAGTCGGATCTTGCTTCTGTGTCTATGTTTATCTTGCTTTTTCTGATTGCCATATTATCATTGATTTATCGGTGGAAACTTCTGCTGCGTGGTTTAGGCTTGCACATGGCATGAGCCATCTGTGCGCAACGATGAGCAAACTTCCAGTCATCTTCATCGTCTTTTTTACCCCAACCAGAAGAAGGAGTAGAACCGCCACCACCACATGACTCAGACATGGAAGTGGCTGCATCAATGTACCCTGCAAACAACAGCATCGCTACATGAGCGACATTCTCTGTTGTCGCTATATTATTATCCTCTGGAATCTTAACCTCATTAGTAAAGACATCTTTGACAGAGTTCGGAATCCACACCTTTTTGACTTCATCGCCAATGTTGATTGTGAATGCCGTTTTTGTAGGTTGAGGTTGCGCCTTTGGTTGTGATGCTGTTGGAGTCTGAACGACAGGACGAACTGGGCGAGGCGTAGAAGCAACGGATGGAGAAACTGGCTTAGTCTTGACTTGTGTAGGTTGTGGGTGCAGTTTCATCCAGGTGTCTTCAATCTTTGACACCATGTACTTTCTGCCAATCTCAGAAGCCTTGAACACGGAAGCATTCTTGCCGACAGTGTAGCCGACAAGTTTTCGTTGCTTGTCGTAGCGTGGCTTTACCTCATAGCCTTTCATGCGCAACAGATTGAAGTATCTGTCTATGTTGAACTGTTGCATATCTTTAAGAGTATGTTCGCAATCCTCCGCAAGTTCAGCCTTTCGCATATTCCGAATCTCCTGCGGTTGTTCCCACCCATGGCGCATATTGATGATTTCCGCAGCCTTCATTGCCCGAAGGTGAATGTCGTGTACATCATTAGTCTTACCCTCCATATCCACACGACAACAGTCAATGTGAAGGTGCAGCGTTCCAGACTTGGAGTCAGAGTGCAGTCCGCCCACATTCATAGAATTGGTGAAGTTGGTTTTTACTTCATTGGAGAAACCGTTGGGCGTAAGTCCAACAGAATCCAAGACTTCCAATGCTTCGTCTTGGAGGTTAGACCAATCTTCAATCGTGAAGTTTGCAGACTCTTCCTTTGATGGGGAAAGTACAAAAGTGGTCATGAACCTTTCCAACTTTCTGCCCACCGTCCTTTCCGCCTGATGATACTGGCAATGATGCTTCATCATGTACCAGATGGCGGTAGGGTCAAGACCATCGGGCATATTGTTCACCTTGACCGTCTTTGCATTCTCCTTTTCCAATGCGTACCTTACGGAATTGCCTCCATACGATACTACCTTTGCGAGCATAATCATGATTGTTCCTTTGATTTGGTCTGTACGTTTGTTGCGATATTCTCTTCAATGCTATACCAATGTTGGATAAGTCCAGCAACGGCATCAATCCACCAACGCATGAACTTCTCATTCTTGAAGAACCGAGCCTTTTCCTCAGCCGTTTTCTTGGATAGTACGTTGCTGATTTTTATCAAATCCGTCCTTGCGATGGCGAGAGAGTTGAGAGCGTCCACCTCTTCCTTGGTGAGTCTCATGCGTGGACGGTGCTTCAAACCAGTCTCAACGACATAGCGGCTCAGACTAATTCCGCACTCCTTGGCAAGCGTCTGGAGCTGCTTTAACTCTTCTTTCGTACATCGGTAGGTATGGACTTCCGTGGGCGGTTTCCTTTTGATTTTCTTCTTTCTCATTTGTCTTTGTCTCTGATTAAAATGGGATGATTACAAGCACCTTGCAAAGGTGGTCACGACTGCGAGCCTGCGAGTAGTCCGAGAAACTTTTAGGAATACAGAAAGACGGACACGGCTTCTGTATTACAAAAGGATTTCTCGAAAAGTACCTATAAAATGACGGCACTTTTAACAGCGTCCGTCCCCAAGGCTGCTTAAACGTATAACAGTTTGGCGGTAGCCTCTGGCGGTCAATCGTCCTTTGGGATGATTTGTCGGTATAGTGGCTCATTAGCCTCTGAATGCCTATTGATTGCCGTTATGGGAGTCGTTAGGCTTGTAACCATTGGCATTAGAACCGTTAGACTGTTGTGTTTGTCCTCTTGCCAGATGCTGTGGATATGTGTTGTGTTTTCCCTCATTCTGTTTGGCATCTGCTTCTTGCATGGAAGAAGGATTGCCAACAGACTGTCTGGAGTAGTTTTGTTGTGGGGAAATTCCACCAGTAACAGCATCGGAAAGATTGCCATTCGTTCCGACCTTACCCACGCTTCTGTTGCCATTAGATGAAATGGAATTTAGGGAAGAAGAAATATCTGCCGTAGAAGAATTGCCCTTGTTGTCAGTATCGGATATTCCATTGGCAGAATGCCCATCTTCCTTGTCCGACTTTGTATCATCCTCCGTTGTCGTAACAATTACTCTTGCTTGTGGAACTTCCGTATGGACGATTGCAGAGCCATCCGCATTGCGCTTCAATGAAAAGCCGTTCTTGACAAATCTTCCGTCCACATACCAACCAGAGAGTGAATGCAGGGTAATGATGCGGTTGTCTCCAACCTTTTGTGAAGAGGAAATGCCCACAGCCTCCATTGCTTGTAAAAGTTTGGGGACGGTCTTGCGGTCTTTATCCCAGAGTTTGGCAAGTTGGGTATTGTCCACCAGACATTGCCCACACAAGATTTCCACTTGTTGGGTCTTGCTGATAGAAACAAGTGTTGTTTCACGTTCAGCAAGAGAGGCAAGAGACATGAAGCATTCCATGCGGTCAATCTTGTACTTCTTGCAGCGAAGATACTCCATCTGTACATCGGACAGCGTGAAGCAGTAATGTATCTTTTGTTTATCCATCTTCTGTAAATTTTGAATATTATAACCATAAATGGCAAGACTGTTTTTCTCAGTAAAGAGAAAATCATCTGTGCCGTCCTCTCCTTGGGGAAATGTCCTCAGCGATAACATAGAGCTCGCCTTGCAACCTGTCATTAGAATGGCTGTTTAATCGTGAAATGCACTCAATGCAAACAGACTGGGCAAGAAGTTTTCTTCTGCCGACAGTTGCTTCATCATTGATGCCCTTGTTGGCTCCGCATTGTTCGGCAAGCTGATTGAAAGCATCACGCATCCGAAAGTAGCCGTTGCCAGTATTGATGTAGCTCACGGCAAGGTCAGCGACATTTGCCAACTTGCTTCTGTACTCCTCATGGGAAATATCGTCCTTCATCATAGCCATGTCTATTTACAAAGTTCACTCATGTGCTTGGTCGCTGCAGCCTTGGTCTCAGCTTCGGACATACTGCGGTTCTGGCGCATCCAGTTCAAGAGTTCGGACTTTTCAAAGTATATAATCTTGCCGTTGGGACGGAAGAACGGAAGTTCATGCTTGTGTGTCATCTTGTAGAGACTGCTCTTTGATATGCCCATGAATAAGGCTGCTTCCTCCAATGTCAATACTTGCTTGGCATCACGGAGTAGGTTCTCCATTATCCCAATGCGGTGCTCATGTGACTCTACCTTCAAAAGAAGAGTCTCGGTGTCGATAGTTTTGTTCATTATCCTGTAATTTAATTGTTTGTGATTTGTTGTATTGCTTGTTTTGAAAGTGTAGTCCCCCAAGGCAGAGAGAAATCCCTGCCCGAAAAATGAGGACTACAAAAGTGAAAATAACTGGTTGTTACCCTGAAAAGTTCTGTTTACTTGTTATCCTGTATAAAAGTTATTCTGCGTGGATGGGTGTTGGTGGCTGCTGTCCGCTTTGTCCTCGGTATTTGCTTGTTCTCCTCACGCTGTTTGCGACCTCGAAAGGCTTTCTTCGTGTTGTCAACAGCCTTTACCTTTTCATTCGTCAGCACATCTGCATAGATGGCGGTGGATTTGAGCGACTTGTGTCCCATCAGCTTCTTGGTAGTCTCAATGTTGCCAGTAACCGCCTGCACCAAAATTCCGAATGTATGTCGGGAGCAGTGAAAAGAGATATTCTTCTCAATGCCCACCTTTTTGGCTATCCTTTTAAGGGCTGCATCCACATTAGCCTTGGCAGGAAGGTGAAACACAAAATCATCATCGCCTTTGGGTGGCATCCATGACAAGGCGGTATTGCCGATTGGTACGGCATTGAGAGCCTTGGTTTTCTTTTGGACGATTACAAGCGTGTTCGTTTCCTTGTTTCTCTTGATGTCACTCCACCGCAGAGCCTTGATGTCGCTGATACGAAGTCCTGTCAGACAGGCAAAACCGAAAGCTCTCTGTGCTTCTGCAACTCCTGGACTTCTCTCGTCTGAAGCCATGAACCTTTTCAGTTCATCGGGAGTGAGATACTGCTTATGTGATGTCTTTGGCTTGGGGAAGATGTCTGACTTCTCCAACTGGTAGAAAGGGTTAGCCTTCAACTTACCGAACTTGACAGCCTTGTTGAACACCGTCACTATGCGCTGTTGAACATTGTGAAGCGAGCCTTCACACAAAGGCTTGGCTTCAACTCGTACATACTTCTGTGGTACATAGTCGTTCTTCAACCAAAGAAAGAATGCCTTGAACCATTCCTTGTCGAACTTCCTCAGAGTGATGTGAGGTCTGCGCTTGTTGGCAAGGAACTCGCTCATTAGGTATTTCAGATACTTTGACTGGTCAACAATAGCCTTGGAGTAGTCTGTATTGTCGCTCATCCAGTCGATGTAAGTCTGGATCCAGTCCAAGACTTTGGGAGACTCGTCATTGGGGATTTCCTTCACTATCATCAAGTGACCTACCTCTGGGATGGTCTCTGGATGAAGAATACGCTCTGCCCTTATCTGGTGAGCACGTTGCAATGTTTCTTCGTTTCTTGCTTTGGTCTCTGCATCAACCTCCGGCAACAAATAGAGGGAAAGAAATTCAAACTTGCGCTTGCCACCATCGTAGATGTCAAGATACAAGCTTATGTTGTCGTTGGCAAGTGCCTTTTGTCTGATAGTTATTGTCATGTCTCTATATATTTTCGTTGTCAATGATTTATGTGAACATACCGTCAATGAGGTTGATGGCTTCCTCCTTCTTCTTATCCACGATTTTAGCATAGATTTCCGTGGTCTGAATGTTGGAATGTCCCATCAGCTTGCTTGTGGTAAAAAGGTCTGCACCGAGCGTGAGCATCATCGTTCCGAACGTGTGTCGTGAGCAATGAAATGAGACATGCTTCTCAATGCCAGCCGCTTCCGCCCATTTGCGGAGTGCTCTGCCTATAACGGTTTGTGTGGTTGGTATATCAAAGAAAGGAATTTCATTTCCTCTTGGCTTTGGCAACCACCGCTTAGCCTCTTCCGAGAGAGGTATTATAACTGGCTTCTCCGTCTTTTGCATTTCCATGTCTATGTATTCGCCCTTTCCGTCAGCGGTCTTGAAGATGTGCATCGGAGCAAGACGGTACATGTCGCTTAATCGCAATCCAGTAAAACAGGCGAAGATGAAAGCCTCCTTGACCTCTGGGCGGTAACTGTCCGTAGCCATGAGGGTACGAAGTTCCTCAATGGTCAGATACTCTTTCTTGCCATCCTTGGGTTGAATGCGCTCACGTGCATCCAGTTCTTTCATAGGGTTGTTGCGGATAATGCCTTGTCGCACAGCGTTGTTGAGAGCAGTGGAGAACATTCCGAGGTATCGGCTTGCCGTATTCTCGCTGATAGGTCTTGGCTCGCCATACTTGATATGGGAATTTGGGAAGTTTCGCAAAAACTTCACATATCCACGGCAGAACTCCGCATTGACCTCTTCAAGCGAAATGAAGCCTTTGTTAGTCTCGTCAAGATACTTCTCCACAGTGTGCATCATTTCCACACGGCAATGGAGCGTTGACTTCTTGATGCCGACACCACCTTCACAATACTTCTTTATCCATGTGGTAAGAAGCATCGAGCCTTGTTTTACTGTCTCCCAGTCTTGTATGCCATGACCATGCAGGGCTTTGATGCGCTCTGCCTTGATGCGTTCTGCAACCGCCATAGTCTGCTTGTTCTGTTCCTTGCAGACAGGGTTGATTTCGGGGACGAGGTAGAGTTTGAGGTATTCATACTTCCTCACTCCCTTATAGTAGATGTCAAGATAGATACTCTTGTTGCCATCTGCGAGCGACTTCAACCGAATTTTAATCGGTTCTTTCAGCTTTACTTGTTTCTTTGGTCTTGCCATGATGTATGAAGTGTTATTTTGTTTTTGTATTCTGCTACATTGGAGGGTCTTTCTCCCTCTTGTTGAAAGTTCATGTCAGATATGGTTTCCTATGCTGACATTTGCTTTTCTTTCTCTTCCCTTACTTCGGAAAACTGATGTAAAGATAAGAAAACAAACCGAGAAACGAGAAACAAAACGGAAACAAGAAACAGTCTTTTATGTCTTTTTAAGAGTGAGTTTAGCAAACATCGGAAAATTCAAATTATCGCTTAAAGCATTGATACTTAGCGCATTTACTTTTATTTGCTTTCTTGTCTTTTCAAACGTATTTTGTAGGACTAAGATATTCCATACATCTTTTCTTTTATCAATTCATATAAATCTCGTTATCGGGAGCAAAGTAAGAAGGGAAGTACGAAATCTATTTGCGTAGTTGATATTATTTTTTATTTTTGTAGAAATAATCTATAACATCTATATATAGAACCTAATGAAGAAGATATTAATTATCGGCGCCAACGGATTCACCGGACGCCAGATTTTAAATGATTTATCTGCTTGTAAACAATACAAGCTGACGGGCTGCTCCCTGCATCCGGATATTCTTCCCAATAACGCGGAGGATTATCGTTTCATCGAAACAGATATACGGAATGAAGCGGACGTTAGGCATCTCTTCAAAGAGGTTCAACCCGATGTAGTCATTAATTGCTCCGCTCTGTCCGTGCCGGACTATTGCGAAACGCATCATGAAGAAGCCTATCTTACCAATGTTACCGCAGTAGGCCAACTGGCCGATTTATGCGAAGAATACAAAAGCCGGTTCATTCATTTATCTACGGACTTTGTTTTTGATGGAAAGATAAACGAAACTGCCGGGCTGTTATATACAGAAAAAGACCTCCCTGCCCCGGTCAACTACTACGGATATACCAAATGGAAAGGAGAAGAGAGAGTGGCAGAAACTTGCAGCAGTTATGCCATTGTCCGTGTAGAAATCGTTTATGGCAAGGCACTGCCGGGACAACACGGTAATATTGTACAGCTAGTAATGAACCGTTTGAAAGCCGGACAAGAAATACGTGTCGTATCCGATCAATGGCGGACACCAACCTATGTTGGAGACGTTTCGGATGGAGTGCTACGTTTAATAGAACATACGGCGAATGGCATCTTCCACACCTGTGGCGATGAATGCATGACCATTGCAGAGATTGCCTATCAGGTAGCAGATTATATGAAACTCGACCGTTCTCTTATCCATCCTGCCACCACAGAAGAAATGAATGAAAGCACTCCCCGTCCCCGCTTCAGTGGGATGAGTATTGATAAAGCCCGGACAATGCTCGGATACAGGCCCCAAAAGTTAAAAGAGATTCTTGCGAACTGGGATAAATTATAAGGGAAAGAGCACATAACCAACTTTTTACAACCATCTATCTCGTTCCGGATATTCCTTTCTCTTTATTTATTGCATATTTATTTTGAAAATATGCAATAAATAACTATCTTTGCACCAAATTCAAAAAAGACCAATGATGAATCAAACATTACAATTACATAACGCTACTCTTTTTCTTGCAGGAATACCAATTTTCTGTAAGTCTTGTTGCGTGCATGTGCATTGGTTCAGTGGATTCATCTAAATTTCCCTACTATTTCTTTACAGGAACTACCTGCTGACTTGTTTTGTTAGTCACAGCAGTATTCTTTTCTGATTTTCAAGCAGATGTAACATCTTCTTTGAAAATTCCTTTGTGTGTTGTCAATCATCAGTTTAACCTAACCCAAAATATATACAATTATGTTCTCTATTATATCTACCATGTTTTTAGGAATCGGCATCGGCTATGTATTGCGTAACTGGAGTATTCTGCAGAAGACAGAAAAGACAATTTCTCTTACAATATTCCTGTTGCTCTTTATTCTCGGTGTATCTATCGGTTCTAATAGTCTGATTGTGAACAATCTTGGTAAGTTCGGATGGCAAGCTATCGTTCTTGCTGTGTCCGGTGTATTGGGAAGCCTGATTGCTGCCCGTTTGGTACTACAATTATTTTTCAGGAAAGGAGGCGAACAATGAAAGGAAGTCTGATCGTTATAGTATTCTTTTGTGTAGGCTGTATCATGGGAGCTTTCAATAAGTTCGAGTTCGATACGCACACAGTTTCCATGTACATACTTTATGCATTAATGCTACAAGTAGGAATCAGCATCGGTTCCAATAAGAACCTGAAAGCCATTGTTTCACATTTGCACCCTAAAATGTTGCTGATTCCATTGGGAACAATTATCGGTACGCTGTTATTCTCCGCCCTGGCAAGTTTGCTATTGCGTCAATGGAGCGTGTTCGACTGTATGGCAGTGGGAAGTGGATTTGCCTACTATTCACTCTCTTCCATCCTTATCACCCAGTTCAAAGAACCCTCCATCGGACTGCAACTGGCTACGGAACTGGGAACCATTGCCCTACTGACTAATATTTTCCGTGAGATGATGGCACTTCTTGGTACTCCAATCATCAAGAAGTACTTCGGGAAACTCGCTCCTATTTCAGCAGCAGGAGTCAACTCGATGGATGTACTGCTGCCTTCCATCACCAGATATTCAGGAAAAGAAATGATTCCCATCGCCATCCTGCACGGCATTCTGATTGACATCAGCGTTCCCGTTTTCGTTTCTTTCTTCTGTAATCTTTAACCCTGTCCGGGAATAATAACCTTATTTATTAATGCCCGGAAACAGCCAATACAAACTTGATATCAGCATAGGAGACAGCGTCTCCTAATGCTACCTTTATAGCGAATATTCCCATGTATTCATGTTCATCCAAATACTTGCGAATCTTCGCTATATTTTCAGCTTTCACCACCTGCTCCACTTTGATCTTTCCCGAACGGACATAATGCTCCAAATGTCCGGCAATGGTTCCGGATACCAAATCACGAGCCTTGGCTATTTCATCTATATTCATTCCCTGACGGAACATTTCATAGCTAACCAACTTCGTATCTTTCTTCGCCTCCTTCTTTTTCTCCTTCTCCGCCTCTTTCTCCTGTTTCTCTGCCTCTTTCTGCAGCTTCGTCTTTCGTTGCCTTACTGTATCATCGCTATTACCGGAGGAGATTAACATATCCGTTATCTCCGGCCTCTCCAATTGATTCTCCGCCATATACTTGCGGATAATACCCAGAATCTCAAGCCCGTATCTCTCTACTCCTTTCGCTCCAAAATAAGGTATCGCCTCCAAAGCTCTTGGACTATCCGGTAGCAGATTCACAATTCCCATCAATGCTTTCTGTTGCATAATCACATAAGCAGGAACATTCATCTCCCTTGTTTTGGCTGTTCTCCATTCAGACAGGGCACGATAAAGCTCCGGATGCAGAATATCCGTAGGAACTTCCACCTTTACCTTTTCAGCACTGCGTGTACGCTCTTTCCGTTCCTTACGTTCTTTCTTCTCCTTCAAAGCCTTCGAAGAACCGGAGGACGTAGAATCATCTTCAAGGCTCAACATTACTTTAGCCTTCAACTTCAAATAATCCGTAATAGCAAACCTCCCTCTTGTAGACACAGCTTCCAACAGAGACTCCTTAATCCACAACGCACCATCCAGCGCCTGCATACGCTCTGCCAACAGCTTTCTCAACTCTTTATTATCAAGAGGCATATTAGTCTTATCATACAAAGCCCGAACCGGTTCCAACTCCTTATGAAAATATCCGGCACCGGAACGAATCCGTTCCTGCAACTCCTCATTCACCGCATAATCCTCACTCTCATGTATCAACCGGGTATACTGATTGCGGAAACGTTGAGACACCTCCACAATCTTCTCTTTAACATGGGGAGCCAACGCCTTATATTCAGCCAACTGCTTCGGAAAGAGCTTATACAAATCCTCATCCATAAGACGAAGCAACCGTTTATAAGCCTGATCGATCGAATAGAAATTAAACAAATCACTCAACAAATCAAAGAAATACGCCTTTTGCATATCATTCAACTGCTGGCTGCCCGGCTTATTCTGCTCCACCGCTTTGGTGAAATTATCCACCGTAGCATCACTTATTATGGCTTCCCTGCGCAAAGGAGACTCCAACACCATACCCTCCAGCGTCTTGCAACGACTCAAAGCCACGTAAGTTTGTCCATGTGCAAAGGAATTCCGTGCATCAATAATAGCACGTTCAAACGTCAAACCCTGACTCTTATGTATCGTAATAGCCCACGCCAAACGAATAGGATACTGGCGGAACGTCCCCTCTATCACTTCAGTGATCTCCTTCGTCTCCTCATTCAACACATACTTATAATTCCCCCACTCTTCCGACAACAACTGAAATTCGGATCTATCCCCTTTACCACGCACCACAATACCCGTTTCATTAACCGCTACCACCTCACCAATCATACCGTTATAATACCGTTTCTCGGACGATGGATCATTCTTCAGGAACATTATCTGTGCTCCCTCCTTAATTGTCAGAAGTTTATCCGCAGGATACGAATATTCAGGAAAATCCCCCTCTATCTCGGCACTAAAATGATACGCCTTGCCGGGCAACGATGCCAGTTCGCAATCATTAACCCTCTGTGCCTGATTATTATGTGTCGTCAGACGAATATATCCCTCTTCTTTCTGCGGCTGAAAGCCGGGCTGATAACGACGGTTCAGTTCATTCAACACTTCATCATCCGCCTTATTCTCCCGAATTTTATTTAATAAAGAAAGGAAGAACGTATCACTCTGACGATATACTTTCTTGAGTTCAATCGTCATATATGCCGTTTCTTTCAATGCATGACTTGCAAAGAAATAAGGAGTCTCATAATGCTTTCTCAACAACTCCCACTCATTGTCTTTCACGACAGGCGCCAGCTGTTGCAAATCTCCAATCATCAACAGTTGCACCCCACCAAAAGGTTTCTCCCTATCGCGATACCTCCGCAGAGTTGCATCCACCGCATCCAACAAATCAGCACGCACCATACTGATCTCATCAATAACCAGCAAATCCATACTACGGATGATATTCCGCTTTTCTTTACTATAACGATAATGTGTCTGGGAAGAATTAAAGGTTGTTTCGGGCACAAAAGGAGCAAAAGACAACTGAAAGAAAGAATGAATCGTTACGCCTCCCGCATTGATAGCTGCAATCCCTGTCGGAGCCAATATGACCATGCGTTTGGGCGTATGTTCTTTCAATCGTCTAAGAAATGTCGTTTTCCCGGTTCCAGCTTTTCCGGTAAGAAATAAATGGGTGCCTGTATTTTCAATGAACTGCCAAGCAAGCTGCAGTTCCGGATTATTTTCCATGCTTTTCCAATTTTCGGTAAAGTTACTGAATATTCTTTTTCTTTCGTCTTGATACGAAAGAAAAAGAACCAAAAAGAAAGAATCAAGGCTGCGTTTTTCCGGCTACTCCGGTGCTTCCTCCGGCTAAAGGGCAGAAACTCGCTACGCTCAAACAGTCTGCCCTTTTTAACGCCGGAGAAACCACCTGCGCTTGACGCCGGAAAAACGAGGCCGGAAGACCTGCGGGTGGAAGCCTTACAATGTGGGAAGCTTTATTATTAAAAAACTCACCATATAAAAAGAGGACATAGAATAAAAGGCTAATAGAATGATAACCGATGTAGCCTATGTAGTATAAAGAGACTTATGAAAGGTTTATACCCCTTATAAAAAAGCTTTGCTATATAAAAATCGCAGACGTTATACGACTCAATATAGCAAAGCAGAACAATATATAATAAAACTATTAACGATATAACAGCGACTCACCAAAGCAATATCAGACATATCGCACAGCTTCCCCACAAACCTACCCTAGAACATTCAAGCAGCAACACCCACCCCACCAGGTTCCCCGGCCTACTTTTTTCTCCATCAGGCGAGCGCCCGTAACGGAGCGTTAAGAAGGGCAGACTGTTTGAGCGTAGCGAGTTTCTGCCCTTTAGCGAAGTGAAGGAAGCGAGTAGGAGAAAAAAGTCAGCCTTGAATTTTTCTTTGCTTCTTTCTTTTGTTTCAAGACAAAAGAAAGATGATTAATTACTTCATGGAACCCCCTACAATATCCAGCAATTCGTTTGTAATCGCCTGCTGACGACTCTTATTGTACTGCTTCGTCAAATCCTGGATCAGCTCGTTTGCGTTGTCCGTAGCCACTTGCATAGCCAACGTACGTGCAGCATGTTCCGAAGCATTGGAGTCAACAGCGGCAGTAAAAATCTTCTGGCTCAATACAGTGGGGATTAAGCTCGCGATTAATTCCTCTGCGTTCGGTTCGATGATATAATCATTGGCAATCTCGTTCTCCTGTACCTCCTCTTCATTCTCTCTGTCCTCTTCACTTACGACGCTCGTCAGATTAATGGGGAGATACGTCTCACGAAGAAGAATCTGTACCCCCATTGATTTGAAGTGATGATAGATTATTTCCACCCGGTCCACTTCGCCTGCTACATACAGATCCATCAGTCGGTGAGCCAGTTCGGCAGCCTCCTGATACGTTGGTTTGTCGGAGAGCGTTGGAGAAACCTCCTGCGGTTTGAAACCCATCCGTTTGGCCGCTTCATCCACCTTCTTGCCTACCGGGAATATCAAGATATTATCCTGTCCTAAAGTACGGAATTCCCCGATAGTCTGCATCATCATTTTGATGACATTGGCGTTGAAAGCACCACAAAGAGAAGTGTTCGAAGAAAAAACAACGATTGCTACACGCTTCACTTCACGTTCCTGCACATAAGGAGATTCGATAGGCAGGTCCGCGCTTAGGAAGTTAGTCAGAATCTTGTTCAACTTCTTCTGATAAGGCAGCATATTCTCAATGGCTCCTTGTGCCTTGTGTAATTTGGCAGAAGCCACCATTTTCATTGCTGAAGTGATTTTTCGGGTACTCTTGACCGAATTTATTCTGGTTTTTACTTCTTTCAGTGAAGCCATAGTGATAATTAAAAATTAATAATTAAAAATTAAAGGACGATCTGATTTATAAAAAAGCCAATTAGATAAATCAAAAACCATTCAGATTTATTTTAAAGGCCAATCAGATAAATCAATGACCGATTAGATAAATTGTTTAGTGACCATGGCGGCAGTCTCTTCGATAGCCTTAATCACATTATCATCAATCACACCCGTTTTCAATATATCCAATACATCCTCCTGATGATTCAGTTGCAGCGATTCGATGAAGCTACGTTCAAAGTCCTGCACCTTATCCAGAGGAACATCGTGGAGCAGTCCGTGTGTACCACAGTAGAGAATAGCAATCTGCTGTTCTACGGGCATCGGGCTGTATTGAGGCTGAATCAACAGCTGGCCGTTCTTACGTCCCTTGTCAATCGTCAATGCGGTAATCGGGTCCATGTCGCTACTGAACTTGGAGAACGCTTCCAGTTCACGATACTGTGCCTGGTCGATCTTCAATGTTCCCGCCACTTTCTTCATAGCCTTAATCTGCGCGTTACCACCTACACGGGATACAGAGATACCGACGTTGATAGCCGGACGCGTACCCTGGTTGAACAAGTCAGTTTCAAGGAATATCTGTCCGTCGGTGATAGAAATCACGTTCGTCGGGATATAAGCCGATACGTCACCAGCCTGCGTTTCGATGATAGGCAATGCCGTGAGCGAACCACCGCCTTTGACAATTCCCTTCAGACTTTCCGGAAGATCGTTCATTTCGCGAGCCACTTCCTCCTGACTGATAATCTTGGCAGCACGTTCCAACAGACGGGAGTGCAGATAGAAGATATCACCCGGATAAGCCTCACGACCTGATGGACGGCGAAGAATCAGAGAAACCTCACGATAAGCTACCGCCTGCTTGGAAAGGTCATCATAAACCACCAACGCATGACGACCGGTATCACGGAAATACTCGCCAATGGCAGCACCCGCAAAAGGAGCGTAATACTGCAATGCAGCCGGATCACCAGCCGTAGCAGCCACCACAATCGTGTAGTCCAGTGCTCCATACTCACGAAGCGTATTAACGATAGAAGCAACGGTAGAACCCTTCTGACCGATAGCCACATAAATACAATATACAGGATCACCTGCCAGGAAGTTACTGCGCTGGTTGATAATCGTATCAATAGCGATGGCAGTCTTTCCCGTCTGGCGGTCGCCGATAATCAACTCACGCTGTCCGCGACCGATAGGAATCATGGCGTCTACCGCCTTCAATCCCGTCTGCAACGGTTGGTTCACAGGCTGACGGTAGATTACCCCCGGAGCTTTCCGTTCCAATGGCATATCATACAGTTCGCCACCAACCAGCCCCTTGCCGTCGAGCGGTTCGCCCAGCGGGTCGATCACACGTCCCAGCATGTCCTCTCCTACACGGATGGAGGCGATACGTTTGGTACGCTTCACGACGAATCCCTCTTTGATCTTGTCCGTCGGACCCAACAGCACAGCACCCACGTTGTCCTCTTCGAGGTTCATCACGATTGCTTTGATACCATTGTCAAACTCCAGCAATTCATTGGCTTCGGCATTTCGCAATCCATAGATACGCACTACGCCGTCGCTCACCTGGAGCACCGTACCGATTTCGTCAAGTTGCACATTGGCGTTGATTCCTTCGAGCTGCTTGCGCAATATATCAGATACTTCGCTTACTTTTATATTTTCAGACATTATACAATTCTCCTATTCTTATCAATAAATTGTTGTTTCACTCGCTTCAACTGCGTGGCAACGCTTGCATCCAGTCGGTAGTCGTTGACATCGAAGATAAATCCGCCTTCGATCGAAGGATCTATCACCGTTTCGAGTTCCATCTGGGCGTGCAAGATATGCTCTGCTGCGGAACGAATCCGGTTTTCCGTTTCCTTGTTGACGGGAACGGCTGTAATGAGCTTACCCACTCCGATATGCTTCAGCTTCCGGTAGAGATCCAGATACATCAGGCTGATAAATTGCAGATAGCCTTCACGCCTGTTTCGCAGTACCAAAGTGATAAAACGGACAAACTCTCTGGTCGATTTTCCGTCACCGTCGGCAGCCGTGCAGACTAACGCCAACTTTTCCTTCGTTGTGATGACCGGATTATCAAGTGCTTCGCGCAAACCGGGCTGTTCACAAAAACTGTGCGACAGCGTCAGGAACTCCTGATATAACCTGTCCTCCAGACCTTTTTCCTGTGCATATTCAATGATGGCTTTTGCATAACGCATTGAGAGTATTCCGACTTCCATCTTCCTTAGTTCTTATTCGGGGTTAGTACTTCATCCAGCATACGGTCGATCATGCCCATCTGTGCTTCCTTGTCCTCAAGACTCTTGCGGAGCACTTTCTCGGCGATATCCACAGAAAGCACGGCTACCTGGCGACGGATGTCGCGGATGGCTTCGTCTTTCTCTATCTGGATTTGTTGTTTCACCGCATCCAGTTCTTTTTGTGCGGCAATTTCGGCTTGTTTACGGGCCTCGTGAACAATCTTGTCACGTTCTTCCATTGCTTCCCTCAAGATGCGTCCTTGTTCTTTGTTGGCGGCAGCCACCAATGCGTCGCCTTCCTCTTTCAGTTTAGACAACTGGGCATTAGCCTCTCTCGCCACCTCCAAAGACTGGTCGATATAGGTCTTACGACCCTCCACCATCTTGATGATGACGGGGAAGCCGTATTTCGCCAATATCACGAACACAATCCCGAATGAGAGAAACATCCAGAACAGCAGGCCACTATCAGGTAATAGTAATGACATATCTTTTAATTAGAAATTAAAGACTATAAATTAAAAGCTGGGGTGGGTTCTCCCTTTTAGAGGAAGAACACCAACAGACAAACTACTACCGCCAACAGAGCCACACCTTCAATCAAGGCGGCGGCGATAATCATGTTCATACGGATGTCCCCTGATGCTTCCGGCTGGCGTGCGATTGCCTCCATTGCCGAACTACCAATCTTACCAATACCCAAACCAGCTCCGATTACTGCAAGACCTGCACCGATAGCTGCACCTAATTTACTAACTCCTACTGCTGCTGCAGTGGCTTGTAACAATACTGATAGTAACATAATTTTCAGTTTTAAAATGGTTTATATTTTCTCTTGTTTATTATTTAATCATTCATTCCGCGCGTTTATTCCGTATTCTTTTTATCAACGTTTTCACCGCGTTTCATTTCAGTTTTCTTCAGCTTTCACTTTGGCACCTTCCTGTGCCAGACCGATAAACACTGCCGACAACATCGTAAATACGTAAGCCTGGATGAAAGCAACCAACAACTCAAGCGCATTCATAAAGATGTTGAACAATACAGAAGCCACCGTCAGCGTGCCGTTCAGTGCAGGCCCCATGCTTGCCGAGATAAAGATCAGGCAGGTAAGCACCAGCATCGCCATGTGTCCCGCCAGCATATTGGCAAAAAGACGAATCATCAAAGCAAACGGTTTCGTAAAGATTCCGAAGAACTCGATGAATGGCATCATCGGTATAGGCACTTTCAGCCACCAAGGTACATCAGGCCAGAAAATATCCTTCCAGTAATGTTTCGAACCGAAGATATTCACTGCCAGGAACGTGCAGACTGCAAGCACCATAGTGATAGCGATATTTCCCGTCACGTTCGCACCTCCGGGGAAGAACGGAATCAATCCCATCATGTTATTGATAAAGATGAAAAAGAACGCTGTCAGCAGATACGGTGCAAACTTCCGGTAGTTGGGTCCTACACAACTCTTGATAATATCGTCGTTCACCATCATGATGAACATCTCCATGAATCCGATAAATCCTCCCGGCGCTTTCGCTCCTTGCGGACGTTTTCTGTACCAGTGTGACACGCTCAATACGATGATGAGCAACAACACGCTGTTGAACAGCAAAGCAAATGTCACTTTCGTGATGGAAATATCCCACGGGCGGACCTGTTCGCCTGCCGCATTATACTCTACCAGTTTGCCCTCGTACTTACTTCCTTCGGGAGCGATGGAAAGTCCTTCATAAGTCCCTCCATTCTCTTCGAGACGGGAAGAAAGGAACGTGTGCCAACCTGTAGTGCTACTATAAACAATAATAGGTAATGGTATAGTAATGTGCGTGTTACCCCACGTCGTAATATGCCATTCGTAGGAGTCGCCGATATGACCGAACACAATTTCTTTCACATCCACCGTGTTCTCCTGTTCCTCTTTCGGAGTAATCTCGTCCTGCGTCTGTTGTGACACCGCTTCCCCCTCCTGTTCCTGTGCAAGAACCGGCAAGCTGACTGCCGCCATGAGGCAGAACAGAATCAACGGAGCTACTATGTTATGCAACTGTTTCATTTTTCTTTTTATTTTTCTTTTTCCGTTTCTGATTCAACTCAAAAGAGAAGAAGAACCAGGTTTCGAATACCAGATATATCAAATAGAACAAGATAAACGTCAGCAGAAAGGCTCTGGCTTCTTCGCGAACGGCAAGACAATAAATCAATACCAGAATCAGCGAAAGAATCATTTTTATCATCTTCGTTGCCAGATACAACAGTAACATTCTCTGTGGAGCATGCCGACGGCAAGTGTCGAAAGCATAAATGCTAAACAGCCCGAAGAAGTAAAAATAGATCGGAATAAACGGATACCCTCCGAAATAATGCCCCGGCAAAGCGAAGTGTAGAATGACAGCTCCGAGTGCCCCGCTAATTACCGCAAATAAGGTATGCCACCAAATAAAATTCCGTTTAGTTTTACTAATATTCACCATGTTACTGTGTTTTTCTGTAAGATTATAACCTCGTTTTTTTCAATTTTTTAATGCTTAGTCTTTGTGCCGGTGAGGAGTTTCCGTCAGGAAACACAGGCAGAAACCGTACCGTCACTCATTTCGACAAAACCGCCCTGAATATCCATCGTGTGCTCTTCTCCGTCCATCGTCGTGTAACTCAACGTTCCCGCTTTCAACGACGAAACAATGGGCGCATGCCCGGGAAGAATAGAAAACGAACCGATCATTCCCGGCAATGTGACAATCTTCACATTTCCGTCGAATATGCTCTTTTCGGGCGATACTATACTCAAATGCAGTTCTTTCATCATGCTATCTTTTTATTTTTTTGCTGCCTGTTCCAGCAATTTCTTACCTTTCTCTATTGCCTCCTCAATGGTTCCGACATTCAAGAAAGCCTGTTCGGGAAGATAATCCACTTCTCCTTCCAGAATCATCTTGAATCCCTTGATGGTGTCTTCAATACCCACCATCACACCCGGAACGCCTGTAAACTGTTCAGCCACGGCAAACGGTTGTGAAAGGAAACGCTGCACACGGCGGGCGCGGTTCACTACCATCTTGTCTTCTTCCGAGAGTTCTTCCATACCGAGGATGGAGATAATATCTTGTAATTCCTTGTTACGTTGCAGAATTTGTTTCACTTGCTGCGCTACGTCGTAGTGTTCCTGGCCAACAATGTGCGGGTCGAGGATACGTGACGTAGAAGCCAACGGGTCTACCGCCGGATAAATACCCAGCTCCGTAATCTTACGGTCGAGCACGGTAGTTGCGTCCAAGTGGCTGAAAGTTGTTGCAGGAGCCGGGTCGGTCAAGTCATCGGCAGGCACATACACCGCCTGTACGGAGGTGATAGAACCTTTGCGGGTAGACGTGATACGTTCCTGCATCGCACCCATTTCCGTAGCCAGCGTAGGCTGGTAACCAACGGCGGACGGCATACGTCCCAAAAGGGCGGACACTTCCGAACCTGCTTGCGTGAAACGGAAGATATTATCAATAAAGAACAGAATATCGCGTTTCTCACCTTCTTTTCCTGCGTCGCGGAAAGATTCCGCCACCGTCAGTCCGGACAATGCCACAGAGGCACGTGCGCCCGGAGGCTCGTTCATCTGACCGAAAATCAGAGACACTTGCGATTTCTCCAGTTCGTTATAATCCACTTTCGAAAGATCCCAGTGACCTTTCTCCATTCCTTCTTTGAATGCTTCGCCGTAACGGATTACACCGGATTCAATCATTTCGCGCAGCAAGTCGTTACCTTCACGGGTACGTTCACCTACTCCGGCAAATACAGAGAATCCATTATGTTTCTTGGCGATATTATTGATAAGTTCCTGAATCAATACAGTCTTTCCTACACCGGCACCGCCGAACAAACCGATTTTACCACCTTTGGCATACGGTTCGAGCAGGTCGATCACTTTGATACCTGTGAAGAGCACCTCTTGCACAGTAGTCAAATCCTCAAACTTAGGGGGGTCGCGATGAATGGAATATGCACCTTTGCGGTCGAGTCCTTTCATACCGTCGATCGAATCACCGACTACGTTCATCAGTCGTCCTTTAATCTGTTCGCCAATCGGCATCGTGATCGGGCCTCCGGTGGGATACACTTTCATGCCTCTCTGAAGTCCGTCAGTACTGTCCATCGCTACGGTACGCACCGTATTTTCGCCGATATGTTGCTGAACTTCTACAACCAGTATTTTGCCGTTTGGCCTCTTTATCTCCAGTGCGTCGTGGATGCTTGGCAGCACCAATTCTGCATCCGTACCCTCAAAGTACACATCGACCACAGGGCCGATCACCTGCGAGATATGTCCGATAATCTGTGACATAAGCAATCTCTAATTTATTTATATTATTCTTTTCTCTCCTTTTTGACTTTATAATATGAAAGGAATGCACATTTTTCGCGTTTTACCTATTTCATTATTATAATAAACAGTTGAGTTCAGTTTTTGTTCAACTATTTTCTATATCCCATAAACTTCTGTCCTTAGAAATAGTTAAAGAAACAACTGCGCAAATGTAGAAACAATTCCGTGTCGTTGTGCTTCCTTTTTCATAATTTGTCGTTCGATAACACTTATTAGACCTACAATGACTACAGATTGACCAATTCAGGCAAATTTCTGCTACAAATCAATAGCAAAACAAGTTTGGGGGCAATAATCTATCAATAAACTAAATTAACCCATCGAGTTTCCTATCTCTTTGTTAAAAATCAATGGATTAGCAAAAACAAGAAATAGTGGCAAAAACAACTAGTTTTGTGCTCGAACACAGAAAAGTCCGTATTTTCATGTTTTCCTTAAGAAAGTTTAAAGCCATATTTCCTGTTTTTCTCCTATCTATTCTATTCCTTATATATTCCGCATTTTTGCATTAAGATTCACATCCATCTTTATAAAGTTCCCAATTTGCATAAAAGAGCAATATAATAACGCCACATACAATTATTATCTCATTTTTTTGCTGTAATTTTGCACCACTAATATAAAACACTCAAAATGATGAAGAAAATACTGTTACTCGGTTCTGGCGAACTAGGAAAAGAATTTGTAATTTCAGCTCAACGTAAAGGCCAGCACATCATTGCTTGCGACTCCTATGCAGGAGCACCGGCTATGCAAGTGGCCGATGAATTTGAAGTATTCGACATGCTGAACGGTGAAGAGCTGGAACGCGTGGTGAAGAAACACCGCCCGGACATCATCGTTCCGGAGATTGAAGCCATCCGTACAGAACGCTTATACGACTTCGAGAAAGAAGGTATCCAGGTAGTTCCCAGCGCTCGTGCCGTGAACTTCACGATGAACCGCAAAGCCATTCGCGACCTTGCCGCCCAAGAACTCGGACTGAAAACAGCCAAATACTTCTATGCCAAAACTCTGGAAGAACTGAAAGAAGCTGCCGATAAAATCGGTTTCCCTTGTGTCGTTAAACCATTGATGTCTTCTTCCGGCAAAGGACAATCGCTCGTGAAGAGTGCCGACGAACTCGAACATGCCTGGGAATACGGATGCAGCGGCAGTCGTGGCGATATTCGCGAACTTATCATTGAAGAATTTATCAAGTTCGACAGCGAAATCACCCTGCTCACCGTTACCCAAAAGAACGGCCCTACCCTCTTCTGCCCTCCTATCGGACACGTGCAGAAAGGTGGCGACTACCGCGAAAGTTTCCAGCCTGCACACATTGATCCCGCCCATTTGAAAGAAGCGGAAGAGATGGCGGAGAAAGTAACCCGTGCCCTCACAGGTGCAGGACTTTGGGGAGTTGAGTTCTTCCTAAGCCATGATAATGGAGTCTATTTCTCCGAACTCTCTCCTCGTCCGCATGACACAGGTATGGTGACACTGGCGGGCACACAAAACCTGAATGAATTTGAATTGCATCTGCGTGCCGTACTCGGCCTGACCATTCCCGGCATCAAACAAGAACGGATAGGCGCAAGCGCTGTGATCCTTTCCCCGATTGCCAGCCAGGAACGTCCTCAATATCGCGGACTAGAAGAAGTGACCAAAGAAGAAGATACTTATCTCCGCATTTTCGGCAAACCGTTTACACGTGTCAACCGCCGTATGGGTGTGGTACTTTGTTATGCTCCGCTTGATTCTGATTTGGATGCGTTGCGCGACAAGGCTAAGAGAATTGCAGAGAAAGTAGAAGTTCATTAATACAAGAAATTCAGAGATAAGATGAATAAAATCCGCCAAGTAAACCTGTCTGATATTCCAGCACTGCAAGAGCTATATCAGCATACAGTTCTGACTGTGAACCGAAAAGATTATACAGCCGAAGAAGTAGCAGATTGGGCTTCGTGCGGAGACGATACGTCACACTGGAATGAGCTTTTCGAAGAACAACATTATGTGGTTGCAGAAAACGAAGAAGGCGTGATTGTAGGCTTTGGCTCTGTAAACGATGACGGATATATGCACACGCTGTTCGTTCACAAGGACTTTCAGCATCAAGGTGTCGCAACATCTTTGTATAAGCATCTCGAAGCATATGCACGAGAAAGAGGTGCGAAAAGATTAACATCGGAAGTTAGCATCACGGCAAAACCATTTTTTGAAAAACAAGGTTTTCAGGTCGATGAAGAGCAAAAGCGGAAAGCTAATCAAATGTGTCTCACCAATTATAAGATGAGCAAGCAGTTCTGTTAATCACATCTAATCATTTCTAAGATGAAAACATAGAAGAAAGCTCATTTGCAGATAAAGAAAGTCTTATTTTATATAAGAAAAACTCCAGCTATGGTGACGGATAAAGTTACATTAGCTGGAGTTTTTCTTTTTAACTTCATGAAATGAAAACGTCATTTCTTACTCAAGAAACGTTTAGCCAAATATTTACGTATTGGTTCATCATACAGCTTCAAACACAGATAAGCAAGAATAATACTCAAAATAAAGACACACAAAGCTACGTGCCAGGTTTCACCTAACGTGTAGAGTTGATTCTCAATCAGCCATGCATAGAACAGATACATCAACGGATAATGTATCACATAAACCGGATAAGATATATCTCCCAAAAACTTACATATCTTTGTCGATTGCTTGTCCGTGGTGGTGCCCGACGCTCCTATCCACAGAATGATAGGGAAAGCCACAATCACGCAAAACGCTTCATAAACACCATTCATGCAAAGCGGCTCCAACCCTTCCAGATAAGGAACAGAGAACAGGGCAATCAGCGCAATAGTACATATCCAAAATGCACCTTTCACCTTCATAGGCTTGAAATTGCGCGACATAAGCATACCCAACGAAAAAGGGAAAAGCATACGCAAGGAACCACCCAAAAAGTTAACCCCATCCAGCGTCCAGCCCACTCCTATGTTTCCATAAGTGGAGACATTAAAAACAGCAAACGCCGCCAACGCTACGCCCAGCAACACCACAAACACCGTCAGTGCCTTGTTGGACAAGCGGCGAATGAACAACGCATACAGGATATTGCCGATATACTCAAAAAACAATGACCAGCAAGGACCATTCAACGGAAACATCTCACCGTTGCCACGAACTTCGTACCCAACACCCGGCATGGCAGGAATGAAGAAGATCGTACAAAGCAGAGACAACATTATCATGGAGATAGCTATGTGCGTCCCGTCCCATTGCACACTCCCCTGAATACAGAACGTGATAGCACCGAGAACGGCACCCATAATGACCATCGGATGAAGACGTATCAATCGGCGTTTAAAGAAATCTTTCATGGTGAGACTTTTACCCCAACGGTCGTCGTAAGCATAACCGATCACAAAACCCGAAAGGATAAAAAAGAAATCCACGGCTAAATATCCGTGATTCAGAGTTTCAATAGCGCTATTACTGGCAAAAGCGAAGCCCTCGAATACGTGATACCATATCACCATAAGAGCCGCCACACCGCGAAGTCCGTCAAGAAGATCATAATGCGCCTTGGTGTCTGAAAAAGCTGAAGCAGAAATGTTCGACATTTGTTTTTCTATTAGTAAGTTAGTATTTTCAGAAGGCAAAGATACGGTTTGCGCTACGAAGTTTCTTTGCTCTAAAGCAAAAAAGCCCTGCTAATCGCTATTTTTTAGCACGTACCCGACTAAGGGTATAGATGGAAATGCCCAGAAAAGCAGCCACATATTTCAGCTTCACTCGGTTTATTAATCCGGGATAGCGACGGTTGAACTGTTCGTAGCGTTCTTTGGGCGAAAGTTGGAGGCGCTCCACAAACATGTGGCTAAGCTCCTTATTCACATTCTGATGCAGGATTCTTCCCCAGTTGGCTATGTCGATATATGTTTCGTAGAGGGCATTCAGCTTGTCGATGTGGATGACGTAGATTTTGCAATCGGAAAGCGTTTCAACGCTTTCTACCGATGGTTGCTGATAGTAGAGCGAATCCATGCCGAACGTGACGTCGCCCTCCTGACTGAACCACGTAGTGGTGTCCTCTCCGTTGTGGTGGAATACGGAACGGGCGATGCCCTCTTCAATGAAATATACCAGGCGGTCTGTGACGCCTGCCTGAACGATACGGGTATCTTTGGGATAATACCTTAATTCCATATTCGCCTGAAGCGCTTGAAGTGCTTCGTCGGAAACCGGATAGATTTGCCTGATTTTACGAATGATATTTTCCATTTGGGGGTAATGGCGTATTGGGGGTTAATGACGTACTTTAGGATATTTATTATTAAAACGGAAACCAAGACCGAGCATCAGATAATTAGGGGTCTGGAAATCCTGAAGATTGTAGCCGATGTGAAGGAATGAACTCCGGGTGACGTTGATCTTCAACGCAAAGACCTGATACAGTCCGCGCAAATCGCCACGCCCCAGTACATTCGTTCCCAAGCCGACACCGATGGTAAAAAACGGCATCACGTATTCTGCCCGTCCGGAAAGTCCGAGCGCAAGCTGATTCTGAATGCCCGGCACGAGAAATTTACGACGAGAGGAACCACTGCCTGCATCGTACTCCACCAGCGCATCTTCGGTGTACACATTGGCACTACCGTCATAGACACCATCCAGCGAAACTCCAAAGCGCAGCTTATAGTTGAGATTGTACATCGGAGCAAAGTTGAACCCCGCTACGGGATAGCTGCCCGGTGATGCAATCTGTTTCTCGCCCACATAGACGCCTTTGCGACGCCACGAGCCGAACAACACAAGGTCATAACTGACGTGTCGCGGAAAACGGGGAACGTAGGGATGAACCAATGATTTAGTGAGGTCGGCTTCTTCCCGGTTGAAGTTGTACACCAGTCCGATTTTCGCTCCGGTGGTGTTGACACCTGCATTGGGAAACTTGGTGTTGCCGTTGGAGAAATGCGTGAAGTCTCCGCCGATGATAAAGTCGAAATAACGGGAAAGCGACCAGTTAAGGTAGATACCCGCATTGAGGTAGGCATTCACCCGTGAGCCTACGGCTCCGTTGTAGGAGTTGTAATCGTTGTCATAAGGTTTCCATCCGGCAGAAATACCGAAATTCCACTCGTAATTGAGCGAAAGGCGGGGATTGAAACGGGCAATGCGTGCACCTTGAAAGACATAGAACGTCATCGGATCACCCAGTTGCTTTTTGTCGCCAAAGGTGGTGAAAGCCAAGCCGAAACCTTGATAAGCTCCGCCATAGATGCGGTCGGCACAGGTGTTGGGACGAAACTTGAAAGAGTATTTCAGATGAGCGGCAAATGAACTCTGGATGGGTTTCCACCGTTCGTTCTCGCCTTGCAGGAAAGGATTGGTGGGGAACACGTATTGCGGCCGCGCCTCTATCCCCAACCGGTGAATGAAATGGTGGGGAACGTAGGGAGCTACAGTGTCGGCTCCGCATTGCGGGAAGCTGTTGTGCCGGAAGCCATGAATTTCTTCCTGCAATCTCCGCACTTCTTCACGAAGTTGGCGGACGTCCTGCTGGAGCTGTTCTACGTCTTGCCGCATTTCCTTCACCTCTTTCTCTTCCTGCCCTACCTCCTGCGCACTAAGCGAAGTGCCGGGGAAAAGCAAAGCGGAACAGATTACGGCGATTTCCCATCTGGGTATCTTTACTCTCATATAATAGTCTGGTTTGTCTTTTCAGAACGGAAGTTACAAATGGAGCTTCTCAATAAACTGTGCCACATGATAGCCGTCCATCAACCCATGATGGCAGGTTACGGAAACGGGCATCATCAGTCTTTCTCCATCACGGAAGTACTTTCCGGTGGAGATTTTGGGAACACTGTCGCCCGAACGCATATTGGTGGGGTGCTTCATGTCGGTGAATGAGAGCCACGGCACTGCCGAATAATGAATGGCATTGGGATGGAAAGTGCCTCCTTTGTTGAGTCCCGTAGTGACTTGCAAACGTTCCATTTCTGCCTTTGCCCGACGGATAAAAACGAGTTCGTCCGGATCGTATTCAAAGGCGGCAAAAGAAAAGGTATGGTCGTCACGGCCTACGGTGGCTTCGGGCAGAAGGCTGTCATAGCACACCACCTTATCGCCTTCGATGCGATAACGGAATTCTTCTACCGCAGCAGCGGCAGTCGTTATCCGGTGGAGGACTAACAGGGAAAAGGATATGCCTTTGGTTTTGGCTTCCTGATATGCGCGCGTACAGTCTACCTGAACGGTCACTCCGAAAAACGGATCGTCAAAAGCACTGAAATGTTCGTAATGTTCTCTTCTGTTCCAAGTAGCAATATCGATGATCTTCTCTATCTGATTCATTCTAAACACTCTTTTTTATTTGAGAAACGCAGATTAACGCAAATTATCGCAGATTTAGCCTATTTCCTTTGCGGTAATCTGCGTTTCTAAATTCAGACTCTTTACTGATGTTGCTCACGCAACAAGTCGTTCACTGTTTTTACCGGGTTGAAAGTGGAAAGTGGCACTTCTACAAAGACGGTATTCCAGTCGCTCATCGCTCCGTTCCACAAGCCGGGAAGTTCGAGAGCTTTCAGGTCTTTGCCGTTCTTCGATTTGTAGGAGATGAAGCCTGTTGCTTTATCTACATACTTCACCAGGTCGAACTTATGTCCTTTATAATCGCGCACGGCGCATACGAGGTCTACCGGATTGAAGTGTGTGCCTTTCTCGAACATTTCTTTCTTTTCCGGATCGTCCATGTCGATCTGTGAGCTTTCGAGGATTTGCAGGGAGATGGTTCCGTCGCTGTTGTAAGCAAGGAACGGGCCGCCACCGGGTTCGCCTACGTTCTTCACCATTCCGCAGACGCGCATCGGGCGGTTGAACTTGTTTTTCAGGTAGATGGCGAGTACGGAATCTTCGAGGTCTTTCGTCTCCGGATTCTTGCAGAAGAGTTTCTTTTGCAGGAATTGAAGCATTTCCATCATCTGGTCGTGGGTGTATTTACCGCTGTCGAGCAGGGTAAGGTATTCGAATACTTGTTCTTGCAAAGTCACGAGCACTCCGGCAATCAGTTTCTTATAAGTAACGGTGTCGGCTTTCAGTCTGTCGGGCACTACGTTGTCGATGTTCTTGATGAAGATAATGTCTGCATCGAGGTCGTTCAGGTTCTCAATCAGTGCGCCGTGGCCACCGGGACGGAACAGCAGTTTGCCGTTGTCACGGAAAGGTTGGTTGTCCATGTCGGCGGCAATCGTGTCGGTACTCGGCTTTTGTTCGGAGAAGGTGATGTAATAGTCTACTCCATAGCGTTTGGAAAATTCGTCTACCTTTTCGGCTACCAGCTTCTTGAAGAGTTCACGGTGTTCGGTAGATACCGTGAAGTGCACGTTTACTTTACCGCTCTTTCCGGCAGCATACAAGGCTCCTTCGGCGAGATGTTCTTCCATCGGCGTGCGTGAACCTTCGGGATACTTATGGAATTTGAGCAGACCTTTCGGTAGTGCGCCGTAATTCAGTCCGGCTGTTTCGAGCAGGGCGGATACCACTGCTTTATAGTTGCCGTCTTCGATCAGTCCGGGAATATCTTTTCCGTCGATACGCTGGCAGGCTACATTCAGGTCATCATAGAAAGCAAAATTCTTGATTCCGTCGAAGAATGTCTGTTCGAACTTGGTAGTCGGCCGGTCATAGTCGGCAGACAGGAACTCGAACAGGTTCTTGAACATACGACTCGCTGCACCGGAGGCGGGCACGAACTTCACAACAGTCTTATCTGTGTTGGTATATGCATCCCAGGCGGCCAAATAAGCCTTCTGTTCTTCTGCATCGGGAGCTAATATTCCCTTTTCGATGGAGGCTGCCGCATCCAGCTTCAAAAAGGGGAAACCCGTCTGGAAGCATGCTAATTGTTCTACAATTTGCTCTTCCGTGATGCCTTTCTTGGCAAGCAACTCTTTGTCCTGTGTCGTTATCATAATATCTAATTTTATTAATTGATGCCCAAAAATACAAAATGTTATTTACTTCTTGCCGAATAACCGGGAAAAAAACTAATTTTCCTTCCATATTTCATTATCAGTCACTTACGAAGAAGTGTTATTCATTTATGTACTTTTCAGCGTTATTTGAACACAACAAAGATAGATAAATATCCGATGTTATCACAGAATTTGTAGAATAAATAGAGTTAACCGATTACAATAAGATTACAGCCCTTTTGGATATTTGAAATCTTACCAGTCGTGGAAAGTTGGGAGGGCTGTGGTTTAAAGCACTTTCCTGATAAAATTTCACCCCATACCCCTATTGTTGAGACGCACGGTAGATAAACCGATAATAAAGCAACAAAAAAGCCAGCTAACATTACGCTAGCTGGCAACTGACATCAATAACTAAAGATTCCCGTTTATCCTATTCTATTTAACTGTTCCATAAAATTATGTTTCTGTGCTTCTTTCATAATACTGTTCGTAGTCTCTTTTTTTATTTTCTTTAACA
>ERZ1106931.147-NODE-147-length-60683-cov-5.105578_pt1 | contig 60683 bp, 89 predicted proteins | sample MGYA00403664_ERZ1106931 | MGnify/ENA primary metagenome ERZ1106931 (study PRJEB35170, sample SAMEA104062435) | human gut metagenome | biome: human gut; feature: human-associated habitat; material: faeces | place: Denmark | collected 2012-06-29 ... | reverse complement strand
ATTTGTCTTTATGGAGATGTATCCACGATTACTTGTAGAACCAATAAGGAGGATTTGGATTATCAAACGGTAATGAATGGGACTATCGCAGATAGAGATATCAAATTCATAAAAAACGATTCTTCAAAAGGCAATTTAATTATTTATGTAAAAACTGAAAGTCTATTATCAAAATTACCTGTTCATAAGATTATAGATACAGCATTTATTGAAATAGGAGGCTTTTTAACCATAAAGGAAACTAGCAGAAAAGTTGCATTGTTTGATATTAAAAATAAATTTAATGTTAAAATACATATTCCTAAAGATGGTAATAAGTATAGTCTAACCTATGCTTATTCAGAAACGGATTCTTTGAAAAACGGTTCTAAGCTAATACTGCCTGACGAATCTATCATAGGAGAATCTATTGAAAGGACTTTAATAGTTAAAAATACAAATAATTATCATTATGCAATAATTACATTTGATGAATCTAAAACGCCGACAGCCCATTTGGAAGATTTAAATTCACAAATACAATACATAAATAAAAATACTGAAAAAATTTTAGCAATAGAAAAATCTTTAGCAAATAATAAGAGGGCTGATATTGTATACAAAGTAAGACCTGCCAAAATTCTATGGATTGGAAATAGCTTTTCTGATTTATCCACAAATTTATTGGGGCGTTTATTCAAGAAAATTGGTTTTGATATAGTTATTGGGCTATCTTACCAAGGAGGGGCAACATTAGAATTTTACGATAAAGCTAAAGAATCAAATACATCAAAATCTTTATATTTAAAATATAAAGATGGAGAATGGCTTAACACTATGCAAAATGCTCCAAGTAATACATTGATAGATAAATTAAATGATGAAAATTGGGATATAATATTTTTTCAGCAGGGAAGTGCTTCATCCGGATTATACAGTACATATATACCTTATTTTCAATCATTACAAGAATGGCTCCCTAAGAGAATACAGTCTCTAGGATATAAAGTTGGATGGTTAATGCCTTGGGCTTGGTCGGATAAAAGAATATCTGAGGTAGGTGGGAATTTAGATGGTGGTCTTAATAATGAAGAGATGTATGCTAATATTGCTTCTGCAACTAATCAATTAATTGATAATTTTGGAGATTACATAAACATCTTTTGTCCTTGTGGAACAGCAGTCCAAAACCAGTTTAATTATTATTCTCAAGATGATTTATATGGATCGTCAGGCGATGGCCAACATCCTTTGGATAAAGGATACTATGCGTCTACGTGTACTCTTTTTCATAAAATTGCAGAATATTTATATAACAAAAATCTTAATGATATTGTATGGAGCGAGGAATTAGGAGTTGATAAAGATTTGTTTGACAAAGCTAAGGAGTCGGCAATAAATGCTATTAATAACCCATTTAATAAAACCGACTTGTAGAAACTCCCTGCTGCCTGAGAAGGCATGCAGGGAATTTTTTATGATATTAAAAGAAGTTCATTGGTAAACATATCTCCCAATCTTTCTTGGCCAAATGTGCTTGGATGGTTATCTGTCCCATTCTTACTTTTTAGAATTTGCAATGACTTAGGACTTGTATTAATTTTTCCCCAAAGGTCAATTATCGGGATATTCCAAAGTTCGGATACTTTTTGAAAGGATGCTTTACCATTTGCATACTCAAATGCACTATCTAACACAAGAACCATTCTTGCATTAGGGTTGAGTGCATACATCTTGTCCATTAAGAATAACAGCGCGCCTAAAAAAGTCGTTCTATGTTCAGCGAATCCTCTGCCATCGTTATAACTCCAAGTGCCTTTATTAAAGTTTTCCCAATCAGCATTTTCAAAATTTGTATTGTTGGGTACAACTGAATAAACCCATAGATCAACATCCGCATTTTTAACAGAAAAAACATTTTCCCATGTTCTGTAATAGGAATTGTAATTACTATCATCTCCAGGTTTCCAACTGTTTCCGTCAGTTGGCTTAGGAGTTTCGGGAATGGTAATTGTTGTAACACCCGCTTGTTTTGCAGCTTCATATTCAGCCTTACTTAGACAAGTAGAGCCGTATGTTAATGGTGCAATTATACTTCCATGGTCATTATCTATTTTTGCGTGAATAGCTAACCCTGGGACACCTGCTGGTACAATTTCAAATCCTAATCTTTCAGATGCTATTTTTGCATAAGCTTTCTCCGCGTTACTTCCATACGCGACTGATGTCCCTATTATACATATTTTTTTTCCGAACCATTGATTGCCGTTATAAGTAACTTCCCCCGATTGCCCTTCTTGCAAGACCAAATCAGGTATTGAAAATTTTGTAGATAATACCTTATACTTTCCAATGACGTAATTTCCATAGGGGTAATTTTTATTTATTGTCATCGCTAATTTATAAGCATTTACCGGTACTTGGAAATCGGAATCTCCACCATTTGCCGTAGAGAACTCTTCTACAACCTTCCCATTTTTGTCCAATATAGCTCCACCTGTAACACCTATAACATAATTGGACAAATCTAAACTATCATACTTATTTATGACCTGTTTGAAAACGATAGTCCAAAAATTACCTTCCGGTTCCTCATGGAATTGTCCGCCATAATATAAGCCTTCCTTTAATTCGGTAGTTTCTTCGCTAGCTGTTATTTTTTCTGTTTTATTCTCCTCTTCAAAAACAACTCCTTTCATTTTTGAAAATGAGATACTTTTATCTAAAATTTTTTCATTTGTTACAGATTTATCCGCTAGTTTTTCAGTGGTTACGATGTTATCGGGTAATTCTCTTTTTTTAGTAGATACGCCCAATATAATATTAGACTTTCTGTCCGTATTGGTTACAAGCCTGACTGCGTAATTAGGTGGTATTAATATTGTTGTTTTTCCTGCGCCAAAAACGGGGAATGATACTTTGAAATTATGATTGTCCTTACCATAATATGCAACAGTCCCATAACTAATAGCATCTATACAAGGAAAGAACATTAAGGCTTGATACTGTCCGTAATTTCCTGAATAGTCAATAAAATCACTGACAGAATAACCCTTTGATTCAACTATTTGCCCATTTGCCGATAATATATAATTATCAGTCCAATTAATGGCAATTTCATTGCCAACAACATTTTCATTAGATATAATTCCGACCGAATATTGAAGTTTTGAAAACAATCCTTCATCTATTTTTCCAGTACTAATCGCTTTATTCTTAATTTTCGAATTATCAATAGACTCATCAGGAATTTCATTCACAGAAAATGGAACCGTTTCCAATTCTGCGCTGGCTTTAAAAATTAAAGTTTTTTTTAAATTAGTTTTAGTCGAGACTCTAACACAATATCCGGGTGGTATCAATATTGTTCTTTGCCCTCCTACTAGATAAAAAGATTTGATATGCTTCTTTGATGCTAAATCGTAATATGCTAATAGAGGATAAGAACCCCTAATGCTTGCCGCTTCATACATTAGAGCTGAGTAACCTCCATATTGTCCTTCATATTCAATGAAATCTGTTGTGGAATATCCATTACTTTTTACAACATCACCATCATTGTTTAAAATCTTATCGTCTTCCCAATTGTTTAAATTATCCCCATTCTTAATTATAAGATTAGAGGACGAAGTAGCACAAGATAACAATAAGTTTTTATTGTCCAATAAAGAGAGACTTTCCGTAAGGTTTTTACGACTAGTTGGATGTACCACCGCATCAGTGGTTGTAGCCGGATAAATAGTCTGTCCACCTTTAATGAGCTTGTATATTTTAACCATATAATTCTATTATTATAGCCTAAGTTCCGCAAGAACTTGAGCTGTTGTCGTTCTTATGTAATTATTTATTTATGTTTTTCTTAAGATTAAAAATTATATTGATGTTACATCGTCAATTTCCTCGGCTGTTAAGTATCCCGACAGGTCTATACTTCCACCTCCTCCTGTCGTGCCTGTGGCACTCCATGTGCCTTTTGTTTTACATTGATAGATTGGTCCCGGTATGGTATCACCTACTACAGCCCAGTCACCTACAACCGGGGATGGTATAGCAGCCTTCAACGCTTCGATAGTAGGATACAACCCCTTGTTGCGGGTGCTGCTTAATTTTATTTTTTCTACTTCGGAGGAAGTCTTGCTAAAATTACTGTTGATTCGGTCGGCAGCATCAGACCAGGTACCTGTTTTAATGACTGTATTGAGTTCCATATTATTTCTTTACTTTTAAAATCCCATTAGTTATAATACCTTCCACCGTCTCATAATCCACATAGACTTGTCCGGTACTGACATCATCCTTACCCGGCCAATGACTGCAACTTATATCCGCCACATACTTAGACACGTTTACCCCATTATATACCGATTTCATCCCGACCAATAATGTCTCACCCTTAGAGCCGTAGAACGAGACGTTGTTGGGATTTAACAGGATATCCGTTTTTTCAACATGATTTTGTATTCTGATACGCTCCGGATATACAGTAGTTTCGAGTGCCAGTTGATCATTGACATACTTCCGCAAGATGAGATCGCCATATTCCCATTCGTCCGATGATTTGTCAAACCTTAAGATCAAGGTGGCGTGTCCTTCTGCCGTGTACATTTCCAGCGTATTTTTTTCGGGGTCAATGACAATTCGCTTCCCATCTACAGAGGTCTCAACCCTTCCACGGAAAAATCCTCCTAATGCATAGACATATCCTTTTAAAAATACATCACCGCCATGCGTGGCAACAAAATTTGCCATATTCGCCCACTCCGCATCAGTAGGCTGGTAATTGGGGTCGTTACGGAACTTTATTACGGTCATAATAGCCTGTTCAAGTTTGCCACCCGCCCAAAACGCCACATCATCATCATCATTGTATATGCCGCTCACTCCGGCAGTAACCTTCTGCATCTTGCTATCCTTGTAATTACCCAATTGGATCATGTTGGCCAATATCAAACCGCCAAGGATATCCACAGATCCATCTTTAATCGCGCTGGCGATATAATTGATTGACTGAAAACCTGCCATGGACTTAGCATTATCCAGGATGGATGGCTTCCAATCGGTCGCGATAGTTCCTCTTTCTAGCTGAATATCACAAACGGTTGCGGTACCACTGAGCATGAAAATACCTGCACCGTTAAAGTTGACTTTAAATGTGAACCTTTGATAATCGGACGTAAGAGGCTGAGTTGTGCTGAAATCGCCACACGAAACAGCCACTGATGTACCTTTTGCTTTAAATGATATAACATAACTTTCTCCTTTAATTAAGGCCACCGATTGTGACAGACTGCCGATTGCGGCGGAATACCCGGAACCGGCATCATTATCGGCGGATACGGTAGCTACACCTGTCCAATACTTTAATTGCTTGCTATACAATTCGGTATCAGCAGACAATTGAGTATCAGAGGACAATGTCTCACTTTCATAATCTCCCGTAAACCCGGAGTTACGCAACAGATTGACACTTCCGACAGCAGCATTGTCTATTGCATCCTGCGCTTGTTGTGCCAAATCTGCTGCTGCCTGTATCTCTTCCGGTAAACCTTCGACATTCTTCCAGCCTGTAGTTCCTTTTTCGATATGAAAGACTCCTTTGATATCCACACCTTTGTCCTGGGTGTATTCTATGTAAGTGCCCCGATCCTTATCACCAATGTATGTATCTCCGTACACCTTCATCCGGGCCTTACCGGTAGACCTGTCAAAATCAAAAGAAATGACGTCTTTCCCGGTCAAGGTAAAATCATTAATACCCTGATACATGATGATGGACGGAGAAACTTCGTTCACCGAAGAAAGAATTATCGCCGCCTGTCGGGTGATATCGGTCTTATGACCCAATCCCACGATATCATCGCCTGCCACCGGAACATCGTTCTCGACATTAGGATCACACACGGCCTTGGACAAGTCTATATAGTTCTCACCCACCGCTGTGACCAACCGCCAGTAATAGCGGTTGCCGACATGATGAGAAACGCCTGTCTTGATATTGCACTCCTGGGCAACGGCAAGAGATCCAGGAGTAAACTGGTTCTCTATCTCAATTTCATCTTCCTCTTCCTTAAAATAACAGCGGTAAACATCATCCAATTCCTCTACACGGTTGCATTTCATACCTGCATGGGAAATCACCTGCTCGCCACCCACATACGTCTTTTTCTTGACCTCAAGTTCGTCAAACACGGCTTTGACCTTGACATACAGATAATCAACAACAGACTGTGACATACCGTTCTCAAGCACAGTAATACCAGAACCGTTCTTGCCGACAAGCAGACCTTTCAAAAATGTGATAAGCTCATTGGCGGTATCTTCTTTATCTTTACGAAGAAAAGTTTTCAGCGAGCGCAAAGCCGAGAATGCATTATTGTCGGTAGCCGGTGTGGAATCATTTCTTTTAATCAGATAAACCCCACTACCCCAACCGCCTGTATAAGTCTGACCTTTCAGGGTAAGAGATTCTATCTTGCCTTCGAGGTCCCCTATACGCGAGTAGGCTGCCGTCTCCCCTACTGTATAAATCGGAGAATCATAAGGATAGTCAAGATTAAACTCGTATCCAATAACCCTTGACTGCCTTCCGTTCTCAAAATAAGCCTTATTGATTAAGTTAACCTTCTGACCGATGCCGTAGAGATTGTGCACTCCGCCCTCACTGTATGCGACATCCGACATCATCTTACAGTTATATGTAGAAGGGTCTATCTTTGACTTGGCAACGTACTTATCGGCTTTGTCCTTTAATTCCAACTGTGCTTCTGCTACCAGTCCCATTTCAGTTATCTTCATGGGATTCCAGCCTGATAAGATGTAAGTATCACCATTTTCGGGGATAAGCGCTCCATCCGGAAGCGGTCTGCCGTAGTCCTCATTCCTGACTATCTCCCAAAGCTGTGCCTCAGGGTTCCAGCCATCGTTCTCCAGTTTCTCCGGCTTTCCCTCAGGGTCGAATGTCACAGCGAATTCCATACCATTCAACTTGCCGGATCGGAAAGTGATTTTCAATTCATTACCGGGAAGGATATAGTCCTTTGAGAAGGTAATGCCGGTATCCTTGAAACGGTAGGCATTCCACTTCTTTTCAGTGGTAGTCCCGTCGGCATTTTCTACTTTGTCAGTGTATTCCTTGGTGGTAATGTCCGACATCGTGCCGACCCTTCGGGGATAGACATCATCGAAGATAACCACTTGTTCAATGGCTTCCTCGGTGGTCATATCGGGATAAGCGTCTATGTACGGAGTTCCTTCGGGCAACATTAAGCGTTTTTGCACCACGCCGTTCAGTGCTACAGTCTCATCAACGGGGCGGTAGTCAGATGGGATATTCTTTGTTGAGCCGAAAGCATAGATACGGGTGGCGTAGGTGGACTGGGATTCTGACTGTAGCATTTCCTGCACGTTTTTCCCAATCTCGAAATCCACCGCATCGCCAGACTCACAACGTCCGAAATGGATGATGTTTTCAGTCACCCAGCATTCGCAATCCCATTTCTTTGCCATAGAGAAGCAGGCGTCAAGGATGTTGATGTTGTCATAAGTCATCAGTAGCGCCTTATTCTCTACAGTGCTGTCAATGGAGAAAACAAAATCTTGTCCTTTGTATTTGTAACCAAGAGCTTTTAAATTTCTAAGGACTATACCGGCTTGTACGTCAAGCGGGGCGGTCAGGTTCCAGGACGCCTCCTGTCCGGCAGTCTCCGGGGTATATTTGAAGATTTTGTTTTTCCATTTCCAGTAGTGGGCGTCAAGCTGCAACTCATAGTCGTAGCCTGCGTTATCGGTGTTGAATACTGGCTTCTGCAAGTCGCACACCTCGAACAGCCCGAAGTCGCACTCCACGTATGAACCAAGTTTGAAATATATAGGATTTTCCAAGGAGAACTTTAATATGATGTGGTCCTCCTTCATCAGAGTAAACTTACGCTTGCAGCCTTCATTAACAGGAGTTGTAAGCAGGATAGCACCGGATATGTCTTTGATGTCTAATCGTTCCATTATTAAGTTTTGTGCACCTTCACACAATGCTAAACAAAAGTATATAATTTATTTGAAAAACAAATAATTAATCTGGTAAATTTCTGTTTTTCGGATTAGGCTCATTCAGCTTTAGTATAAACTTGCCAATACCTTGCATAAATTGGCTAAACTGTTGGCACGACTGATACACGGTTCTATACACGATTGTTGGCTGATATTTGGTTTTTATATCAAGAACGCCTAAATCAAGCTCGTTACAAAAACTGTCGTATCTTGCAAAAAAAGCATCCCTATCAGGTGCAGTGATATTAATCTGCAAGGTTAAATTACGTTCATCTTTTTTAGGATTAGAAGTAATTACGCGCTTACCATGCTCAAGTCTTGACTTATTCTCAATTGATGTTTTATTGGGAGCTGGTGTCATCAATGCAGACAATGATGTCTCATCCATGCTTAATCCCCAAGTGGTATAAGCATCCTTTCCATTTATAAATAATTCTCCGGTCATAATATAGCATTTTATCTACTTACCATAGCTTTTGCGCTATTTTCAATATTCGTGATGATTTCTTTAAAACCAATTAATTCTTTGGTATATTTGGCAATATCTTCAAGATAGCCATTGGAAGAAATTGCACAGTTCTTTATCTCTGTTAAAATTGTATTACTAGTGTTTACAGAAACGGATATGTCGTTAGTTATAGCGGTCATAGATAGCATAGCATTCTTTATCTCTTCTCCTGCAATCTGCAATGCTGTAAACCGCCCGTTCAACTCTTCGCCGGTATCTTGACTCATTGCCTGAAAGCCTTTGGATGAAGCTGACTGCGATGTTGATTCTTGCGAAATTTTATCATATCCGGTTGCGGTAGCAAGCTCGTCACGCAGTTTCATGGCTTCTTCAATGTAGCCCATATACTCAGCATTCAGCGCATTTCTTTCGGATTCCGTCAAAGAACCATCCTCCATACCCTTTGCGAATTTCTCATACCACTTCTTTAGCTTGTCCTGATAGAGTGCGCCTACCTGTTCGGAGAGCATAGCTCGCATGAAATATTCCGATATGTCTTCGGCGGCATCTTTGGATGATGCTTTCATATTCATTAAGGTATCTATAAAGTTACTGTACACACCATCGAATGTGGTTTGTGTAAGCTGCTCGTTTATCTGATTATGAATTTCCTCAATGCGTTCTTCCCCATCGATAATTTTATCAAGGTAATTTCTAACATCCTCATCTAATTTAGCCCAAAAAGTAGGTGCTTCCGATTTAAGTCTCTCCAATTGTTCGGTAGAAAGGTCAAACAGGCTTTCCATTCTTCCGGTTGAGATTTCTTTAAACCACTGTTCGTCATTAAGAGCTTTGCGCGCTTCTTCCCATCCCTGTTCGGACATTCCCTTGCGAATTCGCACACCTATGGAGTGGGAACCGGCTGATGAACCTGCGTTCAGTCTTTCTTTACCAAGAATACGATAACTCTCAATACTTTTTTCAGCTAATTCTAAGGCTTCCTCTCCTACCTTATTAGCTTCAGCCCCGTAAGATGTGTTGATGTATTCCAACTTTTTGTCTATCAGTTCATCCCAAATATCGTTCAATAGGCTATATTGCTCTACCATCTCGTTATAATGGGAATAGTCTGCACCGAACAGACCGTCAAGGGCAGACACAACAGATGATATTCCACTGACAGCACTCATGGCACCACCCACAATGTCACCGGACATAATTTGACCGACGCCGGCGGCTGTAGTGCCCAATCCCCCTAAAGCATCGGTAATTCCTGTTATAGCGGAATCGCTGGCACCGAATATATTGGCGATGTTAGTGCCGAACTCACCCAACGCAGGAGCAAAAGACGTTACGGCATTTCCTATATCGGTGATGCCTTGACCGACTTTCTTGGAATCGTTGCCACCCTTTTTTATGGCTTCTATCCCTTTCTCCAGGTCAGAGACGAAAGCCTGCCACGGTGATTTGCCTTTCAGCTCATCCTTTAGCCCCCTGATTGCATCCGTTACATCCTTTATGGAGATTTCACCCTTTTCTATCTTTTCAATATCCTTATCAGTGAATCCGAGTGCTTTCAATTCGTCAAGTGTAACATTCGTTCCGTCACTTTCCTTTGTACCAGACATGTACTTGACAAGTGTTTCATACTTGTCAATAATAGTCTGAATGGCAGATACCGATTTATTGCCAGCGTCTTCAAAGAGGTCTGCCATTGCCTTTGCGGAGTGACCAAACTGTTCATCCAGTTGTTCTACAGCCTGATTCTTTTCGGCTACCTTGATAGCGTATTCAGGACTATCTGTGTGCAGCTTGGCTATCTCATCATCATACTTCTGCACAAGGTTTTTTCGTTTCTCTTGATAGTTGCCAAACTCGATGAAGTATTCCTGCCAAGCCTTTTTGTCGGATTCAAACTTTTCTTTATTCAAATCGGAAATTGATTTGTCACGCTTACTTTCTGCCTGCGAATATGAAAGGGAAATCTGTATAAATTGTTCCTGAGTAAGTTTTCCACCATTGGCTTTTGTCCATTCCTGTTCCTGCTTCCGAATAGCGTCCAGTTCTTTCTGATAGTCCAAATCAATCTGCGCCAACTTCTTTTCTGTCCCATCTTCCATCAGATTGATCTCATCCTGCTGACTCTTACGACGAAGGGAAAGAAGCTGTCCAACAAATCGTTCTTGTTGCTTAAGCTGGTCAAGCTGTTGTTTATCAGCTTTGCTGCCTGTTACGCCACCAACGCTTTTATATTTCTTTTCAGCTTCATCTTTCTTTTCAGTGAGTTCCTTTAATTTCTTTTCATACTCGGATTCTGTCAGTTCGTTTTCGGTATTGAGAAAATTATCAAGTTCTTTCTTGGCATTCAAATAGTTATTCTTATATTTCTCAATCCACCCTTTGCCTGTATTCTTCTCACCGGACCGGGATTCCTGTTCAGTTTCAAGAGCATTTTTAATGGTGGAAAGTTGAGTTTTGGAAAACTCTCCGCCAAGTTCTGCAACTATGGCAATAGCTTCATCTCCATTCTTGCCTATTGCTTTCAATGACAAGTTAATGGCGTTGATAACAGAAATAATATCATTGTCCTTCATATTATGAATATTGCCAAGAAATGAAGTGACATCATGACTAGCTACTTTTGCAATAGCTTTATTAACTATTGCCTGTTGAGCCTTGATTGCATCCTCGACATTGTCGGTAGCCCATCCATTACCGTCCATATCAACAAGAGTAGTGGAAGTGCCGTTTCTGCGAACTTGTTGGTAATATTCGAGCTTTCGCTTTGCTTCTTCAAGTATTTCAATATCGGATTGCTTTGCCCGATTGTTATCCTCTTCTGCAATAAGCTTTTTGTACTTCGCTATCTCCTTTAAATATTCTGCTTCGGTAAGAAGATTGTTGAGAGCAGTTGGATATTCAGCTTTCAACGCTTCAAAAGCTTGTAGCCTTTCTCCTTCTGATTTGTTATTGTCCTCAATGGCTTTGATGAGTTTATCTATATTGTCTTTATATTCATTTTGTTTTTTTTGTAGCTCATCGAGTGCTTCATTATACATACGGGTAGCTGTTTCTGCTTCCGTTTCGGCAGTAGCGACTTTATACAGAGCAAAAGCAAGCCCAGTAACAGCACCGGCAACAAGCATGAGAGGATTAGCCATCAATGTAGCCCACATACCTTTCAACATTGTAGTTAACTGGATACCAGCCAACTTCATTATATTCATTGAAGCTGTATTCGCATGATTGGCAACGGTGTTCGCTTGTGTAGCCATAGCATCAACGGCTTCGGATGCAGCCTTCCTTTTGGATGATGCAGCATTCAGATTTTTTTCCGCTGTATTCAATGCCGTGGAAGCGGTGTTAGCATTGACAGAAGCTGTCTGTAATTGGTCCATAGCATACTGTTCATAAGAAGCATCACCTTGGGCTAACGCCGCTTCATACAAAGCATTCATCTTTTCAAGCTTGTCATTGGCCGCATCGGATGTTTGTTTGGCGGCATCGAAAGCAGCCAATGCAGACGCGTGTTCTGCAATGGCTTCTTCTTCTTTCAATTTAAGAACAGACAAACGCGTAGCAAGTTCCTCCCTTAGTGATGCGAGTTGCATAGCTTTAGCTTCTGTGAGTGCGCCACTGGCAACAGCGGCTTCCAAGTCTGCGTTTTTAGATTTTTCCTTAACGACAAGCAGGGATTGTAATCCTTCAATCTCGGCATCTATTTTTAATGTAGATTCTGCTCCTTGTATTGCAGCAACAGTCATAACCGCAGCCTTGTACGTTCCATAAGCAACAGCGGCAGATTCTATGGCGATGGCGACATTCTCCCAATGTTCAACAAGGTAGGCTGTGCCAGATAGTGCACTATTGATAATGGATTCATTTTCTTTGCCTATCTTGTTAAATGCCGTAGCTATTGCATCCTCTATATTTGAAATCTGCCCGGTGATAGTTTTAGATTGTTCCTCCATTAGACCGCCGAATTTACCACCTTCATCAGTCATAGCTTCAATAGCTTTCTGCACTTCGGGGAAACCAACCTTTCCGGCTGTTACAAGTTCGCCAACCTTATCTTTAGTCACTCCGAACTGTTTGGCGAGCTCGTCTGCCAATGGAATACCACGTCCCATAAACTGGCGCAAGTCCTGGGTAAAGAGCCGCCCTTGCGTCATGGTAGTACCATACAACCAAACAAGGTCATTCAAGGGAATGGAAAGCCCGGAAGCTATATCTCCGAGTCTGATTAAGGTTTCATTGACATCTTCTGCGGCAGTTCCGTAAGCGAGCAACTGCTTGGCACCATTGGCAACACCTTGTAAGTCAAAAGGTGTTTTTGCAGCAGTATAAACCAATTGGGACATCAATGTATTTGCCTGCTCTTTACTCCCAAGCATGGTATTAAAGGCAACTTCCAATTGCTGGAATTCACCACGCACTCGTGTAATATCACTAATAAGCTGTTTGGCTCCTAAACTGATACCGAATGCTGTTGCGGCAGTAGTCATACGTCCAAACATCTGCTCGATGCTCATACCGCTTTCTTCTATCTGTTTGGATGTAGTGCGTACTCCATTGCGCGTTTCTTCGAGTTTGCGCAGAAAGTTGGAGTTATCTCCTGTTATATCAAAGTGCAATCCTGCCATATGTCTTTTCGATTTATAAAGTGCCATGCAACGTCACATGGTTTAAATTTTGTCATACAAGTTATACAATCTTAATCCTCAAGCATGGCTTTTATCAACTCACGGTTTTTAGGGTCATCAGCATTAATACGCTCTTTATTATCAAAGATATTTAACTTCTTTCTTTCTTCGGCTGTTAAATAAATGGGAGTGATAGCATCTGCCAATAGCATTTTCAGGTTAGCATAACTAATCCCCCACACAACATAATTCATGGTCCATCCATAACGCTGACAGGTAAAATCTATCAATGTCCCGTATGTACTATTTCCTCCAAATGTAAGACCGGCATTATCTCTCTTTACATTGGCTATTCTTTTACGTTCATTCCGTTCTCTATCTATGCCAAAGTAACTGATATAAGATTCAACATTATCTCCTGTAAGGATAAGCACAAACAAGGTTGAAAGTTCTTCAACATTCAAATTATCACAAAAATATTCAGCCCGGCTATTTACTTTGCGATTATTAAAAAGCTCTTTTCTTTTAAAGAATGTGGAATAAGATAATATCCTGCACACTACATTTCTTTTAGTCTGACACAGTCTTAATGCTTCCATATAAGGATTAGTGGACACAATCTTATCATTGACGCCAAGCTCATCAAAAAGCCTTGCCAATAAATACGTTTTTCCAAGCGTTGGAGGATATATATAAAAATACCGACTACCAATACTAAAACCAATAGGCTTCTCCATAATGGTATCGGCAATATCCATCTCCATACATTTATTATCTTTCATATTGCAAAATATTAGAGCAGAACAGCGGATTCAAGCCATTCCATTATGCGATAACATGCATGCTCTCACTACGCCAATTCTGCATATAGCAGGTTTATCCTCCAACCTGCAAAGGGCGTCTAATTCCGCTTGCCATTACTCGTTTGAAAAATTCATCAACCTGCAGCAGTGTACTTTGCTGCAACCTCAACGAGTTCTCCTTCCTTAATAGTAGCAGATGTCTGTGTCGGTTTGGTCTTGCCGCTTACATCCTTGTACTGGATGGTAACACTACCTTTAGTCGCAAATACCTGCACACCGCTTTTATGCCAGTCGCTTTCGGTGGATAATTTCCACATGCCGGCTCCACCATCATCAGAGATGACTACTTTCAGGCTGCCGGCACCGCTAAAATCCACAACTTCAAATTTAACGGTATTTCCTGTTTTAGGCTTCACTGCATCAAGAGTGTACTTCCACTTCGTACCATTTTCAGTATCATATGTCGGTTCCATAGACAACGTACCTCTATCAATAATGATGCCTTCTATCGTCGGGTCTTCAGGTTGAAGTTTTACAGCATACTCTCCATCAATTACACCATCATCGTCTTCAACGGGTTTCTTTCTTCCTTTCGCTGCTCGAATCTCAAACTCAAAAGCATAGGTATTCTTTCCATACCGCACATCTTCATTATCCCCTCCTTCAACTTTGGCTTCAACCTTCTTACCTTTTGTTGGTGTCAACTTTGTTGAATTCTCAACAGGAGTAGGAATATCAATCCAAGACTGCGGGGCTTCTCCATTAGCTTGCAACTTACCAATTTTAATTGTGGGTTTACCCCATGATAATACTGACATAATTTTATTCGTTTACTTGTTTATACAATAACTTATTATTTATGAAGTGTTCGTTTTTGCCGTTCACTTCAAGCACCCTTTGTTTATCAAGCGTGAAGCGGTAGCTTTCTCCATGCCCTACTTCGAGAAGGTTATATGCAATATTACACAGCTCACGCAAACGGATTGTTTTTTCTTCCGCCTGACCGTCACGCATATCATCAGGGACATATATATTCACATTTACAAAAGCCTCCTGCATTTGACCTGTTTTATTGTCAAGGATAGAGATTACAATATCCTCTTTATCAGAATTGGCAGGGCGTCTTGTTTTCTTCAGCTTCCCGGTAACAGCCTTTTCAAGGGTAGAACCTTTGATGAATTTATAAATATCATCCTTGATTTCAATGTCTGACTTCATCATAGTGCGAGTTGATTTTTAAGTTTTACCATCATCTTAGGAAGTTCACCTCTTGCAAACAATTCAGCAGAAGCAAGTACATTCTTGTTGTCCATGGCCTCTACAAGTTCGGCATAATTCATTCCTGCGACAACGATAAGAGCGTAACCGCTTGTATATTGTTTCGCGAGTTCTTTCGCCAACTCTTTACCTTCCTTGATTCCATCAGTGCCTTGCTTCACTTGGTTAAACTCTGAATATTTGATGATTTTCCCGTTATGAACGATAACATAGCCAATGGAGCTGCGCAAGTTACCTGATTGGTCAAACCAGCTTGATTCTTGCGGTCTATCCTTTGCTTCAACCACACACAACTCTCCGAGATAGGAAAGTGCACGTATGGTGAGCATATTGGCGCGTTCAGCTTCAGCTTTGATAGCGGCATTGATTTCGCTCATCGATGTAGTCATTTTTATACCCATAGCTTGCAATATGTTTGGTAGCGATGAAAACCTTTCACTTTACACTCACGCTCAACACCACCAAGAAGGAATAGCTTAACCTTATCGTCAATAGCAAACTCTCTACAATCAGCATCAAGACGGACAATAGCAGAATACTTTCTAACAACACCATCCTCAAACTCCTTCTCTTCGGCTTTACCACTCGGGACATGACGGCATGGAATATCACCTTCATAATGGCTTTCGCCTTGATGGTAATCTCCGCTATCATCTTCATATCCGGGAGTGGTTACGAGATATTGCAATCTGTGGGGTCTGTCGTCAAGTATCATAGTTATCCTCCAATGTAAACAGTTGGTTCATCAAAGCATTTATCATCCTCTCCAATGGAGCGGTAGATTGAATTAGCAAGCTTCTTCGCTTCTTCAACCTTCTTATCAGATAAACTCATTGACACATCACCTTCTGTATAGTTTTGAGCTTGAACAAGGCTTGCAAGACAATCTGCAACAGCTCCCTTGAAAGGTTTGCTATTAAACAGTTCTCCGGTACATTCGTCGCTACCGTTTAAGCTACGTGACAGCAAACGGTTCTCGAAGAAGCCACTACTTAATTTGTAGTGGACTTCATCTTGCAGTGCCTGCATTACAGTTTTCATACCTATTCAGTAGCTTTATGGGGTTCTACTGCCGCTTTCAGGGCTTCTTCTTCCGCGTCATTCAGTTCGTTAACACGGGCAATCACCTTGTCATCGGCGGTTGTTGCAGTCTGTCTGCCACCGGAAATCTTGTTCAGTTCAACAACAAACTCGGGCTTCTTGTAAGTTGCTCCCCAAACGGTGATTTTCGCATCGCCACTGTCTTTGGACTCTGCTGCGGTGTCAACTTCTTGTGCTTCGGAGAAATCGTAAACGTAAATCTGGTCCACATCCTCGATAATAGGGGCTACAAAAGCCTGACCGGAAGTTATCTCTCGCAATGGGTTTACGAGCGAGTATTTGGATATCAGCTTGAAGGTATCTACAAGCTTGTAAATAACATTCTTGACAGGATTGGTCTGCTCTGCCAATCGCCCATAAACCAAAGTCCCGACAACTTCATTGCAGATGAAAATAATACGGTTGGCATTCCATGGCTTCTTAGATACCTTTTTCCTGTTTTCTTCAAGAATAACAGAGCGATTGATAACCTTGAATGTAATTCCATTATTATCATCAGCAAACGCTTCATTAAATTTGGTACCGGATGGAACGGGAAGCACAGTGTCTTTAGTAAAGGCTTGTCCGTTATAGTTGGCAACCAATTCTTTTGCCTCTTGCGTCTGACGCAATTTATCATAAGTAGATTTGGCTATACAAATCTCAATAATCGTATTTCCATCATCATCCGCTTTTTCGATGACACGCTTAAAATCACTAAGTGATACCTGTCCTTTCACAGTAGCCCCGAAAGTATTTTCCTTCTTATAATTAAAATTAAGTCGCAATAAAGCATTCGGGGTATCTTCATCCTTAATGGCGACATATCCATTAGAGAGGGCAAATAGGAAGTTATACTCATTCCTTTCATCCAAGCCAACAGAGCAAGCTACGGCATCATTTGCGAGCTTTCCTGCAATGACCTTTGCATTACCGCCCTGCGCTTCCATTACATTGATGTTATTAATGTCCGACTCTTTCAGGATTTTGGACATACCGATTTTGGGCAGCTTTCCGTTGGCTGATGCAATGCTATCACGGCTTTTAATCGGCAGTTCGGAATCTACAGCCACGAAGTCAGCTGCCACATAGGTCGTATTGACAGAAGTGCTTTCCCATTTGTTGTCCGGAGAATATTCCGTACGCAACATGGCATTATCTCCCTTGTGAAGATAGGTGAGTTTTTTGTTTCTCTTGCCGTTTACTTTTTCGATTAATCGTTGCAGTTTAGGGAAGAATTTGGCAACGTATTTTTGAAATAATGACTCATTCATAAATTATACCTCCATTTTTAGTCGTGTTCAAAAACAAGTGTCGGAATAGCTGCTTTCAGAGCCGCTTTGATTGTATCCAAAGGATAGGGTCCGGCAGCATCGTTTACCACTCCAGTGTGCATGATAGACACGAACGGCTCTTTTACTGATTTGGTTGCATAGCATACACCTACATACTCATGTTTTTCCGGCAATGTCTCATAGTTATCTCCGTTGGAGTTTACAGGCATAGGCTTGTATGTGTCGGATTCTTTATCACGAATAATCACATGCCCTGCACGGATAAACTCTCCTTTGAAATTGCTTACATCCAAAACTTTACCGCCTTTAATACCTGCTACGTATTTGCGGATAACAATCGGGTCGTTTCCGAAACCGAAAGATTCAATAGTACCTACATCAATCGCACTCATTTTTAATTTGATTTTAGTTGTTATAAAATATCAGCCATTGCATCAATCTCGTTGTCGCTGAATGGCTCGTCTTCTTTCGGCTTACTTCCTCTTGCATCAGGTGTTGTTCCCATAGTGGAAAGACCGGCGTCAGCGCGTTCCTGATTGTAAGCCTTTAAATCCTCTTCAACTTCGGAGTAGAATTCTTCGAACTCTTCATCGCTTTCAAAACTCATTTTAGAGAAACTTTTCAGAGTACGGGAGCCAAATGTGCCAGCATCCTTAAGGAGAGCCTCAAGTTTCGCCTTTCGGGACGTCGTGATTTTGTCTCCTTCCAATGCAGAAATTTTATCAGTCAAGGTTTCGATGGTTTGCATCATTCCCTTGACCCATTCCGGTGCATCATCATTCTTTCCTTTGTTTTTGGGATTTTTCTTATTTGAACCCGTCTGGCGATTGGTAGTATTCGATGACTCATCGTCATCGTCGTCATCGGTTTCGTCGTCGTCATTCTTTTTGCGATTTTCTTCGATTACTCGATTGGCGAAAGACTGGCTGACTTGCAGGTAGGGAAGAACCGCATCAATAGCTGTCTCAATCTCTGCGTTTACATCCTCATCGGAGGCATCATCTGCGGAGGTTAGATTGTCGGCAATCTTGGCAGCGACACTCATTAACTCCTTTTTATTGAACCCGAACGCCTTCACTTTCGGTTTCAATCTCAACAAAACTTGTTGTTTTCTGTCCATTGTACAATGAATTTAAGATTTAAAAAAAATAGTCTGCGTAGCAAACGTATGCCAGCAGACTATTCCGTAGAACTTAAAAACATTCTAGAGCAATGAGTTTTTACGACAAGTTCAGTGGCGTACATCTTCATACGCTTTGAGTGCAAATATACTATATTTATTTGAAAAACAAATAAATTATTTGATTTTTATGATGTGCATTGCAAGAAAATGGATAAATAATTTGTAAGTAAAATTATAAGTACCTTTTTTTTGTACTAAACTATAAAAATAAGGGATTATGAGAACAGCAAACTATTCTGAATTGAGGAACATCTGTTTACAACACGAATAGGATGGAAAATATAAGGTGATTCAGCTTTGTCAATTTGTCCCTTATGAGCATTAATTGCTATTTGAAAAGCCTTTTCCGATAATGAATTAGTAGTCCCCATATTATATAAGTTTATCTTCCATTGTCTGAATGCTCCCATTTTTTATCTAGTTCATACACAGCGTCACCTACCTGTCCTTTAATGGGTGAATTGTGTTTCTGTGCGCCTCTAAGCAACTCGTCAGGAATACCATCAGGGTAAGCAGAGCAATAATAGTCATTTGCATGGAAATGTTTGCAGTATGCGCATTGCGAAGCATACAGATTTAATATTTCATGCCTGTCATCTGTACATGAATAATTGCAACCGTTTTTATATAACCTCTTAACCATAATGCAAATATAGCTATTTAGTCTTCATTTTAGAATAATCGAATCCCAGTTTTTTTGATAACCTCTTCCATAATATATGAAAATGAGTTGCGCTTGCCTGTGATATTGTAAGTGTGTCTTTGTTTATCCTTCTTGTAAATTCTAACCGCAGATTTCGATTTTCATCATTATACAACTTCATTAATTCCTCTGCGCTTATCCCCCAGCCTCCATCAGGTCTTTTCATTGAAAAGGTATAATTAGGGGTTACGGCTCTCATTTCTGCAAGATTATTTCCAACAGCCAATACTATATCTTGTATGCTGAAAGAATTTCCTATACGCATAATATCGTTTTCCGCATATCCCCATGCACCAGGATGATTGTGGGTAAATATTCCGTCATTCATTAAGAGACATTCATCTTTTGTGAATTGAACGCTACGACTTCCTCCCTTCTTATCAATCACAATATTACCATCCTTATTGAACAATACACCTGTCTCATGGCTTTTATTTTGTCGTATATTAGATTCCACATCAGATACAGCCTTAGTAAGCTTGTAATTACTTCCGTCAAGGACTGAAAGCTGCTCTATACCCGCAATCTTATAAACTGCAAATGTTGAAGTTGGTGTATAATTAAGTATACTGTCAATTCGTTTTTGATTATCCCTAACGAAATATGGTAGCGTTCCTCTTTTCTTGGCTTCTTCTATACGATAAGCATTTGTTCCCACCCACTGTTTAAAAGCCTCCGGCACATCTTTCACCTCGTTCACACTTGTAGTGGAAGTATCGCTGCGTACGTCCCATTCCCAGAACTCTTCTTCTGTTTTAAGGATAGGTTTTTTATAGCATAAATCATTCGGATGCCAGCCTGTCCAAACAAAGTCTTTCGGATATTTGCCGGCAAGAGTATCACAAATATCTCCATGTGGCATATGGCGATGATGGCTTCCACTTAATTTTATCTCGTATCCCACCACAAAGTCCATCTGTTTCCATCGCTCATTTTCTGCTGCCCGGTAAGCCATGTTTATTTCAGAACGAGCCAATCGAATAGAACGGTATTCACAATCCTTCAAGTGTTCTGCATTTCCATACTTCTCTTTGTAGTCCTTTTGCAGTGACGGGAAATCAAGTAGGTATTTGGAGATTTGCTTGCTTAACGTAACGGAACTAGCCCCTTTCTGAATTGCGCAGGAAATGGCTGCTTCCAATTCTTCCTTATAGATAGTGGACTGTTGCCAGAGTTTAGCCGATACATTAAACCCTCTGTCCCTGCGATTCTGAAATGCTTTCAAAGCATCAGAATTGGTTTGATAGAGAACTTTGTACTTCTCTTTATCAATAGTGACGGTATAAGCTTTCAGAACCTTGTCAGCCATCAAATCTTGTACCTCATTGCTAATCTTCCACTCATCAGAAGTACCACGATAGATAACAGAACGAACATCATCTACGAACCGAGCTTGAATGTCTGCTATAGACTTCTTGGTTTGCGGATAGTCAGAAAATTTGAAGACACTACCACCGTCGGCATCATATTCGGTATTCAATGCAATCTTAGCGGCTTCCAGATTAAGAGTATCGTATATCTGCTCAACAAGGGCGACATATCTGTTTAGCCGGTTGTTGAGTTCCTGATATTTCTTCTTTTGATTTGGAATCTTAGGTTTTGCCATGATTAAACATCATACATATTTTGTCCATTGTCCTATACGATAAAGGTTCGCACCTTCCTGTGAAAAGCCAATAAATAGCTTGTGCAATTAAAAACGGAATAACAATTATCATCATTGCAATAATCAAACATAGCCGCAAGAAAACTTGATTCACTCTGGTTGCAGTCGCTCTGACGCTATTATAGTTTTCATGATTGAGACATTCAGCTTTGCTAAGAAAACACTCAGCTTCTCTAAATCCGCAATATTCAGGAGGAACACCTTCAAGTACATAAGCAACAGATGTACCTCTTTCTGGATGTACAAATATCTCTATAGCTTTAATTCTATGGCGAGTAGGAGCATTCTTGCCAACCCACACATAATCGCCAATGTTATATTTATTCTTAATTTTCATTTCTTTCTGAATTTATTTAGCACTTCTATGAATTTTCTCATTGCATTAGCAGTATCTTCTATCATTTGAGGTTGCTTTGCTTTTAATTCAGCGATAGATTTATCTCCAATGGCTTCTGCTTCCTGTGATATATTAGCCTTACTCCATTCCTTGTTGCATTCTTTATTGCAGAAGAAAAAGCATCCACTTATCCCATATAGGAATGGCATCTTTGCTACAAATCCCATTCTTAGAGCTTCTGACATGGCAGCACCATCGGACTTTTCGGTATCAAACAAGTGCTTGCCGCACGCAGCACATTTAATTTCTCGTTTCATCTTTTCTCGAATTTGTCACATATATCACGATTCAAAAACTTACTCCATTGGGAAAACTTACAACGGCACATGAAAACATCACCTTTCCAATCTTTCTCATGCCAATCATACGAATGTTTGCAATCTCGGCAATGGTACTTGGATTGAGGAATAACTTTCTTTGCCATTATTCCTCAATTCTATCAGGTGCAGGCATTTCCAACAGCCGGATAGCCTTAATCGTTTCTCTCCCTTTCAAGATAGCCTTACACAAGCGATGATAGCCATCGGCTATTTGTCCTACTTCGTCCAATATGATAGGGTATTCAAGCGAACATTCATTAACTCGTTTCATCTGAAAGATAAAGCTATGAAGCTGATTGCATTCAAACGGTTCAGTAGTCAAGTCAATATTCCATAAAGGCATATCAAGAACCGGATACTCCTTAGCTTTGGCAAAATCGTATAGTGTTTGCGCATTCCATATTTTATTGCCTCTATGGTATTCGCTTTCATTAAAGCTCATGCTATCTATTGGTACTTTCATGCTATTCCTTCTTAATGTACACTTTGATTTCACCTGTAACATGAAGTTCATTGTCAACTTTCTCTACGGAGTATTCAATAAGTCCTCTTTGGATAATGGAGTGTATAATAGATTGACGAACCTCATCCTTAACCTCTTTAATGAGCATATCGTCAGCCTTTCGGTTGGACCAGCCTTCATCGAGTTTCATCTTCTTGTGATAATCCTTAATTTCCTTCTTGGTGCGACCGAGACAGATACCAAGTTTCTTCGCTTCGTAGTTGTCAACTCGTTCAATGCTACTCAATCTTTCTTGCGGATTGATTTTCTCAGCTAACTTAATGAGCCAGTTTGATATTCTACTTTTCATAATATCCCAATTTTATAGCACTATTCTGCGCCTTCAAACAAGCTATTTACCCTTGTCTGTTGGGCGGCTTTATCTTCTTCTTGAATTTGCTTTAGGGTAGCTTCAGCGTCTTTAGCGCCAGCCTCTCTGATGGTTTCAAGCTGGCTCTTGATTGCCTTGCCTCCATTCTGCTTGATGAGCATATCGGTCATAGCCGCTTCATCATTTTGTATGAATGGGGTGATGATGTGCTCAACCTCCACATTGTCAATCTCACTTTTCCAGTCTGTGTTCATAAGTTTCAAGAACTCTTTGATAACATTGCATTCGCGCTCAAAGAACTCTATCCAAGCACCTGATTCATCGCCTACCTTCAAGTGGGCATCAGACAGCATCATTTGTCTCGCATCAAAACCGATGTTGCCGAGTGATTTCATATTTTCAAATGAAAGGTCGGGCATCTGCCCTTGCATGAAGAATAGTTTGAGTAGGGTTTCTACGTGATACTTCAACGCTTCAATAGCTTGCGTCCATGACACATAAGCGACATCGCCACCATTCTTCAATCGGAAAAGCCTCCGTGTTTCTCCCTTATCCTCATCGCCAACAAGTTCTCCAGTTACCTTCAAGACGGGTGCGGAATTATAGGCTATCACATCAGAATTGCGTGATAAGGTATATTCGATTTCTTCACGGATATGTGATAGTCCGTGGTATATAGGCACATGACGGAAAGCGTAAGCACCGGGGATTTTCATTAATTTAATGGCTTGCGGCTCTATAACGGCATTCCATTCTCCACTTTGTTGCTTCCATTTATAACGGGCATTTGCTGTGTATGTTTCAAAGAATGTGACTTCTTCATCCTTCACTTTTTTCTTGTATTCAAATGACATGGCAAGCATATCGCCAAGTTCATCAAAGAGAGGATAAAGTTTTACTCCGTCCATTGGAGAGTATGTCTTGCATTTCAGCTTGTATTTGCTATTAAAACCATACAAAGCATTCTGCTTCTTCACAGCGTACCAAATGGTAAATATCTCGCAGGATGCAAAGTAAGCATTGCCACGCTTGATGTTCTCACTGTCAATACGGGCATACTTATAGATTGCTTCAATGGCTTTAGCTATCTGCTGGCGTTTCTCGTTATCCTCTATGTTATGGAATACTCGCCTTATGGGAATGGCGAACATAAACTCGGTAGTCCGTTTGGTGAGCAGTTTTTCCAATCCAAGATGGATGCGTGAGGCACGCTCGACTTGCCCGTCAGACTTTACTTTGTCTTTGCGGTTTTCTTTGTCTGTCACGATACGATGTTCGGTTGGCTCATAATCTTTCATCAGCTTGCTCCATTCGGGAACATCTATTGACTTGTTTTTCAAATCGTCGATAACATCTGTAATCGGTCTTGAACTATCAAGAATTTTGGTAATTTCGTCCATTGCTATATAATTGTACGATATGGCTTCATACCGTTGTTGTAACATTTATTTACAGAGGTAAAACATTAGGATATTTCCGATAATACAATTTAGTCAATGTGGACTTAAGGCTGTTATAGTCTTTGATAAAGCCTAAATCTATCCATTGGGCTATCTGTAATTCCAATTCATACAATTCACGAATTTTAGCTTCATCTCCAATTTTGTTGCGCATTTCCGATTCATGCTTGCCATAGACTATGATGTTTATAGACCTGGCTAAATCCTTAATCTTTTGTTTGAATAGTGCATCCGGTAAAATAGAACTGACAGCTTTACACATGGATGGGTATGCATCACCGGCAAGATTGCGGAATTTTATCATTTCATCATATACAAATTTGAGAACTTTTACTTTGAAAGTTGGGTTGAGCCACATTGCGAAATCGATAAAAAGTAAGGGGTGCATCCATGTTCCACCATTCTTTCCTCTTGATTGTATAAGAACGGAATTACGTTCTTTAAACATTTCCTCTGATATTAAAGCTTTTATAAACTCTTCTGTCGAAGAATTATCGGTATAGTGCACCATTTGCTTCTGCTGCCCACTACATCCATTCCACTGCTTTAGTAAATCAGTAGCATTGAAAAATGCATCTTTCGTTCTCTGAATTACTTTAAAATTACCCATCGGGCGGATCATAATTTGGTTCGTTTTCATAATAACGTCTTCACGTCCAAGAAACGTTCCGTACTCCTTCATACGGTGATTAATTGTAAATAATTATTCCTAAAAAGAAGCCGGGCAACACATGACGTACTACCAGGCACGTGAAGGAACACATTAACTTGAATGTTATGAGGCAAAGATAATATATTTATTTGAAACTCAAATAAATTATTGACTATTTCAGAGGAATATTGCAAAGGACTTCTTGCGCACATTCTCCTTTCAGATAATCTACAGTAATAGCAGCAATAGATTTTGATTGCATGGTTTTCAGTTCATCATATCTATTAAAAGTGACATCGTTATTTTTAAGAATCTCCAATGCTTTAGTATATCCTTCTTTGACGGAAGCATTTACAAACTTGTTTATTTTCTTTTCCTGCAACCTTTCTTCTATCTTCTTGATAGTATTGGCAATGTGTTCTTTCGATGGAATAGGCAGCTTCTGTCCTAAGAATATTGCCATGCGGTTTAAATCTTGTTGTTTCATTTATTATCTTCTTTAATAGTGAATGATAAATACTCTCCATAGGTACTAACAAGGTATTCACTCAAATCTTTATTGATTTTATTGAGTGCTCTCGTAGTTTCCTCATCATGCTTAGTTTCTATCGTATTATTGATTTTGTCAACGATAAAGATAGGCATAGCACATTCTAATATTTTTTGTATCGCTTCAATATATCTAAGTCTAATGGGGTCGTTGACAAATCTACGATACACAGCCTCCAATGCTTCGGTATCATTTATACGGATTGGATTTTCGCAGGTAATCCTATATAACAACGAGCCTTTCATAATGTGACCTCCAATTCTTTTCCGGTTAAATCAAAGTATAGATTTTGAAGTTGATGCAGATTGTCTATAGGTTTATCAAATAACTTGTTATCTTCATCAGTTTCTATGAAAAAACTTGGGGTGTCAAAGTAGCATCTAAGAAATTTTACTCCATTAATGTCATAAACGTATCCTTTTGAATCAGAATACAGTTCTTCAAATCCACATTTTAAAATCAATTCTTCTGTCAGAGTTATAGGGTACAGTCTATCAGACATGATTTCGCAAGCAAAGCATTCTTTAACAGAGTCAGAATCAATCATTGAAACTTCAACAACATCGCCACGATTAATCATGTTAATCCGGCAAATTTCATTCTTGCATATTACAAGATTGCCAATCCTAAGTTCTTTTACATCAATCATAATTCTATATTTTTAAGTTCTACAAACTTACAACATATTCCTCATTATCTCTTCATCACTAACAGCTAAATAATCCCACGGATAGAATGTATTAGCAAGGGCATCAAACCAGTCTGGTGAGCGTTTGATACGCTTCTTTATATCTTCTTTCGGCTCAATGATAATACTCCCATTACTCATAAACTTCCAATGGGTTTCTGTGGCTTCTTCCATAAGCTTGTCGCAGGGTGGAAGAGCTGCACCAAACCCATTCTTGGGGTTAAGCCAATCACGCACAGCCCAAAATAGATAAGCCCGCATATTGGCAAAGGTATATTCTCCAGTTATGTCATGTAGCCCACGTGCGCTTTCTGAAAATTTGCAGGAATAGGCATTGTTGTAGCCAAGCTCCTGTAAACGGGAAAACACGCCAGCACCTTCTCCAATGGTGTCAATAAAAGCCTTCGTGCCTTTCTTCCCAAGATGCTTGGATATCATACCAGCTACGTGCATGTGATCTGCCGTTCCAGCGGATTGATGCGCTTCAAACTCGCTGACATAGTTGCCGTATCTTAGACACAGCACACTGTCGTCACGTCCCATACCTGCAACATCGACACCAAGTTTGCAGCTTTTCTTTGGAACAAAACTGTCCTCTTGCAGTTTCCTCCAATTCTCGTTGGCGATTTCAATCCATTCGTAGGGGATAAGTACATCTTCCGCTACTTTAGGGAACATACCAAGTACTTTTACTCGGAATAAGTCATTCGGTCGATACAGACCGCCTTCCCATTTGAAATCACCTTCGCCTTTGTTGAAGTCCTCTTGTTGGATAGGCGAGCACCAGTTCGATACTTTATCCTTTACCCATTCATAATCCACTTGACCGGGAATAACTATTTTTTTGCTTACGACATTCTCAGCATTAAGGGAGCTTAATCTGAATTTGGCAAAACGGTCAGACTTCATGGCACGGGCAGCGTAGCCGGTGGTTACGTTTGGGTTAAACACAATAAGCAAACGTGAATTTCCCTGCAAGTTACCTTCGATGGCATTGTAGATAACTTCTGATATACCGGAGGCTTCCGTGACAACAAATAATGTGTTTACGGCATGGAATCCCGACCATGCTTCCATATTGTCATCCCCTGATTTAAAGCCGGTCAGAAACCATTCTTCATAGTTGGTTCTGATTCCTGAAGATAATAAACGACCAGGCAGGAAACCTGCATTCCGGAATAGCCTGGAAACTTCCGGTATCATAATATCCTTCACTTGGCGACCGGACGGAGCTGTCATTGCAATTTTGGTATTCTTTACCAATCTCCCATTAATCCAGCGTGGAGTAAGATACATAAAGCACATAGCGGCACAAGCGGCACAGAAATCCTTACCACGGGCAGTCCCGGATGCTACAGCGGTCATTCGATTGTATTGAACCGAGTGAATAATATCCTGCTGTTCCTTATCCAAACGCGCTTTCAGCACATCGGAACAGAACTTGCACCAATCGTCTCTCCACGCCTGCATATACAAGGCAGCCTTGTCGCTCAGTTCCATTATTCTTTTATTTTGTCCGGCAATTCTTTCATCAAACTTTCGAACAGATTGACATTGACATCCTGCTCCACACGTTCAACATAGCCACGCTTTTTCCCTTTTGTTTTCAAATAGAAAATAATCGCAGTCAAATCATCATCATTAATGGCATTCAACAGCTTTGATTCAACGATATCAATAGTCTCTTCATTAATCTCATCTACCTTTTCTTTAAATTTAGGATCATTGTCAACCCACTTGTAATAACATGAACGGGTTATGCCTATCTTTCGACAGGCATACGATATAATTCCCTTGCTATCCAAGAGGTGTTTCAAGAACAATTCTTGTCTTTCCTTCTTTCTCATAATCTTATAACTTTACATGCCAATACGTCTTTAGATTTCCATCAAAGACGCATTAGAACATAAATTAAACATCAATCAAATAAAGACCTCTGCACACATCCGTCTTCAATTTCTTTCATTTTCTTATCATCCGGTCTCGGAGTTATATTATCCTTATCATAAAATCCGTTCTTCTCCAAATAGAAATATCTATCCCAGCCGCATTTGTCATATTCTCCTTCCTTGCACGGAGTTAAAGCGGCTTGTTCGGCAGCAATAAACTCACGCTTTGTTTTGCCCATCTTCTTACCTCTGCGAGTATGGCAGTCAAACACGTAGTCAGGTATCACTATGTGCCGATTATCATAGTCTTTCAGATGAACGATAGGATAAGCTAAATCATTCACATAGAAATCACAACATCCATACTTGACTACCTTCAAAAGAATAGTCATAGCCTTTGCTACAAAAATGGAAGATTTAGGCGATGTGGTAGGCTGCATATCGTCAGCCTTCTTTAACGCGACTATCTCGTTCGTTACGGATTGATAGTTGAGATTGCTGGTAATAGAAACAATACGCTTCCATAAGAACTCTCGGTATCTTACCATTAACTCGTTAGCCAAATAACCGGCCCTAACATCATCTTTACCTGTTATAGCACGTTCCAATAGTCCGGCAACCAAAAACATATCATGACCGTTCTTGGTGTAGCACCCTGCATTATCTCCGACATATTCATCTTTTGGAAATTCTATTCTATCTCTCGAATTAAGCAGGTTGCAGGCGAAATAGTCAGCATCCCTGTTCTTTCTTGTGGCAAGAAGAATACCGAGAGCCTTTTCAATGAATAGAGGTGATTTGCTCTGCCGGCTTTGTGCATCATCAGCTTGTTTGAGTGCTACAATCTTATTCGTAACAAGGTCATAACAATCCTCTGCTGAAACGCAGAGTAATCGCTTCCACAGATAGTTTCTAAATCTTGGTGCTAATTCGTTAGCGGCATAGCAGGCGTAATCTTTGTTACTCCTGCGAATTGCTTTCTGAATGAGGGATGAAACCTCAAACATATTGTGCCCGTGTTGGGTATATAGTGAATTTGTCATAATATTAATCTTCTATTTCATTGATTACCAATTCTGGATATTCAGCTTCTCTGGAATTTTCTAATGCTATGAATGAATTGCAGAACGCAACAGCTTCTTCGTATGAATCAAACTTCATTGATAAACTTGAATCTTTTTTTGATACTAAATATTTCATTTCCAAATCTCCTATTTTAAGTTATACTTTGCTTTTCTTTTATATAGCTAAGATACTGATTTATAGTGAGATATTAAAATTTAAATACCTGATTAACAATGAGTTAAACAATGATTAACGGCTTATATATCATCAATACAAATACATTTTGGTTTATGCGTTATAAAGTCGTTGGCAACATTACATCCATAAGCCCCAACATTGGAAATAAGAATCTTATCACCTATATTAGCTGGACCAGAATAATCACGATGGATAATATCATTCTCAATACAGGTGCATCCGTAAATAGTGGCGTGTTCGACGTAATCACTATCATTGGAAAGCACACTGCAAGGTGGATTTTTCGTATGACAAACAAACCCAACATCATCACGCTTACAATCAACTACAAGCATTGTTTTGTCTTTAATAACTTTCTTTCCTATGATGGTTGTAAGCAATGACATGGAAGTTGAAACTATCGGTGTCCCATTCTCCGTAATAAGCTGCACCTCTCCATTTGGGAACTCTCTTGCAAACACTTCCCCAACGACTTTGGCATATTCTTCATACGATGGTACGTATTCACCATATTGAGCTTTCAGCCTATCATCCATGCGTCCGAACATGTTGCCTCCAATATCAACAATGCTGGCACCAAGTTCTTTTGCGTATCGAGCCATCATTTCAGCACGCTTCTTGAAATACGAAAGTCCACGAGCATAGGAGATATGACAATGAACACACTTTACTCTTATCAATCCTCTTCGTTGTAATTCTATAATTTCTTGATAACCTTTGCTTTCAACATCAATTCCAAATCTCGAAACTACGCCATTCCCAATATCAAAATTTAGACGAACTCCAACAGCAAGCGGTGAAGTGCTTAGACCTAAAAGTGAACCAATCTCGCTTACATTATCAATATTTACTATTCCTCCATGATTGGCACAATGCATCTTATCATCTAAATCTGGGATAACTCCATTATATATAATCTGGCTATCATCAAATCCATAGTTCCGTGCAAGTTGATACTCTTTGGGAGATACGACCTCAGCATATCCACCAACTTCTTTTACCACATTGATGAACTCTTCGCAGTAATTCGTCTTGAAACTGTACCCAATATTGTAGTTTGGATAATATTTTCTGAAAGCGGCTATAAAATCGGTAATATTCCGTTTGAAGTCGTTTTTGTCTGCAATATATAGAGGCGTTTTCAAATCACCGCTTGACATTAATCTTTGCTGTATTTTTTCTAAAGTCGAAATCATAATACTTTCCCCATTTATTTTTCATTGCACATCTATATTCGTAGTTTCTTTTGGAATCAATAGTAGTACCTCCTTCATTGGAAGACTGAACACCGTAACTGTGGAAATACTTAGGCAGGAGTACAACTCTATTCATAAGTAATTCCTGTAACATCATATCAACATCAGAGATAGCAGGGTCCTTAAGATCGTACTTTGCTTTGAGTGCTTTCTTATTTATCCATCTTACATGACCGGGCATTCCTTTAAAGCAAAACTCCTTGTCATACACATACAATGCCATTTGTGGATTATCAAAAGCAAGTCCGAGATTCAAATCGTAAAGTTGCTGACCGATACGGAGTATTTCATCACAGGTTCGTTCTTTCCAGTCTGGATAATTTTCTGCTGTGATAGCAGTATAGTTGTCAAGACGGTAACAGAAATGCTTTATATCATCATCGGCAACAAATATTACATCTTCCGGAGTATTTTCAATAATCCAGTACAACGTTGACATAAAGCTATGAACTTTGCCACCACATTCCAGTGTAGCATCTTTAGGAATGACAAGCATATCATCTATACCGGCATTCCTATAAGCATCAGCTTCCTCTTCTCTAACGACATAAGTACAGTATTCAAGACAGTTCTTAGTCATTATCTTGTGAGGCCGCTGGTACGACATAACGTATATGTTAAACGTAATATCGGGTGTCATAGAACTTCTTCATTTTTAGTCCATAGTTCAATTTGCATTCAGAGGTAACATCATAACCGAGCAACCGCTTACAACGAAGATAAGCCATGTTGCAACCGGCATGACGGACAAACGGAAGCGAAGCATTGATGCGTGGATTGATTTCAAGCAACACAACTTTACCATCTTTCTTTAGAATGAAGTCGAAAGCCACATTACCATCAAGTCCAAGTTCTGCTACAATCTTTTTCACAATATCATAAGCCATATCATTAGGCTTGATTTCTCCGTACATGATAGAGCCGAAAGCCATCATGTAGCCGACATAACCGCAAATGTGAGTAACTACTCCTTTGTCTGCAAGCGCACTAACGGTGTAATCCAGTCCTTCGATTCTCTGCTGGAGAATAACCTTATTTTTACCGTTACCGACAATGGATTTCAAATCATGCAGGGATATGTACCTATTCTCTCCGAATTTGTTAAACAGGGATGTGTCGTTACTCTTCCTATCATCCACAACAGCAAACCCCTTACCTCCACACAAATTATCCACCTTGCAGCAGATGGAGCTGTTTTTATACTTGAACATAGATGCAAAAGCATCAACATCAGAAACTCCATTCGGTATAATTTGCTTCGGCATCAAATCTGCATAACAACCATAAAGAGCAATCTTGTTGTTGGCGACCAGCAAACTATCAATAGAGGAAACAGAGACGAGAATACCGTTTTGCTTAAACTCATCTTTAGCGCGAGCCATTATTTCCAATTCCAATGTAGCAGTAGGCATAACGATTGAAATATCAAGCTTCTTACATAAAGATATGAGTGTTTCAATGTAATTAGGTGCAGTTACAGACGGAACCACAAAATTACCGTCTGACAATTCAGCCGGTGGAAGATTAGCTGCAACAGAGTTTGCAACATACACTTTTACTTCAACTCCATCTTCATTGTTTTTCAGACAATCTATAACTTCCTTTACGTGGATGGAGCAGCACGTAAGTAATACGTTGAAACTTTTCATATATTCTTTTCTTTTTTAGGTACAATCTGGGCTTTTATATCATCGTACCATACGGCACGTGCTTTAATTTTACGCTCTTTGGTGGCATTCTTGGCTACAAGAACTTTCTTATCATCAATTCCAAGAGCACGCGTTAAATTCAAATGGTCGATTTCGTTACGACATACAACCAATACATAGTCATACTTCTCATACCGAATAAGTTCCATATCCTTAATCTTGGTTTCTTTCGTATTTAGATTCCCTAAATCGAGGCTTAAATCAATCTTTAAGTCGGCAGTCCATTCGGCTAACTTATCCATGTCCCATTCACCGGCATGAGTATTCGCTTTGATATTGATAGCCTTTAGTTCTGATTCACTGTAACCAATAAGGCGTTTGCACAAAACTTGCGTGTCCGGATTATCCATAAGAATAGAAACACGCTGATGTCCGGAAATGATGTTATTGTGTTCGTCAATAACAATAACACCAAAATCACCAAGATTATCAAGCGATTCTTTCAACTTCTCCTTAGCCTTTTTTTTCAGTGGCTTACGAGGATTACCGAATTCTGTTTTAAGTTCGGACACAGGCAGTTCTATTACTTCTATTCTTTTATCCATTGGTCTCTTTTTATAGTGAATGTATGTACATTAAGTCTGATTGGAGAAGTTCCAAGATTCTTAAATCCAAGTTTCAAAGCATTCTTCCATGCCGCAATATTACTAGGATTGATATATTGATAAATACCTTCCATTTTAGCAATACGGAAAGCATATTCAAGGATAAGGCGGTTACATTCATAGCCTACGCCCTTGCCCCAGTATGATTTATTGAGTATATGGGTGTGAAGTTCCCCAAATCCACACACCAATTCATCTATTCTATCTATGAAGACATTGCCAATATAAGTGTTGTCAGCAAGAATGGCGAAGCGGATGCAGCGATTAAGTTCTACTTGCTCACGATAGAAATTGGTTTCAGATTCCAACGACAAAGGAGAATAAGGACTTTCGCAAATAGCGTACTCCCATATATCCTTATCTTTACGCATTTCCCAGCTGTATTCAGCATCAGATATTCTTTGAGGTCTTATCTTTATTTCCATATTTTCCGGTTATGTACAACTTCATACACTTTCTGCGTAAATGTCTGCCGAGCATATTCCAGGTAGACTTAAACACAAATTCAATCATTCTTCAAGCTACTTACAAGAACACTTATGCCATTTTTCGGCTTCTTTCAGTCGTGTCAGATGGCAATTTCCATCAACCCGTAAATTACATAAGCTTTTTTGTTCTTGCTTTCACTTGACCACTACTAAGGTTTGAGGTGGCAGCAGGATTCGAACCTGTATCTTCCGTCCAAGAAGTCTTATCGGAATGAAGTTATCTCAATTAAGGATAATCCTATTTAACCGATTTATGAAGCGTCTACCAATTCCGCCATACCACCATGTTGCCCGTCTTTCCGAGCTGCCAACATTATGAACCGCCATGTTATCACCGTCAACTGCTGCATGATTTTGCAGAAATCCACCTCGATTGATACCCTTTGGACTTATATGGGTTTCTACCATACTCTCTCAATCTACTACTTTCTTCCATATATCGGTCGCTCCCATTACAACCTCAAATTTCCGAAAGTGGTGCGTTCATTGATACAAGATTGTGGGAACTCAAGGATTCGAACCTTGTTCTTCGGATTTTCAGTCCGACGCATTGACCGTCTTTGCTAAATTCCCATTTCGGCTAATTGAAGGAAGAAAATGTGAACTCACAATTATTATTCCTTCAATTTCGCTATTTTCTCTTATTTCTGCCTCAAAAATACAACAATTTATTTGTTTTTCAAATAAAATTAGGCAAAAATACTATTTTTCTACTCTCAAGGTCTCAACCTTCCAACATTTCATCATGTGATCCGTTTCACGTCCCATATTAAACCATTTGCCTATATAGTTTTCGTGCGCTTCTTGTTCCGGCAGGTTAATGTGGGTAACGAACCAGTCCTCATTGCCATGCTCGTCTTTCAGATAGACTTTTACTATTGTTTTCATAACTCCTCGAATTTCCCAAGTTCACATTCTATAATTTCAACTTCACTTTCATTGGTATATAAACCATTTTCTTTGGCGGCATCAATAGCAGCATTTTCATAAAGAAATACACCGAAACACACTCTACTTGATTTTGTTTTCCAAATATCAGTTTGAAACAAAACGTATACTTTATTCTTCATCTCCCCACAGCTTTAATGCAAGTTCATAATTCTTCTGTGCCTCATTTACGGCTTTCTTGGCATATGTAAGAGTGTAGGCGTGTTCTCGTGGATATTTGCCGGACTTCACACCTTCGTAGTATTCTTTAGCTTGTTCCAGCTTATGTTTGTAGAAATCGATACTTTCAGGCATTGATAAATTAATTGTATTTGCACGTTTATCCCAATACTCAGCTTTGCTTTCGTGTTCAGTAGCCTTGTCGCTGAATGCAACTGCTTTGCCTGTATTGTTCCAAGCGTCCTCTATTGCTTTCCTGTGCCGTCTTTCGCTGTGGTGTCCCACCTTGATAGGTTCACCAAGTGAAAGGAAATCTCTATCCTTATTAGATTTGTCAAAGTATTCTTTGCTTTTACGTTCTGCCGATTCAGCCCATGCCCTTCTACGCTCAGCTTTTTGCTTCGCCCATTCCTGTACATTAAATCCGTCAGCCCGTACAATCGAGTAGTAGAAAAATCCGTCTTTCTCAAAGATGAGATTAAAGACGATACTTTCGTTCTCTTTGCCGTACTTGGTTGTAACCTCAATAACTTCTCCTTTTTCGTGCTTTTCATCGCACTTTGCCAAAAATACATTTGGACAGAATTTGTGATAAGTGTTCATTGCTCTTATTGTTTACAAATTTCTATACTTTGCCATTCTTTTGACATTTAGTTCCCAATCTGTTTTCACGTAATTCTCAACATCTTCTAAACTTCCAATCTTTTCGGGTATTGATGAACCACACATATAATATCCGAAACAACCATCTTTCTTATAGATGTATCCGTATGTTGTCCCTGATGGAGATTTGCAGATAGCTACTTTTTCTTTCATTGCTCTACATCTTATCCGTTATGCGTTGCAGATATCTCTTCAGTTCTCAATTCTTTGATAAGCTCTCCATTCTTGTAGAAGCGTACAGCAACAACTCTCACCGTTTCTGACAAGAACCGACCACAATCATTGGTTAACTTCACTTTTAGCTTAATCGCCTTGGCTAAACTTCTTGTACGCTTCTTGATTGTGTTTTTGAATCCGAAAACATAATCTTCGGTATCTATCTCAAAAGAGTATGTAGTGGAATACATTACTCTTTGAAGCTCTTTTGTTAGTTCTGTTACTTTGCTCATTTGCTCTCTTCTATTATTAGTCGTTATTATTTCCAAGAAGTTCTTGTAAAGCAGACTTATATCCGTCCAACGCCTGTTGTGTATATCCCAATCTGAATTTTCTATCTGTTGAAAGAAAGTCGTTGTTCAATCCTTTTTCAATAGCTTCAATGTTTGCTTTGTAGTATCTGATAAGTTCTTCTGTTTTCATTGTTCTTTACTTTTACTTGTTATTAATAGGTGTTATTTTGATATTGTAAAGATACAAATAAATATTTTATTATCAAATAGTTACACCTTATATTTCCGCCACAAGAAACAGAAAAACAAAGATTTAACTTTTACTTACAGATACAAAAAAGGCAGAACAGATTTCTCCATCCTGCCTTAATGCAAACAAATGTTCTATGAATATGAGAACGATAAAATTAACTTCAAACAAATGTAGGCGTAAACTCGATACCTAGCGCACGAGCGATGCGAAAGAAGCTCGATAATTGTATGTCTGCCTCCCCTTTTTCCACACGGGCGATATAGCTCTGTTCCTTACCAATTTTCTGCGCCAACTGCTTCTGGGTCAATTTTAGCTCCTTGCGGCGTTCACGAAGTATATCGCCATAATACCATGCCATTGCATTTTCATTGAATTTCTCGCGGGTAGCTGTACCATGTTCCCCGTACTTTTCATCAAGCAACTGATTGGTTGTCTTGAGCTTTGCCACTTTCTTTTCATCTAACTTCATAACGATAAACTAAACATTTGAAAGTATTTTATGCGCTTTCTCGTATATTTTTTTTATCTTTATGGTTGAAATAAATCACGCCGACAATGGCTATGACCGATACAAGCCCGAACATAATCAATGCTCCCATTTTATCATCCTTTCTTTTTGTCATTGACAAGCCAAAGACCTGCCAATAGTGTGATTACTATTGCCAACGAACCTCCAAGATATATTATCCATTTTTCCTGCACATCCCCGAAGATGGATGTCAACACAACTGCGGTGGTTATATACTTGGCTATATCCATCAGCCATTTTCCTAATTCTTTTCTCATGATGCAAATATAACTAATTAGTTATAATAAAACAAGCTTTACACTCAATTTCATACTAAACTTTTTCATTGCTCAAATACTTTTCTGTGATTATCTCAACCGATTTGCTTATCATGTAATCCGTATCGATTCCTAACTGTTGGTAGAAGTTCCCATTCCCTGTAAGACTTTCACTTGCAATTAGCAGTGCTCTGCGTTCCTCTTTGGTAAATCCAATCCGAAAAGACCGAAAGATAACAAGTGCTTCTTTCAGGCACCCGGACTCGAATAAATTGATTGCTTTTTCTGTTTTCGTTATCATATCCTGACATTTAGATGTGAATGTATAATATATTAATATCAAAAATGTTATAAATTAAATTACCATCACAAACAGCTAATAGACCCCTAAAACAGCCTTATACAATTCAAAATTCTTGTTTTCAACATATTCATCGGAAGCATAGTGTTTAGCTCTGTCATACCACTCATGGAAGCAATCAGAACAATACCAGCAATTAAGGACTGCGACGTAGAATCCATCTTGGCAATTACTGGAACCGCAACTATCACAAATACCGACACAGCCATATTCACTGAGGGCGCACATCATTTCGCCACGAGTGGCTTGTATGACCTTGAATCCTTTCTTGTTTTCATATACTTTTGCCATACTGATTTACTTCACAATCATTTCAGGGTGAACGGGGAAATCCCAATCGATTATTCTTGAATCCATAGAGTGCAAATTACCACCAACGACAAGACCAAAACTTTCTTCAACCAATTCTTTCGCTTCATCTTTGCAGATAGCGTTAACAGTTACTTCACCTTCTAAAACGAACTGGACTTTTACTTTGTATTCTTTGTTACTTTTCATAATCTTCCACTGGATAAAATTCACGACCTTCAAAATCATCTGCTGTAAGGACGATTTCTTCGCAGTTAACCATTTCTTCCACTTTCTCGAAAGCGGAATCATAATCTTCCGCTTCCATCTCTACCACTTTGGAGAGGGTTTCTATTACTTTGATTCTATAAATTTTCATTCCACACATCTTTCCAATAATTCAGGATTATCGAATGTATTTCCAAGCACCTCAATACTATCGCATTCCAAATCGAACTGAAGTAAAGGAATGGTGAGATATGGACACTCTTTCAATTCTTGATTTATCGGGTATTCCGCTTTATACAAGCGTAAGCCGAAGCAAGCGAAGTTATCCATATAAACCACTTCTCCCTCACAGATACAATCCTGATCGGGGATAGCGCATCCGTTTGCGATACCTTCGTACTTGTAAATTATGGAAATGTAATCATGCTCATAGATTGCTTTTTCATTCTTATCGTACAAACAAGAAAACTGACTTACGGTATCAGAATGAACAAAATCCCACTTTGAGAAAAATGGAGAAGCTGAACCATCGTTAAACACTCCTTCATCTTCTATGATAACCGTTCCATCATCTATGTTTGCAGGAATTCCGTATTTCCATATTTTAGATGTTGAGCTTTTTCCTCTGAATTTTATCGTTTTCATTTCTTACCTCCTTTCTGTATTCCAGCATGATAACCGTCAAGCCATATCAAAAGCTCTTTTGGCGCATGATAACCGCTTAAACGGTGGCATGGTACTCCATTCTCAAACACACGATTTCCTGTTTGTGCAGTATCGTGTATTACGATAGCATAAGCGTTTCGGGTAAATGAGGAACTTGATAGGTGCATATTGTTTACCTTGCAGTAATCCTCTAATGACTTCAATGCTTGTTTCTGCGTCATTGCTTACTTCCTTTTTTCAATTCGACTATAAGTGCATCGGCATAATTTATAGCAACAGAAGGTAATTTGCCTGCATCGTATATTGTGTGATGGCCAGCCATAAGACCCAGCATTGCAGTTTTCACGAGTTCAAATCTTCGTTGTTCCCAATCAATATCATCAGACTTATCCTGAAGTATTTCCACTTCATCAAACCCATATTCAATCGGAATGCCATAGCTATCACATGATTCCAACTCAACTTTCGCGTACTCTGCGATATTAATAATTTCTCCAGTAGCTTTAATCTTTGCTTTCATTTTCCAATGCTTTTGATGATTTTACAATTACCAAGTTATCAGATTTGGGGCAAGCCAACACGGTTCCTCTATCTGTTGTTATTCTTACATTGTGAGCGTCAATTACTTTTATAATAAAGTCACCCACCACATGGGTTGAGATATTATTTAATTCCTGTATCATATTTCACTTGCTACAAAATCACTTTCACATTCTAAACAGTCCCAGTCATAGCCATCATTCCTGCTTGGTATCAATTTACTTCCACATGTAGGACAACAAGGAAGCAGGTCTTTAATAAAGCCAACTTCAATTCCTATTTGATTACCATTCTGTATAGCAACCATAATATCAGAATCAGCTTCTATCATAGCTTCGCTATCATCATTATGCAGCACATACAGTGTGGCGAGTTTAGCTTTCCATATCTCCATTGCATCCTTGCTGGGTATCACCAGCCAAACAAAGCCATCTTTAGTTACTTTTGGTTCCATTACATTAATCTCCTGTCTTCACTTACACTTTCGGCATGAATCCCTTTTTGAATTTCAATATTTCGACCGACATTTATTCCTTCCTTAGCACATAGCCCATCAATTTTAGCTTGTGATTTTCGTGCATTGCCAATCTTCTTATTTTTGAGAAACTCATCTATTTCTGCTTTTGAAGCGACTACCAATGCAGTTACGTTGCTTGTTTCTTCCAAATCTTGCTTCATGGAAGAAAATTTATCGTTCAAACCAATGACGCAGCCATACAGAAAGGATTTCATATACATTGCAAGCGTTTTAGGCGTAATTCCATATTTACGGACATATTCATACCTGTAGTTTGGATACTTCCTTTTCCCGATAATAACGAATTGATGAGCTAGGAATGAAATCAGATACAATACCACTTCTACATTCTTCTTGCGACCAATGATCTGAAATTTATCCCTTACCATACGGTAATTCTTGGGCCTGCTTATAATAAGGCTTCGGCACATATTATATTCGCATACCGTTGATACAAGAAAATCATACCAAACACCGTTGCTCATTTCAACCTTGTAAGGTATTTCTTCTGCTATTACAGGGTTATCCAGCTTCTCCTGCTCTGGTACATCTTCTTCTGACAGGTTGTATTCCATCAGCAGACGGGCGATACCTGCTGCTGCCGCATTTGCTTCGCCTTCGTTGCCTAACGCTTTAGCTGATTCTTTTAGGTTCATCAGCTTACGAAGCTTCTCTAAAATTTTGTCTCTTTTCGTTTCCATTATAATTCACCACTAATTAAACTATCTGCTATTTCACCCATAATAATCAATATTTAATGTTTCACATTCAATCTTTCTTCACTTGTATAAGCCACTACAAGCCCAGTTTCATCATGTTGTATGGTGATGTACTTTTCACCCCTTTCTATGGTGGTAAAATCGCACATACTACATAACTTACCCAATACCTTGCCCAGTTGTTTCATCAGTGGGGCTTCGGGGCTGATAACTAAAACTAAATCCGCTTCCATAATCAATTTCTAATTTCTATTTGAACATTATATCCAAAACGTGCAGCATATCTACACAGTCTATTGATAATAAGTAACAAGCATTCTGTTTTAGATGATTCAAAATTAACTTGTACCATTTCGTCACTATTTACATAAAAAGCCATTGTTTGCATAATCGTGTGTATTGTGGTAGCCCGAAGGCTACCGGATTATTATATTTGTTCTTTTAACCACTGACGATAAATTCTGTCACAAATTGCTTCATCGCTTTCAAAAGGACCAGCAAGTGTATATATCACTTGTTCAGGTTCGCCATGAGGTTTAATTGTCACTTCGTATTCGTCTAGCCCGCACGGGTTACGTACTATTCGCTTGCAGTTAATTATTGATTTATCATACTCTTTCATAATCGTATATATTATGGTAGCCCGAAAGCTACCGGATTAGAACTCAACCAATATCAATCTTTCTAAAGAACCTGATTCTTTCACCCACATGTGATTATGTTCGAAACCATAATCGAAAAACAGTTTAAAATAAGGGTATCTTACTATTAAAGAGTTCATACAGCCTCTTAACTCGTCTTCTGACATACAAGAAGTTATTTCATTGATTATTTGAACGAAAAGATATAAAACTTCTGGTTCATTATTCAATAACGGTTTTTCTATAACTGCTTTTAAAAATATATTTTCTTTCATATCCTTCTATATTGCGCAGGGCTTTCGCCATGCTGGTTAAACTTAGTTTATTTCGTAATAAGGTTGCTCGCCTCTAATAACTCTCTTCGCGTCTGCAATGCTATCGTACAGCTTTGATTGATCGCCATCTATAATTGCAAACTCTTGGTTAAAGCCATCTTTAAACATTGTTATTGTGTGACCTTTGTAACTTACTTCTTTTATGATATTCTTTGTTGCCATAATCGTATATCTTTTAATTGTTGTTATTGTTTCTTTTAGTATTACAAAGATACCGTTTTATGTGGATATATACAAATTTAAATATCTGAATATCAATGAGTTAAACAGGGTTTAAGGGCATATAATTATATTAGTTTCATTCTTTTATACCCCACATCATAGCAGAATAGAGAGCACCTGCATATAAGAACAGCTCCTAGTTATTTTCAAGGAAATCCACTTTTAAAGCTTCCTTAGAGCTTGGCTGTAAATAAAATGTTTTCATGGCTTACCTCCTTTTTTAATTCCTCTAATACTTTCTTCGCTATTTCATAATGAGACAAATCCCAATCAGAACAAATATCATCCGCTTCATTATCGTAGTGATTGACATAAACGTATTCATTCAGGTTCTCACGAAAGGTCTCCCCATCCAATCCGCTATCATCACAATCATCGTACATTCTCAATTCATGAGCCACTTCCTTACATTCTTGATGTGTGATGAAGTCGTACAGAACTCCGTCATATACATTTGTCTAGCGGACGTATTTTGCCTTATCTGTATCTTGCAGCAACAAAATTCACAATTGTGTTCTTTCTTGGCTGTTGGGTAAGTTTGCTTTAGTATTGTTGGCATGATTTATTCCTCCTTATCTATCTTAATATCTGTCACTTTCCCACGGTTAACAAAACCATCACAGTTCATCAAGGTACAAAGACAGATGTCATATTCTTCCTTCTCCGACTTACTGCAAATGCGCAACAGTGAGCATTGGTTGCATGGGACATTTTCACTCGCCATCTCATGCAGTAATCCATCTATTATTATTCCGTTCTTTACTTCCATATTCAATCTCCTTTCCACCTACCCTAGCAGCATATACATTGCTACTAGGCATAGGTAATAAATTGTTGTTTTACTCATTTCTAATTTATTTTTGAATTAAAAGGCACGCCTCCGAAGAAATCCAAACTGTCACATTTAAAACTTTATCATAGGAAATGGAGAACGTACCCAGATTATTACTATTTTTGCTTCGCCACATTTAAAACTTATTATTATGAAAATTAGCGAAATCATTAGTGCTATGTCTACTGCTATTATTCCGATAGTAGCAAAAGGCACACCAGAAAGCATGATTTTTGCAGCTGGGGTGCAACCATTATTATCGACAGCTATTGATTCTATTCTTCTTGACATATTCCAAAAAGGTGTCACAAAGAAAGAAACAATAAGGTTAGGTATATCTTACATGTCAGCTGTAAATCAAGTTAATGAAAATATGAAGAATAACATTCCATTTAGGCAAGATGATATGTTTATCTCTTCTAATATGAATTATTCAGATGCTAGCGATGTGATAGAAGCTACCATAAATAGTATCATGCTTGATTCGGAACATAAAAAATCTGAATTTTATGGTTATTTTATTGCTAATTTAGGATTCTCTCCAGAAGTAGATTACACAAATGCTCTTTATATGCAAAATATTATTAAGCAACTATCTTTCAATCAACTATGTATTATTAGGTACTTTCAAAGTTGCGCTATTTTAGATTTGTCTAACTGTACCAAATACATTGAGAATTCAGGAGATATAAAATCAATGGAAATATATTTTGGAATTAAAGAGCTCATTCGTCTTAATCTACTCAAAAGGCATCCTCCTTATACCCTAGGAGTTGACATGCAGAACCATTCATTAAATGTTAACGGACAATTAATTTGTAAGATGTTGAGTTTGCATAAAATTGATATTGATAGCATAAACGCAGTTGATAATATTTTCAAAAAAATGGGTGTAAAAAAACTTTAGATTATATCCAAATATTCTAGGATACTATTTTCTGTGCAGGAGAATACAGTCCCATCCGGTGGACTAACAATATATTCTTCTGGATAAACTTTATCTTCATTTCAGTTCCGTTATACGTTAATTGGTAGTTTCATAAAACACATCCATACGGTTTCACTACGATTATCGATGAATAAAACGTTTGGATTCTTCTTATCAAACCAAAACATCCGGCTTCCACAACAAGCGTCAAGTATTATTTTTTTTGCTCATTACTATTTTGTTTTGAGGGTCATTGAAATAATGAAGTTTGCAAAACTTCATTATGTTTTTTAATATCCATTGCCCTGTCTAAAATCAGTTTCCCCAATTCAGGAACAACGCAATTTCTAAGTATCTTGGTTTTGTCTTTAAGATTGTAATTGTCCAGGTCGAATCCAAGCATCCGTTTTACCCGTTTTTCATCTTCTCCATTGAAGATGTAGTTGCTTTCGGTTTTTATCTTTGGTATAGAAAAATTCGCCCAAAACAGATGCCTTCCAATCTCCTGCGGTTTGATGAAAGGGATGTAGTACGGTATTACATTTTCGACACAATACTTGCCTGAAAAGAAATTCTGCAAAAATATTATCTCCTGATATAATTTCATGTCGGGATATTCTACATCATACATTCCGCCTTTGCTGCTCCAAAATCTTGCTTTGCTATGAGTTGGACAAGGTGGAGAGGACCAAATAAAATCAAATTCTTTATAATGACGGAGAAGATATTCATGCGCATCTCCGACTATCACATTATCATTAGGGAAGAAATCTTTATAAATAGCGGCTATATCATCTCTAAATTCAACAGCAGTTATATCGTGGGTATCACCCCATAATTTTCGATTTCCTCCAATGCCAGCATATAAATTAAGTATCTTCATTTCTGTTCAGTTATGTATAAATTGTTTTTCCATAAATTTTAGCGGCAGCGTATTCAAGATTACACCCCTTTGAATCAACCCAACCAGGTGCAAAATAAACAGCATCACATTCCAATAGCCCTTCTATATCCTTACCCATGTGATAGGAGTATGATTTTTCGCTATCTGGGGATAAATCGAAAGGTGTCACAACCTCAAAGCCTTCCTCTTCCCACATTAGCTTGTAACTTTCTGCTTCCAAAGCAACGGCGTTAAGTGGGAAGCCGCTAATTGGCAGGCTGATATATAGTTTCTTTTTCTTCATTCCTGATCTGTTTTGAGCCTAATTAGGCTACATCGTTAATACTAATTTCTCCTTTCAAAACTCGCTCTACCTGTCGATCAAGTATCTCTTGAAACTCTATCTGACAAATAAGAGAGCAATCCGGCATAATTTCTTCCACTGGATCACCTCGCCACGTTGGTAATTCATCAAGGAAGATGCGCCCGTCTTTATCTTTCAAGCAGGTAGCTCCAACATCACGCTCAATCTGCGCCATTTGAGCAAATACTTCCGGGAAGTCCTTCCGTATCTTGTTCCAGTATCCCATTCCCCCTTTCACGCAACCGATGCAGTTGTTGTTATTGTAGCCCATCTTGTACATGGCCGGAATTTCAATACCAGCTTTCCAAAGCATTCCCATCGCATCCGGCTTCGTAATCTGCTTTTCAATTAGCGGAAACAGTGGCTTTGTGTTTGGGTACTGCTGTTTTAATCGGATGGCTCGGTTTATCTCTTTAGGGTCGTAATCAAAGCCCCAAACTTGACCGTCCCAAAAACCAAGTTCCTTTTCCAACTTGTAACGGACTTTCTTTTTCAGCTCAAGAGTACAAGCAGCACCATGCGCACCATTGATAAAACCTTTCCGTAGGACATCAGCAACACATGTGTATTTGTCGCTTCGGATCGTGTGGATTGGCTGCCCGTACCATCTCTCGCAATCCGAGAGAAATCGGGCATTATCTGGATGCCCGGAGCCAGTTTCGATATAATAGAGTTGTACATCATTATACAAGCTCAATGCTATCTTACAAGCTACTGCGGATGTTACACCGCAACTAAACCATGCTATTATCATTTTATTCTTTCTGTTCTGATTTGATTTATTTGTTATGTAATTGTAAAAGTCCTCTGAATGTAATACGCCTGTGTATCATATCTTGTCTTTCATAAATTCTATATATTCTTTCATCATATTGTTTCTTTTAATTTCTCCAATCTAAACACTCTTAACCTTTGCAAAGAGCCTCGGTATTCTTTTTTGCCTGAGTAACCTCAACCGCATTCCCGATAAACTTCTTTTGGTCAGCCTGTTTCTGCTCGTTTTGATAGTTGAGAAATTGATTGAGTGCTTTGATGTATTCTTCTTCTGAATAATACTTTTTCCCATTGAGGGTAAATACTTTTTTCTTCATTGCTCTTAGTTTCTATTAGTTTTTTATTTGATATAAAGTTAACTATTTTTACTTTGATTCCAAAACATTAAAACATTTAATAATCAGACGTTTAACTATGTATAACTGTCATTTCCTGCGACTACCCCCAAGTAGAGGAATGACATTAAAACTCTTGAACCTGTCAATCAGACGTCCTTCAAACCGTTTCTTGAAATCACCGATGTTCAGATTGCTGGTGATATGGTATTTCTTCCCGAACTGCTGGTAAATTTCATAACGCGCATAGAGAAACTCGTCTATCACGCTGTCAAGACTGGTACCGTAGCTCTTCTGATTCTCAGTTTCCAGACCTATGTCGTTCAGACAGATATTGAACGGGGCGGGCTTGAATCCTTTTGACTGCCCCTCATTGTAGGAATACAGGTCTATGTGTCCGTTCATCTTGTAGTAGTTCATCATCTGTGTTACGGATAGATTTTCAAATACATTCGGGTTCTGTGTCAACTGTAGATAGTCAGCGAATATCTGCATAATGATGGTTTTCCCAGTTCCGGGACTCCCGACAAGAAGCAGGTTCTTGTGCACCTTGTAGCACTCATTAGGAAATACCCTTTCTGCCATACGGCATCCGTTGAAGTAGTAGAGCAGGAAAGACAGTATTTTGGAGTTATGTTCGTCCACTTCAAACTCTCTGAATTCCCGTCCCATGTAGTCATTTCCGAGCTGCCTGATAAAATCAGCATGCACACGAAATTCATTAGGATTGTTCATGTCGTACTTAAAATCTTGCAGAATAGTCTTTCTGTGTCTCTCCAACAGATTTCCTATCTGTATCTGACTCAGCTTCGCTGCGAACGACTTTTCCTGTTGAATTTGTTGCAGTTGTGCTGAAAGATTTTGCTCTTCGTTTGTCATCTTCTTGCTTTTTAAGTTCTATCATTAACCAATTCGAAAAATGCTCTTTCGCATCATTTTCTGATTTAGAGTTCTTACCCTCGCTACGGAGTTTAAGGATGTATAGTTCTAAAAACTTTTCAAAGTCTTTTACGGAAAAATCGCGATAGCCCATTCTAAATGCCCTGCGGATAACATCTTCGCGCCATATTTCGCTTTTTAGCAAAATTGCATATAATTCATCCAATGGTTTATCAAAGACTTCCGGTGGAGGAAATTCTTCTCGCGCTTGCGCATTAGAGAGAGAATTATTATTATCATTTACATTATCATTATCGGCTTTTTTGGGTTCTAAAAAACCCATTGGGTTATTTGGGTTCGTTTGGGCTGTTTTAATTTCATCCGAATGATCATTCTTCGCTCTCTTCGGAGCACCCCCTTTGCTTCCATTGCTACGGTTTCTCTCGACAATGCCCTGGTATTTGTTTTCATCTATTTCAAATTGATTCTTGAAGAACTCAAATGCTATTTCAATGTCCTCCTCTACCGTAACAATCTCGCCAAGCTGATACTTGAATATAGCTCGGAATAATCTCCCAAGTTGTTTGTCCGACAACTTCGATATAGGCTTGTAGAATGATTTATATATCAAAAAACTTTCTTTCCCCATTTCATTTGTTCTTTATGCAGTGTTATATGACATTCTCGACACAATGTTATGCCATTGTCTATATCGAATCTCAATTCGGGATATAAAGAAAATGGTTTGATATGGTGTACATTTAATTCTACATCACGCTTTTTGCAACGACAGCATGTAAAGTTATCTCTTTCCAATACTGAACTCCTCCAGTTTCTATAGTCGCTTGAATTCCTGCATATGTGGTTGTAATCAGTGATTCCCCCTTTCCAATTCCAGTGATTTTCTCCGCTTGGAGGTTCGTGTATTAAATTCTCATCTATTTGCTTCTTTATAAAAGAAAATGCCATTTTAGCCAACGGTTTCAGCTCCGACAGTGTCCCCGATGCAGCATACTCAATAATTGCATCGTACACTTCAAGTCTGACCTCCGCAGGATATTCCATCAGCACTTCCTGCCATTCAATATAGAAGACAAATGATTTTCTTTTTGTATCCTTTTTCATTATGCCTATTATTTGACAATCAGTTATTTATATATTGTAAAGTTAACTTTTTATTATGGAATTACAATAAGTATATTTCTGAATATCAAGAGTTTAAACATTGTTTATCAGTACCCTGTCTTGTGAAGTCTTAATGCCTCCTTCTCGTAACTTAAAAGCGTACGAAGAGCATCAAGTTGGTGTACACACGAGGCGTTAAGCCTATCCAACCGGTCAACCAAGAACGCTTCATCTTCCGCAATACTTTCAAGCAGGGCATTCTGTATCTTTGCTGAAAGACAATTCTCTTTGGCGATCTGAATAATGGTATTCTGTATTTCATCTGACTTTTTTCTACGAAGCATTTTCTTTGCATCTGCAAGCATTTCTCCTGTACGCATCATATATACCATTATTGTCGATATGCGCTCCTGAATTTCTTGCGGATTATTAGAGCAAGTAATATTCAGATAATCGCTTATTTCCTTAATTTCCTGTTCCATGATTATATGTCATTTAAGTAATCTGTTATAACTTTCATAAACTCATCCAATGATTTACAGACGACGTATTTCGCTCCGTTGGCTTCCGCATCCTTCTGCCATTCCTTTTGTGCAGGAGACTGGCGTCCTCCCGGCTTTTTCATCTCAATGCAAAGTCCTCCATAGAAGCGGTTGCTCTTCAGCAGTATCAAATCTGATACTCCGCTGGTCGCACCTTCCTCCTTCAGTCTCGCTCCGGTGATGGCATCACGTCTGCCACCATTGGGAACAGCAAAAAGCACGTTTTTAAGTTTCGGATATTTTAAACGGAACCAGCGGACACAAGCGGACTGTATGCGGTGCTCGTCATTCTTCGGCTTCCCGCGCATTTTGTACGACTGCGCTTTTTTAATCATCTCCTCGTATGTCATCGCTATCTTTGTCTTGTGGGGTTACTACTGTATCTTTTCCGGTCTTGTCAACTACGACCTGCTTTCCTGCTACGGTAATGGTTGTCTTGCAGCCTTCCGGGAGTGACTGAATGAAATTACGGACAACGGGAGAGTTGGCGTTTTCTCCAATGGAATCAATAGTTCGTTCTTCAGCGCTGTACGGATATACATCCATAATGGCGGTTTCTGCAACAGATGCGATCTGATAGTCTGCCATTGTACCTTTCATACCTTCGTCCAATTTCTTCACTGCGTCACGCAAGTCGGCAGCTTGTACCAATACCTGGGTAGACGTTTTTTTCTCAGCACCGCTTTTCTCGTCCAATGTGATGAAAACCAGCTTGCACTTGAACCAGCGGTCGGCAGCTTCCTCTTCGCTGGGGAACAATTCGCTGTAGTTGGCGCGTTTGATGTCAGATACCGTGAATTCTCCAGAAATGAACGGCGTCATTTCCTCAATGATGCGTGCTTCCGCTTCAGTAAAGCTCAACGCGTCAACCAGATAGGGTTCAGTTACTTTTTTGTTCATGCCGTTTTCCATTACCTTTTCGTAACGGATTTTGCATTCAAACCAAGTATGCATCATAATTAATTCTTTTAAAGTTTTATATTCAACGTTTATTCATTTATAGTGGGAGGTGCAGGATTCGAACCTGCATGAGTGGTGTTTTTGCAGTTCACTGATTTCAAGTCAGCTCCCCTAAGATGTCTCGTAGGTTGCCGGCTTGGATATTAACGGTTATCCTAGAATTTTGCACCTTACATCTTGATTAGCGTCTGCCATTTCCGCCAACCTCCCGTTTGCCTCCCTATCTTCACAGACCGGGAAGGCAAGGTTAACAAAGTTATTTCTGTATTCTGATCAAATCAGGGATAGAACCGTAAATCGGCGACTTCCCATCCCATTTGTCAATGAACTGTTTGTAAAGAATTTCTTTGGTAAGACCTTTTGACTGGATAAGAGCCTGTTCGGTTTTCAACTGTTCTAGCTCGTTGCGTTTCTTCTGTTCCTCAATCTGTTGGTCCAGTACGGATATATTGGTGTTCACTTCATTCCGGCTGTCAATCTTCTCACGGACCTTTTCGGAGAACTCCAGTTGTGCGGAGAATGTGAGCAGTTGCATACCTCTTTTTTCAAACTCCATGTCAACTATCTGTTCCAACCGTTTCTCAAACACCAACGACCCTCCGTCAGCCATCAGGCTATCGGTCTTATGCTTCCGACTTTCCTCCTTTATCAAATCATATATACGTGGTTCCAAAATGTTATCTTCCAACGAAGACATAAAGTCACTTCCACGACCAATATGCTTGTTGTCAAAGACAACATCAATGGCACGGTCCTTGATAACTTTATAGCTGTATGTAGGACACGCTTTGAACTCCGTGTTGTCAGCAGCTTTCAGTGTGACAGCTTCAGCGAATTCTCCACGTTGATCGAATAGCGGAACCTGAAAAAGTTCTGTGCCCAATTCCCATGTAGACACTTTGCCGGAAACAATCTTAAAATCCTCCTTTCCCTGCTTGCCGTAATTCTCCATAAGGACACCTGCATAATTAGGGGCTACTCTCTCACAAGAGGTAAACATTACCAAGGTCATACAGACCATCGTTAACTTAATCAGTCTTTTCATCTTTCAATGTTTTAATCAGTTTGTAAATAAAGAAAATTATTGTGGCTGATATTATTGTTACGCCCAGCCATGCGTGTAAGTGATTGAATACCCTATTCCCGACAACAATTCCTATTATCAGAAACAGGATTAAATAAATATACTTTTTCATACCACTTTCAGTCAAAATTAAAGTTGTCCTCACCGTCCGGCTCTTCATCCGGCATATCATTGCCGAAGTCCATCGGTATGAACCAATCTGAAATATAGTCTTGCATGATTTAATCCTCCTTTTGGCTACTTAGCCATTCTTTATAATCTTTCTCGTAATATTGGGGTATTATACCTTTCCTCATAAAGTCTATGTATTCTTGTACAGTACAATCATCCCAATCAACTCCGTTGTCTGGTATATCTTCCGTTTCTGATGTACAAAGAGTGTATTCAAATGGATTATACCCACTGTTGAGCCCATATTCTTCAACTATCTTGATTACATTTTCATCGGTGGTTATTTGTTTGATTTCACTTTCAGCCACACACCCGGATATTTCAGAGTGTTTGCCAAGTACTTCACCGAAGTAAACACTGATTTTGTTATTCACTAAGTATTCGACATCTTCTGTGTCTGTAATAAATACTCCTTCAAGATTGCCCATTCTTCCGCAATCGAAGTCCATTTTAAATAATGCTTTCATTTAATCCTCATACTCTTTTATAATTCTACTAATCAATTCTTTTTCCCATCCTTGAATAAATCCATTTTCGTCAATATTCATAATGATGTAGTCGCCATATCCTTCATCTTCCGGACACATAATCTTAGGTACATAGCCGTCATAAGAAGCAATGGCGATGTGGTCTTCATCAGTAATATCGCATATAAAATCATCGCACACTTTATAGTGAACATTGGCAGTTGTTCCTTGCGTCCAGTTGACTATTTGTCCTGTCTCAATTGCTATAATAGGTCGCCAACGATAATGGTCTGAATATATATTGTAATCAGCCTCTTCTTTTATTTGTACAGCGCAAGGCATAAGAGGTTTACCTATGCCTTTACTCTCGTACAAATCAATGTCTCTCACTCCGTTTACTTCTGCGTCTTCCCAATAGCGTACACCTGCATCCACTTCTAAGTAGACCGCTTCAAATTCTGTTGGTTTGTTGATTGTAATTTTCATTGTTCTATTTTCTTTTGAATTTTCTTTATCATGTTTCTGAATTGCCTTGCCTTATCTGCTTCGCAAGGTTTGGTAGCGGTTTTGTCTATCAGATTTGCACCATATTCAAGCATTCTGACAATGGAATTCAAATCTGTATTGCAGAGGGTATCTGCAAGTTCAATCTTGTCGAAATCAATATTATTATCATTCATGAAGTCACCAAGAGCGATTATATTTTCACGAGTTGTGGTAACAGTAAAAGTTCTCGTCAGAAGCTCCGGTTCCTGAGCTTTGGTTTGCTCGACAAAGGAAGGTGGTTCATTGGTGACCAGCTGACTGACTCTTGCAAACGGACTGGCTGGATTCTGCTTGGCTCGTTCTGTCTCCTCTTTCATTCGGGCTTCTTCGGCGGCTTTCTTTTCATGTTCAGCCTTGATTCGCGCTTCTTCTGCTGCTTTGGCACGCTCACGCTGTTCCTTCAGGCGGTTGGCATACTGGATAGTAGATGCAATATTGAGCGTATCCATATAATAAGTACGGAGGACATCGAAATCCTCACCAAACCCCTTCAGCGTGGAGAGTTCGTTTTCAACCTTAGCAAATATGGCATCAATATCAGAACATGCACTTCTATAACTTACGGATTTGTTGAGCCACTCCGGTTTAAATGCTTTGTTGAAGTCCACAAGGTTTGCATTCATACCGTCAAAGTAAGCTTTGATAGTGGCTTTCTTCTTGTCCTTGTATTGCTGCTCGTTCTGTTTGACTACCGTGTCAATCTTGGCGGAGCACTCGCCGATGAGTTTCACGGTTTCATTTACAATGTCCTTGAACTCCCCGAAAGGTTTCATAAATTCTTTTTCAATTTCAAGACGTTTGGCATTGAGTACTTTTGCCGCCTTGTTGAGAGCTGCCTTGTCTTTCTTCGCTTGATCGATATTCTCATCGTTATAATTGGAAATATCATACATTGGCAAAGCTGCTTTTACCATATCTCTGATTTGAATTGCGTTGGTAGTAAGACTACCTAACGTCTTTTCACTGACGACCAGTTCAAGATCGCTTTCCTGGATTGCTATCTGTGTGTCCATTGTTCAATATTTTTATTAGTCCCATCCACCATTATTGTACATAGACAAATCGGCAGAATCTAAATTCGTTTTCTGAATAGCTTCTAAAAGCTTTTTCTTGGTTTCCCGGCACATGTTGTAACCATATCCTTTATACCGATATGTACGCTCCCATGTACTAATTGGGAAAGGAATATTTTCATCAATAACCAGCCTTTTCATGTGAAGATGCTCGAAGAAATTTTCGTGGTGGAGCAGGCGATATTCATAACTGACTATTTCTTTGGATAAAAAAGGAATATCATCATCGTCGTTATTATCGTTATATTGTGGCTTCTTGAAATAAGCCATTTTTGCAACGGTAAAATCAAAACTTCTAAGTATTTCCTCTGGTGTGCCAAATTCGGATTCGATAAACTCAACCCAAACCTTTTCACCATCTTTCTGAAAGGCGCAAACCTTTTCATTTCGATATTTGAATTTCCAACCATCTTTCACATAGCCGTCGCTATTGAATAAATCTACTGCATCTTGGAAGTCATCGTTGCTTTCAAAGAATACATCTATATCTTTTACACGTTCACCGGAAAGGATGTTTTTAAAACACCCACCTGCAATGAACCCGTTGTGACCTTCCATATACCTGTCAAGCCATCTGATTTGCCAAAAGTTGTCAGGGGTGTTTTCTTTATAGCTTGTATTCATCGCTCTATTGTTTTTAAGTTTCTACTAAATTTATCAACTACACGTTCAATAACTTCTGCATTTTCTTCGGAAAGCCATTCTTTAGCGACATTCCACGAAATGCTTTTGGATGGTTTGAAATTATCCAGACGGATAGAATGATGAGACAATTTCCCTTCGGTAGGTTTCAATCCTTTGTCGTGGAGTTCACATAAGCCATTGTGGAAAAACACACAGTAGGCGTCACCAGCTATGGCTTGAATCATTGGAATAGGAACATCAATTACGCCCATTATCATGCCAACTCCCCAAAGGATTGGAGCCAACTTATCGGCATATCCTGCATCTATAAGCCTTTCTATATCCTGCGGAGTTCCGAGACATGGAGTATGACATTGCATTTTGCATAATGAGCATTTGCATTCGCATGGCTTCCTGCCGGTTTTGCGGATAATACGATGAAGCTGCGTTTCTTTTATTAATAGTTCTCCCATCATTCTACATCAATCAGTTCTTTGACAATATCATCAGCCACACGGATGCGCTTCTCCATTTCTGCAAACACCGCTTCATCCGGTAATATTCTTACAATATGAATAGGAGTATTTTGGAAAGGATTGTAAACAACAAAATCAGTCCATTGCGCACCAGTACACATCATGTGAGCCATACATTGGTAGAAATATTCAAATTTGGTATCAAGCAGCGATTTATTGTCGTATATTTCGCTTCTATATTTCATGAAAGTACTTTGAATCGGGCATTTGATTTCCAAACAGCCTTTTTCACCAGTTTCTTCATCATAATAATAACCATCAGGGCTACTTGCGAAATGCTCTACAGTAGGATGCTTACATGACCCTGTTTCAACAATATGCCGACCTGTAATTCTCTCATATAGTTCTCTGGCATTTTCTTCCTGATCTGTTCCCCATTGCATGGATTTGGTATTAATACAGACCTGATGCAAATATTTCTCAAACTCGACATCATCATTAACAATTTCAGGATTCATATCCCTTTCTGATGCAACTTGATAAATATAAGTTTTGGCTGTATCGGAGAAATAATCAGTTCTTCCTTTTTTCATTAGCAATCCGACCTGCGACCCGGTAAAATTACCGAGCCGCTTGCGGAACCATTCTATAGAATGTTGTACTTCCATTATAATAATGACTTTCGAGCAGGTTTATTATTCGCGTAATCTTGAGTTTGGTTTGCGGATTGCTCCGCCTGGGACTGCTCTTTGACACCTGCGGCTTTTGCAGCAATCTCGGCAAGTTTGTCTTTCGTGCCTTTATCCTGGATTTCCTCATATTCTGCGTCCTGAATATCATCGGCTTCTTCTTTGGTGATTAATCCCATCGAGATTTCAGGGCAATAAACACGCTGCCAGAAAGCAGCCGCACGATAACGGAGCATCTGGCTTGGCATTGACTGCCATTTGGAACCGCTCTTCTTGGTCCAGCCTTCCTTTTCAGCCATCCCCATGGTAATCCAGTCACCATGAAGCGGTTCCTTGTGTTCTTTATCAGATGATTCATAGGCAACACAACGGCATCCATACTCAGGTGTACCTTCTTCTCCCTTGAATTCATATCTAAGTGGGGAAAAACGACCGCTTGCGTTAATAGTGGCAATCAGGAACTTGCTGCTGAAAGCAGGGTTGCCATGCACGATATAAAGGTTCTGCATACACATAAGAGGATTACAGCCCATTCTCATAGCCATATCTAAGGCTATTACACAGTTGCCTACGTTGCCTTTGTAAGTGTCAGGCACGATGGTGCTTGTTGTGTACATGTTAGCCATACGCTGCATAATTTCAAATTGTTTCACAGTCTGACCTACTGGTGTCATTGCAAATTCGGCAGCTTGTTTAGCCTGGATAATTTGCAATTCTGTAACTTGCTTTTGTTCTTCCATTACTCTAATATTTTAAAGTTTAACAATATCTTGATATGCCAAGAGAACAGCACAACTGTGTTCTTTCGTACTCCAATTCTTCATCGGTATAATCAAATTCATTTGCAGATTTTTCAGCTTTAAGCTCTTCGATATCATCCTCGATTAACTTAACAATTTCAGATTTAGAAGAATATCCATAATCAGGAAGGTAGTCAAGCTCGCAAGCCTTTACTTTTTGAAGTTCGGCTTCTAAATATGCTAATTCTTCATTCATATTACCTCTCTTTTATAAGTTTCATAAGCAATGCCGATAGCAGCTAATATCTCTTTAGCCCTAGCGTTTTGTTTGGACAGATATTCAGCAACCATAGCAGCATTCTGTTTTTCTATTGCATATTCTGCAAGGTCCTCATGGCTCATAGCCAACAGTTCTTCTTTTGTTTTCATCGTTGTATAATTTTGATTATTCACTTTCGTTTTCAAGTCTATTTTTATTCTTTTCGATATAGATTGACATCATTGCAAATACAGCAAACGACATCCAAAATACTACATTCAAACTTTCAGCGAATACCACTGTCATTATAAATGATATACTCCAGATCGAAAGTACAGGTGTTCTTTTCATAACTTATTGATTATTAATTCCTTATTTGGTATATAAAGGTAATCATTATTTACTCTGCATCAAAATTATAACAACCTAAAAATCAGTGTGTTAACTTAGTATAACTGTTTGCATTTTAAATAATTAATACTTTAAAGCAGCATGCTTGATTACATCATAGGCATTACAATACCATCTTCCATTTTGTCTATCGGCAGGTTTCTTTTCAGCGCGTATAGCACCAGTCCCAACCAATCTGAACAATCTTCCTCTGCCACCTACAATAGTAGCAGCCTCTCTCTGCCCAAACGTTTTATTGTTCAAGACTATTTTTAAAATTTCTTCATTCAGCATGATTATACAATTTATATTATGACCAAAGAATTTACGGTAACCAACATGATAGAGGTTAATGCTAACACACTTATGAGTAACACGTATTTCGCGTCTGTATTTTTCTATATCATTAATAATGATTGGTGTTGGCAATTTCACAGTGCTCCTTCCTCCATTAGCATGAATAATCTGGCACCTGTTATCTGATATTTATTTTTCATAACGAATTTAGATTTAAATTTGCCACTCAGCGTGGAATCGAACCACCATATAAGCAAATGAGACATATATAAAGAAATTAGAATTTGATTAACTTATACGAATCTTGTAGCTGAGTGGTATATTGCATATCCATTATCACGAACTAAAATGCATGAAAATATGTCACAAAACTAATATCGCTCCCCTCAATGGCTTAAACCAATTATACCCCGAATCTTACGGGAGGGGATACCATTTATTATATAGACACAAAAAGCTGTCTTAATTATATCTTTCAGCGATACGGACACCTACACCGCATACTCTCTACCGTAAAGATGATTTTCGGTGCTGAAAGTTTTTCCATTTTCATTTATTGCATTTCCCAAGATGTCAAAGAACTCTTTAAAATCGCGCCTCTGAGCCAATTCGATTCGGCAACTCACGTCTTTTTCAGAGGCTTTTCTTAACTTTGCAATGTCAACTTAAAAAATTAAGAAATATGGATAATGTTAAAGTTAGGTACTTCGTTGAGTTTGTTGTTACTACTCCTGACGGGCCAAAAGAGATTTGCATTAATGTTCTTAATATTGCTAGCTTGGAACGTTTCAACAATCATACTCTATTGCATATGACAACTCCTGATTCAGGAAAAGGGCATGTAATTTACCAAGTTACTGAGTGTTATGATTTCGTAATTTCTCAAATTGAAAATGCCCTGAAAGCAGCCACTCTGTAAACAGGTCAGCAAGTTCCAGCGTTTCTTTCAGACATATATCCGGGTGCGCTGGAGCTTTATGGTTTTTCACGAATGATTGGCTATACATCCTATACTCTTGGGCTTCCTTAAAACTCCACTTGCGCAACTCCGCTTTTTCAGCAACAGACAACCTGTGTCTTTTGAATAACTTACTAAATCCAAACATAATTTATTTTATTCTAGTTACTGTAATTGTCCCAGCTTCTCTATCTACTTGTGTGGAAAATTTCTTCCCCCACTGCAACCCACATGTACTACAAACAGTTTTTACGGAAGCCATTACCTTAATAGGGTAGACAGACTTGCTCCCAATTTTCATATCCCTTAGTACTGGCATAATTGATTTCTTTTTGTCTTTTTCTTCCATATTATTTTGATTATTTTACTTATTTACTAATTTTGTACTGCAAAGATAACTATATTATTGAATTGAATAGATATAATATCTAATTAATTCGATGTGATAACATTATTTAATATTTATCATGGGGTTAAAGGAACGCATCATGCAGTACATTTCTTATAAAAGAATGACTGTGCAAACATTTGAATTTGAAGCGCATCTAAGCAATGGTGCTGTTTCCAAAATGGGTGATAATACTAGAAGAAGCACATTAGATAAAATATCTAACAACTTCCCTGATTTAAACAAATCGTGGCTTCTCACAGGAGAGGGAAACATGCTAGTTCAAAACAATAATATCGTAGAAATCCCATCGAACTCGATAAAGGAGGGCGTATATACTGGAACGCTCGTATATGATATAGATGGCACATGTGGCGTAAAGAACAGGGAAATGTATTTTGCGGAAGACAATGTTATCGGCTCTATCGATCTGCCAGAAATAAGTAAGTCGTCAAAGATAATACGAGCAAACGGAGACAGCATGGAACCCAAAATACATGACGGCAACCGTATAGTTATTAGGGAGATTTTAAATTGGAGCGACATATTCTATGGACAAATATACCTCGTCGTAATGGAAGAATACAGAATGATAAAGTACATCAGACGCTATGAACCAGATGAAGACAACTACATAATCCTCCGCAGCGAGAATAAGGAATATGATGATATAAAACTCCATAAAAGCAAAATCAGAAAACTGTTTATCGTAGAAAATATATTATCAATTAAAACCCAAATATAATATTATGGATTTCAAAGACAATATCCTCCAGCTTGCAGAAAGGATAGAAAAACAAAAAGGCGCAATTCAAACAGAGGAAGCAACAAAAAACGCTTTCATCATGCCAATGATTGCAGCATTGGGATACGACATATTTAATCCGTTTGAAGTGATACCTGAAATGGATTGTGACTTAACAAAAAAAGGCGATAAAATTGATTATGCAATCATGAAAGATGGAGAGCCAATACTTCTTATCGAATGCAAACACTGCGCCCAAAAGCTGGATTTACACGGTACACAACTTTCAAAATACTACGCAGCTTCAAATGCAAGGTTTGGAGTGCTCACAAACGGAATAGAATACAGATTCTATGCAGACTTAGACAAAAAGAATATCATGGATGAAAAGCCGTTTTTGGTTATTAACATGACAGATATATCGGACGCAGACATAGAGCAGATGAAGAAATTTCACAAATCATACTTTAATGAATCCGGTATCCTTGACACTGCACAGGAGTTGAAATACTCTACGGAAATCAAAGCTATATTGAATAAAGAGTTTGTATCGCCAACACCAGAATTTGTTCGCTTCCTGACAAAACAAGTTTACACATCAGGACAGGTTACTTCAAAAACAATAGAGATATTTACTCCAATAGTAAAAAAGTCAATAAGTACGATAATCAATGACACTATCCAGGACAGGCTTGATTTAGCAGGCAAAACAATCCCGACGGAAAACCAACGCTTAGACATAGAAGAACAACCAAAAGAAGAAGAACAAGAATCAAGCAATGGAGCTATAACCACGCAAGAAGAAATAGACGCATACAATATAATAAGGAGTATACTACGAAACAAGTTTGATGTAAGTTCGATTATATATAAAGATTTTAAATCATACTTTGCCATCGGCATAGGAAACGCTTCATACTGGTGGGGATGTCGTTTAGCTTTCGGAAACAGGAAAAAGAATATATACTTCCCGATTGACGATTACAAGTCACAAGAAAAAGTAGAAATTGAAGCACTTGATGATATTTTCAAATTTGCCGAAAAGCTGGAACAGTCATTCGTAGAAGCAAGAAATCATTATGAAAATTATAAATCAAAACATCAGAAACCATGATTATTATCAATCTTATCTACATTGTGATGCTGATATTCGGCATCCTGCAAATTATCCTATTCTTCAAAATATGGAAAATGACTAATGACATAACAAAATTAAAAGATGAATACTCCGGGAATAGCAAAAACATGCTTGATACCGTCAACAAACTAGTTTCACTTATCAAAGAAATGAATAACAAAAATAAAGAGCATAGCCATGCCCCAATTAACCCAATTCATAAAAAGAAAGAACCAGAAATATTACAGCCTATCCAACCTAAAAAAGAATTGCCTGCAATAGACGAAAACAGCAATGACTACAAAAGAATGCTACGTAAATTAAATATTCTCAAAGATAAAGGATTTATAGAACAAGCCATAAAAGAATACATGGATTATACCCAAAGAGACTATGCTTCAGCTTTAGAATTCATAAACAAATTACAGAAAGAAATATAAAATTACCATATTTCTAAAGAACAATGGCTTACGTGATAATACAAGCATAAATAAAAAAGGTTGCGCCAAATCATTGACGCAACCTTAATGCAAATTAAAAAGATGCTATAAAAATACCATTCACCAAACGACCTATCACATTTTCATCATCATAATATCTGCTTTCATTTCTAGGAATTCTTTATATTTTTCAGGATTTTCCACATAGTCTATCACTCTATTAATTGCAATTTCAGCTTGCCTCTCCCTTACCTTGGTATAATAACGTATCACACCTCTGTTTTGATCAGAATGACCTAAACAGTAATTTATAACAGAATCAGGTATTCCAAGTTCAGACGCAAACTGGGCAAACGTCTTTCGCGCAGAGTAGAACATAACACGATTGGTGATTCCTAAGTTTTTGGCTAGTTTGACTACCCCTCTCGAAATATGTCTCCTGAAATTTTCATAACCAAAATTATATCCGAAGTTTAACTTCATTGTTCTCTTGTCAACCCACCTTGACAGAATCACACGTGCAGCATCGTTAATGTGCAGTTTTATTTCATTATTGCTTGCCGTTCTTCCTTTTACCTTTTCTCTGCTGAACGAAACCACATATTCATTGTCAAATTTAATATTCACAAGGTCTATCATGTTAATTCCTCCAAGATAAAACGAAAGCGCAAATATATCTCTTGATATCTGCATATACCTGCTATCGGGCTCAGAATGTAAAATTTTTCGTAAAGTTTCTACCGACAAAGACACATCTCTAACAGGAGGCTGAGGAATTTTACATGATATAAACGGATTTATGGCGTATGATACCAATCGCCTCTTTATCGCCTTGTTTATAATAGTTCTTACATTTCTAAGAACTATCCCTTTTGTAGCATCGCTCCAATTCTTCCTATTAATATAAGATGAAAAAAGTTCTATAAAATCAGGAGTTATATCGGCAAGACCTACATCTCCCTTTGCAAACTCTCCAAAATAGCGTTTCGTATCAGAAAGCATATTGGCATATTTGATTCTTCCATTTTTGCATAATTCTTCTATATAATCATCACACACTTTTGCAAAAGTATCAGCTTCATGTTTGATTGCACCACGCGCAATCATGTCTTTTAATTGGGTGCACGAATACAAATCTACATTATTTATGGTATCCAAACGTTTCTGATATTCATTAAGCATTGTGCGAAGCTTCATGTTCATCAGAGCAGAATCGGCTCGTTTGACTACCTGTCCATTTTTAAACTGAGAGATGTTGTCTATAACAAATTGGGTTACAATGTAGGAAGTTTCTTGATGATGGCATACAGCTACCCTGATTTTGTGCCGACCATCTTTGAGAACTTTTGCCTTGAAAATTGTTAGTTTCAGAGTTGCCATGATTGATTAAAATTTAAAGGATAAGTTTTGGATAAGTGATTCAGTCCACAGATGGACTATAAATCCTTTTTTTTAATCAATAAAATGAAATTCTTTGAATAAAAAAACTCTGAAAACAGCTTTATTTCGCTTATTATCAGAGTTTTATATTTTGTCGGGGTAGCGGGATTCGAACCCACGACCCCCTGCTCCCAAAGCAGGTGCGCTA
>ERZ1106931.142-NODE-142-length-62535-cov-29.268454_pt1 | contig 62535 bp, 49 predicted proteins | sample MGYA00403664_ERZ1106931 | MGnify/ENA primary metagenome ERZ1106931 (study PRJEB35170, sample SAMEA104062435) | human gut metagenome | biome: human gut; feature: human-associated habitat; material: faeces | place: Denmark | collected 2012-06-29 ... | reverse complement strand
CTGAAAATGTCGATAAAGACTGACTTTTTCATCCCTCACGTGCACTAGAGAGTTTTCCGTATTTATCGATGATGTTCTTCACAATTCTATGGCAGTCCTCTTCTTTCGAGATATCGCCGACTTGATGATAGACATTTTCCATCTCAAACTCATGTGTCGATAATCCACAGACGATGTCTCCGTTAGCGATGAACAGTTTTGCCATCTCCAATCCAAATCCGGATGATTCTCCGGTGATAAGAACTACTCTATTGGTCTTGATATTTTTCATATGATTGTTTCCTAAAACACTGATGGATATTATAGACACTCTTATCTTTTTTGACTATGGTTATCGAAAAAAGCTAAAGTTTTTTCAATACACTTTTTTAATACATTCATTGACATTTTTTTATATTATCGAAAAATCAGAGCAAATATTACAATTGTCAAATTGTTCATATATTGAACAATATTTGAACGAATTGTTCGATTTTGATATATTTTTCTCGTAGTTCAAGGAGGTAAAAATCAATGTTTGACTACACAGGAAAAGTTGTCGTTATTACTGGCGCATCCTCTGGTCTTGGAAAACAAATGGCTGAAGGATTCGCAAAGCAGGGTGCTTCTTTGGCATTGCTTGCAAGAAGAGTCGAAAGATTGGAAGAACTCAGCAAAGAACTGAAGGAAAAGTACAACACTGATGCTATTGCAGTACGCTGTGATATCACAGATAACGCTTCTATCGATGAAGCAGTCAAGGCTGTCAAAGAACATTTCGGTCACGCTGAAGTTTTAGTGAATGATGCAGGCGGTGAAAGAGGAACAGGAACCAAGGCTTTGGATTACAAAGACGAAGACTGGCTCTTCACATTGAATCTTGACCTCACTTCCGTTTTCCGTGTTTCACGCGCTTTCGGAAACCTCATGAAAGAAAACATCGAAGGAAAGAAACAGTCTTATGGAAGAATCATCAACATCGCATCTATCTTCGGACTTGTCGGCAACACTGCTATTCCGACAATCGCATATCACACCTCCAAAGGAGCAGTAGTCAACTTCACTCGCGGTTTAGCTGCTGAACTTGCAACAACCGGTATCACCGTCAATGCTATCTGCCCTGGTTACTTCTACACTGAACTTACCACTGCAACACTTGACAGCGACTACTTCCAGGCATTCGCTCATCAGTCCGTTCCGATGCAGAGATACGGAAAAGAGGGTGAACTCAACTCCTGTGCTTGCTTCTTAGGTGCTGAAGAATCCTCTTATGTCACTGGCCAGATCATCGCTGTCGATGGCGGCTATACTTGTATCTAATCAAGTTTATATTAACTTACAATAGCGGAGAGTTTCTCCGCTATTTTTTATTATCATAATCATAAATGTTTTCATATTCTATTTATAAGTTGCTTCATATAGACAATAATTATGCCTCCCCTATATTCAAAAAGCAGCAATGCTTATTCAATCATGTACAGAATTTTCTTTTTTTGTTCGTCTTTTGCTTTCAGCAGAAAAAGAGTAAAATAAAAACAAGAGGTAATTATTTTATGGAAAACAACACAAAGGAAAAGATCAAGATTCTCGTTCCGCTTATTTTGAAGTGGTTCTCTCTTTTCTTATCCTGCTTCAATGCCATCCTTTTCTTTTCGATGAGGCCGTGCTGGTCAGGTATTACAAAAGCAATAGGTTATGAAAAATCCTACAATTCATTCCTTCTTGCAGTTCCCCTCATCTTCTTTATTCTCTTCTTCCTTCTGATGGTGACAGATATCGTTCTCTTCTTTGTTCTCAGAAAAAAGAATCTATGGAACTACATTCTCTTACCGATCAATGTCATCGTCTTCATCATCATTATGGTTGTTTTTGCAATGGGTGCAAAAGACTATTCCCGTTTCATCTTCACAAACTTCTATCATACGATTCTTCTTCTCATCCCCATTGCCATTCTTGTCTTCCTTCTCTTCTTCTATCCGAAGACAAAACTTGCAGAGAACAAAATCTTCAAGTATTCGTTATTAGGAGTTCTTCTTCTCTCCTTCTGCTTCTATTCCTTCAACATCAGAATCAACACAATATCCTATGAGCCTGTTGTCTATATTGTCGAAGACAATTATCAGATTGTCTTCTCAACAAGCAATGTCTCCTCTGGATATGTCGAAGTCAACGGAAAGAAGTATTATGACCTATATGCCGGAAGTCAGAAATCTGAAGAACGCGTCCATAAAGTCACGGTTCCGATGAGTGAATTGGATAAAGCCAAAGAATACAAAGTCTATTCACAAGGATACCTTTATCGCGGGCCTTGGGGCGCGATAAAAGGGAATCTTGTCTCAAAATCCTATTCCTTCAGACCAATCGATACTTCAGATGGACTCAATTACTATAATTTCTCCGATATCCATATGGATCTCACTGGTGCCAAAAATGCGATCAAGATCGATCCTGACATGGAGCTTCTTGTATTAGGAGGAGACATCATCTCCTATGTGAACACCTATGAAGATGCCAATTATGCAAACAAAGTCGCCTATGAACTCACCAAAGGAGAGATTCCTGTCATCTATGCCAGAGGCAATCATGAGATCAAAGGGAAATACTCGGAAGATCTTTATAAATACGTCGGAAGCAAAGATGAAAAATTCTATTACAGCTTCCATTTCGGAAATGTCTATGGTTGGGTTCTTGATATCGGTGAGGATCATGATGACGACTGGTGGGAATATTATGATTCTGCTGATTTTGAAAGTTATCGAAATGAGCAGATCCAGTTCCTTGAAGAAGAAAAGAACAAAGGCGATTACTTATTCTATGATTACCACCTTGTCATCTCCCATATTCCCCTTCCCTTCATCAACTCCAGACACAATCATGTCGAAGCCAAGAAGAAGTTTGTCAACATCCTGAATCAGATGGATATCGATATGGCCTTATGCGGACATCAGCATGATATCTTCATATTCGAACCGGGTCTTATCACACCGGAACAGAAACTGACATACAACAAAATCTACAACAAGAAAACCTATAAAGGCTATCTCCTTGATTTCAATTTCCCGTCTCTCATGATTTCAAAGCATGGTCTGAACCAAGTCGATGACGGCGGATCACATAATGCAATGGTCGGTCTTATGATCAATGTCGATTTCAAAAACAATGTTCAGACCTGCTCCTATAACAATGTAAAGCAGGAAAAGATCTCTGTCGTGAATCCGTTCTATGAAAAGAGTTACGGAACCGATATCAGAATCGATCTGAACACAAATAAGTTCTTGTCCTAATAAGTCAAATAAGTCACAACATGTGTTCAATTAGAACCCAAATTCATCACTTTGATGATTGAATTGCAATCATCGTTTCGTTCTGAATAAAGTTTCCTACCATGGACATTGTGCAATCGAAATCATTGGAAAGAGCTTAAGAGCTGCTGTCAACAATGATCCTGACGGAAGAGAAGGAATGGCTTTAGGTCAGTATATCGCCGGTATGGGATTCTCCAATGTTGGCTTAGGTATCGACCATGCTATGGCTCATACCCTCTCTGCTTACTATGATGTCCCACATGGAAAAGCATGCGCTATGCTTCTTCCTATCGCTATGGAATTCAATGCCCCTGTCTCTGGAGCCAAGTACAAAGATATCGCTATCGCATTAGGCGTCAAGGGTGTTGAATCCATGACTCAGGATGAATACCGCACCGCAGCCATCAATGCTGTTAAGCAGTTATTCATCGATGTCGGAATTCCTGAAAAGTGCGAAGAAATCAAGAAAGAAGATCTCGACAACATCTCTCGTGATGCTCTTAAGGATGCCTGCTATCCTGGTAACCCAAGAGAAGCAACTCAGGAGCAGGTCAAAGAGCTCTTCATGAAGTTGATGTAACCTAGATTCATGCTGTAACACCAAAGAAGGACATCCGAGGACGTCCTTCTTTGGTGTCGTCTAAAAAGCCATCGCGATAAGCGACGGCTAATGATCATCAGTCAAGCTGAAGTTCTTGTGCAATCTCGTAGAAGGAATCAGCTCTATAATCGGCAATCGGACTCTTTTTGGCGTCCTTGATTGCAACTGCTGTCATATGAGCGTTCTTAGCTGCTTCAATACCAGCGACTGCGTCTTCAATGACTGCACATTCTTCCGGTAAAAAATTCAGTTTCTTTCCTGCGAGGAGGAAGACTTCCGGATCTGGTTTGGAGTGTGTGATTTCTGTACCGTCTGCAATCTCATCGAAAGAATCGATCAATCCGATATTGGTGAGAATTCTTTTTGTGTTCTTAGAAGAAGAACCGATTGCAGTCTTGATGCCTTTTCTTTTTAAGAAAGAAAGGAAATCCATGAATCCAGGAAGAATATCTGAAGAGGAAAGATTGCTAAGCAATGATACATAGATATCATTCTTCCTCTTCATCAGTTCTTCTTTTTCTTCTTCTGTATACTTTTTGTCAGTCTTTTCAAGAATGATTTCTAACGATGCTCTTCTTGAAACACCGCGGAGAAGATTGTTTCTTTCTCTGTCAAAGGGAATGCCTTCTTTATCGGCCATCGCCTTCCAGGCGCGATAATGGTAGTCATCAGTCGAAACGATGACACCATCCAAATCAAAGATAATACCCTTGATCATATCAGTTCTGCTCGATGAAGGCCAAAGACATCTCAGGCCACTTTTGCATATTCAAACCATCGACTTCTTCCTTATCCTTGACAGTTTCATCGCAAAGAGAAACACCATGGTTTCCGTTTGCAAAGAGATGCAATTCAACAGGGACTTTCAGTTCGACAAGGCTGGATGCCAAGGAGGTCAAGTCGGAAGGAAGGATGACAGAATCACGATAGGAGCCGAAAGCAAAGACAGGCGGCATATCGGCTCTAAGATAGTGAATGAGGTTTAAAGATTCGAGTTCTTCTTCGCTCGGATTTTCTTTTCCTAAGAGAATCTCGCGAATTGTCGGTCCTCTGAAATCAGGAAGTTTTCCGGCTTCGATCAGTTCAAGAACCTCTTTGGGAAGGACACCCTTCGGTCTCTGCGGATGCAATGTGACAGCAGGATAACCTAAGATGATATGATCAGGTCTTAAGTCAGGTCCTTTAGCATTAAGTCCATTTAAGACATAGTCCTTATCAAAGAAGCAGCCTAAGGACAATGCGAGGTTTCCGCCGGCAGAGAAACCGACAACATCGATTTCATCGATCAAAAACTCTTCTTTGTGATTCTTGACGTATAAGAAAGCTTCTGCAAGCTGTCTTAACTGTGTCGGGAAAGGATGAGATATGCCACAGTCATAATGAAGGACAAATGCGTGATATCCATGACGGAGATAGAACATGGCAACAGGTTCTCCTTCGTTTTTGGAACAGTAGGAATATCCGCCTCCGGGGCAGACGATCATCGCATGATGCTTTCTTCCTTTTCTGTCATATTCGCCATCATCGAGAACATAAGTGTCAAGATAGCTATCATCGCCAGTTAATGGTATACGATTGCAGATCATAATTTTCTCCTTTCATTATTTATAAATGGGTATCCCATTTTCCACAGAAGGAATCGACAGGATCCTTTCCGCGGAAAGTGTCACGGCCCAACAGTTTATCGACAAGACAAGTGAGTGTATAGTCATTCATTCCGTAGGTATTGATATAAGTCTTTACGCGAGGAACATCAAGAAGGTGATAGGGGTTAGCTAACGAAATGAAGATGGTCGGAATGGAATTGATGTAGATTGGAACATTGACACCCATCGGATTGGTCCATTCAATACGGACAGTCGTCTGATTGGATTTTGTTTCAAGGTTAGCAAGATAGATGATTGCATCATACTTCTCTTTAACGCTTTCAAAGGCTTCCTGAAGTCCTTCGTAAGTGCCGTTTGAAACAAACGGAGTCACTTCGAAGCCTTCTTTTTCCAAAAGGGTCTTGAACTGATTTCCGACTTCGGTTCTCAAGTAGCCGAGTGCGTTTCCGCCGCTTTCAAGAACGTGAAGAAGGATTCTCTTATTCTTCTTGACAGTGAGAGGAAGAAGTCCTTTCTGTTCCTTGACAAGCGTGATGGAATCAGAAGCGATTCTTTTAGCAACTTCTAAGTTTTCTTTCTTTCTTAAGACGGGTTCACGCTTTAAGAAAGAGAAGTCTTCATCAAGAAGTCCGATCTTCATCTTTGTAGCAAGGATGCGAAGAAGCGCATCGTGAAGTCTCTCTTCCGTGATGATATTTCTTTCATATCCTCTCTTCATGAACCTGACATCTTCATCAAGATTCTTGCAGAAGAGGAACATATCATTGCCGGCCTTGATGGAATAAGGAACAGCATAATCTCTTGGATAAGGAATATTGAATCCTGCCATGGTGGAGGCATCTGTCAATATCAGACCATTGAAGCCAAGCTTCTCTCTTAAAAGCCCATTGAGAAGCTCCGTGGATAACGAACCAGGAAGGATGTCTTTATCCTCTAAATCAGGATTGAGTCTCTTGCTATAGGATGGAAGAAGGATGTGTCCTGTCATTAAGGCTAAGACACCGGCCTTGATCTCGCTTTCATAAATGGCGCCATAGCTCTTATCCCATTCTTCACAGGACAAGTCGTTGATAGAAGAGACAAGATGCTGATCTCTTTCATCTCTTCCGTCTCCAGGGAAGTGCTTGGCAGAGCACATGACATTGTTCTTCTGAGAGGCAAGAATGTAGTTTGTAGCACATTCTTTGACCATCTTTACAGAAGAAGCGAATGTTCTTGTGTTCATGATCGGATTTCTGAAGTTGTAGTCGATGTCGCTGACAGGTGCAAAAGCGAAGTTGACACCGATTTCATTGGCTTCTTCAGAACAGATTCTTCCTAATTCATAAGCGTTAGAAGGATCATTTGTCGCACCGATCATCATGTTTGTTGCGACATTGGTGCCTTCAGAACAACAGCCTGCTCCGCCGGATTCCAAGTTAGCCGCGACAAAGAGCGGAATATTGGAATGTTTCTGAACATAGGAGATGATTGCACGGTCTGTATCTTTGTTCAAAGGGCGGACCATGATACCGCCGACATGAAGATCTTTAGTGACATGGGAGAGATATTCTTCATCGAATCCTCTTCCGACGACGAAGAAGAGCTGTCCGATCTTTTCCTCTAAAGTCATAGAGGAAATCATCTTTTCGATTTTCTCGATCTGCTTGTCTGAAAAATTGTAAGGTGCGATTTTAAGATTGATATCTCTCATGATTATGCCTCTTTCTTTTTGAATGAGAACGTATTGCGAATGATATTCTTCAATAATTCCTGGTTTGTCGTATAGGTCATGATGAGAACGATGGCGATACCAGTGATGATTGTCTGAATGGAGGAGTCAATGCTCAAAGCCTGGAGTCCATAAGTGATCACGTTGAAGCCTAAGGCACCGACAAAGACACCGAAAGGAAGGGTAGAATACTGCTCTAAGAAAAGGCCGACCAAAACAGGTCCCATAGAGGAGAACATCAGGTTTGTGGAGGAGAGGTTGCTGGCTGCTTCTACTTTTCCTTTGGATGCGTTGAGGATAGCGGCAAAGCCTAACAGGACACCGATGAAGACATAGGTGAGAAGGATATTTTTCTTTTCTTTGACACCTGCATTGATAGCTAACTTCGAATTCAGACCTAAAGACTTATTGTCAGCTCCGAAGCGGGTATAGTAGAGAAGGAAAGTAGAGACCAGAATGACAAGGACCAAAAGGATATAGCACCAAGGAGCATTGTAGAGTTTGAGCAATTCATCTGTGTATTCGGGTGTGTTATTGAAGACATTGACGCCTTTTCCGTTGAAGAGAATATTGGTCATTGCCTCATAGATCATAACAACGCCTAAGGAGACGATCATATTCGGAACGCGAAGAACGATATAGAGAAGTCCCTCTAAAACAGCCAAAAGCACCGAGAAGAAAACCGTGAAGATGATTCCGACAATCAACGGAGCCTTTAACATGATGGTGAGATTGAGACCGATGATTCCGCCTAAGACTGAAATCGTACCGGTTGCAAAGTCCCATCTTCCGCCTTTTAAAGGAACGGCGATTGCAATGCCGACAAGTGTTGCTAAAACAGACTCCTGAAATATCTTCCCTGTCGTATAGGAGGAGAAGTAAGTGCCCTGTTTACCACAGCAGAGTGAAATCAGTGCGAAGATGATGTAGAGAACAACAGGGAATATCAGACTTTTCAGGTAGCCTAATCCAGTTTTCAATATTTTGTCTTTCATATTGCAATCGCCTTTCTAATCGCTAATGTGATAGCGATATTTTGTTTAATTACTTAGAAGTTCTGACAGTCTTGATCTCAGCCATGGTGCGGTTGGTGAGAGTGTTGAGATCACTTAAGGTAGCCTTGTCATTGTAACGGAGCATGACATTCTTCAATTCATCAGCTGTGACAGCGCCGCCATTGGACATATCGGTAGGAGCGATATAGGTTGTGTAATCAGCAACATCAGCAACACTGGTCATGACAGGATAGCCTGCGACACCATTGACGATGTTGTCCTGGTTGTATTTGCCGCTTGTAGCATCGCTATAGGTCTTGCCATCGATAGCGTTGACAAGTCTTGCAACGCAGGAAGCGATGGACTGAACGTGGTTGTTGTTTCCGCTTGCGACAAGCTTGCCGGCCTCAAAGAGAGACTTGACGGAATCATCATAGCCCATAGAGAGGAGCTTGATGTTCTTGTCACGGATGACAGGGTAGACATAGTCAAGACCGGAGGAAAGTCCGAAGATACTATCGACTGTAGGAGTATCGGTGAGAACCTTGTTGGTTGCTGTCTGAACATCGTCAGCCATGAAACCAGCGGAGAGGACAAGGTCTTCAGCCTTGGCTGTAGAATCAAGAGCAGTGACTTCAGCCTTGAAAGCATTATATAATGCCGGTCCTTCGACAAAGGCCCAAGCAGGGAAGGAGACTCCGCCGATATCCTTCAATCCAGCATCGACAGCAGCCTTGGCATAGGTCTTTCCTAAAGCGACAAGATCACCGCCGAACTGCTGCGTTCCGCCGACGAAGTATTCGTTGACAGGGCTATCCTTGAAGTCAGTGGCAGAAGAATAATCCAAAGCCAAAGAATAATAGACGCCTGCATTCTTTGCTGTATCAAGGCAGGAGACTAAAGAAGTGTCATAACCGGAGATGATGCCCTTGCATCCAGCGGAAATGAGGTTTTCGACAGCAGTGATCTGCTGGTCATCCTGATAGTTGGTTGCTTCAAAAGCAAAGTCGAGAGGGAGATTCTTGGAAAGGTAGTTGCAGTAATTCTCGATGGTCTTTCCCTGAACATCGGAGAAGGAATACATAACGACACCGATTTTGATTCTCTTTTCGCTGACTCCACCGGTTGTTCCGCTTCCGTTGGTATTGCCGCATCCGACTAAAGCACCTGCTAAGACGGCTAAGCTCAACATAAGATTTTTTGAACGTTTCATGATATTTTTTCTCCTTTCTATGAAATTGTTCGTTTAACGAGGCATTTCTTTGACGTTTTTGCTTTGTCTCAACGTCATGAAAATGATTGCTAAGAAGATGATTCCTTTGACTAAAGAAATGTAGTTTGTTTTAACACCTACCATCGTCATGCCATTCGAGAGCAGACGGTAAGTGATAGAACCGATGACTGCAGCCGACATCTTGGATTTGCTTCCGCCATTGAGGTTCATGCCTCCTAAGATGATGGCGATCATAATATCCATTTCCATACCGGACCCGATTGACTTTCCGATTGATCCGCTTCTGGCCATCAGGAAGATGCTGGCGATGCCGACTAATAATCCAGCTAAGATATAAGCGAAGTATCTGATACCGTTGACATTGGCTCCGCTTTGTCTTGCGGATATTGGATTGTCTCCGATAGCTTTTGCCTGTTTTCCTATCTTTGTATAATTGAATAGGAATCCAGTGATAAGTACAACTAATAATGTGATGACAAGCTGAAGAACCCAGTTGGATTTTAAGTTGGAGATCATGCTGTAGTCATCGATATGGACAACGCCGTCTGAGAGAGAGCAGACATAGGTGATAACGCCTCTGGCTGAGAACATGATGGCAAGGGAGGCGATTGTCGTAACGAGTTTCAGTTTGACGGAGATGAAGCACTGAAGGAAATAAAGGATCATGGATAAGAGGATAGAGACGATGATTCCAATCCATAGCTGTCCTGTCTTATTGGCGATAAGGACCATGATAAGCGAACATAAGCCTGCTACGCTTCCGCTTGCGATATCGAAGCTTCCGCATGCGAAGACAAAGAGAAGACCACACGCCATGATAAGCAAGGATGAGATCTGTCCAACCAATGTCTTAAGGTTATAGGCCGAGAAGATATTTCCCTTTGTCAGAATCGAGAAGAGAACAACGACAAGGATCAAGGATCCCCACTGAATGATCTCTCCTTTATGTTCTTTCAATCCCTTAGGAGTGAAGAACGATTTGATATTGTTTGCAATTGCTTTCATCTTTCCCTCCTAGATCATGTAATTGATGATGTCTTCTTCTTTCAGGTCTTCGTTTCTTAAGAATTCATGATTGATCTTTCCGTCTTTCATGACGAGGATTCTGTCGCTCATACCGATGAGTTCCGGAAGTTCCTCAGAGACGATAAGGATTGTATATCCTTCCTTCTTCAGCTGATTGAAGAGCTGATACATTGTCGCTTTGACCATGACATCAACACCTCTTGTCGGTGAATCGAAGACCAATATCTTGGAATTGTTTCCAATCCATTTTCCGAAGCTGACTTTCTGTTTGTTTCCGCCAGAGAGTTCTTTGACAGTCTGATTCATCGAAGCGCATTTGATATGGAAAGATTCGATGATGTCAGCTGCGAACTTCTTTTCGCTTCTCGGCGTGATGACGCCGAAGACAGCAAGATTATCAAGGTTAGAGATGCAGAGGTTGTTCTTGATGGAATCGGGAAGAATCAACGTCTCTTTGTCTCTGTCTTTGGAGATATAACCGATCGATGCCTTTAAGGCTGTATCGATATTCTTGATTTCATATTCGACGATATCCGTAATCTCTTCGACCGGTTTCTTCTTTAACTTGGCAAGGTTTGCTTTCCACTTTTCTTTGAAAGTAGGCTGTCTCTTGCTATAGGCGTATACATGACCGGATGTAAGTTTTTCCATTCCGAAGAACGCTTTAGCCAAATCATGCATACCGGAATCGGATAATCCGCCGATACCGACGATTTCGCCTTCTCTGACAGACATCGAAACATCATGGAGTCGGAGAGTAGAGATATGATCTGCGATCAATGTCTCTCTTTCACCGTGTGTCGGTGTAAAGTCACTTCTGTAATAGTCGCCTTTGACTTCTCTTCCGACCATCGCCTTCTTGATGGTGTCAGCATCGAAGTCTTTCTTTTCAAGCGTTGTGATCATATGGCCGTCTCTTAAGACAGTCAGAACATCACAGGTTGCGGAGAGTTCTTCCAAATCATGAGAGATGAAGAGAACGGCTTTGCCTTTCTCTCTTAAGTCATTCATGATCTCATGGATTTTTTCTCTTCCGGTCTGACTTAAGGCTGTTGTCGTTTCATCGACGATGAAGAGTTCCGGATCGATGGATAAGGCCTTTGCGATTTCAACCATCTTTCTGACTTCGAAGGAATAAGCGGATATCGGAAGAGTGACATTCATGTCTTCCATTCCGACAAGGGCCATAACCTTTTTGGCTTCCTCATCCATTTTCTTATGATTGAGGAAGATACCCTTGGTGAATTCTTTTTCTCTTCCCAAGAAGATATTTTCACTGACAGTGAGATAATCGATGGTACCTGTTTCCTGAACGATCATGGCAATATGATTCTTTTCAGCATCGAGATAGCTGTTCGGCTTGAACTCTTTTCCTTTATAGAATATTTCACCGGATGTTCTGGAATAGATTCCGCAGATCATCTGTGAAATTGTGGATTTGCCTGAACCGTTTTCACCGATGAGTCCACGGATTTCGCCGCTGTAGATTTCCATCGAAACCTTATCGACTGCGACGACGTCTCCGAACTTTTTGGTGAGGTCTTTTGTTGATACCAATAATTCTTTCATGTCACGATTTCTCCTACTGTCAAAATTATATAAGGGCTTTCAGTAAATGAAAACGCTATTTTCTTCCTTGTAATGTCAAAATTTTGACAATTTTAAATTCTTTCATCAAAATTAAGTGGTGGTAAAAGAGGAAATGTCAAAATTTTGCAGTATAATATATCAAAATCAGGAGAAAAATTGTATGAATTACAATCATGAGATCATCGCTTTCCACGAAAACAGGCCGATTCGACTCTTTATCAACAAGATTGATTCCATCGAACCCCATTGGCATCAATCCCTTGAAATCTCCATTGTCATCGAAGGAAATATCGTTCTTCAGGCTTCTGAATCCGTCTATGAGTTCAAAAAAGGCGACACTTTTTTAGTCAACAGCAACGAAATCCACTCTTTAAAAGGAAAAGGAGCCCTTCTTGCAACGCTTCAGATCAGACTTGATCAGCTTGATCACCTTCCCAAAAACAAGAATTCAGTCTATTTCGAACATGATTTCTCCTCCCATAAAGGAAGACTCATCAGAAATATCATCGCTACCCTTTTGAAGAACAATACTGCAAGTGAAGAATCCAGCAATGAGCTTTTGGAATTATCCTTAGTATACAAGTTATTGTTCTTCCTTTTCTCTGAAGGCGTTTCTCAGGAACAAAGGCCACAGAACAAAGACTCTCTCAATCGTATGACATCCATCCTTGCCTATATCAATTCTGAATACAGCAAAGATATCTCACTGGATACCATTGCAGCCAATGAGTTCTTATCCAGCGCCTATCTCTCCAGATATTTCAAAGAGAATGTCGGCATGAACTTTTCCGAATACTTGAGAAATGTCAGACTGAATAAGGCGATGGAATTTCTTCTCTCTTCTGATTTATCAATTGACGCTATCTCCGCAAGGGTCGGTTTCCCCAATCCCCGCGCTTTTGTCTATGCCTTCAAAGAAAAGTATCAGACAAATCCATCCATCTATAGGAAACAGCATTCAAAAGACAATACGCTGATCAGCAACGATGAACCGACTGATAAATATCGTTCTTTCAACTATCTTGATGATTCTTTCGAAGAGGATAGAGCATCCGTCACGAAGTTCATCGTCAAGAATACAGAAAGAGAAACGGATATCAACTTCAAGAATCACACCATTCTGACAACAGAAGATATCACAACGTTTGAACTAGATAAAAACGATAACTCTTCTGAAATCAACGAAAAGAAATATCTGAAGATGATCGGAGGAGGAAGAGTCAAAGATATTCTCTCTGCAAAAACACAGGAAGAGATCAGAACGCTCCAGAAAGAGATCGGATTTGAGTACATCAAACTGCACTCTGTCTTTGATGATGACTTGATGGTCGTGACAAAACAAGATGGTAAGCTTGTATTCAACTTCACTTACATCGATCAGGCATATGATTTCCTGCTCTCTGTGAATTTAAAGCCGCTTGTTCAGCTTTCTTTCATGCCTAAAGCATTGGCGAGCAAATCCTCTCATTCAATCTTCTTAGGAAAATCGATCATCGGTTATCCCAAAGATATCAATGAGTGGAACATGCTTTGTTCTGCTTTCCTTCTCCATCTGATCAATCGATATGGTAAAAGCGTTGTCGAGTCCTTTCTTTTCTCTGTATGGAATGAACCCGCATCTTTCAACCATCTTTTCGGAATGAAAGATGAAGAGTATTATTCCTTATATAAGAATACGTATTACACCTTAAAGAGCATCGATAAGAAAGTAAGATTCGGAGGACCGGCCTCTTTCTCCACCTACGGAAAAAAAGATGACTGGTTATTCAGCTTTCTCTCTTTTACAAAGAAAGAAAATATCGTTCCTGATTTCATCACCATCCATTATTACGATATCGACTTATCCTGGCTCTATGATCCAAAGGAAGTCGAAAAAGACATCCCGAACAGAATCTATCTTTCACCGGATGAGAACAGCTTTGAAAGCTTCCTCATCCAGATGAAAGGAAGGCTGAAAGAGATGGGCATCTCTTCTCCTTTATATATAACTGAATGGAACAATACAGTCTCCCATAAAGACCTCTTATCCGATACAACATTCAAAAGCGCATATATTGTCAAAAACCTTTTAGAGACAAACAACATGGTTTCCTCCTGTTCCTATTGGTCATTGACAGATGATATCGATGAAAACATACTTCCGAAAGAACATTTCCATGGCGGTTTAGGATTGTTCACCTACTATGGTGTCAAAAAGCCATCGTATTATGCCTATCTCTTATTGAAGAAATTAGGAAGCACCATTCTGAAAAAAGGTAACGGATATTATGTGACAAAGACAGAAGATGATGAAATCAGGATACTCTTTTATTACTATGTACCTTATAATTATGAGTATTCAAGGCAGATGGATTATCAGATCAATATGAAAAGCAGAGATGCCTTCTTCAAAGACAAAGAGAATAAGGCTTTCCAGATTCATCTAAAAGAATTCGAAGGCGAATACCTTGAAACAAAAACGGAGTTATCATCTGAATCAGGTTCCGCCTATGATGTAGCGATCAGAAGTGGAAACTCCTCCCTTGATATCATGGATATCGACTATCTGAAAACAGCATCCATACCGCATATGACATTCAATGACATCAAGCTGAAAGGAGATGACTACATCTCCTATGAGCTGAAACCATTGGAAGTTCTGTTTGTCACATTGAAAAAGAAAGAGAAATGAAAAGGAGAAAACAAATGAAGCACAACGAAATCAAGATCATCTTCTCAGACATCGACGGCACATTATTGAACAGTGTGCATCGAATCGATAAAAAGACAGAAGAAGCCATCAAGGAGCTTCAGAAGAAAGGCATTTGTTTTGTTCTTTCCTCATCTCGTGGTCCTATCGCTATCGAACCAATTTTGAAAAGATACCAGTTCAATTGTCCGATGGTCGCTTACGGCGGGGCATTGATCTTAGACGAAGATAGAAACGTCTTATACGAAAACGGCTTTAGAAAAGAAGAAGCCAATGAAGTAGTTCAGTTCTTAGAAGAAAAACAATTTCCTCTGTCTTACAACATCTATACAAAAGACAATTGGTATGTCAAAGAAAGAGATGTTCGAATCAGAAACGAAGAAGATATCGTCGAAGCAACAGCCAGCATTGGAACAATTGATTCTGTAAAAGACGATGAGACGATCGATAAACTTCTTCTGATGTGCGACAAAGACGAAATTCTAAACATCGAGAAAGCATTGAAAGAAAGATTCCCCTCCTTATCAATTTCCAAATCTTCCAATATTCTGATTGAAATCAACAAAGGCGGAATCAACAAAGCTGAATCCGTCAAACGATTCATGAAGATGAAAAACATCAATCAGGAAAACAGCATGGCTTTTGGCGATAATTACAATGACAAAGAGATGCTTGAATGTGTCATGTATCCTGTCTTGATGAACAACGCTCCTGAAGAACTGAAGAAGCAGTTCTCCTATATCACTGATGACAACAACCATGACGGCATTGAAAAAGCATTGAAGGATTTTGAAATCATCTAATCCTTCAATTCAAAACTTATAACACGAAGAAAACGGATCTGTTGAGGTGCATCTGGATGCACCTTATAGAATTCGTTTTCTTTTTCTTTGTCTGGTGAAAAAGAGACCGAGAATACCTTTCCGGAAGATAAATCAAACTCATAGATCCAGATACCAGATCCTACTTCACGCTGCGGTTTTCCTAAATATGAAACAACATCATAGAGACTCATATCCATTACAATCTTTTTTGTATCTTTTTCATCAGGCAAATTCTTTTTGCTTGTGTCGAGCCAAATATCACCATTTGCTTTTGAGAGCGTCTGAACATCAGTGCTGACATATAGATTATCATGTTGTGTCAGAAACAGACGATAAACACAGAAGTCATCCTTTGTATAATCTAAAGACAGTGGTTCTCCTAATCCTAAAAACGTTGGCATTCCTACTGTTTTGACTATCTTTTCTAAAGAAGTATATTTATTCAGATTGATGATTTTCTCTTTATCAAATTCAACTAGAGGATAGTCTTTGATATCTTTTACCTTGTTAGAATCATCGACTACTGCAATATAATTCTTATCTTTTCCGGATATCAATAACTGATTATCAAAAGAGATGACATTCTTTTTATCAAACACCTGATAGACATCATCAACAGATGATCCAATTGAAACAGGTGATTTCGAGTTATCACAGGAAGCAAGACCGATAAATACAAGAAGACAAACAAACGATTTACTCAATGTTTTGACAGACATACATATTCCTCCGATTGAGAAAGAACACAATCAGCAAGAAGATAGTTTCAAAGATTCCTTATCTGCCAATAATATAGCATTGTGAAAAAAAGACATAGCAATCTTTTTTACATAGAACCAACTATTTTATTTGCACTCTTTTACTTTTTCAATCATCAATGAAGCACTGGCATCGCTTGCCATTCTGAAGTCACCGCGAGGAGAAAGCGTCACACTTCCTACCTTGACACCATCAGGAAGGCAGCTTCTCTTGAACTGCTGAGAATAGAAGCGCTGATAGAAGCGGATGAGAGCTTCCTTGATCTCTTCCGTATTCAATTCAGGATACGCGACAAGAGCAAGCATGATGATCTTATTTGGCTCGAATCCATAGCGAAGAACATAGTAGAGGAAGAAATCATTCAGATCATAATTTCCGATTCTATCCTCTGTTTTCTGTTTGATCTCTCCGTTTTCATTCGGAGTCAGTTCAGGAGAGATAGGAGTAGAGATGATGCTCAATAAAGTAGCTTTCAGCTTTTCATCGCTCAAGAAATTGGCATATGCTTCGACAATATACTTGACCAGCGTCTTAGGAACAGAAGAATTAACACCATACATCGACATATGATCGCCGTTATAGGTGCACCAACCTAAAGCGAGTTCGCTCAAGTCACCTGTACCGACAACAAGGCCGTGCATCATATTGGCTAAGTCCATTAGAATATAGGTGCGATATCTTGCCTGTGCATTCTCATAGGTGACATCATCTTTGCCGTTGTAGCTTAATGAATGACCGATGTCCTCTAAATGATCTTTGACACTCCTTGTGATCTCAATCTCTTTTCTCTCATCAGCCAAAAGATTCAATAACGATACTGCATTTTCATAAGTGATAGAGGAAGTGTTTCCAGTATTAGGCATCGTTACACCGATGATATGAATGCTAGGAATGATTTTCTTTGCTTCCTTAGCAACTAATAAGGCAAGCGTAGAATCCAATCCACCGGATATACCGATGACAAGGTTCTCAAGTCCAGTCTTTTTCACTCTGGTGGCTAAGCCATGAGCCTGAATGGATAAGATTTCAAGGCAGCGGTTCTTTCTCTCTTCTTCACCAGATGGCACAAAGGGATAAGGAGAGACAAAGTAACCATCATCCTTCAGCTGTTCTGCTTTTTCAGCAACAGTCTCTTTTTCAAAATAAGAAGGAAGAGAAAGCGGAATGATGCGATAATCTTTGTCGTTTCCGTTTTCAAAAGTCGTCTGATGCAGACGATTGTATTCAATCTTATCCAAGTCGATGATTCCACTTAACAAGCTTGGTGTATTTGGATATTTGCATTCGCTCAATATCGATCCGTTCTCTGCAATCATCAAATGGCCGGAGAAGACCAAATCCGTACTGCTTTCATCGTTTCCGGAAGAGCAATAAAGATAAGCGGAATAGGTTGTGGCCGATTGAACCGATACTAAGTTTCTTCTGTATTCGGATTTCTGTATAGTCTCATCGCTGGCTGAAAGGTTGAGAATGATATTGGCACCTGCTAATGCCATATGGGTGCTAGGTTTATCCATGACCCAGAGGTCTTCGCAAATTTCAGCACCGATTAAGGCGATGCTGTTTTTGTCTTTTATCAGGATATCAGTCCCAAAAGGAATCTCTTCTTTATCGATTTCAATCACATCATTCTTGATATCTTTTCCGGAAGCAAACCACCTCGCTTCATAGAATTCACCATAGTTCGGAATATAGGATTTAGGAACTGCAGCGATCACTTTTCCTCTATGAATAAAAACCGCGCAGTTATAGAGTTTGTTTTCTTTTCTTAATGGAGCACCAAGAACAATGAGGGTGTCTCTTTCTTTCGTTTCTTCTTTGATCTGAGTGATTGCTTTTTCCACTTCGTTTAAAATAGGAAGCTGAAAAAAGAGATCCTGAGAAGTATATCCAGTCAAAGAGAGTTCAGGAAGAAGAGTAATAGCAGTGTCATCTTTAAGTGTATCAATCAAAGCCAGTATTTCTTTTGCGTTATATCTGACATCGCTCACTCTCATACTCGGTATCAGAAGCGATACTTTCATCATGTTGTTCATCTCTCTATCCTCCTTATATCTTCAAAGACTTCTCTAGGTACAAGTTCTTTGATTTTCTCTTCATTCTCATGGAAGTCCTTCATCAGTCTTCTCACCTCTGAGGATGAGATATTCTGATAGTTTCCTTTCGGATCATAAATCATGAATTTCTCTTTTCTTTCTTTCAGATAGGAATCCGAATCAAGAATATTTTCAATATCATCATGATTTCTTCTGATGATGAGAAGAGAGAATTCATCGAGTATCTCATCGATATACATCCATTTCGTCTTTAAGTCTTTCAGCCAATCAGAACCGATCATCAATGTCAGATCATATCCTTCTTTTTTCAGTTTCTTCATCGTCAAGTAGGTTCGTGGCTGATCTTTTTCTTGGATTTCAATGTCGCTGACAGCCATGAAAGGATGAGAAGAAGCAACATGAAGGAGCATCTCATATCTCTCTTTTTCGGTAAAGGAAAAATCTTTTGCTTCAGTTCCAAGGATATATTTTGATTTAGTGGGAACAAAAAGAACCTTTTCAAAACCAAATGTCTCCTTCACTTCCTTAGCGAGATGAAGGTGTGCATTTGTCATCGGATTGAAAGCACCGCCGAAAAAGAGAGCCTTCATCAGAGATTTCCTCCGTGAAGCTTCCTATACATCTCTTCTCTTAACTGATAAAGCTTCTCGCTGAGATTGACATAATGAACATGAGGGAACTCTTTTCTCAGTTCACTCTCCCAGACATGATTCTCAAGCTGATCTTTGATATAAGCCTTCTTCTCTTTGATTGTGGGAAGATCAATGACAAGCTTTCCATCGACAAGATAAGGGACAAGGAGCTTTTCGACTCTTGTCGGCGTCAGAATACGATAGGTTCTAAAATCATCTCTGTCGAGATTATAGACTTTGATCGGCTTATTCGCTTCGATGACTTCATCATCAAGGCAAATGACATCGCACTGTCCTTTGTCCTCTTCATCAAAGAATCGATAAGCCATCAGCTTACCAGGAATAATGGCCTTGGATGAAGATTCAGAGCACTTCATCTTCGGCGTATAGCTTCCGTCTTTCTCCTTGACAGCAACTAATTTATAGACACCGCCAAAAACAGGATCTGTTCTTGATGTAATCAGGTTCTCACCGACACCATAACTATCAAAATGAGCGTCTTCATAGATTTCCATATTTGCCATCTTTGTCTCATCAAGAGAATTGCTGGCAACAAGTTTGATGTAGGACTTTCCTGCTTTATCAAGTGCTTTTCTCAGTCTCTTATAGCTTCTTGCCAGATCTCCGGAATCGATTCTGGCAGATTTGACTCTCTTAGAAGGATCATCAGGATACTTTTTGATGAGCTCATCATCAACCTTGATAAGGTTGACTAATCCGGATTCAAAAACGTTATAAGTATCCAATAACAGAGAGACACTGTTAGGATAGGTTTCCGCATAGGCTCTGAAGGCGCTCAATTCATCAGGGAAGAACTCGATGAAGGAATGGGCAATCGTTCCGACCGCTTTCACATCTTCGCCATATTTCATCTCAGCAAGACAGTTTGCAGTAGCGATGCATCCGCCTAAGACTGCAGCATAGGCACCATCGTTTCCGGCGCTTTCACCTTGTGCGCGGCGTGTTCCGAATTCCATGACCTGCCTTTCCTGATGGGTAGCAAGGCCAGAGATTCTCGTCGCTTTTGTAGCGATGAGAGAGTGGAAGTTCATCGTCTGAAGGAGATAGGTTTCGATCAATATGGCACCGACCATATCGCATTCGATTCTCACCATCGGAACCTGAGGATAGCAGACTGTTCCCTCTTTCAAGGCATACATCGTTCCTTTCCAATGGTAATCTTTCAAATAGGCCAAAAACTCTTCGCTCATTCCTTTATGTCTGAGCCATAAGAGATCCTTTTCCGTGAAATGATATTCCATCAAAAACTTTGTCAGTTTTCTCTGTCCGCAGGAGATCGAATATCCTAAGTCATCAGGATTCTTTCTGAAGAACATATCAAATACCATCACAGTATCCTTATAGCCGTGAAGGAACAGGCAGTTTGCCATTGTAAATTCATAAAAGTCAGTCACCATCGCAGGATTATCGTAATCTTCATCGGGAAGATAAGGTTCTACTTCAATTGCCATAATTATTAGCCTCCTATAGGTAATAGTTAAGAATAACTTCTAGGTCAACGGATAAAGTTGAGATGTTCGGTATGCTCTCTTTCAGGTTTCTCAACACCCTGTTCTTTTCCTTTCTCCATGCATTTGAGAATATAGGCCATGTTATTGGCTAGATTTCTCATCGTCTGTAGTCCTTCATTATCCATCTTTGCCTCTCCCTTTCTGGCACCGAAGACATTATTCCAGTAAGAAGAACCGATGATAAACATATTGGAGATTGTCGCATACTTATTTAAGACATCAAAGGTTGTGGAAGTTCCGCCGTGTCTTGCAACAGCAACACTTGCACAGGGCTTATAGGAAAAAAACGAGCCGCTGGAATAAAAAGCGCGGTCAAGAAGAGATAATATTCTGCCGCTAGGATGAGCGTAATAGACAGGAGATGTAAAGATATATCCGTCTGCTTCTTTTGCTTTTTCAATAAACGCGTTGCAGACATCATCTGTAAAATGACAGCCGTCTCTTTTGCATTTAGCGCAGGCCTGGCAGTCTCTGATCGGATTTGTTCCTATCTGGAAGATTTCATATTCGATTCCTTCCTTTTCAAGTTGCTTTCCAATCTCTTCTAAAGCAACCATCGTATTGCCGTCTTCATGAATCGAACCATTGAGCATCAGTACTTTCATCTGTAACCTCCACACAACATAAGATTATATAACATCGCCCTCTTTTCAAGGAAAAAAGAGCGCTTCTAAAACTCAAAAAAAGGAATTAGATTCAGCTTCTTGAGAGAAGAAAAATCATTTTTTTGATCATTCTATTCAGAACAGTAGAAATTGAAAGCTTTTCTAAGGAAGCCAGAAAAAGTATTTCAATTATCAAAGTTTTTAAGGTTAGACTAGAAAAACTTCTCGTAACCAAAGGCAATTTATGGTAGAACAATAATAAATAGAGGTGATTTTATGATTTATAGACCAGACTATATCAAAGCGATAAAACCATTCATCAATCAACCCATTGTCAAAATCTTATGTGGTGTACGACGCAGTGGAAAATCAACAATCTTTGAAATGATCAAAGACGAATTAAAAAATCAAGGAATCAAAGATGAACAGATCATCGTAAGAAAATACACTGAAATGGATATTCCAGAAGATCTGAGTGCAAAACAAATGTATGATGACATTGTCTCTCAGATGAAGGAAGACAAAAAATACTATGTGCTTCTTGATGAAGTACAGGAGATTCCAAATTGGGAAAAAGCAGTCAACAGCTTACTTGAAAAGGAAAAAGCTGATATTTATGTGGCTGGTTCTAATTCAAAACTGATGTCCAGTGAGATATCGACATATCTCGCTGGAAGATACATCATGATTAGAGTCTATACGTTGTCCTTCAAAGAATATCTCGATTTCAAAAAGAACAGTTTCCTTTCAAAAGACGAACTTCTTGATGAATACATCCATATGGGCGGTTTTCCTCTTGTCGCCCTTGGAAATTTTGATGAACAATCCTCTTATCAGATTGTTAATGGAATCTATCAGACTGTCATAACAAGAGATATCGTAAAAAGGCATAGGATCAATAGGCAGGATTTATTTGACCGCGTTGTCGGATTCATTATCGAAAACATTGGAAAAACATTTTCTGCAAACTCCATCTCAACGTTCTTAAAGAGTGAGCACAGAAGTGTTTCAACAGAAAGTATTTACAATTATATCAAATGGTTAGAACAGGCTTTTATCATCTATCCGTGTGAAAGATATGATCTTCAAGGCAAAAGCATTCTGAAGACACAGGAAAAATATTATCTTTCTGATATCTCATTAAAATACGCTTTGCTCGGTTACAATCATAAAATGCTTGATGGTGTTTTAGAGAATATCGTCTTTCTTGAATTGAAAAGAAGAGGATATGATGTCTATATCGGAAAGAACAACACAAAAGTAATCGACTTTGTCGCCACGAAAAGGGATGAAAAAGTCTATATACAAGTCTGTGTCCAGCTTCCGAGCGACTCTGATAGGGAAATCGATAACCTGATGGAAATCAAAGACCATTATCCAAAATACGTCATCACTTTGAACAAACTGGATAGAGGAAACATCAATGGAATCAGAATCGTTCATTTGATGGACTTCCTGTTATCCGATCATTTGTAGGAATAAAAAACTCTGCTATAAAACAAAACAGCATAGTTCTATTTATACAAAACAACTTACTTAATCTGACCTAATACGTTATCGAATCATGTTGCTTTTATTTGTTTAAAGGTTATGATAAATGGTCTTTCTTTAGTCCGATGGCATAATATCATATGCGTAACTACTATTGAAAAACTTGTAAAAATCAAAATTCTGGAGACTTGTCAATGATTATATGTAATCCCTTTTGTCCGGAGATTACGGAATCATGGGGCAAAAGGATTTGCATATAAATTCATCTTTCCATTTACAAAGAAAAGATAAAACAAAGTCTATTGCTGTTATATAATATTGATAGCCCACAAGAAAGTATAAAAGGTACCGAATATGTTAAATCAAGACCAAAGAAGCAGACTCAAACTACTAAGAACCATGTCAGGAAACACCTGCTCGAGAAAAGAAGCAAAAAAAGCCCTTATCGATAACTATTGGGATACATCCATGGCTTTGGAATGGATTCACTTAAAAAAAGAAAATCCGGAAGCTTCTCTTGAAGAATTCCATAAATCTTATGATATCGCTCGTTCCAAAGCAGCTGTCTTACCTAGCGACAGATACGATTTAGGCAATTCCGCTGTCAAACCGAACAGACAGCAAAGAAGAGCAGAAAAGAAAGCAAAAAACAAAAAGAAGAAATAGATTCAACGAAAAACGGATGGTCGCCCATCCGTTTTTCAGTTAAATCGCGTTCTTTTCCTGAAGTTCTTCAAACTCATCATAAGTCAGATAGCGATCGACATAACTGCCATCCGCTTTGATATAGATGATTCTATTGGCGATGGAGTTGATAAGCTGTCTGTCATGAGAGGTGAAAAGAAGAACGCTCTTTGTTTCCTGCATCGCTCTGTTGAGAGATTCGATCGATTCAAGATCAAGGTGGTTAGTCGGATCATCAAGCATGATGAGGTTTCCAGGATTGAGCATAATACGGGAGAAACGAAGTCTGACTTTCTCTCCGCCTGAGAGAACCTTGACCTGCTTTAAGGCTTCCTCTCCGGAGAAGAGCATTCTTCCCAAGTATCCTCTGATATAGGAATCAAGGTTCTCCTTCGAATAAGGTCTAAGATAATTGACTAAGTTTGTTTCGACATCATCGAATTCGCTCAAAGAGGAAGGAATGTACTGTTCATGAATGGTAATACCATACTTAAACGTACCTTCAAACTCTTCATCTCTTCCATCGAGGACATCGAAGAGTTTTGTAATAGCAAGAGAATTATCGGCCAAGAAGGCAACCTTATCCGTATTCTTCAAAACGATGTTAAGATCTTTGAAGAATCCGTCTTTAGAAAGATGATCCATGAAAAGGACATCGTTTCCAAGCTGGAATTCAGATCTGAAGTCAATGAACGGATACTTTCTTGAAGAGGGTTTGATATCATCAAGGACGATCTTATCAAGAGCTTTCTTACGGCTTGTGGCCTGACGTGATTTGCTGGCATTGGCAGCAAAGCGGGCGATGAAGTCCTTCAGCTCCTTGATTCTTTCTTCCTTCTTCTTGTTCTGATCTTTCATCTGAGCCTGAATCAACTGACTGGAAGAATACCAGAAATCATAGTTTCCGACAAACTGATTGATCTCTTTGTAATCGACATCAAGGATTCTGGTGCAGACGCGGTTGAGAAAGTAACGATCATGAGAGACGATGAGAATCGTATTGGGGAAGTTGATCAGATATTCTTCCAACCAATTGCAGGTTCTGGCATCGAGGTTATTGGTAGGTTCATCGAGAATCAGAATGTCCGGATTACCGAATAAGGCCTGAGCCAGAAGGACTTTGACCTTCATTCTGGCATCGAGTTCCTTCATCTGTTTATGATAGAACTCTTCTGTGATACCCAAAGACTGAAGAAGCTCTTCAGCGTTGCTCTCTGCATTCCAGCCATCCATCTCAGCGAATTCATTTTCAAGAACAGCGGCCTTTTCACCATCTTCATCGCTGAAATCCTCTTTCTGGTAAAGAGCGTCTTTCTCATCCATGACATCGACTAACCTCTTATATCCTAAAAGGACTGTTCTTAAGACTTCGACATCATCAAAAGCATTGTGATCCTGTCTTAAAATGGACATGCGCTCCTTGGGATCGATAGAGACATTGCCGCTAGTCGGCTCTAGCTCTCCTGAGATGATGCGAAGAAGTGTGGACTTGCCGGCTCCATTTGCACCGATGATGCCATAGCATTCGCCTGGCGTGAAGGCGATATTGACATCTTTGAAGAGGACTCTTCCTCCAAACTGCATCGAAAGATTGTTGACTGTTAACATATTTTACCTCCCTGACAAAGAGAAAAGGCTACTGACTAGTCAGCAGTCTTTTCTTGATTTTTTAAGCGACTCTTCTTGCTGATAACTGAACCATTACACCGAACTCTTCGGAATTTCCAGTGGAGAAAATGATATTTGCATTTTCACCGGTGTAATAGAAATCGGCAGCATTGGCAGAATAGGTCCAGACAATGGAACCATGATCCAAGACGATGGTGGACATCGTCAAAGAGACAGGACGATCAGAATATCTTCCTTCATCCGTGAAAGTATAGGTGAAAGGATATGCCTTATTGATTTCAAAGGTATAGCCAGTCCCTTCCTTTGTAAGCGTCAAAGAACCTGTCATGTCTTCATTGTAGACGACAGTAAAGGCATCCTTGACCATTGCTGTGGAATCAGTATTAGGAACATCGCCCTTCCAGGTTCCGACAACATTCTTCTTGACCTGTTCAGCAGTCATCTTTTCCTGAACAGTGTAGATGAGCGTGCATTTGACAGAAGGATCCTTCTTGCTTCTGACTTCGACTTTGGCTTCGCCTAAACCGATGTTATGAAGTGCATCATCGCCGTCTTTGTCTTTGACGATTTCAACGATTTCAGGAGTCAAAGAAACGACTTCGATCTCATCGAGCGAATTATCAGGATTCTTATAGATGTAAAGTGTTTCGGTGTCATCTTTATAGTGATAGGTGGAATAAGTCTTGGCTGTAATCGATGCCAGCTTCGGAGAGACGACTTTGACGTCGACAGTCTTTCCGATTCCTGTCTCGGATTCGATAGTGAGTGTTGTTTCACCGAGTCCGATAGCTTTGACAACACCGGTAGAAGAGACAGAGATGACATTTTTGTTACTGCTGTCTGTAATGGTGAGCTTGGTATCAAGGGCCTTCTCAGGAACGACTTCCTCAGCGACTGCTTCAACATACATGCCGACAGGGAAAGTGAGAGCATTCTCACTTGTTCTTTCTGTTCCGACACCATCCCAGGACTGAAGGACAACCTTATAATCCGTCATGAAGTAATCAAGAGGATCGATAGCTTGTTCGTTCTGATCGATACGAGTGAGATAATCGTATTCTATCTTGCTTCCGAAAGTGATTTCGACTTCATCCTTGATCTCGCTGAGAAGATAAAGTTTTCCGGTCTGAACGTTGTTTTCATCGACTCCCGGCTGATTTTCCTGGAAATCGTATTTGTAGCTGATAAGTCTTCCCTTCTTGTCTAAGCTGAGATCGATGACAGCAGCATACTTGTACTTGTAATCGCCGATCTGTTCTTCCCATACCTGGGTGACATGATAATCGACAGACTTATTAGTGATGACAGGAGTAATATCATCAAAACCTTTGATGATGTTCTTGCTGATATTGCTCTTATAGAAAGAGTAAAGAGAATCAGCTGCATTGAGATAGGTCTTTGCCTGATAGGAATCACGGTTGGTGACAACGACATCCTCTTTGGATGCCTTGTCTCTTTCTTTTCCGTTTCCATAATCAACGATGGCATAGTAATCATTTCCTTCAATCTGATTAAGAGTCATGTAAGTGTCTTCACTTACATCCTTGTCTTCTTTGTAATCATAGGTGACAGTCTTGGTCTCTTTTCCGGATTTGAAGAAGGTGTCATTGCTGAAAGACTCGCCAGTTTCCTCTTTTTCGATGACATTGAAAGAAGCATAGCCTACCTCATAGGAATAGTATTTTCTGTCGAAGATGATACCGGATGTGTTTTCACTCTCTCTTGCTGTTGTGTTGATGTAATCAAAGAGAGAAGAGATAGAATCAGCAGGCTCAAATTCGAGCTGTTCAGGCTGCGAAGTAGCAGGTGTGCTTTCAGTCTCTTTGTTTCCGCTGTCTGACGGTTTATTAACAGAAGAGGAGGAATCTTTTCCGTTTCCGCAGGAAATCAAAGCGAGCGATAAAAGCGATAATACAATCAAATTCTTTTTCATTAGTTAAATTCCGTTAAATCCTTTCTATCCTGAGCACGAAGAGTAAGTGTGAAGGGAGTAGCATTTTCACTATAGTCATAATCGATAAAACTTCCTTTGGCTTCATCAACTGTAACAGCGACAAAAGAAGTGAATCCTCTTCCGCCAGCATAACTTTCGGAAGTACCTGTGATCGTGAAAGTCAAAGTCTTTTCATCAAAGGTCCAATTGAAGCTTTGTTCAGCTTCAAAGGAAGCCCAATATCCAGTAGTAGAAGTCTTGAATGCACCTGTTCCATCTTCGTTGAAGTTGACAACGCCCTTGAATTGGTCAGATTCACCATAGAAAGTCTTAGCAAAAGCATTTGCTTTGAAAGCAGCTGCGTTAGGTCTTTCGACAACTGTGAATGTGATATCTTCTTTGACATCAGTGTTTTCAGTGGAAGCGACATTGAAAGAAACTTCACCTGTTTTTGTTCCCTTGACAGCATAGGTGCCATCATCATTCTTTTTGATTTCAACATCACCTGTTGCACCATCCTTCTTTGTGAAGGTGACATCCTGAGTGGCTTTTTCAGGAAGAACCTGAACAGTCATGGAGGAAGTTTCATTCATAAAGATATTAGAAGGAGCAGAAACAAAGATAGAAGCTACAGCAGGACGGACAGATTTGATTTTAATTTTCTTTTCCGCACCGAAGCCGTTATCGATGACCAATGTGAATTCACCTTCCTTTAAGACCTGCATGGTAGAAAGATCGACAAAGCCTTCTCCTTCTTCGACTCTTGCAAGATGAGGAGTGACAAGACTATCCTTCATATCTTTGGAATTGAAGGAAAGTTTCAAAGTAGATCCGTTTCCAACAACAATATTGTCTTTTTCGGTTGTATGCTCATCACCATTTAAGGAATAGGCGATATCGATATCATAATCATTCATTGCAAAGACAGAGATATCAGTCTTTTCCGATGTTGTCTTATAACCGCGTTCCATAGTGATTTCATAAGAAGCTCCTTTCTTTCCTACTGCATTTTCATTCGGAAGCTTTGTAGTAGAATCACAATCTTCAGAATCGAAGGTGAGTTTAGCAACCTTTGCGCTTCTCATGAAATTATTTCCATCGAAAGAGAAGCTGATATCAAATCTATCTGTTCCACTATAAGAGAAATAATAAGCCTTCAGATCGAAAGTAATGACTTTCTTGTCTTCAGAAACAGCCTTATCAATATCCTTCAGATAATGATTGTAATTTTTTGGGGAATCAACATAATCAAGAAGTCCAAACGTAGCAGATTGAGAGAAGAAGAGCTTGTAGATAGCGTTAGCTCCTCCAAAAGCGGAATAAGAAGCCTTTGCATCGCTCTCTTTGATCTGTGTCATGCCAACGGCTTCGCTATCATCAGCGATGATGTCTTTGAAGACATAATCCTTGGAAACAGCGGAGGAAGAGCTGTTTAAAGCAGATGAAGAAGAGATGGAATAATAGATATCGTTCTGTCTTCCGATTTCCTGTGAGAAGAAAGTAGAAACTGTATCGCTTGCGTAATTTTTCTTATGTCCTTTGATAGACAAGACATCATTCTTACCAGCCTTGACCTCATAATCCTGCCATGCAACAGAGCCGACAAGTCCGTTATTGACGACATGTGCGCTCTTGAAATAGGTGCCTTCTGTAGCGATTGCTTTTTCAAAATAGGATTTGAAAGAGCTGACATTGTTCGGAATGGAGGTGGCATCGATATCCTTGACATCAAGAACGGAAGGATCGCCGAATCCTTCAGAGACGACTTCGATTGTTACATCATGAGAAGGCATGGTGAAGACATAACTTCCCTCGTTCTGAACAAGATGTGCACTAGAAGAAGTGACAGAGAGAATCTCGACTTCAGTGCTCGCAACAGTGAAGGAAACTTCACTTCCAGGAAGAGCCTTCCCCTCAGTGAGACCTGTGACTTCGACAGAGACCTTTTCATCCTTTGTAAAGGAAACCTGATATTTGGTTTCTTCTTTTTCAGTGACTGCTTCAGTATCCTTTTTGTCAGTGAGAACAGGATCTGTTCCTTTTGATTCTGTTCCACTGGAGGCATTGTTGTTTCCGCAGGAAGCAACAGTAAGACTCATCAGAGCAAGAACAGGTAAAAGCATGATTTTTTTGCTTGTTTTCATTGATATTTTCTCCTTAAAATTTTCTTAAAGCCTCTAATATATAAGGTAAACTCAAATTAGAAGCAATCATAAAACATTTAATGCCCTCTTTTTCTTGCATAAAAGCGCTTTACCTCTTGACGATTTTACATCCTTATCAAATGGATAGATATCTAAAATCAAAACAAGTAAAATAGTGAAGTAAGATAAGGAGAAAACTATGCCCTGTACAACATTATTAGTCGGAAAAAATGCAAGTTATGATGGCTCTACAATCATCGGAAGAAACGATGATTCCCCTAGTGGAGTCTTTACGGAAAAGAAGCTTGTCGCCTTCAAGAAAGAAAATTTGAAAGATACCTATACTTCTGTCATCTCTCATGTCAAAGTCAGCCTTCCGAAAGAAGGCCTTGACTTCACCATGATGCCCAATGTCGATAAGAAAGAAGGCATCTGGGCAGCATGTGGCATCAACGAAAAGAACGTCGGAATGACAGCAACGGAAACAATCACCTCCAACGCAAGAGTCTTAGGCGCAGATCCTTTGGTCAACTATGTTCCTAAGAAAAAAGGACAGGAAGAAAAGGCAGGCGGAATCGGAGAAGAGGATCTCGTCTTCTTGGTTCTTCCCTATATTCATTCGGCAAGAGAAGGCGTCCTTCGCTTAGGAAAGTTATTGGAAGAATACGGAACCTATGAATCAAACGGCATCGCCTTCAGCGACGAAAATGAGATTTGGTGGCTTGAATCCATCGGCGGACATCACTGGATTGCAAAGAGAGTTCCTGATGATTGCTATGTCGTCATGCCTAACCAGTTCGGTCTTGATATCTTTGATTTCGAGGATGCGTATAACGAAAAGAAAGAGAATCTCTGCAGCGAGGACTTATTGGACTTTGTCAAAGAGAATCATCTCGCCTTAGATATGGATGAAACGCACTTCAACCCGCGCCTTGCTTTCGGAAGCCATGATGATTCCGACCACGTCTATAACACACCTCGCGCCTGGTTCATGGAAAGATACTTCAACCCCAGAAGCAACAAGTGGGATGGAATCGATGCCGACTACACACCGGAAAGCGATGATATCCCCTGGTGCAGAAAGCCGGAGAGAAAGATCACGATTGAAGATACCAAATACGTCCTTTCCTCTCATTATCAGGGAACCCCCTATGATCCCTACAAGAGATTCGGAGACAAGGAGAACAAAGGCGCCTATCGCTCTATCGGCATCAGCCGCACTTCCTTCCTTGCCATCGTTCAGATCCGTCCGTATGGAAAAGAGGAGCTGCGAGCCATCGAATGGTTCTGCTTTGCAAGCAACGCCTTCAATGCGCTTGTTCCATTCTTCCCAAGAACAAGAAAGGTTCCTTCCTACTACAGCAATACGACTTTGACTGTCTCCAGTGATAACTTCTATTGGGCTAGCCGCTTGATCGGTGCTTTGACAGACAGCCACTACAACACCTGCTCAATCTTTGTCGAAAGATATCAGAACGCAGTTGCTTCTCTTTCCCATCAGTTCATCAATGGAATCGAAAAGGATGAATCCAAAGATGTTCTCTCTCTGATCGATGTCTACAATCAGAAGATTGCCGACATGGCAAAGGAAAAGACGGATGAAGCCTTAGGAAAGGTCTTATACGAGGCAAGCTGTCATATGAAGAACGGCTACTCCAGATCTGACAACTGATATATATTTGGGGCTGTTGCAAAACCTAGCTGATTGCTTGGTTTTGCAACAGCCCCATTTTACATTTAGCCGATATTTGTTCAATATCTTTTTCGATTCCATTATAATGTTAAGGATGCAAAACAAAACGCTTGATAGATCGATTCAGATACTGACTGTTATCTACATGGCACTGTTCATGTTAGGCAGTTTTTCCTTTGCTTTTTATTATCCTTTCGCGCATCTGAATGACTGCGACCAGTTTTCGTTCCTCTATATTTTCTTTCAGCTGATCAGACTCTCTGCTTTCATCCTAGTTCCTTTGGCTGGATTCTATTTCTATAAGGTGCCAAGAAACATCGTAAAGACGATTCTTCCTCTTTTGTTTATCTCTCTCTTCTTCTTTTATCCGCAGTATACTTCACTGAGCAAGCTGGATACAGTTTTGCCTTTTTATAATGACACAGGGCTTGATCAGACACAGATAGAAATCTATAACAAGATCAATCTGTTCCTTCCTGACTATATCATCAAATCCGAATATATTTTGGAAGTTGTCATTGTCATATGTATAGGTATTTTACTGAATTTTAAATTCAGATTCGAGTTTTCTGATTTAAAATCACTTATTTGGTTTCCACTTTTTGTCCTCCTTTCTCTTCCTTTGAATCTAAGCGAGAATCTGACACGTACCTTTTCAGAAAAAACAGAGGAATTTCTGAAATTCAGAAATTACGGTATCTGGCATTTTCTTCTTTTCCTTCTTCTTGTCATCGTTACTATATCCGCTTATCTGCTATTGAAAAACAAAGAAGAAAAAACACAGAAATACGTACTTAGAATCATGTGCCTTATGATGTTCAGTATGTTCTTTGGAAAGAATTCGATGCTGATTGGAGACGGATACAATGTATACAACACACTATTTGCTTCGATTCCGTTATTCATCTGTGACATTGGAAAATTCATCGTCTTCATCGCTATCATGCTAGATAAGAAATGGTTCTATCAATGCGCCTATTTTGTCCACAGCGCAGGTGCATTGACTGTCTTTTTCTACTTAGGAAAAGACGGTTCAACCAATTTTGATACCATTTTCTCCTATACTTATCTTTACTTCATTTTGAATCATATCCTTCTTTTCCTTCTCTCCGTCCTTCCGATGTATCTCTCTCTTGAAAAATTCAAATGGAAGAGCATCTTCTCTTCCTCCCTCTATTATGGAGTCGTGATTGTCATTGCTGCCTTTGTCAGCGTCTCTGTCACAAACTTTGTCAGCCAATTGAAAGATGAATTCGGAAATACACTATCAACAGCTTTCCTTCCCAATTATGCGTTCACGCAGATTTGTCCTCTTCCAATGGAGTTTCCGACATTCCTGAATCTTAAAATCGGTGTCTATGAAATCAATTTTGTCTACGAACTGACCTTATTCATCTCCTATGTCGTCTTATTCCTTGCCTTCTATTTCATCAATGAGTCAATATATTTTACTATGCGTAAGATACAATCAAAGCGCAAAATCAATCAGGAGGACTTATGATCAAATTATTCGATGAAAACAACTGTCTTATCAATCTTTCTTCTTCCCTATTCAAACATTTCAGTCTGGAATGCAATCATCCCACTTTGCCTGTATTGGATGAGATACTCAGCAATACAGACAAGAAAATCTGTCTTGTCCTTCTCGATGGTTTAGGAACAGCGATAAGACAAGAATACCCTATCGAAAGCAAAGATCTTAATGCTCATTATCTTTCTAAGATCACATCTGTCTTTCCTCCGACTACTGTTGCAGCGACAACTGCTCTCCTTACTGATCAGTATCCGATGGAAACAGGTTGGTTAGGATGGACAGAACAGTTCCCGGAGTATGAAAGATCTGTTACGATGTTCCCTTCTACTTTCGAACAGGAACCAAAAGACAAGACACCCGTTTCCACTTATGAACTTCTTCCTTTCACGAATATCTTTGACAAGATGAAAGAGAAAGGAATCAAATGCAATCTTCTTCAGTCTTTCACCTTGGAAGACAAAAATCCTGATGTCTTTATTAAGGCAGTTGATGATGCATTGAAAGACAATAAATTCTTCTATGCCTACAGCTGCGAACCAGATTCTTCTCTTCATAGACTCGGAGTCGGAAGCGAAGAAGTCGCCTCTATCATCAAAAAACTCAATGATGGTGTTGTAAGACTCAGCAAAAATCATCCTGATACCTTGTTCGTTGTCATAGCAGACCATGGACATAAGAGCATTGATTTTTCCCCTGTCAATGAACATGAAGACTTCTACTCTTTGCTTAGAATCAAGCATTATTCCGGCGAAGCAAGAACAGCCTTCTTCTTTGTCGAAAAAGGAAAAGAAGAGGAATTCAGAAAAACAGCAACAAAACATTACGGAAAGCATTTCTATGTCCTTTCAAAAGAAGAAGTGATCAACAATCACATCTTCGGATATGGAACACCTTGTCCTCGCTTTGAATCTCTGTTAGGAGACTTCCTATTGATTTCCAAAGACAGCTCTGCTTTCTTGCAGGCATATGATAAGCCGAATATGATTTCCACTCACGCCGGTTCAACAGACGAGGAGAGATACATCGATATCTCCGTTTTCAATAACTGAAAGTTCTTTCGCTTTTTTGTCTATTTGTATGATTATGCGTATTCTTTTCCAAGGATACGCATTTTTCTTTAAAACGTGGAAGCAGAAGGCATCTTTTCAAATTATTTCTTATTGTGTTTGAAAGCGCTATCAAGTCAAAACACATTTTAAGATTATTTTAAAGTTTTAAAAACTTTTGGCTCTATATTCTCTTAATTTGCTTCTTTTTTCTAAAAAATACCTTAAATTTCCTATTTTTTCATTTTATTGTTTTCTTATAAAAAATATAAATATAGGAATTAAAAATAAATTATAATTTATTCTATGAAATAAGGACTATTGTCCTATAGGAGGTCCTATGAAAAAAAGCAGAATTCCTCTGATTTTATCTTTGTTTGCCCTATGCGCATGCCAAGGAAACAATATTAGCGGAGACACCAAACCCAGTGAAAACATGCCGACTGAGACAGCCAAACCGAGTGAAACATCCCAACCGAACACTTATCGTCCGAACATCTATGAACAGCTGACTTATGCATTAGAAGACTTGAACAACAGCATGACCTTGACCGGAAAGCTCTCTTATGCCACATCCGATGGCACAAAGACATCCACTTCCGAGTCAGAAGTCACTGCCGAAATCGATCAGGATGCTTACTATTATCGAGAAGCAGACCAGATTACCAATGAAACCCTTGTCGAAGAGAACTTCTTTGCCGGCGATGACGGTTTCATGTATGCAAGAACTTTGGATCCTTTGACCAACGAGGTCGTCGAAACAAAATCCAGCAACAAATACGATATTGCTATGGAATCTCCTCTTCCTGAACTGGAAGTCAAATGCCTGGATGCCATCCGTGAAAAACCGAACTGGTTCATCATCAAGAGCAAATATCATTCTTTGGCTTCCCGTATCGTCTATTTCCTCACCGGTTATCAGACAACCGGGCTTCCTTCCTATAAGCCTAGCGGAAACTCTTATAGCGGCGCTTATGATTACACACCTACCGTCAGTGAATTCGCACTTCATTTCAACGGAGATGAAATCGATCAGTTCCGTTTCATCGTCGAGCTTGAAATCAGCGAGGATGATGGAACCTACATCTATGAGGGCATGCAGTTTGAATTGGATATCTCCGAACTTGGCATGACAACTCCTAGATTGATTGAACCTTTAGAGCATACCGCAGGACATGACAAGCTCACTTCTGCTTTGGCTCCTTATAAATACGATAACGAAGCTTTGAATAACTACACAATGCATGTCGATCTCTCCTACGACAGCAAGCTCCTCACTGGATATTCCTACGATTATCTGATTGACTTCAAGAAGCAGATCATCTACAACACCTATGAATTCACCGGCCTCTTAAAACCGGAAACTGAAGGTGGAGAGTATACAGAATACAAATATAACTTCGCATATCAGTTTGAGAACGGAAGAATCTACATCTATCGTTATTTGTCTGATGACACCCACGCTTTTGTCAAAAAGGACGAATTCAGCGAATACTGGGGATTCTCTTCTTCTCAGGCTGAAATCGGAACATCTTTCTTAGATGCTGCTCCGAAGATCGGAAGCTTAGCTGTCGAATGCTTCAAGGACAATGGGGACAATACCTACACTCCTTACAAAATCTATAAGACACTTGCTCTCCTTTCTATGAATACCTTCGAAGAATATGTCAATGAACCTACAAGCGGAGACTATTCCATTGTCTTAAAGGATGATGGAACACTTGATTGCTTCAAGAATTCCCTCTTTGGAAACTTTGTACTTGACGGTTCTACAAACACAATTGCAGCTACGGAGACATTCACTGTGACAATCAAGGATTACAACACAACTACCATCCCCTCCTTCTGTGTTCCGCATGAATAATCGAAAGGAAATTGAATTATGAAAAAGAATAAATTAGGACTTGCCGTTTTATCACTCCTTTCTCTATCCCTTATCGCTTGCGGAAACAATAGCACTTCCGCAACTGAAAAGCCAAATGATCCCGCAACAAGCAACACCCAGTTAAAAGATACTACTGGTACAGCTACTGAGAATAAGCCCTCTGTCTCTGTTATTCCTGAAGAGGATATGACAGGCGGCATCGTCATGAATTTAGATGAGACAGGTTCCTACTTCATCGTCACAGATTATCTCTCTGTCGAATATGATATCGTCATTCCCGATGTCTATCAGGGAAAACCGGTCCGCGAAATCGGAGAAGCAGCTTTCCGATACAGAACCATCGATTCTCTTACACTCCCTGGCTCCTTAAGAAAAATCGGAAAGGATGCCTTCTTAGGTTTGTCTTCTGATAGCAGACTCACTGACCTTGTCATTCCTGAAGGTGTCGAAGAGATTGATGATGACGCATTCTTATATTGCCCGACTTTAACATCTGTCTCTCTTCCGAAGTCATTGAAGAAATTAGGCTCCGGTGTTTTCCATCTCGATAGCAGCATCAAGAAGATCAAAGTCGCTCATGACAGCGAATATTTCTTAACTGAAAACAACATCCTCTACAGCAAAGACAAGAAGTCCTTATACGTCTATCCTGCCGGTCTTAACTTCACATCTTTCGACTTGCCGAAAGAAGTAGAGCGCATTGAAAACTACGCATTCTACGGAAACAAAGTCCTTACTGCTATCACTATTCCTGCTAATAGTGAACTGAAGGTCATTGGCTTCCGCTCCCTTGCCGCCATTACGAATCTGAACAACCTCCGCTTAGAGAAAGCCACAAAGCTTACTGAAATCGGGGAGTTGGCTTTAAGCGAAGATCCATCTCTTTTGAAGATTACATTGCCGGCAAGCCTCACTAAGCTTTCTTCCGGTCTCTTTAAAGGTGACAACCACCTTGTCAATGTCGTCATCAATGGTGCCTATACCGAAATTCCGGATGAATGCTTCAATCAGTGCGCAAAGCTTACCAGTGTCACACTCAACAACGCCATTACAAAAATTGGCAAGCGTGCGTTCTATTCCTGTGTCAGTCTTGCAAAGCTTGATCTTCCTGAAAGTATTGAAGAAATCGGTGAGGAGGCCTTCGGTGCCTGTGTCGCCTTGAAGTCTATCAAAATCAGCAAGAAAGTCACAAAGATTGCTGATAGAGCCTTTGCAAACTGCAGAGCTCTTACTACTATCGATTTGGGAGAGAACATCACTGAAATTGGCACTTCCGCTTTCAATGGTTGCTCTTCTTTAGGAACTATCGATCTCAGCAAGACAAAGATCACTGAATTGAAGGAAACCACCTTCATGTCCTGTAGCGGCATGCATGAAGTCTTCCTTCCTGAAACATTGCTCACTATCGGAAAGAGCGCATTCAATTCCTGCTCGGAATTGAGAAGAGTTCTCATTCCTAGCCATGTCACAACAATCGGAGAATCCGCCTTCTATTCCTGCAAGAAGCTGACTTATGTCTATCTGCCTAAATCCGTCAAGAGCATCGGAACCATCGCTTTCAGAACTATCATGGATCTTGAAGGAACCGTCAATCTTTACTTCGAAGCCGCTTCTTTCACCAATGAGAATACAGAGTGTGGTGATAACTATACAAACGGAAAGAAATTCTTCTCCAAGACAATCAATGATTTCAACACTGATTCAGCAGGATCATTAGCATGATTATGAAGAATAAGATATTACCTGTTCTTCTTTCCCTGACGCTTCTTGCCACTGGTTGCAGAGATCAGAATCTCAGCGAAAGTCATGAAAGCATCACCGAAAGCAGCATGCCTGCAGAAAAGCTTGAAATCTCCGGCATCAATCATATCGGCATCAGAGAATACACAACTTTGACCTGCTCCTTCAACGGAAAGATCGTCTCTCCTCAATGGACTACATCCAATAAGAAAATAGCAACCATCTCTTCTAAAGGAATGGTCAAAGGCTTAAGCATCGGAGATGTCACAATCAACGCAAACTACAATGGTCTTAATGCTTCCTTTGCTCTCTCTGTCACTGAGAGCTGGGCTCTTGCTTCTGTTGTCTCAAGACTGAGCAAGACAAGCTATTCCATAACAGTCACTGGAGACGGAGGACTCTATGACTCCATGTCTTCTCCTACCTTCTCCTTGGATGTCTATTCCAATGGCATCTATTATCATTCCAAGAACAATGTCGATTTCATTGAGAACCGCGGCATTGGTATCTATGACAAGAAGATGTTCGGATATACTATCAAAGACAGCGGAGAAATCGATCAAGCAGTCATCTTCCGTGATCAATCCGGTTCTTTGGATAGTTCCTTCTATGGATTGAGTGTCCTTCCTAGCACCTATTATCAGGTTGACCTAAGAGAAGATAACACCTACGATATGACCTCTGTTTCTGCAGGACAGTATCTCCAGGCTCTCTATTTCCTGATGGCAACCCAGTTCATGTCCGAAGACCAGAGCGACTTTGTCACAGAACTGAAATCTACCATTGCAAGTCTGACAATGGAAGTCAAAAACGAATATTCCTTTGTTGCAACGCTCGGTTTTGGCAAGAAGACAGAAGATGAAACAGACATCACAACAACTGTCACATTGACATTCAATACTTTGCCCGATGTCACTTGTCCGCTTGTCGATAGCTATCTGAAAACAAATAAACCTTCTTATCCTGAAATCTATCCTGAGATCACAAAGGCCTATGAACTTGCCAAAAATCATAACTATACGCGTGATTTAGGTCCGTACACTAAAAAAGACAACCAGAAGATCAATATCGGAAAAGGCCTTTTCACAAATGATTATGTCTTCATTGAATTCAATCCTGAATACATTGAAGAGACAAAGGGTTCCTATACAGATAATCCCTTAGTAAGCCGTGGATACATCGATATCAAAGGCAAGAAAGATTATGAAGACGGCTCTTATGCTTTTAACATCGTCGATGGTAAAGTCCAGCTTGGAACAAGAGTCTTAAACAACTTAGGAAAAGCATATCAGCACTGGTATGACTTCTACGAAAATCTCACCATGATCCTTGATATGCTGAAACCTGATTTCTACACCTTCGATAGAATCAAAACCGAAAATTCAATCGGAGGCAATGAATTCGGTTCCTACTCTTCAATCGGAGCAAGCATCACCAGCGAACTCTTCTCTGACTATCTACAGATGATTGATGGTATGACAAGTGCAGGTATACTCCTCAGCATCGACTTATCCGAAACTAATCCAAGTTCATCTATCATCAATATCGGCGGTCTGTTCTCTTATAACGGAAACCTAGCCTACCAATACGACAGCTATCCTTACACTAATTTCAACAATACTTCCTCTTCATTGATGGACGGCTTCTTATCTTCTTTAACTGACCGTTAACAGTTAGCACCTTCCTATCTATTCAGGAAGGTGCTTTTATTTTGTCCATACAAAAAGCCTTGTCAACGCAAGGCTTTTTGTATGAGGATTATTTACTTAGCTTTAGGAGTGAAAGTGAAGACTTTGCTTCCAAAGGTAACAGTGAAGATACCCGCAGAGTAAGTGTAAGAACCCGAAGGAGTGGTTGTACTGCCCGTAGCATCTGCGTAGTAGTTCTTTGCACCGACGCCATAAGAGCTGTAGGAGGAATTAGGAAGAACAATTTCAAATTTACTGGTAGTTGTTTCGTCCTTGAAGAAGATATAACCATCATTGAAACTGTTCTGCATTTCTGTCTTGACAAAGGTGTATTCTTTTCCAGCTTCATCCGTGATTGTGTAATTTCCACCACTGAAGATAGGAGAAAGTTCTGTATAGGTAGAATAATAGCCTGGGTTCTTGTCAACATTGTCGATTGCGACTTTATCAATCTTGACTTTTCTATACGTAATCTTATCAAATCCACTAGATGCCGCTTTGAATTGTTCGGAATTCTGCATAGTCATCTGTAATTCAGTGACATGCTCAGATGTCTTCAATGTGACAACGCCCTTTGCATCTACATCATAAGTGAATGCATATTCATCAGTAACAATATAATTATAAGTGCTACTTCCGGTCCGGACGAGACCTGTTCCATCGGCATTGAAGACAATATACTTAATAGCATTGGCATTACTAGAAGCTCCATAGGTGGCTGCAACCTTTTCCTTTGTCCAAGGCTCATTCAATGTAAGAACGACAGAATTCTTGATTGTCGGCTTGGATATGCTGGCAACATTAATGGAGACACCTGTTTCAGCTCTATTGACAGTAACTGTGAACTTGATCTTTCCAGTAGCTCTCTTATCTTCGTCTGTGTTCATCTTGCTGATTGTGATGGCATCACTGGATGCAGTGACAGAAACATCAGCAGGGTCGTGTCCTTCAGTAGGAGTCATAACACAATCATAGCTCTCTCCGACATAACCGCTGGAGAATGCCTTATCTCCACACATAATCGTACCAAGCTGATAATACTTTTCAAATTCAGCATAGACCAATGTGACATTGACATCATAGGTAACCATGTTGTATTCGTTGCCTAATGTGATGACTGTTGTTCCGACAACGCCTTTTCCTTCCAAAGACTTGTTGTAGTTTTCATCGAAGAATTTCTTATCATAATCCATGATCTTGAAATTGCCTAAGTCAAGCGGAGCAGCGGGTTCAACTGCAAGAACACCTAATGTGCTGGCATCAAGAGAAGAAACCAAACAAGACAGTTCCTGATCCTTGGCTGTAGCTTCGATTTCAGAAGCAACAGAAGTGCTAAGCGGAATCTTGAATTCAGAGAGTTCCTGTCTTGTTTCATAATCCATATGGAATGTAACGTTTTCGCTCTTAGTGAGGAAATCAGCGATGTTGTCAACAGGCTTCTTATCATCAGTGAAGATTTTATTGCCGGAATAGACATTGACCTTATAGACACCATCTGTCAGTTTTCCATCTTCAGAGAGTGTGATTTCAAGTTCATCGGTCGCATAATAAGAGTTGCCATAAGCTGCATAGACAGCCTCATAGTTTGTGAATGTCATCTTGATAGCATCGCCGATATCACCAAGATACTCGCTCTTGATTGTGAGATGTTCTTTAATCTCATCTTCCTTGAAAGCAGAATTTCCAGAGACATGGGCAGAACCGATCATATAACTAAGAATGTTATTGACTGTCTTATATTCAGACTGATAAGAAATCATCTTCTCAGCAGCCTTCTCTTTTGTGACATACTTTCTTTCACGATGGACCATTGTGCTTGCAGGCTCATCAGCAGCTTCGACTTTAGGAGTCTCTTCCTTGATGATAGCGCCATCGACAGTCGGCTTTGTCAAAGAGCTTCCTTCATAAGTGGCGATTTCATAATAGTTCGTGCTATTGAAGACCGCTTCCTTCTTTGCGATAGCAGCATTTTCTTTGCCTTTTTCTTCTGTGATAGCACCTTCGGCTGTCTGGTCGGCAGAATAGGTGTAGTTTTCTCTCTGAATGAAATGCTGATTGACATCAAGAGTTTCTTCAACGACTTTCTTTGTGACAGTATCACCGGAAGTAGTTTCAGAAGTGAGCGTGAACTTTGTTCCCTCATTAGCAAACTGATCATCGAACTTCTTGATGAACTTCTTATAGGCATCACCATCGCTAGGAGCGACATTCTCTTCCTCGATGGCATCAGAAGTGATGACCAGAGGCTGCTTCAAAGAGAAGTCGATTGCAAAATTGAAGTTTCCTTTCTTGATGGATTCGATTCCATTGTCTTCAAAACGGAACGCTTTATAGTATGCGGGATTGAAGGCAAGGCTATCAAAGCCGAGCTTTTCGCCATCCATATCAATATAGAACTTCTGACGATAACGGATCGGTGCGTTTTCGAGTGTGAAGGTGAAATCATCCTGTAAGGTGAAGTCCAAAGATTCTCTTCCATCTTCATAGACGATTTTGACTGCATGATAGTTAGATGCAGTCTTTGTCATGGTAAGAACGCCTTCCTTGATTGTAAGGGTGTAGATGCCTTCATTCAAAACAGAGACATAGTTACCATTGCCCTTTTCAAATCCATCCTTGGAAGCCAAAGATTCAAAATTGATAAGAGCGGCATCTTCTGTTCCACGAACAAAGAATGTGTCGCCTCTCTTCAAAGAGACGCCTTCCAATGTATAGGTCTTAGTGGCCTCATCAAGAACAAACTTCTTCTCACTCACTTCACCCAGATTGATGTTTCCAGCTAAATAATAGTCAGGGGTTTTGACGACCGGGGCTTCAGTCGGTTTACCAGTCTCAGTAGGTTTAGCAGTCTCAGTCGGCTTCTCTGTCGGTTTGACAGGTGTGGTCTCAGTAGGTTTATCTGTTCCGCATCCGGTAACCATAAGACCGAGAAGGGAAACGAGCAACAACGTTTTCTTTTTCATAAAATTCAAGCCTTTCTATGTTCTAAATTATAAAATCAGCCTTACAATAAATGAACAATATGGATTTTAAGAAAAATATAAGATTTTTAATTTAATAATCAATTTTTGTCAAAAAATTACCTATTTTTAAAATAAATATTTGCTTTTTATATTTAAAATTTTGATTGAAAGGGCTTTCAAATATTTCACGAAACTTAAAAGAACCTTAAATCGTATTAAGGTTCTTTTAACATTCGATGCAATAATTTAAATCAGAATACGCCTAACACACCGAAGGCAAGGCCGAAATAGGTAAGAAGCTGACCGACTAAGTATAAGAGCATAATATAGAAATTGTGATCAAGCTTTTCAATCTTCGATACCATCTTATCCAAGATGATGTCACTTGCAATACAGCATAGATAACCGAATAAGATCATCATGCCGCTTGCGATATGGCCAGTACAAAGGCTATAAATACTGAAGAAGACATTTGTCAGATGAAGAAGAGAGAAGGCATATTTGAATAAAGAGAACGGCTTCTTTTCGATGAAGAAGTATCCGACAAGACCAGCGATAGGAGTAGGAAGATAGATGAGAAGATACTGCCACCAGGATAATTCAAGACCGATGATCTGAATCTGTGTGATGATGTTCACAACATGACTTGATGCGAAGAACATGGCTCCGATAAGAAAGAACCACTTCCTTCTGTCAAAGATGAGCAGAATGTCACCGATACAGGCTAAGAAACAGGCGATGAAGATAAGGGGATAATCTGTGACATAGAAGCACATGCATATGCCAAGAGTCAACAGCAAAAATGGCTTTGTCAGAATGCGAGGCTTTTCCTTCTTCTGGTAACAAAAGACAAGATGGGTTGTACATAAAGCGATGTACAACGAAAGAAAAATAAAGATTCCAATGGTTTTCATAGTTACAATTGTAACATGAGAAGAAATATAAATCTACACCTGTTGAGCTTATTACACTACGTGTAATACTTTTCTTAACGTTTTCTTGAAAAATGGTATTATTTCATGTTCGAAAGTGGTACACTTTATGGGTTTGAATATGAAAAAGTTAGATTTAGGTTCTGAAAACACATTGAGCACAGTTCTGAAACTGATGATTCCTGCCATGCTATCTCAGCTTTCAACTGTCCTATACAATATCATCGATCGTATTTACATCGGAAATATTCCTGTCACTGGCAATATTTCATTGATTGGAGCCGGCGTCTGTGCTCCGATTACAACCTTGTGCACCTCTTTTGCGTACTGGGTTGTTTTAGGCGGCGCTCCTCTTTTTTCCATCTCACTCGGAAAGAAGAATGAAAAGGATGCAAGACGTATTTTCTCAAATGCAATGCTTGCTTTGATCATTCTTTCCTTCTTGGTGATGGGTATTTTCTATGCGTGTATGAAACCGATGTTATTCACTTTCGGTGCCAGCGAGGAAAGCTATTACTACGCCAAAGAGTACATAGTCTATTATCTCCTCGGTATGCCGTTTGCATTTTTAGCCATCGGACTGATTCAGTTTCTGATGTCACAAGGGTGTTCCGGCTATGCGATGGCAAGTACGATCATCGCAAGCATCATGAACATCATTTTGGATCCTGTTTTCCTTTTTGGTTTCAAGCTTGGCATCAAAGGTGCTGCCATAGCTACTTCTCTATCTTGGCTTTGTTCTTTCCTTCTCGCGCTGTTCTTCATCATCAAAAAAGCAAAAATAAAGCCACAATTCAAAGGATATTCGACCAAAATCATCTTCAAGATGCTGAAATATGGTATCTCTCCATTCATCATCTTGGCAACAGATGCTCTCATCATCATCGTTCTGAATGCTTCTCTTCAGCAGTTCGGAAACGGACAGGGAGACTTCTATATTGAATGTTGCACCATCGTTCAGGCGTTCTTCTCCTTAGTGACAGGGCCTCTTCTTGGTATCTCCTCTGGTACACAGCCAGTCCTTGGATATCTCTTCGGTGCCAGAAGAATGGATCTTGTCAAAAAAGCAGAGAAACAGATCACATTATGCGGTCTTATCTTCACCTCTGTCTGCTTTGTGCTTTCCTTCTTTGTCGCCAAGCCTTTCGCTTCTCTGTTCTTATCCTTCTCTTCCTCTGTCGAAAACGCAGCTGACATCATTGAGCATTCTGTAAGATATATACATTACTATATGTATCCGATTATTCTTCTGACACTTCAATACACATTAGTCGATGGTCTTACCGGACTTGGAAGAGCGGATATTTCTTTGTGGCTTTCCTTAAACAGAAAGATTGTTCTGCTCATTCCATTGACTATTCTCATTCCTTATCTTACAAAAGATGCTTCAAAGGCATTCATTGCTGAACCGATTGCTGATGCAATATCAGCAACGGTATCAACGATCATCTTCCTGATTGTCTTCCCTAAAGTTCTCAAAAAGGGAGAAGAAGGAAGTGACTCCATTTTAGATTCGAAATAAATTGGTTTCTTTGCATTTTCATAATATTTTGAAAAATTATTTGTTCGCGTTATAATTGAGTGTCTTTAATGACGAAGACAACGAGGTTATAAAATGTTAACTTTAAAACAAAAGAAAGACATTTATGGCCTGTTGCTTCAAAATTTTGAGAAAGGAGTCGATATCCCTCTTGCCTCTCTCGCTTTATATTTAAAAGGCAAAAATATCGACTATACGGAATTCGGTTATAAAAAAATGAAGTCATTGCTCAATGACTTGGAATTCCTCTCTCTTAAAACACGTAAAGCAAACGGTCATGAGAATGTCTACGTTGTCATCCATGATTTTTCCAGTGGAGGAAATCCTGTCGATGACAAGAAAAAAACACTGACAGAAGAAGAAAAGAAAAGAATCTTTTCTCTTCTCTTATTAGGACATAAGACAAATGTCCCTTATCCACTGTCCAACATCTGTCAGTCTTTGCTTGACAACAAAGTCAATTACAAAGAATACGGATATTCGAAAGTAAAAAGTTTCCTTACCCAGTTTACCGGTCTTATCAAATTGGATGAGGACAAAAAGAGCAACCTTCCGACAGTTACTCTTGTCAAAGCGAAAGAAGAAAAGAAGAAAAAAGGAAAGAAAGAAGAAACGACAAAAGAAAACAGCCTTCCTAACATCTCTTCTGATAGACTTCTTTTCCCCGACTCCTTATGCTTATCCATCAAGGATTTCACCGACTTAGGCCTTGATAACAATTCCTTGAAGAACAGAGTTCTTCAGGATTATCAGACAGACAAAAAGCAGGGAAAAGTAACAAGCAAAGATGACTGTTTCATCTTCCCGCTTTCTTTCTTAAGCAAAGACAAGGAGAATCTGATTGCCAGCATCAAAAAAGCAGACGGCAAAAAAGAATACGATTATCTGATCAACTTCTTAGGTGCCGACAGAGAAAAGCCGAAGAACGCACTGAAAAACGATATTCATTTCTCTGACTTTGACAAATCCATCAAAGAGCTTGCTCTTTTAGCAAAAAACGAAAAGTGGTGTTACCGCCATTCAAAAGATCCTTATGTCATTTTGAAAATCTATCTCCAGTACACCTATTACAGACTTCAGGCACAGAACAGAATTTTCTTTGATAAGGCGAGCGGTTTTGCTTCCTTCAACACCGGTCTAAAGACAGAAGACTACGAAGACATCTATGCAGTTCTTCTTTTAAGCAAAGACAAAAGCATCCAGGAAAAGTATCTTTTCCAAGGATTCACCGTCTCTGCCAGCCAAGGACTTGGAAAGATCATTGTCGAGCACTTCAACCCTCTTCCCAAACGTGCCACATATATCGAGAACTCCGATGAGATCTTCTTCGACACCAACAAAGAGATTCATACTGATGAAAGACATATCATCTTAGACAACATCGACAGATTCCCGCTCGATTATCTTTCTACGATGGTTTCTCCTTTCGCTGATGTCAAAAAGATTCTTGACACCATCAAGAAAACAAAGAGCGATCTGACAAAAGAGAAGCTCTATCGAAAGCTGGAAGAGAGCATCGAAAAGAACAGCCTTCTTTATACCTTGCTCAAGACCAGCCTTGATAACACAATTTCCAAAGCCAAGAGAATGGTCGAATACGACTACAGAATGGCACTAGCCTCCTTCTTCCCGACAAGGAACGTCATATCGATGATGTTGCCCCTTGAATTCACAAGCTCAAATGGTGTCGAAGCCGTCCTGCTTGTCGAAAAGACGCAGAGCGGAAACTACCAAGGACAGACGATACTCACCTCCAAACAGGCCTATGTCAACGCAAGACTTCTCTCTCCGCTTGAACACACCTATTTGGATCCTAACAAGATCGAAGACTGAAAAAATCTCTCGCTACGGCGAGAGATTTTTACTTTGTTCAGCGATGTCTTACATGAAAGGAGAGAACGTCGATATCAGAAGGATGAACGTTGGTGATTCTCATCGCCTCCCCTAATGTCTTAGGGCGATAGAGAGTCAGTTTCTCTCTGGCTTCAAGAGAAAGTCCTTGCATATTCTTGTAATCGAGATCCTCAGGCAGTTCCAATTCCTGATAGTCTTCTCTTCTCTTCGCTTCTTTTCTTTCAGCGAGGATATAGCCTTCATATTTGACTTCGGTTTCACATTTGAACTGCTCTTCTTCATCCAGTTCAGGAAGGAAAGAGACACACTTTCTGATGCCATCGTATTTAACACCCTGTCTTCTTAGCGTCTGCTTCAGTGTTTCATTTCCGTTCGGTTCCGGGAAACCAAGAGACTTGATATAGTCTCTCAGTACGTTGTTAGATGCGACCTGATGAGAAGAAAGCTCATTGATGGCCATCACCACTTTTTCTGTTCTCTGATTGAGGCGGTCAAATCTTTCTTTTGAGTTAAGACCGACTTCATATCCGAACTTGGCAAGACGGCTGTCTGCATTATCGCTTCTTGTGATCAGGCGGAATTCACTTCTGGAAGAAAGAAGTCGATAGGGTTCTTTTGTACCCTTTGTGACAATATCATCGATCATGATGCCGATATAAGCTTCATCACGTTTTAAGATGAGCGGTTCTTTTCCTAAGATGGCAAGTGAAGCATTGATTCCGGCCATCAGACCAAGAGCAGCTGCTTCTTCATAACCGGAAGTCCCTGCAATCTGACCAGAGACATAAAGGCCTTTGATGCCTCTTACCTGAAGTGTGTGAAGAAGCTGGCTAGGCTCGATGGCATCGTATTCAATCGCATAGGCATATTTTAAGAATTTTGCATTCTCAAGACCATGTATCGAATGGACAATCATCTCCTGAACGTGCTGCGGCATGGATGTCGATAAGCCATCGACATAGCAGGAAGAGAATTCTTTGCTTTCAGGCTCTAAGAAGAGCTGATGACGGGGCTTATCGTGGAAGCGAACCACCTTGTCTTCGATAGACGGACAGTAACGGGGACCGATGCCTTCGACGACACCGCCGTACATGGCCGATTCTTTCAGATGTTCTCTGATGATCTCGTGCGTCTTTTCATTAGTGTATGTCAAGTAACACGGAAGCATGTCCTTAAGCTGCATGAATTCTGTCGTATCATAGGAGAAAGCATGTCTTCCTTCGTTGCCAAGCTCAATAGCCAAGTCAGAATAATCGATGCTAGCAGGATCAAGACGAGGAGGTGTTCCGGTCTTAAGGCGAAGCATATTCAATCCTAAGGAAGCGATGGAACCTGATAATCCATGAGAGGATTTTTCGCCATCTGGTCCTTCATCCTTGATTTCGTGTCCACGAAGGATTCTAGACTCCATATGGGTGCCGGTTGCCAAAACAACCGCTTTGCATTTGATGAAGGTGTTATCTTCTAAAACAACGCCTTTTACCTCATTGTCTTCGACAACAAGTTTCTTGGCTTCTGCTTCTTTGATATCAAGATTGTCCAGTGTCAATAAGTAATTCTGAACGTTTCTAGGGTAGCCGATTTTGTCTTCCTGAGCGCGAAGGCAGCGGACACCGGGACCTTTTGAAATGTTCAGTTCCTTGATCTGAAGGAGCGAACCTTTCATATCGGCCATACGGCCCATAATACCGCCTAACGCATCGATTTCTCTGACGACGATGCCCTTTGCGCTTCCGCCGATATGTGGATTGCAGGGCATATTGGAGACCATCTTAAAATTAAAGCAGAGAAGAAGAGTCTTTAACCCCATCCTGCTTGAGGCGTAGCTGGCTTCTGTTCCAGCATGGCCTCCGCCGATCACGATGACATCATATTCGTTTTTGATTATGTTTAACATGTTTATCCAATAGAGCCAGACATATCAAATTTGATGAGCTGGTTGAGTTCTACCGCGTACTCCATCGGCAACTCTTTACTGAAGGGCTCCAAGAATCCCATGACGATCATCTGCGTCGCATTGGCTTTGTTCAAGCCTCTGCTCATGAGATAGTAAAGCTGATCTTCATTGATCTGAGAAACACTCGCTTCATGTTCAAGGTAAGAAGAGGCGTTCTCAACGACATTGTTCGGAATCGTATCAGAATAGGAATGATCATCCAGAATAAGAGTGTCGCACTCCTCATGTGCTTTGGAATTTATCGCATTCTTGGCGATATGGATCTGACCTCTGAAATTGCTTGTTCCGCCGTTCCTTGCGATGGACTTTGAGATGATGGTGGAAGAGGATTCTTTTCCAAGATGGATCATCTTGGCACCGGTATCCTGGAATTGTCCTTCACTTGCGACAGCAACGGAAATGACAGAGCCTTTGCTTCTTTCGCCTTTTAAGACACAGCAAGGATATTTCATACAAAGTTTGGAACCGATGTTGCCGTCAACCCATTCCATCAGGCCATCATCATCGACGATGGCGCGCTGTGTGACAAGGTTGAGAATGGAGTTGGACCAGTTCTGAATCGTGGTATAACGCATCTTGGCACGCTTTCCGACGAAGATCTCGACGATAGCAGCGTGAAGGGATTCTTCCGAATACATCGGAGCTGTACAACCTTCGACATAATTGAGCTCTGCATCATCATCGACGATGATCAGCGTTCTTTCAAACTGACCGCTTCTCTTATTGTTGATACGGAAATAGGACTGAAGAGGTTTATCCAATTTGACGCCCTTAGGAACGTAGATAAAGCTTCCGCCGCTCCATACTGCAGAGTTGAGAGCTGCATATTTGTTGTCCTGAGGAGGAACCAATTTTCCGAAATATTTCTTGAAAAGTTCAGGATGCTCTTTCAGACCCGTATCCGTATCCAAGAAGACAACGCCTTTATCGGTCACTTCTTTAAGCATATTGCTATAGACAGCTTCTGATTCATACTGTGTCGTAACACCGGAGAGGAACTTCTGTTCCGCTTCCGGAATGCCTAATTTATCAAAGGTATTCTTGACTTCATCAGGGACTTCATTCCAGTCCTGTGCGATCTTATCGGAGACTTTGGTGTAGTAGGTGTAATCCTGGAAGTCAATCCAATTGAGGTCCGGTCCAAACTGCGGCTGATGATGTTTGATGAATTCATGATAGGATTTAAGACGGAAATCAAGCATGAATTCAGGCTCTCCTTTGATCTTGGAGATTTCACGAATGGTGTCTTCTGTCAGACCTTTTGCGGTGCGATAGATAGCGATGTCTTTATCTCTGAACTCGTATTTGGCACGATCATCATTATCTAACAAAGTCTTTTCCTTATCGTTCATGTTCTTTCTTCTCCTCTTCTAAGAAAGCTTTCTGAAGACCGCGCCAGGAAATATTGGCGCAGGTGATTCTGGAAGGCTGTCTGTTGACATTGGCAAAGCAGATGGAATCGCCGAGAAGTTCCTCGTCGAAGTCTTCGCCTGCAAGCATCTTATTGAATTCATCCATCATCTTCAGGGCTTCTTCTTTGTTCTTGCCAATGATCATCTCCGACATGATGGAAGTGGAGGCGGTAGAGATCGCACATCCTTTTCCATGCCATTTGCAGTCTTTTACGATGTCGCCATCGAAAAGAACCTGAATGTAGATATCATCAATACAGGAAGCTGAATCCATATGGATGGTGATATATCTGTCATCGTTGACCTCTTTGAAATTTCTTGGGTTCTGATAGTTGTCGACGATGATTTCCCTCATGATTTCGGGATCGTTAATTGAAAAAGGCATCTAAGAAATCCTCCGCAGTAGAACAGGCTTTGACAAAAGCCTTTACGTCTTCTTCCGTGTTGTAGAGATAGAAGGAAGCGCGGACAGTTCCCTGTGTCTTCAAGTATTCAGGGAGAATCTTGGCACAGTGCTGACCGCTTCTTACAAATATGCCTTTGCTGGAGAGATAAGTAGCGACATCCTGAGCGAAGACATCCTTGATATTGAATGTGACAATGCCGCTATCTGCATCTTCATTGTAAAGAATCGCATTTCCGTTCTTCTTCAATCCTTCAACAGCCATTCTTCTGAGATGAAGTTCATGTTCATGGATTTTATCAAAGCCGATATTTTCAAGATACTGGCAGGCTTTTGCCAGTCCTAAGATTCCGGCGACGTTCTGAGTTCCTGCCTCTAAGCGATAGGGAAGGTCATCCAGAGAGAGGTAACCGGTAGAATCGAATCTTGCGTTCATCTCACCGCCATAGAAAGTGGGAGAGATCTTTTCAAGCATCTCTTTCTTGCCATATAAGACACCAGTTCCGGTAGGTCCGACCATTTTATGACCGGAGAAGGCCAGAAAGTCGACATCGCTGTCTTTGACATCGATCTTCATATGCGGGACGCTCTGTGCGGCATCATCGATATAGATGGCGCCTTTTTGATGAGCAAGAGCGACAAATTCTTTGACAGGAAGCGCATATCCAAGAACATTGCTTACAGATGCCAAAGAAACGATCTTTGTTCTTTCAGTAAGAGATTTCTTGAAATTCTCGACTGTCAGTCTTCCGTTTTCATCGAAAGGAATATAGCGGATGACAGCCTTTGTGATCTTAGCGACATTGAACCACGGAAGGACGTTGGAAGCGTGCTCTTCCATGGAAAGAAGGATTTCATCTCCTTCTTTCAGGAAAGGAAGAAGTCCGTATGCGACTTCATTCATACCCATCGTATCGCCGGAAGTGAAGCAGATTTCTTCCTCTTGAGCATTCAAAAACGCAGCGACTGTCTTTCTTGCATTTTCCAAAGCAAGGTCAGCCTCATGGGCAAGAGAGTAGTCTCCTCTTCTTGTGTTGGCTGTGATGTCTTTGTAATAATGATTTACAGCATCGATGACAGGATATGGTTTAAAGGTCGTAGCAGAGTTATCGAGATAGACTAAAGGAAGACCTTTGAACTTGGAATCATGCTCCTCATACATCGGGAAGTCATGACGCAGCTGATAAGGATCGAAGGTCATATTGTGAGTGCTCCTAAAGCCTCTTTGGCTTCTTCAATCAGCTTCTCATCTTCACAGGATTCAATCATCGGAAGAAGGGAACCATATGTGACAAGTCTCTTGCTTTCTTCCATAGTCAGACCTCTGCTCATCAGGTAGAAGAGATGATCTGGATTATAAGCGCCTAAGGCAGCGCCATGGCTAGCCTTGACATCATTCTCTTTGATCAAAAGAGCAGGAGAGACTTCGCTTTTGCAGTCAGCAGAGAGATTTGTGATTTTTCCTTCCTGTCTTGTATCGCACTTATGGGCACCGTTTTTGATAAAAGAACTTCCTAAGAACTTCATGACACCGTTGCCGGAGTTGATACCGCCCATCTTTGTTCTGGAGTAGGACTTCATGCCATTATGATAGACATTGAAGCGATAGATTTTCTTGCAGGAGGAATTCAGACATGCCAAAGAGATTTCAGCGCTAGTCCCCTCATTCAGGGATACCTCAAAATCAGCATCGATATCGCTTGGAGCAAAATCGATGTAGGTGATTCTTAAAGAAGCGCCATCTGTAACGTTGATGTTCATTTTCAGAACATCTTCTTTTCGTTTCTCAGAGATAAAGTAGACAAGATGCGTATCTTCGGAAATGTTCATTTCCTTCTGATACTCATCTGGATTTCTAAAAATCATTTTCATCTTGTCACCTACTTGTTGATGATCTGTTTCACACCGCAGGTGCCGATAGAAACATCATTGGCAGCCTTCTCATCTTTGGTGATCTTGATTCCGTATTCCTTCTGAAGGAACGTATATCCTTCCTTGGAGATTCTCTTAGCCAAAGAAGCATCGCCTTCGATAGCAATTTTTCCGTTGACCATGACAGCAGTGCGGTTGACATTGACTAAATCATAAAGTCTATCATAGTGAGAGATGATGATGAATGTCGTTCCCTGCTCCTTCAGTTCATTGATGACAGAAGAAATGACATTGAGGGCATCGACATCAAGACCGGAGTCAATCTCATCGATAAGAGCAAGAGAAGGAGAGAGCATGACCATCTGAAGGATTTCATTTCTTTTCTTTTCACCGCCGGAATAGCCTTCATTGAGATGACGGCTAGCCATATCGGAATCCAGTCCGACTTTCTCGTAAGCGGATGTAGTATTGCGATAGAACTTGATCAAAGAAATCGGTTTTTCGCTTCTCGCATTGAGCATGGCGCGGTAAAAGTCCATCGTGACGACACCAGGGACTTCAGGAGGATTCTGGAAAGCCATAAAGATTCCTTTTTTGCTTCTTTCATCGACAGAAAGAGAAAGAAGATCTTCGCCATCTAAAGTGACGCTTCCTGAAAGAACCTTGTATTTGGGAGAACCCATCAAGACATTCAGAAGAGTAGACTTGCCGTGACCATTAGGGCCAAGAAGCGCAAGGCAGTCACCTTTATTGACAGTGAGTGAAACATCATTAAGAATCTCTTTGTTCTCAGCCTCACATGCGATATGAGAAATAACCAATTTATCCATAACATCCCTCCAAAGATATATGATAGTTAATATATTAACTATAGTATTGTATTCATAATGTAAAAATAGAGCAACTAAAACGATAAAAAACCAACAAAAAAGTATGAAACACATCACTTTTCTTTCAGAAAGAAGACAAAAGCCGCTATCAACGATAGCGGCCATAATCTTACACAGCTTTCTTGATGGAAGAGAGAACCTTCTTCATATCGGCATCTTCCAACTGCTGAGGTGGGAACTCAAGCTTCAATCCATCATCCTCATAGCGAGGAATGACATGGATATGGAAGTGAGGCACGCTCTGTCCTGCAGAGCGACCTGCATTGGTGATAACATTGACACCTGTTGCACCAAGCTGAGAAATCTGAGCCTGTGCAATCATCTGTGCAACTTCATAAGCGTGGTCAAGAATATTCTTTGGACATGTAAGCATGCTTGAGAAGTGTTCTTTCGGCAAGACCAATGTATGACCTCTGCTTACAGGATTGACGTCTAAGAACGCAATGATTTCATTATCTTCATAGACTTTGTAGCAAGGGATGGTACCATTGGCAATCTTACAAAATATGCAGGAATTGTTTTTTTTATTATCCATAATTAATATCCTCTTTTCTAGAAAAAGAGAAGGCATAAAGCCTTCTCTTTGACATTAACAATTAGGCTTCAGGAAGAACGATTTTGTCTTCTGACGCATACGGATTGTCGCTCTTGAAGACATCCTTGTAATTGGACTTCATGTATTCGAGGAAGTCCTCATCGGAATACTTGATATCGGTACGGCTGAGCCAGTAGACGATAGAGTTGGTCTTATAAGAGCCTGTTGTAGACATCGTGTATGCGACTTCACGGGCAATCTGTTCCTTCTTTTCAGCAGTGTCATAGATGGAAGAAGTGTTTGTTGTAGAAAGAGCAGAGGCGCTTACGACATCTAAGATACGGGTAAGATAATAGGTCTTGGAGGAAGCATCATAGTAGAAGAGATTATCATTAGTTCCGCTGATGGTGTCACTTGTAGTGAGATAGCGATAGCCATCCTTACCATAGACTGTGATATCGCGTCTGACATCCTTGCCTTCAGCTGCATCTTTCTTCATAAGCTCGATAGTAGACTTTTCAGTCGAAATCTTCGGTGAGAAGATACGAGAGGATAAGTCGCTAGGAATAGAAGAAATACCACTTGAGGAGAGATAGATGCCTTCAGTGACAAGATTCTTTGTGGCAATGTCATCAATAGCTTTTCTGACACCGGTCTTATAATCATAGGCATAAGAACCAGTGTAGGTGCTCTCTAAGGAAGTATCGACCTGATGGAAGTTGTCTCTTCCAGCCTCAAGTTTCTTCTTATCGGCAAGAACCTTACCGACCAAAGTGCCGGAGGATGTGGCATCCTGTGCCTTATCAGCAGGAAGAATGTCATTCACTCTAAGCCACTGTTCTTCGTCAGCTGAAAGAACGATTTCACTTCCATAACGGGAATTAGCAATTTCATTTGCAGCATCGGGAGTAATGCCCTTCCAAAGTCTGGATAAGACAGAGAAGTCCTTATCTTCTTTACCGCCCTTGATATAATCTTTGATATAGGCGTTAAGAAGCTTCTTGGCGGCACCAGGTTCATCACTGCGGTCAGTGAGAGCGATGATCTGAACCTTACGTGCATTAGAGTTACCGATAGAAGCATAAGACTTCTGATAGATATACTCAGCAGTAAGATAGTTGATTCTCATATCATCCTGGAGTTCCTTCTGCATATAGGTCTGGTAGTTGGCGTTGTTAGAGAAGATATCACTATACTGGAGGAAAGGAGTGAGGAGTTTGCCCTGATCACTCACTTCACTTAACTTGAAGTTGAGATAATAATAGGTTTCATTGAGATACTTAGCATACTTGTTTTCATAGAAGAGATTATCTTTGCTGTAGCTGCCGCCCTTTGCAGTGGTGGTCATGCTATCCTTTGCACGATAATCCAAGTTGCTATCAGTCATAGAAGACTGAATCTTGGAAATGTCCCCATCAGCGACAGAACCCTTGTAATAGTCCTTGCTGATTGCAGCGACATCAGTTCCAGGAGCATCCTTTGTGTATCCATGAGCAATCTTGGAAACATCAAGAAGGACCTGGTTGACTGCTTTCTGATAGATTTCGCTGGAAGAGGAAGCAGACTGATAATAATGTTTGAAATCGTTGCCGACAACATTCTGATCGTACTGATCTAAACCGTTGACCTTATCACCGAAGATAGGGTCTTTGTAGTTGGTCGGATATTTGACTTCGTCATTATCGCAGCCAACAAGAGCAAGAACAGAAACGGCAAGAAGACCTAAAGATTTGATTCTTTTACTTTTCAACATGGCACAAGTTCTCCTTTCCATCGAAATTACCACCTTCAAAGGCGGAGATGCAGACCTGTGGGACAATACCACGAGGTGAAACGTCTTCCTGGATAGAGAGCTGACGGATATAGGTCTCCCAGCTTTCGTCTAAGGAATCATTTGCGCTGACTTGAGAAGAGTCACGTGTTGTATCGATATAACGATTGACAAGCTTGGAGTAATCTCCTAACAAGGTATCGAAATCGACATTGTAAGCACTCTTGAATGCAGCTTTGTTGCTTTCGTAAAGGTTGAATTCGATATTGGAATTCGCCTTCTTGATAGATTTGTAAAGAGCATCTCTTCTGGTGTTGTAAGTGGTGTTGGAGTTTACATCGGTTGTGACGAAGTTGATGAAGGAAGCATTCTTCTCATAGCTATCGCTGTCAGCCTTTGTCTTATCGCTTTCGCTTGCGCTAGGAATATTAGTACGATAATACTGATATTTGTTATCAGCATTTTCGAAAGGATCGTTGTTCACAACGATGAAGTGGATGCCCTGATAGCTGGAAGAACCGCCGCGGACGACGATGACAGGATTCTTTGTATCATCCTTCTCGACAAGGATCTTCTTGGATCCTGCAATAGCAGTATACTCACTTCTATTTGCGGAAGCATTGTATGTGTATTCGACAAGATTATCAGAAACACCTTCGATTTCCTGGAACTTGTTCTGATCGATCTTACCGAGCTGACCTTTGACATATTCATATTCAGCATACTTGTTAGGAAGATTTGTTTTGACATCTTCGAGTGTCCAAGTATCAATGCTCTTGCTAGACGGATCAGTAGCACCAAATGCAACTTTACCGACTTCCTTAGCTTCAGCTAAGAAGTTTTCATCATATTCATTGCTATCATCATAAATGAAGTTGACTCCATGATAGTTGAAATAGTTATTGAATAAGACGTTTCTAGGATACTGAGTTTCCTGAGCATAGTCGACCTTGGTGTTATCGACCATATTCTTTTCGGTCTCTGCGACATAGCCCATTGTAAGAGCGACAGAAAGCGGAATACCGAAGGCTTTGGAAGTCTTTCCCTCTTCAGCATTGCTTCCGATAAGAACATTCTTGATGGTGTCCTTGACTGCGGAAGTAGCGACATTATCGCCAGGAACTCTTAAAGAAGTACGGACTTCAGCATTGTTCTTGGTGTTAGGATTGAGGAAAGTATCATAAGCATAAAGACCGAGTTTGAATTCATTGATATAGGAAGTGGTCTTTTCCATAGCGACCTGTTCACTGCCATCGGTGGAAGTGAAGAGTTCACCATACTGCTTAGCAGAACCTTCATCATCGGATGCGATCAAAGCGATGGAACCGAAGGAGTCATTAGAAGCGAGCATTCTTGCGACGTTTCCAATCTGCTTGGCGTCATCGGAAGAGATCTTGCCATTCCAAAGTCCTTCACCGTCACTGGAAGCATCAACCTTGATAAGAATGTGGCTGACATGATACGGAGCCTGTTCCTTGACATAGTTCTTTGTCATCTCTTCGGAGATGTAGAACTTGTAGGACTTGTCGGTTGTACCATCAGCGTTGATGTTGTAATAAGCAGTAGAGTTTTCATCGTTCTGAGCCTGAGCGATGTATTTGTTTCTCAGTTCATCGATGTCATCGACGCTTTCGCTGTCGAGAGTCTTTTCCATTTCTTCCTTGTAGGAAGTTCTGTTTGTTCTTGCGTTGGTTTTCCAGGTGTTCTTCAATTCGTTCATCTTGGAATCGACGGTAGCAAGCATAGCATCAGTTCTTTTTGTAACTAACTGAGCAAGAACGTTTTTCGCTACGTTGTAGTAAGCCTGAGCGGAACCTTTGGTATTATCCAAAAGCTTGTAAATCTGCTCAAAGGTATAATTCTTTCCACCGACATTGACGATTTTTCCTTCTTCCCATTTGTTTTTGGGATACTTATAATCGTCATCACAGGCGGTAAGACTGGCAATGCTTAATAGTGACAAAGCCAAAGTCAGAGATCGTTTGCCTTTCTTCATAAGAGTCCTCCTCATTGAAATATTCGCACACAAAGACAACTTTATCTACTATAGTTGTTTTCAAGGCCGTTTTCAAGAAAAACAAGTCTTGTGATATATATTATATATCCTTTTAGGGCGGATTTTATGAATAACATCACATCAAGGCCATGATTCCAAGAAAAACGACATGGGCGGACTAGTATTTTATTACATCTTGTCACGAATTGAAATTGAAAAATGACCATTCTTTCATTTCGGCTATAAGAAAACGAAGTAAAATATGCTAGAATTAAACCATGAGTGAAATCATTGCTATTACAAATCAAAAAGGCGGAGTAGGAAAAACTACGACCGCATATAACCTCGCTGCTTCTTTGGCCCGCTATAATAAACGGGTTCTTTTACTGGATATGGATCCGCAGGGAAACTGTTCCCAAGCATTAGGCATCGATCCTACATTAAGCAAAAGAACCATGAGTGAACTGCTCCTTAAAAAAAGCGACCTCAAGCACTGCATCAGAAAAACAAATTTTGAAAATATTTCGATCATCTCCGCAAATCTCACTTTGGCTATGGTAGAGAGCACGCTTCTTACTCAGGGCGAATGCTCGACCAAACTGCTGAAGGAGATACTCAACGCAAAAGAGCTCAATCTTTTCGATTACGTCCTGATTGACTGTCCGCCTTCTTTAGGCTTTCTGTCGCTGAATGCATTGAATGCATCCGACTGCATTCTGATTCCTGTCCAATGCGAATATTTCGCACTGGATGCTTTGGCTCAGCTTCTTTCGACTTTATACAACGTCCAGAAGAAAGACAATCCGGATTTATCCATCTTAGGCATCCTTCTTACAATGTATGATCCAAGGACCAAGCTTTCAATCGATATTGCAAAAGAAGTGAGAACAAACTTCAAAGATCACGTCTTTTTGACAACCATCCCCAGAAACGTTTCCATCCCCGAAGCGATTGCAAAAGGAATGCCCGTCAACCATTTCCGTCCGCAGAGTGCGGGTTCTCTGACTTATTTGGCTTTGGCTAGAGAGGTGATTGAACGTGTCAGCAACAAAAACAAAGCGAACTGACTTAAACTCGCTTGTCAAAAAATATCAGCGATATTCTGTCGTCAATGAGATCGAACAGAATCTTTTAGGTCACTCTCAATCCGAAATCAGAATCGAAGAGCTTCATCTCTCCGCTCTCTTTTCAGAAGACAACTATGACCTAAGCTACTACAAGTCCTTGGAAGAATCCTTAACCAAGGACGGCTTTATCATGCCTCTTATCGTCGTAAAAGAAAACGATGGATATGAAATCATCAACGGCGTCAAACGTTTTCTTCTGGCGAAGAAAATCGGTTATAAAGAACTGCCAATTGTCAAAGCAGAGTTAGACAATGAGAGAAAATACGCATATATCCTAGAAAACATCCAGGCGGAAGGAGATAGCGCACTGGTGAAGTCCTATGCTTTCCAAACGCTGAAAGAGAAGTATCAGTATTCGGATGAGACTCTCGCCAAGCTTTCTTCCTATAACATCGCACAGGTGAGAAATCTGCTCCGCTTGAAAGAACTTCCTTCTTTTGTCAAAGATGGGTTGAAGAATTTCACCCTGTCCTATTCGGAAGCTCGTTCTCTTCTTAACCTTCCTATAGAAAAACAGAAGGAGCTTTTCGATAGAATCATCGAAAAAGGAGTCTCTGTAAGAGACTTGGAAAAAGAAAAGAGATCTTTCTCTGGAAATAAGAGAAAGACCTCTGTAAAGCAAAAGAAGAAACAGATCGTCATCACCTTTGAAAGCGAAGAAGAAGCAAAGAAGAATCTAACAAGAATCTATCGGCTCTTTGCAGACTGAGCCTCTTTCTGCCTTTTTCTCTCTTCCAGCGAAGGAAGACAGCCACAATAATCCTGGCGGTAAAGATTGTATTCTTTGCTGATCAGGATTCCTTTCAGCTGTCCGTTGTCTTTTTTGAAATCAGAATAAAGATATTTCGTCGTCGGATACTGAAGGGAGAGTTTTTCAGCAATCTCATTGAGTTCTCTGCTCGGCTTTTTGCAGGAGACTGTCATCACGGTCGTGAAATAATCAAAATGATGTTCAAAAGCGTATTGATAAGCTAGCCCCATTCTATAAGCATGACAAGCAAGACATATCTTTCCGCCTTCGTAGTCATCTTTTCTCTTTTCAAATGCCTTCTGATATTTCAGAAAATCCTCTTCGTTGACAACAAGAGGAATTCTGACACCTCTTGCTTTTGAATATTCTTCAATGAAGCGAGTCAGTGTATCCAGTCTCTTCTGATACTCTTCAAGAGGATAGATATTCGGATTGAAAAATCCGACCGTCACATCAAAATGATCGATCAGAATCGAAAGAGGATAAGTAAGACAAGGCCCACAGCAGGCATGAAGAAAAAGAGTCGGTCTTTTTCCCGATTTATCGATTTCATCAATCAAAGAAAGGTATTTTCTCTGATAATAGTCTTTTCTCTCTCTTTCGTCGTTCATCACTTGTCTCTGTATAAGAACATCGCATCTCCAAAGGAGAAGAAACGATATCCGCTTTCAACAGCATGCTTATATGCATTCAAAACATTGTCACGGGTAGAAAATGCAGAGACCAACATGACAAGCGTCGATTTCGGAAGATGGAAATTGGTGACAAGACAATCGATGGCTTGGTATTCAAATCCGGGGAAGATAAACAGCTTTGTGTCACCGGAGCACTCTTTGAATGTTCCGTATTTATGGTAAACGGATTCCAAAGTTCTTGTCGAAGTCGTTCCGACTGCAATGATTCTTCTTCCTTCCTTCTTGGCAAGGTTGAGCCTGTCTGCAGTCTCTTTGGACATGTGATAGTATTCAGAGTGCATGTCATGCTCTCTGATATCATCTGTCTTGACCGGTCTGAAGGTTCCAAGTCCGACATGAAGAGTGACATCGAGGACTTCAACGCCCATCTCTTTGATCTTGTCGAAAAGTTCAGGCGTGAAATGGAAGCCGGCTGTCGGAGCAGCTGCGCTTCCTTCGATTTTGGCATAGACGGTCTGATAACGGGAATTGTCGCCCAACTGTTCATGAATATAAGGAGGAAGAGGCATCTTTCCCAAGGATTCCAAAACTTCCATGAAGATTCCTTCATAGACAAAATGGAAAAGACGAAGTCCTTCATCCTTGACTTCGATGCATTCTGCAACCAGTTCATCATGGGCACCGAAATAGACTTTTGTGCCAACTTTGACAGCGTGCGCATTTCCGACCAGGCATTCCCAGACATCTTTCTGGTCAGCGACCTGATGGAGAAGGAGAAGCTGAACATGAGCGTGAGTCTCTTTCTTCTCACCTAAAAGGCGGGCCGGAATGACCTTTGTATTGTTTCTGACAATGACATCTCCTTTATGAAGATATTTCAGAATGTCATAAAAATGGGGTTCGTCCTTCAGTTCACCGGTATCACGGTTCATCGTGAGAAGACGGGATTCATCTCTCTTCTGAGCCGGTGACTGTGCGATGCGATCTTCAGGAAGATCATAATTGTAGGACGACAAAGAATAAATATCGTAATCAAATCCTGGTGTATTCATTTTAGCAACCTCTTACTGAACCGAATTCATCCAGACGTTCAGCGGCATATTCCAAGAAGCGATCATTTTTGATGGCTTCTCTTGCGCCTTCCATCGCCTGAATAAGGAAACGGATATTGTGAATGGAGCATAATCTTGCTCCGAAGCCTTCTTCGCACTTCATCAAGTGATGCACATATGCTTTTGTATAGTTTCTGCAACAATAGCAGTCGCACTCTTCATCAAGCGGAGAAAAGTCATTGGCATATTTGCCCTTCATGATATTGATTCTTCCATGATGTGTCATGACAGAGCCATGTCTTGCAAGACGGGTAGGAAGAACGCAATCGAACATATCGACGCCTTTTCTGATGCCGTCAAAGAGCATATCCAAGGAACCGATGCCCATAAGATAACGAGGTTTATCATAAGGGAGATAGGGAATCGTAAGAGAGACTTCGTGATATTCGGTGACTCTTGGTTCACCGATTGCCGTACCGCCGATGGAAAAGCCTTCGAAAGGAAGCTTTGTCAGCTCTTGTGCACAGTATTGTCTGATATCGGCAAACTCACCACCCTGACAGATGCCAAAAAGAGCCTGATCGTCTCTGGTCTTGGCAGCGAGACAGCGCTTTGCCCAGCGGATTGTTCTGTCGACTGAGTTCTTCATGTATTCTTTGCTGCAGGGCCAAGGTGCACATTCATCAAAGCACATGATGATATCGGCACCGATATCTTCTTCTAATCCGATGACGCTCTCCGGAGAGAAGAAGTGCTTATCACCAGAAAGAGGATCCTTGAAAGAGACTCCTTCTTCTGTGATTTTGTCTCTCAGTTTAGTGAGAGAGAAGACCTGATATCCGCCGCTGTCTGTCAGCATCGGACCAGGATAATTCATAAACTTCTGAACACCGCCGGCTGCTTTGACGATCTTTGTTCCTGGACGAAGGGCAAGGTGATAGGTGTTTGCTAAAACTACGCCTGATCCCATCTGAACAAGTTCTTCAGGAGCGATAGTCTTGACAGTAGCCTGTGTTCCTACCGGCATAAACATCGGGAGCTCAACAGTCCCGTGCGGAGTATGGAGATAACCATAACGTGCATGACAGTTTTTGTCTTCATGCAGAATTTCAATGTAAAAATCTTTGGACATAATAAAAATATTATACGATTTTACGTATATGTTTTAAAGACTGCTTTGCTCTGTTTGTACTGTACCCAATATCTTGGACCAACTGTTAGCATAGGTTAGCAGGTTGGATTGATGTCCGGTCATGACCGGACATCAGCCGCCGGACAGGAGGCATTATGAAACTGACCAAGGAAGAAAAGCTGAAATATGTAAGGCAGTACATCAGCGGCGAGAAGATAACGACACCCGACGGCTACAAAAGCAGGCGCGCTTTCATGTCATCGCTAGCCGGATGGGCAAAGCGATACAAAGAAGAAGGCGAAGCGGGCCTTGACAGAAAAGAAAAACGGAATGTCTCGCTTAAGACAAAACTTGAAGTAGTAAGAAGAATCAGGGACGGAGAAAGGAATTCGGATGTCGCCAAAGAGACAGGCTTTTCTCCCGCATTGATAACCCACTGGTGTGGTTTGTATTTCGATTCCCTTGAAAATGGTGTAAACTCAATCCATAGGGAAAGAGAGGAAACGCCCATGGACGAAAACACTAACGCGAAACAGGACGAGAAATCCGAACTGAAGCGCCTGCGGGAAGAGAACGAATATCTCAGGACGGAGAACGCAGTCCTAAAAAAATTGCGGGCCTTGAGGATCGAGGAGCAACGGCAGAAAAGAAAGCGAAAGTAGCTTTCGAAATGCAGGGCGACCCTCAAGGCCATTACAGACTCAGACATCTTCTTAAAGCTCTCGATCTCAGGAAGTCCACCTACGAGTTCCACGCCAAAAGGCTCCGCGAAGGAGACAGGCCGGAATCCGAGGAAACCGCGAAGATAAGGGAAGTTTTCGAGAAAAGCAAAGGAAGATACGGCTTCAGGAGAGTTGCCGCCGCCCTCAGGAACGAAGGAATGAAGATCAATCACAAGAAGGTGCGCAGGATTATGAGAGAGCTTGGCCTTAAGGGAAAGTCTGTCAAGAGAAGAAGGAAGTACTCTTCTTATCAGGGAACCGTCGGGAAAGTTGCCGACAACATTCTTAACAGGAACTTTGATGTCCAGACACCGAACATGGCATTTGTGACCGACGTCACCGAATTCGCCTTCGACTGGGGAAAGGTCTACCTGTCCC
>ERZ1106931.138-NODE-138-length-63277-cov-26.136630_pt1 | contig 63277 bp, 50 predicted proteins | sample MGYA00403664_ERZ1106931 | MGnify/ENA primary metagenome ERZ1106931 (study PRJEB35170, sample SAMEA104062435) | human gut metagenome | biome: human gut; feature: human-associated habitat; material: faeces | place: Denmark | collected 2012-06-29 ... | reverse complement strand
AAGATACTCCCCATATACAAAATAATACACTATACCATAAAAATTTAAATATCAAATGTATGTTCTCCATCTTATCCTCCTTCATAGCTTATTGACAAACATAAGCAAAAATAAACACAACCATATACTTTTATTAAAATTTATTTGACCCAAACAGCCTTTTAGATAAAATTTACACAAAGATGAAGATTCACTTTGTCATGTCATGAAACATCCCTACCTTTGAAAAAAGAATTTATAAACGAAGAAACATGGAAACACTATCTAATTCTATCCTGACTGTACAAATAGCCGAGCATGGTGCCGAGCTTCAAAGTATCAAAAAGGATGGCAAAGAATATCTTTGGCAGGGCGACGCTAAATTTTGGGGACGGCGTTCACCTGTCCTTTTCCCTATAGTAGGACGTGTGTGGAACAATAAATACCGTCATGCCGGAAATACTTATGAAATAGGACAACACGGTTTTGCACGTGATATGGACTTCAAACTAACCTATAAAGAAGACAAAGGAGCTGTATATTGGTTGGAAAGCACTCCTGATACATTGGGCATGCTCCTGAAGTTGCGGATGGCAATCCGGCTTCTGTCAGAAGCGATATCTATTCGATGGGTATCACTTTCTTCGAACTGATCACAGGCCGTGTTCCTTTTGATGCAGATAGCCTTGTCAAAGTCGCCTTAATGCAGATCAAGAACAAGTTTCCTAGCATCAAGAAATTCAATCCGAAGACACCGGAATGCATTGAAGCAATCATTTATCGTGCAGTAGAGAAGGATCCTCGCGATCGTTATCTCTCTTGCGAATATATGCGAAAAGATATTGAGAAGATCTTGAAGAACCCTGATCTTCTTCAGAAGAAGAAGTCATTCCTCTTTGCCATTTTCCATCCTGATTCAGAAGAGAACGAGGAGAGAAAAGCAGAGAAGAGACAGAAGAAGGCGTTGAAGAAAGCTGCAAGACTTGCAAAAAAGGAAAAACAAAATGACAGGTAAGACCTATCTAGTCCTTTCCACTTCTTCTTATGGTTATCAGCTTTATGATGATGAGACCAAGGAGACTTCATTCCATGAACATAGAAGAAAAATCTCTTTTCAGGAAAAGAAGATTGTAATCGGTGATCGAGTTACGCTCGATGATGCCGGCTTCATCAATCAGATCGAGGACAGAAAAAACTATCTTCCCCGACCGAGACTGAGCAATGTGGACTGTGTCTATGTTCTTGCTTCTTTGACACAGCCTGATTTTTCAAGTTATCTTCTTGATAAGTTCCTCTCTTTGATCTCTTATTCTTCTTTGAAAGCCGGAATCATCCTTACGAAATATGATCTTCTTTCACCGGCTGAAAAAAGAAAAATGAAGACCAGAATGTCCTGGTATCAGAAAATTTCATACCCCGTTTATTTTGTGAATGCGAAAGATGATACGAAATTTGATTTTCCGAAGCTGAGAGAAGACATCAAAGGGAAAACCGTTGCCTTTGTCGGGCAGACCGGTGTTGGGAAATCTTCCCTGATGAATTCAATCGATGAGAACTTCTCCAGAAAAGTGGATGCTCTTTTTGTCAATTCCGGAAGAGGAAGACATACGACAAAGGAAGTTGTCCTGCTTCCTTATCAGGACGGATTCCTTTTTGATACTCCTGGATTCTCTTCTTTGGATCTTATCGATATCAATTCTAAAGATCTTGCTCTTTGCTTCCCCGGCTATGAATCTTATACCGGGAAATGCAAATTCACTGACTGCCTTCATAAAGAAGAAAGCTTAGGATGCAAGGTGAAAGAGGATGTCGGAAGTCAACTTTCGTTGGATTCTTATGAAAACTATCTTAAAATATTGGAAGAAGTAAAGGAGAACGACAAATGGAAAAAGAAAATCTGATTCGACCTTCTCTGCTATCTGCGGATTTCCTTCATCTCTCTCAGGATGTGGAAGAGATGATCTCTCTTGGTATCACCCATTGTCATTTCGATGTGATGGATGGCAGTTTTGTCAAAGAGGTATCATTCGGTCAGCCGTTGTTCCGTTCATTGAAAAAGTATTTTTCGGATATCGTATTCGATGTTCATCTGATGACTCTGAACCCTTTGGTACAGGCGGAAAGTTTCCTGTCCTTAGGTGCTGAAGAAGTCTGTTTCCATTATGAGGCGATGACACTTGGCGATATCATGAAAATCAATCAACTGAAGGAAAAATATCCAACGTGCAAAATCGGCATTGCAATCTCCCCCGAGACTTCTGTCAATGAGATTCTGACTGTTCTTCCTCTGTTCGATTATGTTCTTGTCATGTCAGTCGTCCCTGGAAAAGGCGGACAGGCCTTTATCGAAGGAAGCGAAAAGAAAATCGCTGACTTAGACAATATCAGAAAAGAAAAGAATCTTTCCTTTTTTATCGGCGTCGATGGGGGCATCAATGAAAGAACAGCACCTCTTTGTGAGAACAGCGGAGCTGATTTCCTAGTCGCCGGCTCCTATTATTTTAAAGCGCAGGATAGAAAGCGTGCTCTTTCTTCCTTGCATTCTAAGGAGGTGAAAGAATGAATTTCAAAATAGCGTGTCTTAGCCTTATCGGCGGATTCATCCTTGTCATCCTGTATTTTGTTCTTCTTATCTTTTCCAACATGTCAGTGAGAAAAGAGGAACGCAATTCGTTTGCTAACTCCTTCCCCTACCTCTATTATCAGAACATGCCTATGTCGATGAGAATCTTCTTATATATCATTCTCGGATTAGGGCTTGTCCTTATCGGAATGGGCGAATGCCTGTTCTTCTCCGGGCTTACCTTCACCTGCTATCAGTTTGTGCTCAGCATTCTATTCCCGCTCAGCACCTTGTTCTTATATATCTCCAATATCCTTCCTCTCAACTATTACAAATCTCATCTAATTTTCTCCATTCTTGCTTTCTTCTTCTTTGCTACAGCCAGTTTCCTCACTGGCCTGATTCCTTTTGTCTCAGGTTCAACGCTTGAAACCTTCTATAACAAACCGATTCAGTTCATCATCGGCGCTATCGGTCTTATCTGTTTTGCTTCTCTTATCAATCCCAAGCTTGCCAACTGGGCCAAGATGGAAAAGACAGAAGTGAACGGAAAGGTCATCTATGTAAGACCGAGAATCAATTTCTACGCTTTGTATGAATGGATTTATCTGATATTGATGGCTGTTGTCTCTCTTCTCTTATTCATCAACATGTTTGTCTCCGGTCTTCTATAAACAAAAATTGGGGCTGTTAAAGAATTCGATCATTTCTAAATAGATTAGAAATGCAGTCGAGGGTTTCACAGCCCCTTTTACTATGCGTTTTCGATAGCGAGAGATTTTGCACTTTTATTTGGCTTTTTGTCAAAAAGAAGGATAAAACACGCTAAAATATAAAAACACCGGTTGCCCCCGGTGCCGAAGTTTCGTAAAAAACCTTTTTTCAAAAGGAGCTTTTTACTATATCAAATTTTATCATAAAACAACCGCTTTTTATAGCCCTTTTGCTTTGAAGCGAAAAAAAGAGGAAGCAAGGACTTGCTTCCTCGAAATAGATTATTTTAGAAAGGAAGATTATTTGCTTTCTTCAACAGCAGGAGCAGCAACTTCAGCCTTCTGAGCCTTGGCATTCTTTCTGAGAGTGCGTAAGCCGGCGGCAGAAACTCTGATCTTCTGTTTCTTTCCATCGATGACAACAGTAGCAGTCTGCATATTGACGTTCCATCTTCTGCAGGTGTGTCTCATAGAGTGGGAGACATTCTTACCGGACATCGGTCTCTTTCCTGTGATAGGGCATGTTCTGGACATAGCAATAACCTCCTATATAATATCAAAATTAGATACGCACAAAAAACGTGCTTATTGATACTATCATAATCAAGCTGTAATCGCAAGAATTATTTTCGGATTGTTGGTCATTTCAGGCTGCTTTTTTAATAAATGCTGCTGTTTGTTCAGATGATGTGATGAAAAGAAAGAATGGATGAAAATGAGTTTTGACAAGGTCAGATGATTATCTAAAAAAGAAACGATGAAAACGAGAAGAAAGAACTTTCAATAACTGATGAAAATCTATTTGCACAATAGTTGCTCAATTTTATATTTTTGAGCATAAAATGCACGTAAAATGCCTATGATGTGCGCATATGTGAATGAAATAAGTGTTTTTTCTTGCTATTGAATGCGCAAAACGATTATAATTTACGCATAATGAAAGTGAGGTTTATGAATATGGATATCGAAACCGAAAAGATGTTAGCAAGCGACAACCTTTCTCAGCTCATTGAAAAAACGAGAAAGGCACAGGAAATCTATTCCACCTATACTCAGGAACAGGTCGATAAGATTTTCCAGGCTGCTGCAATTGCCGCCAATAAGAATCGTATTCCCTTGGCAAAGGAAGCTGTCACTGAGACAGGCATGGGCGTTTTGGAAGACAAGGTTATCAAGAACCATTACGCTGCCGAATACATCTATAATAAATATAAGGATGAAAAGACCTGCGGAGTCATCGAAGAGGATGAAGACAACGGCTATCAGAGAATCGCTGAGCCTATCGGCGTCTTAGCCGGTATTGTTCCGACTACCAACCCGACTTCCACAGCTATCTTCAAAGCCCTTCTCGCTTTGAAGACCAGAAACGCAATCATTTTCTCTCCTCATCCGAGAGCTGCAAAGTGCACAATTCATGCTGCACAGATTGTTTTGGATGCTGCTGTCAAAGCCGGTGCTCCGGAAGGAATCATCGCTTGGATCGAAAAACCGACCATTGAGCTTTCTTCTCAGTTGATGAAGTCCTGCGACTGCATCCTTGCAACCGGTGGACCTGGTATGGTCACTGCCGCTTATTCTTCTGGCAAACCTGCTATCGGTGTCGGCCCTGGCAATGCCCCTGTCATCATCGATACAACTGCTGATATCAAGATGTGCGTCAGCTCTATCATCCATTCCAAGACTTTCGACAATGGTATGATCTGCGCCTCTGAGAACTCTCTTATCGCAGTCAAGGATGTCTATGACGCTGTCAAACAGGAATTGACCTATAGAGGCTGCTATTTCCTTAATCCTACTGAATTGAACAAGGTCAGAAAGACCATCGTCGTAAATGGCGCCATCAATGCCAAGATCGTCGGTCAGCCCGCTTACAAGATTGCTGAACTTGCCGGATTTGAAGTTCCGCATGATACCAAGGTTCTTGTCGGTGAAGTCAAGGTTGTCGAAAAGACAGAAGAATTCGCTCACGAAAAGCTTTCTCCGGTCCTTGCTTTATATAAGGCTGAGAACTTTGAAGAAGCCATGGATAAGGCCGATGTCTTAGTCCGTGAAGGCGGATTCGGTCACACTGCTGACATCTATGCTGATGAAGTCTTAGGAAAAGAACACATCGAAGCTTTCGCAAATAGAATGAAAGCCTGCAGAATTTTGGTCAATACTCCTTCTGCATTAGGCGGTATCGGCGATATTTACAACTTCAGAATTCGTCCTAGCCTTACTTTAGGCTGTGGCTCCTGGGGTGGAAACTCCGTTTCTGAGAACGTTGGCGTTCAGCAGCTTCTCAATGTGAAGACTGTTGCAAAAAGGAGAGAAAATATGCTTTGGTTCAGAACACCTAGTAAGATCTTCTTCAAGCCTGGTTGCCTTGCTACCGCTTTGGAAGAGCTCAAGACTGTCTACAATAAGAAGAAAGTCATGCTTGTCACCGACGGATTCCTTTATCAGTCCGGTATGGCCGATAAGCTCATCCGCATCCTCGACAAGCTCGGAATCGATACCGAAGTCTTCTCCGAGGTCAAGAGCGATCCGACTTTGGCATGTGCAAGAGACGGCGCAAAGCTCGCTGCTTCCTTCCAGCCTGATACAATCATCGCTTTAGGCGGCGGTTCTCCAATGGATGCTGCTAAGATCATCTGGCTCTTATATGAACATCCCGAAGCTGACTTCTCCGATATGGCCATGGACTTCATGGATATCAGAAAGAGAGTCTGCACCTTCCCGCACTTAGGCGAAAAGGCCATGCTCGTCTGCGTTCCTACTTCTGCCGGTACTGGTTCTGAAGTCACTCCTTTTGCTATCATCACAGATGAAAAGGACGGAACAAAGTATCCTATCACTGACTATGAACTCCTTCCTAACATGGCAATCGTCGACTCCGACCTGATGCTCTCCATCCCTAAGGGACTTACAAGAGCTTCCGGTATCGATGCCCTCACTCACTGCATGGAAGCCTATGTTTCTATGTATGCTACCCCCTTCACAGATGGTATTTGTAAGGAAGCTATTAAAGAAATCTTTGATTATTTGCCTCGCGCGTATCATAATCTTAGTAAGGATCCTGTAGCCCGTGAACATATGGCTCACGCTGCAACGATGGCCGGTATGGCATTTGCCAATGCTTTCTTAGGAATTGATCACTCCTTAGGCCATAAGCTTGGAGCTTACCATCATCTTCCTCACGGTTACTGCGTTTCCCTCATGTTGGATGAAGTCATGCGCTTCAATGCTGAAGAGAAACCCACTAAGATGGGAACCTTCCCGCAGTATGAGTATCCGCATACGCTCAGACGTTACGCCGAAATCGCTGAGATGCTTGGCATCACTGGCAAGAACGACAAAGAGAAGCTTGAGAAACTCATCAATAAGATTGATGATCTTAAGAAGGACATCGAACTCCCGCTTACCATCAAGGAAGCAGGTGTCGAAGAAGAAGCCTTCCTCAAGACTCTTGACGAAATGGCCGAAGCTGCCTTCAACGATCAGTGCACCGGTGCTAACCCGAGATATCCTCTCATTTCTGAGATGAAGGACCTCTATCTGAAAGCCTATTATGGCGCTGACTACTCCAAATAAGCATAAGAAAGGATAAACGGTTATGGAAGAAAAAGATTTAGGCGAGTTGTTATTGAAAAGAAACAACAAGAGAATTTATGTCAAAGGCGATGTGATCACCAAAGTCTTTGATCATCAGTTCTACACCTCCTCTGACGTCATGAAAGAAGCGATGAATCAGGAATACGCATTGGAACTCGGCTTCAATGTTCCTGGCGTTCTATCTGTCTTCCCTGTCGGAAATGACTGGGCCATCTCTTCTAGAAGAATCCTCGGCGAAACTTTAAGAGAGCTCATGGACAAGGACCCTGATAACAAGAAGAAGTACATCAGCAAATTGGTCGCTATCCAGATTGAAATCCTTTCTCACCTCTCCTCTAACCTCAAACTTCCTAAGCTCAAGGACAAACTCAACAACTACATCAGCGAATCCGGCCTTGATGCTACAACAAGATATGATCTTCATGCCAGACTTGAAAAGATGCCTAATCACTACAAGGTCTGCCATGGCGATATCTGTCCCGAAAACATCATTATCCAGGGCGATACATACTATGTCCTTAACTGGGCTCATGCAACACGCGGCAATGCTGCTGGCGATGCTGCGATGACCTATCTCCTCTTTGTTTTAAGCGGAGATGAGAAGGCTGCTGAAATGTATCTGAAAGAGTTCTGCAAGAAGTCTGATACTGACGTTTCTTATGTTCAGCGCTGGATTTCTGTTGTCTCTGCCACAAAGCTTCGCACTATCACTGATCCTGAGAAGCGCGAAATCCTTTCCAGAAATATTTCTGTCGTCGAATATTAAACCTGATCCTGAGGCTTCGGCCTCAGGATTTTGTTTTGCAATATTGTTTGGCCTATATCATGATTTGACAGAATATGGTACAATATTATAGTTATGGACCAATGTTACCCAAGGTTATTTTTTATAAATGCGTTAAGCGAAGTTTCTGAAACCAACAATAATTATGTTTGGGGAATGCCGAGTTATGTCTGCTGGATCATAATCGGTGTTCTTCTTGTTTTCAGTGGAATCTTCTCCGCCAGTGAGAACGCGTTCTCTACATGCAATAAATATCATTTCCGCGCGGAAGCCGAAAAAGGCAAGAAGACAGCTAAGATCATTACGTATCTTGTCGATCATTTCGACAATACGCTGATCACGGTTTTGGTTTCATCCAATACGGTTGCAACAGTCATGTCTTATCTCTCTGCAATGCTCTGGTATCAGATCTGTCATAACAATGGCTGGGGAAGCGGTGTAGAAGCTGTCTTTTCGACTGTTGTCATGGGTATTCTTTTCTATATTGTCTCTGATACAATTCCTAAAGTCATATCAAAAGCCATTCCAAATCAATTGGCAATGGTTCTTTGTTATCCGATTGTTGTTCTGCAGTTCTTGCTTTATCCTATCATCTTTCTGTTCAGAATGCTTTTGAAAGCAATCCATAAAATGTTTCATCTTAAAGATGAAAATCTGCTTTCAAAAGAAGATATCATGAGACAGGTTGATGATGCCGTCAATCAGGAAGATGCCATCATAGAAGACGGCGAGGAAGAAGAAAAACCGGAGAAACTGTTTGAAAATGACGAGAAGGTCCTTCTCAATCATGTCTTTTCCTTTGATGAAAGAAAGGTTTCCTCAGTTTATACAAAGCTCGATAAGGTCTTTTCTTTGAATATTGATGGTCTGACCAGCACGAAGATCAATGAGGAACTGAAGAAATGCCCTTATAGCCGTATTCCGGTTTATGATGGAACGAAAGACAATATCATCGGTATTCTGGTTCTGAAGATCTATTTCAAGGAATATGTGGAAGATCCTCATCTTTCGATTCCTTCTATTTTGGAAAGAGTCATCTCACTCTCCTCCGATGAAGAACTCGATGATGCTTTTGAAAAACTGAATTCCAATAAGGTTCATATGGGTGTTGTTAAAGACAAAAACGATAAAGTGTTAGGAATTATTACGATGGAAGACATCCTTGAAGAACTCATTGATGATATTGACGAAGAGAACAAAGTCATAGAGAAGAAGGGGAAGAAAGCATGAAATACCTCACATTGATTTTCTATGGCGTAGCCATTCTCATCTTCTTATGTCTTTCATTCTTCTTTTCCAGTGCTGATATGGCATATGGAAGCGTTGATATTCTTCGCTTTGATGTGGAAAGCAAAAAGAATCCGAAGAAAAAAGGAATCCTTCGTGCCAAAGAGCTCGCAAAGAACTATGATAAAACCATTGCCACAATCTTATTCGGAAACGATGTCGTCAATGCAGGTCTTGACTCTGTCGCTACTTTGTTCGGCGTCAATTTCTGCATGATGGTTCTCAGCGATAATCTGAATGTCTCTCAGATATCTGAAACATGGGGCTTGGTCGCTTCTCTTGCTGTTTTATTATTAAAGATTACCTTTGGTGAAATCGTTCCGAAGTCCGTTTCCAAGATCAACAACTTCAAGATGAGCATCAGCTATGCCTCCATTATCAATGTCGTTCGTTATATCTTTATGCCGATCACTTATCCTGTCGCTTTGTTAGGCAGTCTATTTGCCAAGACCACAAAAGAGAATGTCGAAGATGTTCAGATCGCAGAGGATGATCTTCATGAGATGGTCGATGACATTGAAGAGCAGGGTACTGTCGATGAAGAAAAAGCATCTATGCTTCATGAGACGATCAAGTATACACATACAGAAGCAAAAGAGGTCATGACGCCTCGTGTTGAGATGGAAGCGATTGATATCAATGATTCTATTGAAACGATTCTGAAAGAAGGCAAAGTTCTTCGTTATAGCAGAGTTCCTGTCTATGAGGATACTATCGATAACATCATCGGCTTTATTCGTTCTAAGACCTTCATGATCAAATGTTTAAGCCATGAGGATTTCAAGCTTCAGGATATCCTTCTGACACCTCTTCGCTTCCCGCAGTCTATAGAGATCAATGACATCATGAGACAGTTCAAAAAGACTAAGATACACTTTGCTGTCATCATGGATGAATATGGTGGAGTTGATGGTATTCTGACAATGGAAGACATCTTAGAAGAGATTGTCGGAGAAATCTGGGACGAGAAAGATAGACCGAAAGATCCTGTTGTTGAAAGAAAAGATGGCTCTTATATCATCGATGGAAATGTCACTTTGGAAGACTTCTGTGACTTGTTCTCGATTCCATTTGATGATGTCAATTCCGACTATCTGACAGTTGGCGGTTTTGTTGTTGAATTATTGGATGATCAATTTGCAAAAATCGGTGATGAAGCCGATTTTGAAGGCATACACATCAAAGTCATCGCCATTGATGACAATGGTGCGGTAGAAAAGATAATCGCCAAAAAAGAGAAGGAAGAAGAGGAATGATCAGCTGACTTGATGATTCAGCGTCTATTGTTGTTCTTTTTTGTTTTGTTCTTTTATTGCTAAGAACTCATCTAAGAGCTCTTTATGTGTATTCTCACCATAGAATGCTCTGAACTCTTTGACGTTCCATGGCTTCTTGGCCACATTTCCGATGCCATGCTTATGAATTCTGATCCACTGGCAGTAATGTCTGATGACAGTATCATCAGAAAGCTCATGCTGTGAATTGAACTCTCCTGGCATGATCATTTTGTATTTCTTCATAGCTCTGTTGATAGCGGTCTGATCGGGCATGAAATAGCGATTGTGATTGACTTTGTAACGGACGGCATCAAAATGATGGCTCTCTCTGAGCTTTTTGATGTCCATTAAAAGAACGCCTGCATTGCAGTAATTCTTTCCTAACCAATGAGAACCGACTTCATCTTTGATCATACCGATTTCCTTGTCTTTTAAGTCATAGGAAAAGACTTGATATAAGTCTTTGACAACGACAATATCAATATCCATATAGAGCAGTCTGTCAGGGAATGATGGCTCTAAGTCTGATAAGAGTCGAATCATTGTATAAGGAGAGAATTTGCTATGCAGATTGACACTTTTTCCTAACTTGGACTGGAATAAGTCTGTCATATCTATCAGTGTGATTCTGTTTTCATTGTTATATTTTCTGATGATGTTTTCGATTTTATCTGCTTGTGATTGTTCAAAAGCGAAAAATGTTTTCTTTTTGTTTCTGAAGCTTCCGGTCGCAACAAAAATATTCAAGGGATGCTCTGTTGTCTTTGCAATAGAAAGAACAGTGATGAGCAGACCGTCAAAACAGTTTTTGTCTAATGAAAAAAGAAGGTTAATTGGCTTTAGTGTTTCCATCGATGATCTCCTATGGTTGAGTGTGAAATAATAGATAAGAGTTAGTTATATGCTAAAAGTATATCATTTTCGAGCCGGTTTTGAAAATGATTGTGAATGACCGGCACCTGAGTCTTCAATATGCAGTTGATTAGAGGGCTTTTTTATGAAAACTGTTAGCTTTTATGTGTTACTTTCTATCGGATAGAATATCGATAATCGGCGCTTTCTTAATTTTCATTAATGTAGGCACGAATCCGATTATTGCAGAGATAATAAGAGCGGCTATTATTAAAAGAACCTGTCTTATCGAGAAACCAAAGATGAAATGCGTGAGCACAAGCTTTTCGACAAAAAACTTATTGGCCAGACTTACTACAAGACTTGATAAAACAAAGGAAAAGACGGAAATCACAAGCATAAAGAATATCTCGATGACCAGATAAGTCAAACTGATTGAAAGGAAGGAATAACCTTGTGCATATAGAATTCCGATTTTCTTCAAGGAACGATTGAGAATGTCCAAAATAGAGAATAAGAAGAATAGCGCACTGACAATGATGCCTATAAGAGTTACTAATGTGACGATTCCTGCGATTGATTTCAAACCATAAGAGTAGGTTTCTATGTCTGCATAATAGGGGTTATGAACTTCGTAATATGAAATCCAATCAGTGGCCTCCTTTCCTAAAAGATGAGCTTTTAAGTTTCCGGGATTTGCTTTTAGGATCTTGTTAAGTGTTTTTGTATCTTGGCCTATCTTGTCTGATGTGATGAAAAGGGCATGACTGTAATTGGTCATCAACGGTTTCATCGCTTGGCTGATTTTCGAAAACATGGGCTTTGCAACATAATAAGAACTACGTTTCGGTAAATAGTTTTCTGATGTGTAGCCGGCAATGATGACCTTTTCATTGATTCCTAATCCGGTTGATTCTAAAGAAAACGAAAGGAAATCTTTTTCGTGGTAAGGATCACGGAATGTTTCAGTAAAATAATCTTTTTCGAGAATGACAGCATTGTCAGGAAGTTCTTCTAAAGAACGATAGGGACTTTTCAATACATATTCATCATCTTTGAGAACATCAAAGGGACTGATGGAATAAACTTTTCCATAGACAGGATCTATGATGTCATAGCAGTTGAATGACATGTAAACCTGATAATCTGAAAAAGTGATATAGTCATCAGCCAATTGTTCAGGTTTAAATGTATCAAAGAATTCTTTTGAGAAGCCGATGACGCTATATAAATTGCTTTTGATGTCTTCGACTAATTGTTTTGTTATGTCATATTCGATAGAAGAATCATATTTAGGATCATCTTGGAATATGACAGAATATTTTCTGACATCATAATTGGTATTGATAACGCCGACAATCGTATATGTTTTCGGTAAGAAGCCGTAGTTGCGGTTTATATTTGTGAAATAAGCTTCTTTTCCGATAAGATCTTCGTTTTTTTCAATGCTGCTTTTGACTTTATCTTTGTTGACAAAATCAAAACGGCGATACATGTCTGCAAAATAATCGGAGATGATGATTTCGTTTGTCTTTTCAGGAAGTCTGCCTGTTAAAGAATAGTGGAACGTGTCTAATATATTCTGAGTGGCAATAATGGATCCGGTAACATAATACGGATAATTGGAATCAGAGACTGAAATGCCATCGATAAAGCTTGTATTTTTTGTGTTATTAATATGCCAGCCTTTGGCAAAAGAATGAATAGGCAAGCATGAACCTTTGGTAATTGCATCGATGTTTTTGATGTCTTCATCATTCATTCCATATTTTGTGTTGAAGCTGAGGCTTTCTGAGTGATAGCTTTTTGAGATTTCAATGGATGAGAAATTATCTTGCTTCATCGATTTTAAAACGGAACGATTGACATCAAATGAACTCATTGAATCTGAGATTCCGAACAATGAAAAAGAAAAGATGGAGATAAGAAGCATCACGATCATTCTTGCCGGCCTTTTCCTCATGAGCGAAAAGGCAAGCCTGATTTTCTTTCTGAAGGAGAGCTTCAGTTCCTTCTCCTCTTTGTAGGGGATATTCCTCTCTTCGAATGCGGGAAGCGTATCTGTCACCTTTCCGTCTTTGATCTCGACGATGCCATCCTTATATTTCTCGGCGCTTTCTCTGTCATGGGTGACGACAAGGACAAGCCTGTCTTTGCTGACTTCCTTCAGAAGGGAAAAGACGTTCTCTGCATTCTCGCTGTCCAATGAGCCTGTCGGCTCATCGGAGAGGATGATCCTGCAGTCCTTCAGCATCGCTCTTACAAGAGCGACTCTCTGTTTTTCTCCTCCGGAGAGAAGCTCCACCTTCTTTTTCTTGAAGGAAAGAAGTCCGACTTTGGACAGCAGTCCATCGATCTCTTTGTCATCCACTTTTCTGTCAGTGGCAAGGAGAAGATTCTCTTCTACTGTCATTCCGCTGAGCAGATTGTATTCCTGGAAGACAAATCCTATCTTTCTTGCACGATAGGCGGCGAGTTCCTTTTCCTTCATTTCGGTGATGTCTTTTCCGTCTATGAGAATGGAACCTTGATCGGGTCTGTCCAGTCCGCCGATCAGATTGAGGAGCGTGGACTTTCCGCTTCCGCTTTTTCCGACGATGAAGAAGAGGCCTTTTTCAGGAAGGGAAAAGGAGACGTCTTTCAGTACGTCCTGTCGCTTATTGTTTGCCAAATATGTTTTGTATATATGATTGATTTGAATCATGTTCTTTATTCCTCACGAAGAAGATTGATTGATTTCTGTCTGTAAAGATGAATCGCTGGAAGAAGAATACCTAACGCAAAGACAATAATACATATCGCTATGAGAATGAAAGGGGTATACCATCTAAAGAAATAGATGGGATAATCCGTGTACCCTCTTTGTATAAATATACTGTTTACAATATAGAGCAATAGAGCGTTGATTCCAAATTGACAAATGATTGCGAAAAGAGAAAATACAGTGAAAATCAAAGTGAAAACGGCTAGGATATCGGATTTGCTTATTCCGTTTGATAGTAGTATTCCGATTGTCTTTCCTTTTTCTGATAATAATCCATTGAAATAATAAGTCAGAATTGAAATAGTGACTATAAGCAGAATACCAGATAACAAAAACATAATTTTAGAGAGATTTGGTGAAATAAAATCGGTGATATCTTCTACAGCATGGAATTCTCTAAAACTAAAAGTGTCAAAATACAGATCATAAGAGGGAAAATCAAATGCATTGGTATGAATGATGGTTTTATAATGGCGGATTTTAGTGAATAGTTCAAGATCTCTTTTATAATCGCCTGTCAAACGAATAAAAACTCCTTTTGGATTTGTGTCAGGCTTCTCAGGTGTATAGATTGCTGTTTCAAAAATATCATTTCCATGATAAGAGCAAAGCACAAAATGGAATGAACCATAACCAGATTCTTGTGGAACATCATGTTCTTGGTATATTTCCGGATTGTAATGAGTATCGAATATGCCTGTAACTGTCTTTGTTTTGTCTCCGTATTTGATTTTGGTTCCGAGCAGGTCAGTTGGTTCATTAATGTCAAAGGACTCGATTACGATATCTTTATTTGAGCGTTCATCACGAACACAATACTTATAACCAAATTGTTTGTATTTTTCAAAATAGAATAGTGGAATGGCAACTTCATCAGATGTCTGAGGAACTTTTCCACAATAAAGGTCTATATTGTTATATGAAAAGTTATTGTTCTCGAGCTGTATAATTGATGCATAATAAGAACGTTCCCGATCGTCTACGTCTCTATATTGCATTTCTATTAGTTCTGAATTGAAAAACATAGAGTTTGAATTGATAGCATTCCAACCTTTCAGTAGAGAAATGTCTTCGTCCGTAAACGAGCCTTCTTTCTTTGAAATCGAATATTCTTTTGTTTGAAGATTGTACATTGTTTTGATGACAGTCTCTTCGGGCGTGCTTGTGACAATACTTGTTGAGATTCCGAACAGAGAAAAAGAAAAGATGGAGATAAGAAGCATCACAATCATTCTTGCTGGTCTTTTCCTCATGAGGGAAAAGGCAATCCTGATTCTCTTTCTGAAGGAGAGTTTCAGCTCCTTCTCCTCTTTGTAGGAGACATCCCTCTTTTCAAATTCGGGTAATGTATCTATCACCTTTCCGTCTTTGATCTCGACGATGCCATCCTTATATTTTTCTGCGCTTTCCCTGTCGTGGGTGACGACAAGGACAAGCCTGTCTTTGCTGACTTCCTTCAGAAGGGAAAACACGTTCTCTGCATTCTCGCTGTCCAATGAACCTGTCGGCTCATCGGAGAGGATGATTCTGCAGTCCTTCAGCATTGCTCTTACAAGAGCGACTCTCTGCTTTTCTCCTCCTGAGAGAAGCTCCACCTTCTTTTTCTTAAAGGACAGAAGTCCGGCTTTGGATAGCAGGTCATCGATTTCTTTGTCTTCCACTTTCCTGTCAGTGGCAAGGAGAAGATTCTCTTCTACGGTCATTCCGCTGAGCAGATTGTATTCCTGGAAGACAAATCCGATCTTTCTTGCGCGATAGGCGGAGAGTTCCTTCTCCTTCATTTTGACAATGTCTTTTCCGTCTATGAGAATGGAACCTTGATCGGGTCTGTCCAGTCCGCCGATCAGATTGAGGAGCGTGGACTTTCCGCTTCCGCTTTTTCCGACGATGAAGAAGAGGCCTTTTTCAGGAAGGGAAAAGGAGACGTCTTTCAGTACGTCCTGTCGTTTTTCGCCTGTGAAATAAGATTTAAAAATGTGGTTTATTTTAAGCATAATCAATCCAATTTATAGGTCACATGAACAAGGGGCGCTCTATACATCCAATCATTGTTACCGAATCCTGATGCATTGAATCGAAAATAAAGACTGTTTTTATCAATATTTAAATCCCATAGGTTAATTTCTACATTAAATACTGCCTGAGCGTACTTTGTTTCTTTTCTTCCTGGACTATGTTCATATTTCCATTCTTTTAAAATGTATTTTTCTTCGTTTGAGTAGGCAGAACATAAGAATACATGTTGATATCCGTCATCAATTTCTTTGATGTCAATATATAGTTGTACAAGTGCTTTAGTATATCCATATGCTTTAAGATATTCACATGTGTAATCACCAACACCGGGCTCATCAAGGTTGAATTGAAGAAAGGGATCCTTTACGAATTTGACTCTTTTATCATACTTGACAGTATATTCTTCACCATTATATTGGCTTTGAATGTATTCAGGCTCTGATCTATGGTCAGGAATATATAAGGGCTCTCTTGGATCATATGTGTCAATGATAGAATTGGCATAGTTATTTGTATAATTACGGAAGCTTGATTTTAGATAATCGATATTGGCTGTTGTGTTTAAATCAGCAGGAAGAATATTCCAGAGTGGAATAAGGCCCTCTTTGCTTGTTCCGATCAGGCCGCATTTGTCATCCAATGAATTTGTCCAGCTTTTGAATGCAGAATTGAAGGAGTTGATACCGGTTGCTGAAAAAGCTGTTCCACCGGTAGTATAGGCACGGAACGATTCATTGACTTTGGAATTTTGAAGTGCAGTTGCATTACTAAAGGAAAAAGAAATATCTCTTCCGGCAGATATCGCACCTTCAATACTAGCTTTGATAGAGTTGTCTAAAGCGGCCTTGATGTTTCCTTTCAAACAATATGTATTAGAGGTAATACCATAGTATATTTCTGCTTTTCCTCCAAAGATTCCTTTTGCGATTACATGCGTCCCATATTTTTCGAAAAAGGTGGATGGTGTCAGTTGATTGGATAATACTTTACGCAAATCACTGACATAGATTGAATCCAGATGGTCTCGGAATTGGTCTAGGTCAGATGAATATTTAGGCAATGAAAATTCATAATTTTTATATTGATAATTTAATGCATACAAATATTTAGAACCGCTGAATTTGTAATCCATACTAGAATTATTATTGAATCCTCTAGATAAATTAGCGGTAAAAACATCAATGGCTCCACCAAGAAAAGAAGATAAAGTGAAATTTGTGGCTAATGATGCATTTAATGATTTGAATGAATTGCTGCTTGCTGCAAACGTATCAGTTTTATATAAGTGGTTGACTTTTTGTTGATCAATTGTTTGATTCAGCCATACCTCATCAAATATAGGAGCGCCATCTTTGACATCTTCGGCATCTAAATAACGAGATTTGGCGGCATCAATAGAATAACCGACTCCGAACACGTTTTCATTTCCGTTAGCTACTAATCGGATTTTGTTTTGCGAATGCTTATTGTGTTGTTTGTCTTGGAAGAAGGAACTTGATTTTGATTTGTTGCTGCAAATAGTTATAAACGTACTAGCCAGCAATAGAGGAACGTAGTTCATATTTTGCCCCCTGTGGTTTTCTTGATTATACTATTGAGATAATTTGTTGTCTATATTGAGCGTGTGATTTACGCATATCCTGGCTTGGGTAGTTTGTTATTACTTATGACAAATAGGCCTTTAACTAGGTTTGACCTCTTTATAAACTGCTCCATTTTTTGACTTACAAAGACATAAAAATATCGCAACACATTGCAAGTAGTATGAATGCGTTGCGACATACTTATTTCTTTACTTCTTCCTGATATTTCTCAAATTCTTTCTGGTTGCATAAGACGAAATGACCAGGCTCGACTTCCTTAAAAGATGGCTTGTCGACAGAATAATCATGGTCTTTAGCAGGATCATAATGGATTCTGTCCCTTCTTTTTTCGGTATAAGGATTCGGTTTTGGAATCGCTGACAAGAGCGCTTTGGTGTAGGGGTGAAGTGGATGAGCGAACAGCTCATCCGATGAGGCTAGTTCAACCATATCGCCGAAGTACATGACAGCTATCTTATCGCAGAAGTATTTGACGACAGATAGGTCATGAGCGATAAAAAGAATGGAAAGATTTCTTTTTTCTTTTAAGTCGTTGAGTAGGTTGATGACCTGAGCACGGATTGATACATCAAGTGCGGAGATCGGTTCATCGCAGATGAGAAGCTTCGGATTCATGACGAGTGCTCTTGCGATACCGACACGCTGTCTTTGTCCGCCTGAGAATTCATGCGGATAACGAGAACAGTAATCTTCTATCAATCCGACTTCCTTTAAGACAGAGACGACTTTCTCATGGTTCTCTTTTCTGTTGTGAAAGCCCTGAATCTTTAAGCCTTCCGAAATGATTTCTTCGACTGTCATATGAGGATCAAGAGAATCGATAGGATCCTGGAAAATCATCTGGATTTCACTGAGAAGCGCATCATCGACATGACGGTTATCGTATTTGATTTGTTTGATCTTCGCTTTCTGAATTCTCTTAGTTTCTTTGATATGAAGCTGAATCGCTTCTATCTTTTCTTTCTTTGCTTCTTCAGAAAGAGAAGAATCGGCTTTGATCTTCTTAATTTCTGCTTTTCCTTTCTTTGTCGTCCATTTGATCTCTTTCTCGTTCCATCTTGAACCAGCCTGAATGCGATATCCTTTATAGTAGACAGAACCGGACGTGGCAGGATAGAGCCGCATGATTGTTCTTCCTGTCGTTGATTTTCCGCATCCGGATTCTCCGACTAAGCCCATGCATTCTCCTTCATGAATCTGGAAGGAGATGCCATGGACTGCCTTAAGCCAGGTCTGATTCGGAAAATGACCGATGGTGAAGAACTCTTTCAGGTGATTGACAGACAGAAGGACATGATTTGATACATATTCCTGACGGAATTTGACTTTAGAGTGACTGTTGACAGCAATCTCTTTGGTCTCCATTCTGTCATCATTCGATTCGTTGAAATGATGTTCGACATCTTCCTCGAAAGGATCAGAAGATGAAAAACGTCCGGTCAAAGATGCATTCTCACGAATTTCAGGCAGAAGGTTGTCTTTTTTCTTTCTGTTTTTTCTCATATTCTTTTTCCTCCTCAAGTGCACGCTCGATTCGGCTTACAATGATTTTGGGCATTGTAACCTTTGGAGCGAATTTCTCGTATAACAGCCAAGTAGATGCTTTATGTGTCTCGGTGATAGAAAATTCCGGTGGTTCGTATTCAAAGTCAATCTTCAGGGCATATTTGTTTCTTTCGGCAAAGGCATCTCCTTTTGGCGGATGGATGAGGTTAGGAGGCGTGCCGGGGATAGCTTCCAGCTTTTCCTTGGAATCGATATCAGGGATAGAGGAGAGAAGTGCCCAAGTGTAAGGATGTCTAGGATCATAGAAGATCTCGTTGACAGTTCCTACCTCAACGATCTTACCGGCATACATGACAGCAACTCTGTCAGCCATGTTGGCGACAACGCCCAAGTCATGCGTGATGAAGATGATGGACATGTTTCTTTCCTTCTTCAGACGGTTGATCAGTTCAAGGATCTGAGCCTGAATGGTGACGTCAAGAGCGGTAGTAGGCTCATCGCAGATGAGAACGTCAGGATTCGCAGTGAGTGCGATAGCGATGACAATTCTCTGTCTCATGCCGCCGGAAAATTCAAACGGATACTGTTTGAAACGCTGTTCAGGCTGAGGAATGCCGACTTCCTTCATAACCTGAAGGGCTTTTTCTTTGGCCATTGCTTTTGTAATCTTGGTTTTGGAGATGAAATCATCTTCGATTTCCTTTTTCTTCTTTGCAAAATCCTGCTTTGCAAATTCAAGATTGGATGATAAAATCATCTCTTTTTTCAAATTATTGATCTTTCTTTTCTTCTCTTCTTTCAACTCTTTGTAGTACTGGCTTACTTCTTTTTTGGCGACTTTCTTTTTTTCGTTCAATGCAGCTTTCAATGCTGGATATTTGCTTTTGAACTCTGCATCGATTTTCTTTCTTTGTTCTTTACCTTCTTTTCTTAATTTCTGATATCCGTCTTTTTCTTTCTTTTTCTCCTCGGCAATTAGTTTCTTTTTCTCTTGCCTGTTTTTTCCTTTATTGACATAGAGCAAATCCTCTAGTTTCTTTTTGCTGTCAGAGAGGAAGAATTCTTCATTGGCATATGTTTTTTCTTTTTCGCCTTTTCTTTTTGATTCAGCGTTTTTCAGAGCAGTCAGTTCTTTCTGAATCTTAGATTCATATAACTTGTTGAGCATGTTCTTATTGATCAGCATGCTCTCTGTGATCTGTTTTCCGATTTTCATGATCGGATTGAGAGAGGAAAGAGGATCCTGGAAGATCATTCCGATCTTCTTTCCTCTGATGGTGTGAAATTCTTCTTCGGATACTTTAGTCAGATCTTCGCCTTGGAAATATATGCTTCCTTCTTCAATCATTGCAGAGGGAGAAAGAATGCCCATAATTGTTTTGGATGTGACGGATTTTCCGCTTCCGGATTCTCCGACAATACATAGGGTTTCACCTTGATATAAGTCAAAAGAGACTCCTCGTACCGCATGAACAATTCCGTGATCTGTTTTGAAAGAAACACGGAGATTGTTGACCGATAATACTTTATTCTTCTCTTTCATATTAATCACTTCCTTTCAATGAGGGATTCAAAGCATCGCGCAGACCATTGCCGAAGAGGTTGAAACAGATCATCATCAATGCTAAGACAACTGAGGGGAAAATGAGCAAGTATGCGTAGCTGTTGATGTATTTTTGATTGTCACTGAGGATAACACCTAAGGAAGAGAGGCCTTTGAGACCGATTCCTAAATAGGAAATACTTGCTTCCGAGAAGATGACAGATGGAATCATCAAGACAGAGGAGGTAACAATTGTTCCTAATGAGTTAGGCAGAATGTGAGTGAAGATAAGTCGTGTATCCTTCGCACCCAAGCTTCTCGATGCAAGGACATATTCTCGCCTTTTGAAACGATAGAACTGCGTTCGTGTAATAGAGGATGTTGATATCCATCCTGTAAGACACATCGCTAGAACAAAGACACCAAAATTCTGTCCGAGATGTAAGACGCAAAGCGTGACAATGACAATCCAAGGTATATATCCTAAGATATCTACAATACGTTCCATGACAAGGTCGACTGTTCCACCGAAGTAACCTTCGATAGCGCCATAGATCATACCGAAGAGGAATGTGATGAAAGCGATAAGAACACCGATAGCCAAAGAGTTTCTTGTTCCTTCAGCAACATATTTCAGCATATCTTTTCCTTGTGCGTTTGTTCCTAAAATGTGAACGGGCATTTTAGAATACCCTAAATATTTATAATAAGTGACAACACAATCTAAGTTGATGACAGAGATAAGACCTTCTGATGCGGTTTGTTTGGTGACTGACTTGATCGGACACTTTTCTTCGCTTAGGACTTTGAAGGACGAGGGGCCGACATTGAAATCATAGCTCATGTATCCCTTTTTGATGTAGTCTTTGACTTGAGTTTCTCCGATCACCATGTTTTTATCGCCGTATTTTGCATTGTAGGTGTCATAAGAGAAAGAGCAATATTTGATGACAGCATTGAATAATGAAACGTCAGCTCCGTTAAGAAGAAATTCTTTATTGTACAGGGCTTGTGCGGCATCCTTGAATTCATAGACGGTATTGCCGTTATCTGAAACGGATAAGGATTTCAAGAAGACAGCTTTTCCTTCATTGGTAATAGGATCGACAGAGAAGGAAACGGAGAAGGAATTAACAGGAAGGTCTTTGATGAAATCATCAAGGACGATACTGACTTTGTCATATTGATACGAGTCTTTTAAGACGGTGATGTTCTTTGTTTCTTCTCCTTCCGCATAATTGATAAAGACATCATAGGAAGAGTTGCCATAATTGACAGGTTCTAATCCAGAGTCGATTTCGAATGTCAGAGAAACGTTGGATTTAGAAGAGATGCTTAGGGTATCCGTTGCAATGGAGGCTGTTTCATCTTTAGAAGTGTTTGCAATGCGGATATAGCCATTATGAGCGAAGGAATATACATTGTTCGTATATCCGTCATAGACCTTCAACGTATCCATGAGGATGGAATTGTTATCTAATTTAGTAGTGGCGGAGGGATAACCGGTCGATTCATCATAGATAACATCTTTGTATTTTTTTGTTCCGTCAAGGAATCCTGTTCCCGCTTTGAAGATTTTCGGTGCGAGAAAAGTTTCATCGGCGTGTGTCTGAGTGACATCAAATGGTAAAGCGGAAGGAAGAATCAAAGCCAAGAGAATCATGATGCCAAGAATGACAGTTGCAACGATGCTGGATTTGTTTTTGCAGAAACGAATCATCGCATCTTTTGCAAAAGTGACAGGTTTTCCTTTGAATTTGACGTCGGTGATAGTCTCATCTTTTTGTGCGAATTCAAATTCTTTTTCATCCAATGAAATAGAATGTGTTTTTCCAGAGGAATCGCGATAATTGAAGTTTTCCATATTACTTTTCCCCCATTCTGATTCTCGGATCAAGGAATCCGTAGGATAAGTCTAAAATGATACCGGCGCCTAGACCGATACTGGTGAATAATGCCATATCCGCCATAAGTAAGTTGTAATCTTTTGCAGTCAGTGCCTCATAGAAGAGATGACCGATTCCAGGAATGTTATAGAGTGTTTCTAGAATCATGGAACCGGAGAGGATACCGACAACCTCGGCTAAAATAGAAGGCAAAATCGGAACCATGGCATTTCTTAAGGCGTGTCTCATGACGGACTGTTTCTTTGTAAGTCCTTTTGTTCTTGCAAGCAGCAGATAGTCAGAGGACAGGACATCGCATAATTCAGCTCTTGTAAAACGACAGTATCCGCAGATGCTAGAGAACGATAAGGAAACGACAGGGATGACATAGGCCGCTGCTTTTACGGATAATGGAGAGGAGGATTTGGCCCACTCAGTCGGAAGAAGTTTCCACATATATCCGAAGGTGAGAATCAAGAAAGTGATGATGACAAAACTGGGAACAGAGATGAAGATCATGACCAAAGTGGAGATGATATGATCGGTGGGCTTGTTTTTCTTCAGTGCAGCAAGGATACCTAAAGCGATACCTAAAGGAACGGAAAGAAGAACGGAAATGATATTGACATAGATGGTTACAGGAAGACCGTCACCGATGATTTTCATGACGGGAGTATTCTGCTGTACGGATTTGCTATATCCCCAATCCCATGATGTGAAGATATTCTTCAGCCAAGAGAAGTACTGTCCTAAGATCGGTGCTCTATAGAAGTAGACATTGGAATCTGCGATGGTTGCTGTATATAGCGGTGTTCCTAATTGGCTGTTCAATTCACTTGTCTGTATCAAATAGCCAAGCGTTGCCTGTTTGGAATAGTATTGGATTTGTTGGGCGCTTGTTCCGACCGGCTTTTCAAAAGGCAAAAGCTGGATTAGGATAAATGTCAGTGACAGAATGATGAATAAAGTGACAAGAGCGAGTAGAACACGCTTGATGATATATTTGACCATTTTGGACTCCTTTCTATAAAATGCTAAATGAGATTTGATTATTTGAGACAAAAGACTGAACTGAGTCAGCTCAGTTCAGTCCTTTTTTGGCTTTTCAGAATTTAGTAGACTAATTCACCATTGACAATCTCGGCATCGCCTAAGACCAATGCTTCATAGATGGCATCATAGGAATAGGCTTTTCCGTCGTAGATGATATCTCCTGTAACCCAGTTGGTGTGGGCACCCCAGGAAAGTGTGAATGTGGAACGAGAGTTAGAGCAAAGGGTATTCATGAAGTTGATCGGATCAAGTGTGGAACCGGAGATAGATGCAAAAGCAAAATCAAATTTTCCTACCAATGTCATATTGTAGTAGATGTCAGACCATACCGCCGGTGCGAAGCTATATACATCTAACTTGACGCCTTTTTCAAGACCGACTGCGTTGAAGGCATCTTCAATGTATTTTTCAATTGCACTGCCTTCTTCCTGAAGCTGCGATTCGTTCTGATAGGCGACTTGTACTGTGATTGTTGTCGGGTTCTCTTTGGTTCCGGCTTTATAATGGCCGTCAGCAAGTTCTTTATCGATGGCACGAGAGAATAATTGCTGTGAAGCTTCTAAGTTGAAACCATGAGTTTCAGGATAGTAGTTCTTTATCGCTTTCTTATGGGCTTCTGTTGAGTTATAGGAGATATGTTTGATAGGATCGATTTCATATAAGTCAGAGAAGAAAGAGTCGCCGACATCTGCAGAGACAAGATTGGCAAGTTCGACACGGTTGATGGATGTGTAGACGCCGTTGATGAAGTCATCATTGCTCATGATCGGTTTGCACTGATAGTAATCCGCTTCATTTGGTGTCTGATAATCAGCCATGACTTCTCCGCCGGCTTTGAAAATGTTTTCCCATTCAGCCTGATTGAGCGCGTTGACCTGAAGTTTCCAGACGGAATCACCTTCGACAAAGTATTTATAGGGTTTGTCTCCTGCTTCCTGTTCCGCAACGGAAGAAGGAATGCCGGAAGTATCTGTCTTACCTGCTTTGAAGTTCTTATAGTTTGCAGTAGGATCCTGTTTCAATGCAGAGTTGACGTTTACTAAGATTCCAGGAATCTGATAGATGTCATAACCTGTGTCAGCTTTTTCTTTGACAGTATCGACCCAGTCTGGATTCTTGACAAAGACTAACTGGTTATCTGTACCGGTACCAACATCATATTTGGCGATTGTGTATGCGCCAATAGATAGTGTGGTATCAGCAGGGGTGAGGTTAATCTTCTTTTCTGTATCAATGACGGTTTTTGCGTAACGGGCATTGTCGAAACTGCCTTCATCAATCTTACCATCCGCTTTCAATGTCGTAACGAGGGTGTAGAATTCCTCGCTGATAGGTGTCAACAGACGATCCGATAAGTGATACATCGCACCGAACTGGTCGGTTTTGTGTGTGAAGTCGACTTCGATGGTTTCTTCATCGAGTTTCTTGTATCCGACGTTCTTCCAAGCTTCTTTTGCTGCTTCTGTTGTCATACCGCCTTCTGCGGTTGCACCTAAGTAAGCCTGTGCACCTTCGATTTCGGAAGTATCATCTGCATACTGGAAATAATAATAGTTTCCGTAACTATAAGTCATCAATACTTTCAGTGCGAAAATATAATCGTCGACAGTGACTTCTCTATTGTTGAACGAAGAGATTTCTTTGCTGTCGATTGTCTTCGTTGATGCTGTCTTGAACTTCAATCCGCTGTTTTTGCCTGTCTTGACACGGAGTTTCCATTTTTTGGAAGAACCTGTTGTTTCATAATCTTCATCAAGCGGGATAGGTGCATCATCTAATGCGAGCGAACCATACCATTCGTATTCTTCTTTATAAGTCTTGTTGGCATCAAGCTTCTTGACCAATCTATTATCAAATAAGGAAGAAGTGATGTAACTGACTAATTGGGATGTGCCGGTATCAGAAGCATCGATACTGGAAAGGGTTCCCTCGACAGAAGCAGCGGCAGTGTGATAATAGCTTCTATATTCTTCCTTCGGCTCTTGTTCAGCTGTCATTGCAGTTTTGATTTTGCCTTCTCTTAAAGCTCCGAAACCATAGTTTTTGACATTCTTAGAGACGGGCAATTGAATTCTTTCACTGATAAGTGTATAACCGCCGGATCCATAAAGAGGAATGCCAGTGAGATGGTTCTTCTGGGCATATCCTTCCATTTGACCCAACAGATCGGTTTTCTGCTCAGCGGATAAACCAGTAAGATTCAATTTTCCTGTATAAGTAGAACCTGTATAGACTGGTTTTTCATCCGTCGGGACGACTGGAGTGATTTCAGTATCTTTTCCACCGGATTCCGGTGTATCGGTTGTAGGGCTATCTGAAGTTTTTCCTCCGCAACCGGCGAGCATGAGAACAGAAAGAAGAGAAACAAACATTGCTTTCGTTTTTTTCATAATTTAAATACCTCCTTAAGGTGTTACCTTTCCGCCGGTGATCACTTCGACGAAAAGAGTGTAAACAATTTAAAGGAAGTTCAGTTTCGTGTCAATTAAATGCTCTTTTTGAAAAGAACGTAAAAAACTATAGCCAAAACAAGAAAAATGAGACCGAAAATAAGGTAAGGAATATAGATAGGTCCCTCGAATTCTCTCTTCTCATTCTTATATTCTTTATAGGCGATGAGATCTTCAAATGGCTTCTCAGGATTCTTTTTGAGATACTGTGCGGTAGTGATCGTTGCATAAGAGACAAAATCAAAGCAGCCAAGATGATTTACAAAGGAAAAGAAACTGATTCCGATCAAAATAGAAGCAGGGATGAAAAAGCCCGTAGAAATCGTGCTGTAAGTCCTTTCATTGCAGAAGTAATAGCATACGAAAAATATAATGCCGAACAGGAGAGAGATGGAACATTTGAACAAGAACAGGAATAGCTTGTCCTGGAACAGTTTTTTTATCTTTTTCATGCGCTTATTTTAAAAAAATATGGATATTAATTGCAATAATGAATGTGATTGATATGTCTGCTGATTTTGGACTGCGAAGGAGAAAGATTTCTTATAATGAGTTTTAGGACTGATAACGGAATGATTTTCCACTTATAAAACCGCTTACAATTTAACGTGGAAAAAGCCTTTGCTGTTTTACATTTGCCTGTTTTTTAAGCTTGATTCAAGAAAAAAGCTGGTTGCCCAGTTTTATTCAAGATAGTTTTTCTTCATCTCTTCAATCATCTCATCGGTGAAATGAAGCTGATTGTGGATATAGGAATCGATGCCAGAGAATTTGGTGTCGATTTCATCAAAGGCGGCACGGATGAAATTCTCTCTGACGCCAGCGACAATTCTGACTGAGTTGATGATGGTTTCGTTTGTCATATGACAGACTTCACGGAGATACTTCTCTCTGCTGTCTGCTTTTTCTTTGGTGTTCTCGTTTGTCTTGAGATAGTCCTTGATGATGACTTCTCTATCGACTCCTAAGACAGAGAGGAACAAGGCTACGCCTGTACCGCATCTGTCTTTTCCGTCTGCGCAGTGGAAAAGGACTGATCCTTCTTTGTTGTTGAGAATCGTTCTCAGTAAAAGAGCATAATGCTCTTGTGCGAAGGGCAGGGAGATGAAGTTGCGATAGATCTTTTCAAATGCATAAGTCGCATCTCCGTTTTTGTCGAGTCGGAAAAGATATTCGACAGTTCCGTTGATGGCCTTATCGGGAATGTTGAAGTTCTCATGAGGATATATCTCAGGCAATGTCTTGTTGAGATTGTCTTCGATAGGACAGTGAAGATAAGTGCATCCGGGGACGGGTAAATCCGGACTTCTTTCAATCTCATCGTTTCCTCTTAAGTCGATGTCATATTTCAGATTCAGCTCTTTTTCAAAGAAAAGCTTGTCCTTTTCGCTGATTCTGACTAAAGCATCAGAACGATAGATTCTTCTTTCTTTGATTTTTCTTCCGTCTTTTGTTTCATAACCGCCCAAAGAGCGGGTGTTGATTGTTCCGTCAAGAACAATTCTCTTTCCAAGTTCTTGTATATTCATAATGCAATATTATATCGATAAGGCCGCATAAAAAGAAGCTCGTATCAGGATAATTGGTCTGAAAATGCTTTATCGATTGCTTCGAGGAGTTTATATGGCGGAAGATAGCTTCTCTCCAATCGGATTCCGTGTTCCATGAAGAACTCTCTTTTGAATCCGGGATGCTTCTTTTCCTTGATGGCCTCTAAGATAATGCTTGCTTTCATTAGATAGACTTCCTGATAGGATTTGAAGGAGACAAGGAAGAATCCGATGCCTCCTAAGGAAAGGATGAAAGAGAGGTGGTCATACTGCTGTTCTCTGATCATGTGATAGGGAACAGAGTCATGAATCGTCTCTTTGCATTCGAAGTCGATATACTTGCCCTTATAGATTCCGACATAGTCAGTCGTTGATTTTGCTTCAAAATAGGCTTCCTCGATCATGCCTGGCTTGGTCTTGGACATTTTGACAACCTTGATCGGTGTCGGTCTTTTATAGATATCGGCGATTCCTTTGCTCCTGTAGTAGTCACAGCATTTTGAAATATCGCTCTCAAAAGCCATACCCATATTGCTTTTGATATAGGAATCACGGATTCTTTCTTCTTCCGTCTTGTTGGTTGTTTTTCTTTTGTCAGAATGAGAAGTATCTTTTTTGATCTCCATCATTCTCCCGTCTGGATATTTGATGACATTCATAAATACTCTTCCAAAAGATGAATCAGATCATCTTTATCTGCTTTTCCTTCCTGTAGGACTTTCATTGCTAAGGCTTTGTTGATTGAAGTCATCGCTTTGTTGTGAGAATAGTTTTCAAAGATGAAAGATATTGTCTTCTCTTTTTCTTTGATGTAGGAAAGATAGGTATCTTTCAATACTAAGCTGTCATAGAGGGGATCGTGTTTTCTTCCTTCTTCTTTGATATCGTATTTCTCAGCGAATTTATGTATAGAAATAGCATTTCCGTTCTTATCCACGATTCTTTGATAAAGATATTGCTGGAAATTGAAATAGTTTTTTGTGATGTTCCTTAAAAAGTTCTCTTCGGTTTCATTGTTATGATCGATGCTTTGATTGAGTATTTCAATATCCATGCTTCCATAGGAGATGAAACATCTGTCTTTATAATGTCTTAGAAGCTTAGAAATTTCAAGGATGACTTCATGAATGCTTTTTCCTTTTTCTATCAAGGTATCTTTTGTGATTCCTGTCATCTCTTGGACAATAGGACCGATCACATCATCTGTTCTGATATAACTGAAGTAGTTGATGGGATCTTTATCATCAAAGACAAGTTGATCTTTTTCTTTTTTGTATGCGGTCAAGGCAAAAGCGATGGCCTGATGTCTGACCTGTGTGGCTTCCAAATCAAAAAAGACAAGAAGCTGAGCTTTTCTGATCTTCTTAGATAGTATCGGAAAATCCATTTTATTCACCAAAAGAGAATTTTTTCAATTCATCTGTCATTAAATCAGGATTGGAAGAGAGTTCGAGAATCTTAAAAAGGTGACCCGTCTCTTCTTTTCCTAAGACAGAGAACCATCCGACAAATAAGGTGGCCATTTGCTGATCAATGATCATTAAATAACGTTGACCGAGCGGAGTGATATTGACAATGACCTGACGATGATTGTCGCAATCACCGACGCGAGAAATCAGTTTTTTCGATTCCAAAAGACGAAGATTTGCGGCGACATTCGGTCTTGCAAGACGGAGGTCTCTTGCAATGATAGATGGGTGAACATCCTTCTTGTCTCTAAGATAGCTTAAAATACGAAGATCGCTCTGGAATAATCTGGAAAAAAGATCGAGCGCTCCCGATTCTCGTATTCTATTTACGTAAAGCATCAGTTGATTGATGTTCTGAAGCAGTTCTTCTGAGTTTTTTTGTTCCATAAAAAGCTCTTACCTTTCAAAACAATTATATCACACAACTATTTTCAAGTGTAAAGGCATCAGAAAAGCCTTGCCGAGAGGGCAAGGCTTAGAGGATAAGAGAATATCTAATTAATAGAGGACAACACCGGTTCCGACACCATCACCGATTTCACCGGCATATTGGCTGCTTCCTTTGATGATGAGGTTAGTCGGACCATATTTTGCATAGTTGGAAAACGCGATATCAGTAAGGAGGAATTCGGTGGCTCCGACCTGGTATTCACCAAATGCTCCGGAATAGCTGTCGACCTTGAGTTCCCCATCTTCGACTTTCCAGGAGCCCCATATTGCAATGGCACTAGAACCGGAACCGAATTTACCAAAGAAATCACCCTTGTTTGTTCCCTTGGTTCCGGAGAACTTGAAGTCAGAATACATATCTTGGTTGAACGGGACAAAAGCAGATTCCTTCAAAAGATCAGCAATACCTTCATCAGAATTATCAAAGACTGTAATCTCCTTAGTCAAAGCTTTTTCTTCACCTAACGTTTTATCGACTACTTTGATAGTTGTCTTACCTGCCTTAACAGGATGGAAAGTGAATTTGTTTTCGCTTCCTTCGACCATTGTCACTGTTGCGACTTCTGGATTGGAAGAAGTGACTGTGACACTAGGAGACTGCTGGACCTTTTCACCGACAACCCAGACTTCTCTGTCTGTTCCCATAATCCAGCTGGAAGGCAAGTAATGGGCGGATGAACAACTGGAATAGGATGCAGAACTGCTGGTCGGATTCATGAATTCACCGAATTGAATCTTTGTTGTTGTAGGAGCGACACAGTGAAGTGTGACTTTCTTCTGTACGTTCTTCATGGAGCTGGAAACAGTGACTTCGAGATTCTCGACAAGCTTTTTGAACTTGATTCTGTTTCCGTTAATGATTTCAACAGCATCAGGATGACTGACTGCAGTGACTTTGATCGGATCGATAAAAGTAGAAGCTGTCTTAGGAGAAGCTCCGACATAGCCATCCCTGTTCAAAAGATATGCTGTATCGCCGACATTGTAAGTGAGGTCACTTGTTGTCGTATCATAGTTGAACATGGAAGTATGGAAGATGACATTGAAATCATCGAAGAAATATTCACTGAAATCAAATGCTCCTTCAGGAAGATCTTCTCTTTCCCCGCTGGACTGGATGCAAGTGACATCATAAGAAGCTGTTTCTTTTCCTTCTTCTCCTTCATAGTGATGGAGATTATCATGCGCTTCAATAAGAAGCCCGGTGCTATCGAATTCCATGGTGAGCTCTTCTTCGACTCTGGTTGTGGAATTCTCTCTGGTGTAATCATATTTGAGAGTGTAGATATCAGTCATATCGGAGAGGCTCTCTTCCATAGTCACATTGGCTTTGGCAAGAGAAGAACCAAATGAGGAAGTTTCAGTCAGGAACTGTTCGATGATGAATCCTTCCATACCTCTGATTCCGGATGTGTAATTAGTCGCAAGCTGGACGTTGCTGATTCTCTCTTTTGCTTCATCCATTGTGTACTGATAATTTTTTTCGGTAACAGTTTCAACGATTGGTCTGTTCTCAAGACCTCCTCTGACATTGCTGAAGGCACCTGTTGTACCTGTTCTTGTTCTTCTGGATTCAACGTACTGATTGTTGATGATGGCACGATTATAGTAGGTCTGCTTTACTTCATTCTTTCCATCTTTGATTTCTTCAAAGACTTCAGAACTGTTGTTATAGATGTTATAAGAGTAGCTGCTTGTGAAGTCGTCCTGGCCATCCTCATAAGAGTTGATGTCGATAGAACCGCCAGTTGCTGAAGTCAATGCAACAGCATGAGAAGCATTCAGAAGTTCTGTTGCTCTATCGATGGCATTGTAGACAACAAACTTGGCAGAAGCGGTAAGTCCGCCATCAGTTGTCAAAGTGATGGTGACTTCTTCATCTTTTAAAGTAGCGGCTTTGGCCTGAATCTTTCTTCCGACAACAGTGATGATGTCAGGAGCAGAGGAAGTAAGATGATAATCATCAGAAGAACCGGCAGGTTCAAAAGCTGCAGTGATAGCCATTTCTTCGTTCACATAAAGATAGTTCTTCTTTGTGACAAGAGAAACAGCAGTAGGAGCGACATCGGTTTTGTTTTCAGTGTTGCTGATATTTTCGCTGACTTTGTGATTGTTGTTATTTTCAGTGTCTCCACTGATTTTGTCTGTTTTTCCGCAGCTGACTAAAGCGGCTAAGAAGAGCAAAGAGACAAGTTTGAGTTTTTTAGATTTCATACTTTTTCATCCTTTATATTATTTAGGTTCAAACAATACTATAAGCTTAAAAAGAACGATAGTCAAAAAGAATTTTTAAGCTAATTTTAATTTTCGTTCAATAATTTAGAACTTGTTGAAAAATCAAAGGCTCAGTTTCTTGAAAAATGGCCTAAAAATCAAAAAATAAAAGACAAAAATATTATGTTTTTGATTTTTTTAAGAAAACTTTAAGAAAAGTGCGCAGGACAATATAGGGGGTAAGTACCATTTTGTAAGCGATTACATGAACTAGATCCATACATGTAATACACTTAGTCAAATAAAGAAGGATTATAGTTTTTTATAAATTATTCCGATTTTTATCGTGTTTTAATATTTTTCTTGAAATTGGCATGACGTTTTTGGACTTACTACATAGTTTCTTAATACCTCCGCTTTAGTGTTGACTGTTTTTTTTGTGGTATAATTCAAAAAAGATTTGACAATTGTATAGATGTCAAATACGGAGGTTATATCATTATGAAAAAGAGTTTTGTATGTTCGTTGATCGGACTTTGTGCTCTTATGTTAGCTGGATGCGGAGAGACCACATCCGAGAATAAGAACACTGTCGCCCCTAGTACATGCCCTGGACCTGAGAAGGTCACTGTCACAGAGAGAGTCGAAGTTCCCGTTGATAAGACTTATGTTTTGACAGTTCCTGCAAGCGATGCCTTTGATATTGTCTTTGCAGATGGTTTTGATGCAACGAAAGTCGTTGCTGGTTCTACTGTATCCTTCACAGTCACTGTCAAAGATGCAGTCAATAAAAAGTTAGGATTTGTCAAAGTCGATGGCATCGTAAAAACTGCTGATGAAGAAGGCAAGTTCTCCTTTGTCATGCCCAACAAGGATATCGCCCTCGAAGTCGAAGTCATCGATACCGGTGCTTCTGAAATCATGGTCAATCCTGATGTCGATGAGACTGCTCTTCCTTCCGGCTATACCGCTTTTGAAAAGGTCTTAAAGGCTTCCAATGACTTGGAAAGCAAATATGTTTCCTCTGCTGTCATCGAAGATGGTATGAGCAACACCAAATATGAATACTTCTCCGGCAAAGATGCATCTATCACAAAATCCTATTCGATGGATCAGAAAGCCGATAATGCAAGACCGGATAGAAGTGCTGCAACAATTGCACAGAATGGTATTGCTGATGGCTATTTCTATTCTATTAAGTCTGAGGCTGCTCCTAGTACTGGTTTCAGCAGCGGAACAATGACAGATACAGCCACCACATTTAAGATTGTTCCTGATGATACAGAAAAAGATTCTAAACTTAGTTATCTCGCAAAAGAAACGCTTGCCAAGAAGGCTTCCACCAGTTTCTTTACTGGAACATATTCCTCTCTTAATGAGTCTAATATCGGTGTTTCCAATTTTGTCCGCAACAATGTCTTTACCCATAACAACTATTTCGATGATGATGATACTAATCCTGTTTTCAGCACAAAGGTTTCTGATGACAAGAAGTCTTACACATTCACAGCAAAGTGGTTCCGTTATTATTCTTATTCTAAGTCTCTTAAAGCCTATGAATCTGTCACTACCATTGATGGATTAGGTCTTATGACAAAAGAAGACTTCTCCATTAAAGCCTTTGCAGAAGGTTCGTTCTCTGAAGCCAGTAAAGGTTATACAATCAACGAAGGAGCCGTTCCGACATCTGAAGATATCATGACAATCACTACAACACGTGGTGTCAAGAATGATCTTACTGGATTGAAGGATATTCATGATTATGTCATGAATGATTATGATATCCATCTTCAGTATTCTAAGCCTGAAAAGAAGAATACTTATTATGATGCACTTGAAGGAAAGAAAGTCGAAAATGGCGGTGTCTTGACCTATAAGGTTTCCACCAAGGAAAACAAGATCATCACTCCTAGCATCAGCACTCTTCCAGAAGAATTGTTTAAGGCCACTAGTTTTACTGATATTAAAGCTATCAAGAAGGGAACCGGTGAAATCGAATTCGATAATGGCTTAGGTGTCATGAAGAAGGTTCCTGTCGAAGTCATTGATGCAATTCCGACTCTTATTACTCCTAAGCTTGAAAAGTCTAAGATCTATGTCGGAGATAAGACGACTTTGACTGCTAAGATTGCTCCTGCAGCAGCTGATCAGAGCTTCACAGTCAAAGCCAATGAATCCTCTACTGGTGAAGTTAAACTGACAAAGAAGGATGATGGATCTTATGAAATCGAAGGTGTCAAAGAAGGTGCAGTCACCCTCGATGTCACTTCTGATTTTGAACCGACAATCGTTGCACATCTTGATATGAACATCATGGTCAAACCTGTCAAGGAAACAGTTCTTGCTAACCTTGCTGCAAAGACAGTCAGATTTGCTGGCGCAATGCATTGGGGAACAGGAACTTCCACAGCTTATTGTGCTGTATACATCAACTTCAATGCTGATGGAACAGGAACACAGCGTGGAACGACTGGTAGTTCTTATAGCGGATGGTCATCTTTACAGGCTGTGAAGACATTCTCTTGGACAATGAATGATGACTTCACCTTTACAATCACTGGACAAACCGATGAGAAGTATGTTATTAATTCCTTTAAGGCTGTCGCCAATGATGCATTCGATTTGCAGTACCAAGGACCGTATAACTATACAAATCTTGAAGGCGTCGGATTGATTGATAGGGTCGAGGATTTATCCACTCTTAAGACTTCTGATATTCCTGCAATCAAGAAATAAGTTCATACAGTTGTCAAAACTAGAAAAGACTCGTTTCGGCGAGTCTTTTCGTTTGGAAAACAGGCATAAGAAAAGCCGCATGAATGATGCGGCTTTTCGTGTTGGACTATTTACTTCTTCTGGATGTATTCGTCGATAGCCTTTGCAGCTTTACGACCAGCACCCATAGCAAGAATGACAGTGGCAGCGCCTGTGACGGCATCACCACCAGCGAATACACCATCCTTTGTTGTTTCGTTGGTTTCTTCATTGACAATCAAGCAGCCATGCTTGTTGGTTTCGATACCAGGAGTTGTGTGCTTGATAAGCGGGTTCGGAGTTGTACCGATAGCGATGATGACACAATCGCAAGGAATGGTATAGATGGCTTCCGGATCCTCTTCGACAGTGACAGGAACAGGTCTTCTTCTGCCGGAGGCATCAGGCTCACCTAATTTCTGTTTCTGAACTTTGATACCGATGACATTTCCATAGTTGGGGTTGAAATCGGCAGCTCTAGGAGACGGAGAACCGGTTCTGTCTTCCAAAATCTCGACAGGATTTCTCAACAAGTCGAAGATGACACCTTCTTCTTCAGCATGTTCGACTTCTTCCTTACGGGCAGGGAGCTCTTCTTTACTTCTTCTATAGACGCAGGTGACATGTTCTGCACCGAGTCTAAGAGGAGTTCTCAAAGCATCCATAGCGACATTTCCGCCACCGACGACGACAACGTTATGAGCGTGCTGAATCGGAGTCTTGGATGTGTCTAAGTATGCCTTCATCAAGTTGCATCTGGTGAGGAATTCGTTTGCGGAATAGACACCCTTTGCATTTTCGCCAGGAATTCCTAAGAATCTAGGAAGACCTGCGCCAGTACCGATGAAGCAAGCTTCGAATTTATACTGATCCATGAGTTCATCGATGGACATGACTCTTCCGATGACCATATCGGTAAGGATCTTGACGCCCATTCTCTTCAACCCTTCGATTTCGTTCTGAACGATGGCCTTAGGAAGACGGAATTCAGGAATACCATACATCAAGACACCGCCAGCGACGTGGAGAGCCTCAAACATGGTGACATCATAGCCAGCCTTGGCAAGGTCATATGCGCAGGCAAGGCCGGAAGGACCAGAACCGATGACAGCGATCTTGTGACCGTTGCTCTTGATCTGGCATGCTGTAGGAACAACATGGTTTCTATGCCAATCAGCAACGAAACGTTCCAAACGTCCGATACCGACAGCTTCACCCATACCGGTGACAACCATTTTGCCTTCAGCGTTCTTTTCACGGACAGGCATCTTAGCTCTTAAGCAGTTCTGTTCGCACTGTGTTTCCTGAGGGCAGACACGGCCGCAGACTGCAGGAAGAGAAGAGGACTGAGAGATAATCTGATAAGCGGCTTCAAAATCACCTTCGGCGACTTTGGCGATGAAAGCAGGAATGTTGATGTGGACAGGGCAGCCAGGGACGCATCCTGGATTCTTACACTGCATACAACGCTTTGCTTCATCGATAGCCAATTCTTCTGTATAACCAATAGCTACTTCATCAAAATTATGTCTGCGGACTTCAGGAGCCTGAGTCGGCATGGCATTCTTCTTAGGATTCATGTTAAACGGCATGATTACTTTCCCTCCTTGAGAAGGTTGCACTCTTCTTCATATTTCTTGTGTTCCCAGCTGCGATACATTGTATTTCTTTCGCTTGCAGAATCGAAATCGACTTCCCAACCATCGAAGTCAGGACCATCGACACATGCGAACTTCATCTGTCCGCCGACCATGACTCTGCAGCAACCGCACATACCAGTACCATCAATCATAATCGGGTTCATGGAAACAACGGTCTTGATTCCATATTTCTTGGTAAGGATACAAATGTTCTTCATCATGACAATAGGTCCGATGGCGATGACTTCATCAAACTGCTCACCAGTAGCCTGACGACGAATGATTTCATCTTCAAGACCCTGGGTGACAAAGCCTTTTCTGCCCCAGCTTCCATCATCAGACATCTTAACGAAAATCTTGGAGGCATCTTCGAATTCTTTTTCGAGGATGACAAGATCCTTGTTTCTGAAACCTGCGACAGAAGTGACTTCAGCGCCGCGTTTTTCAAGAGCGTAGGCTAAAGGATAAGCGATAGCACAGCCTGCACCGCCGCCGACGATAGCGACTCTCTTCAATCCATCCAACTCGCTAGGTCTTCCTAAAGGACCGACGAAATCGGCTAAGGAATCGCCTTCTTCAAGACGGCTTAATTCGACTGTACCTGCACCGACAATCTGGAAAATGATGGTGACAGTACCTTTTTCCGGATCTTCGCCTGCGATAGTGAACGGAATACGTTCGCTGTCTTCATAAGTTCTCAAAATGATGAATTGACCAGGCTGAGCTTTTTTGGCAACATAAGGAGCTTCGATAACCAAACGAATGATTGTAGGGTTAAGGACATCCTTTTTTAGGATCTTATACATACTTTACCTCCATGTAAACAATAATATTCTAATGAGTAAGCTTTGGTTTTTCTACCTATTTTTAATAAATGGATACAACATTGAAAAAGGCAGGCCCAGCAAATGCCGGACCTGCTGAATGTTGTTTAACGATTAGTCGGTGACAACGGTGTCGTAGTAGCAGGCGACAAGGACCTTCTCCATGAGAGCGTCATCCATCTTTCTAGGATTCTCAGGAGTGCAGGCATCGAGGACTGCATTGTGGGCGATTTCGGCCTTCTTGGCATTGAATTCTTCTTCAATGACACCAAATTCCTTCAAGCCGTGAGGAATGTTGAGAGCTCTGTCGAGTTCACGAACTCTGTTGATGAGGTTCTGAACCTTTTCGTTCTCATCTTTTCCGCCTAAGCCGAGGTAGTCAGCGATTTCAGCATATCTTGCATGAGCTCTTGCATCATGGGCATTGCATTCAATGACGTGAGGCAAGTACATAGCATTTGCGCAGCCATGCGGGACATGGCCAGTGGAGAAAGCAGCACCGGTCTTGTGAGCTAAAGAGTGGGTGATACCGAGTAAAGCATTGGAGAATGCCATACCGGCGATGCACTGTGCATAGTGCATATTGCCTCTGGCAGTGACGTCACCATTGTAAGAAGCGACGATGTTGTCATTGACCATCTTAGCGGCCTTTAAAGCCAAAGGATCGCAGACATCATTGGCAAAGAGGGAAACATAAGCTTCGATAGCATGTGTTAAAGCATCCATACCAGTGAAAGCGACCTGCTTCTGAGGCATAGACTGCGGAAGAGCAGGATCGACGATAGCGATATCAGGAGTCAATTCGAAGTTTGCAAGAGGATACTTGATGCCCTTTTCAGGATCTGTGATGACAGAGAAGGCAGTAACTTCAGTACCAGTACCGGAAGTAGAACCGATAGCAGCGAATCTTGCCTTGTTTCTGAGAACAGGAATCTTCTCTTCAGCAAGATCTTCAAACTTGTAATCAGGATATTCATAGAAGACCCACATGGCCTTAGCAGCATCGATCGGGGAACCACCGCCGATAGCAACGATCCAGTCAGGCTGGAATTCTCTCATTGCTGCGCCGCCTTTGAGAACGGTCTGGACAGTCGGATCATTCTCGACACCTTCGAAAGTTCTGACTTCGAAGCCGGCTTCTTTAAGATAAGCAACAGTCTTTTCAAGCCAACCGAACTTCTGCATAGCATGACCGCCAGTGACGACCATAGCTCTCTTACCTCTAAGGTTCTTGAGTTCAGCAAGGCTTTCTTCACCGAAATAAATGTCTCTTGGTAATGTAAATCTGTATTTCATCTAATATATACCTCCTATTACCATGAATATTTTGCGCATTTCAATCATGGTTTGCAAGGGCTTTCAGCAAATTGTGTGCGATAGGTTTATCATGAAAAATCAATAGTTTTTGTAAAAATTGATACATTTGTTGCAAAAAACGCGATGAAATTTGAAAATTATGTTTCTTAGTTGCTCATTTGGTGTTGAGTTTTAAGGAAGTGTGCAAAATGTGTTCATCTTAAGACAAAATAATTAGCTGGAGCAGGCTGAAAAACTATAAATTTTATTTTGACAAAACTATATTTTGTCAAAAACTATGCAGTTGTTTACTTTTGAAATTTAAATAGAGCAATTGCAAATAGCTTTGAACTTTTTGGAAACACCTTATTTCAATGTCTATTTTGAAGCCTAAATCATCCATGACTATCTTGATCGAATTAAAGCAAATGGAATTGAATGACTGCTTTCCGTAGTGTTATTTGATGTTTTTTTAAATTCGTTAATAATTGTTGAAAATTTCATTGTTTTCGCTTGTTTCTGTTTTTGCTTTGCAATAATATAATAATTATCAACAAGGGAGCGGATTTATGTCGATTTTCAAAAAGAAGAATTATATTGATATGCGTTGTCCTAGATGTGGTGGAAGAGTATATGAAAAGGAATGTTCATTTTATTGTGAAAACTGTGGCCAGTATCCTAGAGGAAGCGTTGCTTATGAAGAAGCAAAATGTGTTTATTATGGACCCAGGTATCGTGAACGATATGAAAGGGAAAAACGCCTTCAGGAAGAAGCATCTGCTGTAGGTGATACGCGCAAAGTTATCGGTGAAACCTATGTTGAATATCTTCAGAATCAGCTTAAGCCGATATATATGGGTTATAAATATTCTACTTTTTTCCATGTGGATGCTACTTCTGAATATTATTATCATTATGCTAATCTTGTAGCCCGCTCAACTCATAATAATAATAATGAGATAAGGATGGGAGAAAAAAGGCTTAATTTTACTGTCTTTATGGCTTATAAAGATATTAAAGTTGATCCTTCTAGGACAAATGATAGAGAGATTACAATTGTTTTTGACGATTTCATTATTGATTATAGTGGAATTGAACCTCAATACTTTGACCTCTATGATAATAATGGTATCAAAATAAGAACTATTTTGAAAAAACATGGTGAGATTGTTTTCGAAGATTTCAAAAAAATGCTTATCGAAGACATTAGAGAGTATGTTAAGTTTCTGAAGTTGACGACATATGGTTTTGATGATAAATATGCCGATCATATTTATCTGGAATTTCGTTGATCTGGTTTTGATGGTATATATAAGGAGTGAGAATTATGGAACGCAAAAAAATATTATCAACGGTTTGTTTATTGACTTCATTGTTTGTGCTGAATTCCTGCACGGAAATGAAGTATGATGATGTCGAAAACGGAATTCGATATACTAAAGACAAAAGCGAGGATTATTTCGTTATGTCTGAATATATCGATGATTTGCCGGAAAACCTGACCATCCAAGGGACAATCGAGAACTATCCTGTAAACGGGTATGCAGAGAAATTTAAATCGAACGAAAAATCAACGAGCGGTGTCAAACATCTTTCGTTTGAACCCTCTAAGAAATTCGAAGCAAAGTTTGATTTTTCCAATTTGCTTGATATGACATTCCCTGATAATGGCACTTTCATAATCGAATCCAAATGTGAGAATCTTAAGACAGTCAATCTTTATGGCGCTACTTTGAACTGTAATTTGTCTTCCAGTCGATCTATCGAACTGAATATGGAAGGCGGTCATCTTTATAGCGGCAATCCTTTAGGCATTATGAAGATTAAGAAAAACAGCATAGTCGAAAGTCAATTATTTGAGGACAAAGATAATTTTGAAAGCAATCATCTTGAAAATAAGATTGCTGTTTTCGAGGATGGATACGATTTCACGGATGAATACTATTGCAGAAACACCTATCATTATCAAAAGAGACAGTTCTTCACTGGAAATATCCAGGAAGAGAAAAAATATTATCTTCCCTTTGCAGATATCATTTATCTTCCTAAGAGTGTTACGAATATCTGCGATCGTTTCTTTGGAGTAGATAATTATGGAAAAACGATTGAGGTCCATTATGAGGGAAGCGAAGAAGATTGGAAAAAGGTGAAGATTTCATCTGATAACAATGATAATTATGCATCAGTCAAGATGATCTATAATTCGGTATATTCTGAATAAGGATGGTGATTTATGAAAAAAAGCAAAATTTTAAAAATGTTGGCAGTTCTTCCGTTGTTGTTCGAATTAGGAGCTTGTGGCCCGACTGAAGCACATGTTCACGATTATAGCAATTGGGAGGTTACAAAAGAGCCTACTTGTCTTGATAAGGGCGAAGAAAAAGCGGTGTGTTCTACTTGTGGAAAAGAGACAACAAAGTCAATTCCTTCGCTAGGACATGATATGACAGAGTGGGCCTATACACTTGAACCGACCTGTACGACATCTGGAATGGAGGAAAGACATTGCACACGTTGTGATAAGAAGAACGAAGAACGCAAAGTCGAAGCGTTCGGACATCGTTATTCTGATTATGTCGTTATCACAGAAGCTACTTGTGTTAGTGATGGACTGAAGAAAAGAACGTGTTCCGTCTGTGGCGACGTGGATGAAGTTATTTTGCCAAAACTTGGTCATGTCGAGTATGTTTCCAAAAAAGCCAAAGAGCCTACTTGTGAAACCGATGGCAATACGGAAGAAATCAAGTGTTCCCGTTGCAATGAAATAGTGAAGAAGTCCGAGAAGATTCCTGCACTCAGACATAATTATTCTATCGAATACGAATGGGCAGAAGATGGAACCACCTGTTTTGCAAGAGCAGTCTGTCAAAACAATGAAAGCGAAATTATAGAAGAGAGAGCTGAGGTTAAGTTATCAATCACTAAAGAACCTACTTGTACAGAAAGTGGAGAGATGCTTTATGAAGCGGTTTTTCAAAACAAAGTATTCACTAAGCAAACAGCAAGCATGAAACTGGATCCTTTAGGACATGATGGTACAGTATCTGGAATCATTCCTTCGACTTGTATTGAAAAAGGCAAAACCAATTATCACTGCAAACGCTGTAACCTTGATTACTCCGAAGAGTTACCATTGGCTGAACACACTCCTCAGGTTATTCTCGAGGAGGTAAAGCCGACTTGTCTGTCTGATGGAAAAACATCAAAAATCATCTGCTCTTATTGCAAGAAAGTACTTCAAGAGCAGACTGTTGTCAAAGCTTTAGGACATAATTTTGAAGTGATTGATCAGGCGGTATCAAGTTGCACAAAGGGTGGCGTTATCACGAAGCAATGCACTCGCTGCGGTGAGAAGAAGAGCATCACTTTGGAAGCAAAAGATCATGTTGATAGTGACACTGATTCATTCTGTGATAACTGTGGTAAATTCTTAAAAGCAGAAACTGCAATCAAAATAACTTCAGCACAGCAACTTACCAATATTCGTTTGAATGATGCTGATGCCAATTACGTATTAGATGCAGACATTGAACTGAATGGATTTGTTCCAATCGGTGATGAAAGTCATACGTTCAATGGCATTTTCTATGGAAATGGCCATATCCTCACTTTCAAAGGATATGACAATAATAGCCGTTGCGGTATTTTCTATCGCATCAAGGGTAGAATCGATTCACTTCATATCAATCCTGGAAGCTTTTCAACAACTAATGTTGATTGTAAAGTCGGTTTTATTACAATGTATAATTCTGGTATGATTTCTAATTGCAAGATTACTGGAGATAGAACTTATCGTTTCAAAACGGAATACAATATTCCGGATAATCAAGTCATCACTGTAAGTAAAACAAATACATTTGAAATTGGTGAACTTGTTTATACAAACGAAGAGAATGGAAAAATCATCAATTGCAAGACGGATGGAAAGATAACCATGAATAGTGATACGAATTCGCATCATTATCTCAAATGCAAATTGGGGTATCTTAATCCAAATTTAGAAAAAGAAGCTCATCTTTATGTGACGATGAATGAGAATTTCTCTTGTTTGGCAGTTTATAATTTCGGTGAAATAACAAGTTGCGATGTCAATTCACCTTTGAATCATACTGGCAAATATGAAATCGGTACGAATCACACGTGGCTTGGCAATGGTTATTGTAGCTTCACAATGAACCAATGCATTGCGTCTGTTGTAATGAATAATGATGGATCAATTACTGATACAATTGCTTGTAAATTTAAAGAACCTAATGTAACTGAGGTTGTGTTTGGAAATTATTACGATCACACACGCTGTTCTTATAATTACAAGTTTGATAGCGTATATTCTGGAATAATCACGAATAATAATGGGGCTGCTGTCGTAACAGCTTATTAAAGCGAAAGACATCGGAAGATAAAGAATCATATTTTTCATTGTTTTTCATAAAGAAAGCAGCATAGTTTCTATGCGTTCTTCAAGTTTTTTGTTATCGTATTTCCATTGTTTTTAATATCTTTGATGATTTATAATATTCTTTAGGAGATATACCTATTTAATATGCCTATAAAATTGATGCTCGACTCAAACAAAATCTATCACAAGATCTTTGAAGGTACCAAACCTGGCTATGATGCTCTCCAAGTCGATTCTTTTTTGGATATTGTAATCAAGGATTACGAATCCATGGAGGAATACATCACGACAACGGATGAAAAAATGGAAGAGCTGAACAACAAGGTAAAGATGGTGAACGTTCAATTGGCCAAAGCAGAAGCGGAAAACGCGACGCTAAAGACTAAACTTGGTGATATCAGCGAGAATCAGGATGCCTCTTTGAACAATCTTGAATTGCTCAAGAGAATCTCTAAATTGGAAGAGGCATTGGCAAAAGCAGGTATAAATCCTAACACGATAGAATAAAATACAAATCCGATCTGGATGACTGCAGGTGGTATCTGCCATTTGAGGAAAGTCCATGCTCGCGCTCTCTGTGATGGGAGCAGTGTTTGCGCCAGGTTAATCAATAAGCCTGGGCCGGGAGGAGTCCCGGACGGCCGAGAAGAATCTAAACGAAAGCATGATGTCTTCTCTGTAAAAGCCCCACAGTGACGAAGCTTCCGGAAACGGAAGAAATGCAACGTTGGGAAGCCCCACAAGCGAGAAACCTAAATTTCGGTAAGGGAAGTTCAAGGCGGGAAACGAACTGCTGCGGACAGGTCATAGACCTAGATAAATTGTCATCCTCGACAAAACATGGCTTACAGGATCGGAACTCTATTCTCATCGAAAGGAGATGCAAATGAATACACCTAACAAAATCACTTCGATTCGTTTAGCTTTGGCCTTTGTAGTCATTATTGTCTTTTCGTTGTCTTTTATCCCTGCTTCTGCAACATTCGCTCCTGAAATCGTCATCGGACAGTTGCATATGGGATTCAACTGGATTGATATTGTCTGCTGCATCCTCTTCATTATCGCTTCTATTTCGGATGCGATTGATGGACATATCGCAAGAAGCAGAAACCTGGTTACCGATTTCGGAAAATTCCTCGATCCCTTCGCTGACAAGTTCTTAGTCGATTCCTCTCTCCTTCTCCTCTGTGTCAGATTGGATTGGTCTGGTCATTATCAGGTTATGCCATTCTTGATTGCATTGTTCATCGGAAGAGACTTGGCAATGGACGGTCTTAGAATGGTTGCAGCCGGCAAGGGTACGATTCTTGCTGCCAATATCTGGGGCAAGGTGAAGACTGCTGTTCAGATGGGATTGATTCCTGTTCTGTTCCTCAATGGCTTCCCGTTCTCCTTGATACCTAACGAGCTGAATCTCAACTCCTGGCTGACTACCCGTTTCCAGTATACCTATATTCTTACTAATATCTTCGTGTTGATCACTTTGTTCTTCTCCTTGTTGTCCTTAGGAATCTATCTTTATAAAAACAGAGCTGTATTGAAAGGAAGCAAATAATTATGGAAAGAAAAGATTTATTGAAAGCATTAAAAGAAAAACATCTGACGTTGTCTTCTATGGAATCTCTGACAGGAGGCTTGTTTGCCACCTCTGTCACCTCTGTTCCTGGAGCCAGTGAAGTTTTTATCGGCGGTGCCGTGACCTATTCCAACAAGGCAAAGGAATCCTTTGGTGTCAAAGCCAGTGTCATTCAGAAATTCGGTGCTATTTCCAAAGAGTGTGCAGATGAAATGGCGCTTCGTTCATCTTTGTTTTTCCAGAGCGACTGCTCTGTCTCTTTCACAGGCAATGCAGGTCCTTCTGCCGAAGAGGACAAGCCGATCGGTCTTGTCTATGTTTCCATCAATGTAAAAGATAAGCTCTATTCCTATCAGTTGAATTTACAGGGTGACAGAGAAGATATCAGGAGACAGTGTGTTGATTTTGCGTTTGCTACCTTGTTTGACAAAATCAATGCAGAAAATAACTGAGATTTTTGTTTTGTTTGAACATTTGGTACATATATTTATTTGAAAGCGAGGCTTTATACGTATGGCAAAGGCTGAAAAGAAGACGAACGTAGTCGAGTTTACAGACAGCGCAGAAAAGGAAAAAGCAGTTGAAGCGACATTGAAGGATATCCGTAGTTATTTCAATGACAAGGGTATCATCATGAAGATGGGTGAACAGACCCATGTCGATGTCGGCGTCATCCCTACAGGATCCTTATTGCTTGATTCCGCATTAGGTGTCGGCGGTTATCCGAAGGGCAGAATCATCGAAATCTATGGCCCTGAATCCTCTGGTAAGACAACTTTGGCTCTCGAAGCCATTGCTCAGGTTCAGAAATTAGGTGGAAGAGCCGCCTATATCGATGCAGAACACGCTATCGATCCTGAGTATTCCAAGACGTTAGGTGTCAATATCGATGATCTTATTCTCTCCCAGCCGGATTATGGCGAACAGGCGATGGAAATCGTCGATATGCTTGCAAAGAGCAATGCTATTGACCTTATCGTTGTAGACTCTGTCGCTGCTTTGGTTCCTAAAGCTGAATTGGAAGGAACATTCGAGGATTCCTCTGTCGGTCTGCAGGCTAGATTGATGTCCAAGTCTTTACGAAAACTTGCCGGTGTTCTCTCTAAGAGCTCCTGCACAGTCATCTTCATCAACCAGCTTCGCGAGAAAGTCGGTGTCATGTATGGAAATCCGGAAACGACAACCGGTGGACGCGCTTTGAAGTTCTACTCCACAATCAGAATCGAAATCAGAAGAGCGGAGACGATTAAGCAGGGCGACAAAGCTTTAGGCAACATCGTCAATGTCAAAGTTGTCAAGAATAAGGTCGCTGCTCCTTATCGTTCCTGCAAGATCAACCTCATTTTCGGAAAAGGCATCAGCCATGACAATGAGCTTGCCCAATTGGCTGTTGATTACTCTCTTATCGAGAAGTCCGGAAGCTGGTTCTCCTATCAAGGCGAGAGATTAGGACAGGGCATCACCTCTGTCTATGACTTCCTCGCTTCTAATCAGGAAGTCAAAGACAAAATCGAAGAACAGGTCCGTGCAAAATTGTCCGGTACAGCAGATTCTACTGCAGCTGATGCTGAATAAAGGATTTATTCATTACATCAGGAATTAGCAATTCATCATATAAAGCGGAAAGTTGCTTGCTTTCCGCTTTATTGACGATTTTTTCTTTTGAAATGGGAGAAAAAGAAGAAGAAAACCTTTGCCCAAGGTATCGGTTTTGACTATAATATTGGTACATAAAGAACAATTCTTTATGTTTTATATAAAAGATTAGCGTCCTTAAATTTTTGTCGAATAGTCGTTCTTGATTTTTTAATCTTTTTACGAGAGAGGTTCATAGGATACAGCGAACCTTTTTTGTGCGGACTGTATCAGAAAGGCATTTTTTAAAATGGATCCATTATATGTAGCGCTGATTGCTGTCGGTGTCGGTATTGTGTGCATCCTCGTCACTTCCCTCATCTTTGTTTTCGTTCCGAAAGCCAAGAAGGAAAAAGCCGAGAAAACTGCAGAGAGCATCATCAATGATGCCAATGCCAAAGCTGAGAAGCTTCTTGCCGATTCCAAGGCTGAAGCAAAATCAGATTATGAAGAGACGATGAAGAAAGCTTCTGCTGAAGCTCAGACCTCCAAAGCGGAATCTGAGAAGAGAGAAGCAAAGCTTGACCAGAGAGAAACCGCTTTGGACAAGAGAGAAGACGCCATCATCACAAGAGAAGACCAGCTCGATCAGAAGAGAAATGAGTACGAGCAGAAGAAGTCTGAATATGAAGAAAGAATCGCTGGTGTCGCTGAGAAGGAAAAAGAACTTCAGGAGAAGACCGATTCTATCATCGACGAACTTCAGAAGGTCGCCAATATGTCTATCGATGAGGCCAGAGATGAATTGATGGCCCGTGTCGAAGAAAAGGAAATGAAGAAGATTGCTCTCTACAAAGAGCAGATGGAAGAACAGGCTGAAAGCGAATGCGAAGATCATGCAAAGATGCTCTTAGCCAATGCGATGGAGAAGTATGCCCAGGATGTCACCTGTGAAAGAAGCACTTCCACCGTTGCACTTCCTACAGATGAGATGAAGGGCAGAATCATCGGAAGAGAAGGAAGAAACATCAAATCGATGGAACAGCTCTTCGGTGTCTCTTTGATCATCGATGATACTCCTGAAACCTTGACTGTCTCCTGCTTTGATCCTATCCGCCGTGAAAAAGCCAAGCTCACTTTGGAAGCTTTGATCCATGATGGAAGAATCCAGCCTGGAAGAATCGAAGACCTGTACAACAAGATTTCTACAGAATTTGATGATAAATTAAAGAGAATCGGTGAACAGACCGTCTTCAAACTCGGTTTGCCTCGTATTAATGCGGGACTTCTTCCTTACCTTGGAAGACTCCGCTATCGTACTTCCTATGGTCAGAATGTTCTCGATCATTCCATTCAGGTCGCTTATCTCGCCTCTGTTATGGCAAGCGAATTAGGTCTTGATCCTGTCCTTGCAAAACGCGCTGGTCTCTTACACGATATCGGTAAGTCTATCGATGCCGAACAGGAAGGAAGCCACGTTCAGTTAGGTAGCATGTTGGCAAAGAAGTTCAATGAGCCTGCTGTTGTCATCAATGCAATCGAGTCTCACCATGGCGATGCCCCCAAGACTAACCTTATCTCTGAACTTGTCACCGCTGCCGATACGCTTTCTGCAGCACGTCCTGGTGCCAGAAGCGAAACCCTTGAAACTTACATCAAGCGTCTTGAACAGCTCGAAGAGATCTGCAAATCCTTCTCAGGCGTTCAGTCTTCTTATGCACTCCAGTCCGGAAGAGATGTCAGAGTCATGGTCGTTCCAGAAAAGGTTTCTGATGAGGATGCCAAAGTCCTTGCTCAGCAGATCCGTGAAAGAATTGAAAACGAGATGCAGTTCCCTGGCCAGATCAAGGTTTCTGTCATCCGTGAAACACGCGCGATCGAAATCGCAAAATAAACTGCGTTATGGTACGTATTCTTTTTCTCGGTGATATCGTCGGCCCATTAGGAAGGACAGGTGTGAAAAAATACCTTGCCCTTCATAAAGAGGCCGATCATATTGATTTTGTCATCGCAAATGGTGAGAATACAACTCATGGTCATGGGCTTTCTTATGACCATTATCAGGAATTGCTCTCTTATGGAATCGATGCGATTACAAGCGGCAATCATTTCTTCAATACTCCGGACTGTTTCAAACATTCCAAAGAGATGACTTCTGCTCTTCATCCCTATAACCTTGACAAGAACTGCCCTGGTTTAGGTACAAAGGTCTTTACGATCAGAGATGGAATCAAAATCCGTGTCACGAACCTTCTTGGAAGAGTCTATCTTACGATGACGCAAGGAAATCCGTTCTATTCTCTTGATGAGATCATCTCGAAGAATGATGAGGATGTCAAAATCCACTTCATCGATTTCCATGCTGAAGCGACAGGTGAAAAGCGTTGCCTTGCTGAATATGCTGATGGTAGAGTCACCGCTGTCATCGGAACACATACTCATGTTCAGACCAATGATGCCAAATGCTTATCAAAAGGTACGTTCTTCTTGTCCGATGTCGGCATGAATGGCGCCTATGATTCTTCTTTAGGAGATGAAAAGGCACCTTCTATCTATCGCACAATGACAGGAATGCCTACAATGATGGCTGTTCCCAGAAAAGGAAGAATCCTTGTCAATGGTGTCAGACTTGATATCGATGAAGAGACGGGAAGAGTCCTGAATTCGCTTTTGATCAACGAAACAATGGAAGACGACCTGTAAAGGTCGTCTTTTTGATAAAAAACATAATTTGACAAAATCTTATGCCGCTTTTTCGGATAATATACCTTTTTTGTCGAAAAATGTCGCAAGAATAGATTCTTTGTTGTAAATATTGACAAAAAGTATATAATAATGATTGAAAGAGGTTTTTCTAATATGACAACATTAAAAGCTAGTGGAAACACTCAAATTCAGAAGTTAGCCGGAGCAATCGCTGGAAACATTCGTCAGGAAGGTGAAGTCCAGATCTCCTTGGTTGGCGCATCTGCTTTGAACCAGGCCTTGAAAGCTTGCATCGTCGCAAGAAGATTTTTAAAGGATGATGAACAGAAGTGCGATATCGTTCTTCAGCCTGAATTCATGATGCAGAATTTCTCTGAGCCTTCCAGTGAAGAAAGCAGAGAAGTCACAACCATCTTGCTTCATATCAGAAAGGTTGATTTTGATCCTGCTCACACCGTTTCTTCTGATGTTCCTAAGCACGAAGAAGCTGCTGAATAACTAATATATGAAGACTCGTCTTGTATCGCTTCCCGATATGAAGAAAGCAGCAGGACGGAATCGTTCAGTACCGGTCAGTTATAGGACTGCATTATTGAAACCTACGTCTTTCCTTGTCACTTGGGGACAGGGAAAGACTTTTTGTATCAAAACCTATGGCTGCCAAGCCAATGTACGTGATTCCGAAATCATCCGCGGTTATCTTCTTTCGCTTGGAATGAAAGAACAAATGGATTTTGATGGTGCCGATTTTATTTTGTTCAACACCTGCGCTATCCGTGAAAATGCAGAAAATCATCTTTATGGTGAATTGGGCCGTGCCAAAGAGACCTATATCAAAAACAAAGATACGATCATCGCTATCTGCGGCTGTGTCATGCAAGAAGAAGCTGCTGTCAATTATGTATTGAAGCACTTCAATTTCGTATCTCTTATTTTTGGTACGAACAATATCACATCCTTCTATTCATTGTTGGAAGATGTCATCACGCATCATGAAGGCATTGTCGATGTCCGTTCTAACTCTGACCTGATTGAAGAAGGCTATCTTACTAATGAGAGCAGAGAGAGCAGAACGACTGCATTTGTCAATATTATGTACGGGTGTGATAAGTTCTGCACTTATTGCATCGTTCCTTACACAAGAGGAAGAGAAAGATCCAGAAAAGAAGAAGATATTTTAGCTGAAGTGAGATGTCTGAAAGAGCAAGGCTATAAACAGGTCACGCTCTTAGGACAGAATGTCGACGCATACGGAAAAGATTTCGGCGATGAATATGCTTTTGCTTCCTTGCTTGAAAAAGTCGCGGAGACAGGAATCGAGAGAGTCAGATTTGTTACTCCCTACCCTTCTGACTTTAAGGTTCAGGTCTTTGATGTCATGGCAAAGCATAAGAACATCATGCCTTTCCTTCATCTTCCTATTCAGTCCGGCTCTGATGCCGTATTGAAGAGAATGAACAGAAGATACACAAGAGAACAGTATCTTGAAATCGTTCATGAGCTGAGAAAACGTCTTCCCGATGTTTTCCTCTCTACGGATATCATCGTTGGTTTTCCCAATGAAACCGATCAGGATTTCGAAGATACGTTGTCTTTGGTAAGAGAAGTGCAGTTCGATGCTGCATTCACCTTCATTTTCTCGCCTAGACCTGGAACGCCTGCCTATCATATGAAGGACGAAGTCAGCGATAAGACAAAGCATGAGAGATTCGATCATCTGAAAGCGTTGATCGATGAATGCTCCTCTAAACGCGCAAGCACCTTTGTCGGAAAGACTGTCGATGTTCTCTTTGAAAAGGTATCTGACAGAAACAATAACATGATTTCAGGTTATGATCCTCATAACAAACTTGTTCATGTCAAAGGGGATGCTTCTCTTATCGGCCAGATAAGAAAGGTGAAGATCTTAGAATCCCACACTTATTCTCTTATTGGAGAAGTCGTCGATGACTGAAGAAGAACTTCTTGCTGAAATCGATTCATTTCTTCTTTCCTTTAAAGAGCTTCCTATCGTCAAGAGATATCTCTTACTGAAAGAAGCGGTCAAGAAAGACGAACATCTTCTTGAACTTGAAAGAAAGAGAAACGTTCTTCAAAAAGGTCTGAAGTATATGAAGGATGCCAAGAAGGACGAATGCATCAAGGCGTGCAAGGAACTTCAAATCGTGCACGACAACGATCCTTTGTATGTCAATTACAAGAGCGCAAAAGATGAAATCTTTTCTCTCTTGTCATACTTGGATAATTTAGTTCTTTAATGGGGCTTTTTGCCCCTTTTCTTCTGTTTTATAAAACTGCCTTTTGTCTTATAATATTAGGCAGTAGTTTTAAAGGTAAACAATATGGCAAAATCAACAACGGATGAGAAATCGACCGGCTTTACTCCGATGGTCGAACAATACTTGGCATTCAAGAAACAGTATGGTGATATTATTCTTTTCTATCGAATCGGTGACTTTTATGAGATGTTCAATGAAGATGCCGAAATCGCTAGCAAAGAACTGCAGCTTTTTCTGACGAAGAAAGCTTGTGGAAACGGACAGTTCATGCCGATGTGCGGCATTCCGCATCACGCTTATCTTTCATATGCCCAAAAACTGGTGGACAGAGGTTATAAAGTCGGAATCTGCGAACAGGTCGAAGATCCGAAGCTGACAAATAAATTGGTCAAGAGAGATGTCATTCAGATCATCTCTCCCGGTGCCAACATGGATTATTCCGGAAATGACAACAATTATATCGCCTCTGTCACTCTTTGTCCGTTGCAGGCGTTTTTGGCTTACGCTGATCTTTCTACCGGTGAACTGAAAGTATTGTCTTTGGAAAACTCAAAGGAAAAGATTTTGGAGAAGCTTCTTTCAATCGATGTCAGAGAACTGATTCTTCCGACTTCAATCGATGCTGCTTTTGTCTCCTATGTCAAATCGAATTCCAATATCTGCATCTCCTATTCCAACGATACTTCAAGAACGCTTGAAATCGAATCTCTTTTTATCAATCTTTCTGATGCTAGACAGATCGAAACAACTGCTCGTCTATACAACTATCTCAAGAGCATGGAAAGAAGAAATCTCAATTACTTTAAGCCGGCTGTCAATCTCATGGAGAAGAAGAACATGAAGATCGACTTTGCCGCTCAAAGCAATATGGAGCTTGTCAAATCGTTGGATGGAAAAAGCTTCGGTACGCTTTACTGGCTTCTTAATCAGACAAAGACACCTATGGGTGCAAGATATCTGAAATCGCAGATCACTTCTCCTAGTGCATCGATGAATGAGATTCAAAGAAGACTGAAGATTACAGAGCTTTTTGTCGACCATTATATTGTGAGAGAGAATCTCCGTGCGGATTTGGATGGCATTTTCGATATGGAAAGACTCATCGCGAGAATGGGTTATGAAAACTGCAATGGACATGACCTGCTTCAATTGAAGAAGTCTCTTGCCGCTCTTCCTAAACTGTTGGAGGACTTATCCCGTATCGATTCTCCTGAACTTAACGATATCGCTTCTCGTATCGGTGATTACACTTCTCTCACCGCTCTTCTTGAAAAGGCAATCAGCGAAAACTGCCCTGTCACGATCACGGAAGGCGAGATTTTCAAGCGTGGCTATAATGCTGAATTGGATGAGCTGATCTCTTTGACTACAGATGCCAAAGACTGGTTGAACAATTTTGAAGTCAAAGAGAAAGAAAAGACAGGAATTCACAACCTTCGTGTCGGAAACAACTCTGTCTTCGGTTATTATATTGAGATTTCTGCGGCTCAGACTGCCCTGGTGAAACCGGAATTCGGTTACATCAGAAAACAGACCTTGAAGACTGGAGAGAGATACATCACTCAAGAACTCAAGGAACAGGAAGACAAGATTCTTCGTTCTAAAGATCTAAGAGTCTCTTTGGAGTACAAGCTCTTCAAGGAACTGAGAAAGACTGTCTCTGAATTCACTTCACAGATTCAGAAGACAAGCGATGCCATCTCTGAATTGGATTATTTCCTCGATCTTGCTTATGTCGCAAGCGAAAACAATTATATCAAGCCGACATTCAACGGCGAGAATAAGATCGATATCAAACAGGCCCGTCATCCAATCATCGAAAAGGCGGCCCCTGGTGTTTTGTTTGTTGCCAATGATTACTATATGGACAATTCTACCGATGTTCTGATCATCACTGGTCCGAACATGGGCGGTAAGTCCACTTATATGAAGGAGTTCGGACTGCTTTCCATCATGGCTCAGATGGGTTCTTTCGTTCCTGCGGAAAGCTGCAGCATGCCGATTTTCGATTCGCTTTATACAAGAATCGGTGCAAGCGACAATCTGATCAAAGGTCAGTCGACGTTCATGACCGAGATGAGCGAGGTGGCTGAAGCGTTAGGGGAAGCTGACAATCATTCTCTTTTCCTCTTTGATGAAATCGGAAGAGGAACGGCAACATTCGATGGTATGGCAATCGCACAGTCTATCATCGAATATATCGTAAGATATGTTCATGCAAAGACATTCTTCTCGACTCATTATCATGAAATCACCAAGCTTAGCGAAAAGATCCATGCTGTCAAGAACATCCATTGCGAAGTCAGTGAAAGCGATGGAAAGGTCACCTTCTTATATCGTATGAAAGAGGGAAGCATGGACCGCTCTTATGGTGTTAATGTCGCAAAGCTTGCAGGTCTACCTGATGAGATCATTTCACGTGCCGATGAGCTTCTTGTTTCATTGGAAAAACAGAGCGCAGTCGAACGCTCTCAGGTGAAGGAAATCAAGAAAGAGGAAGTTAAAGTCGATCCTGTCATGGATGAACTGAAGAGACTTGATCCGATGACCTTGTCTCCACTTGATGCTTTGAACTATCTGATCAATCTGAAAAAGAGGATCCGCTGATGTCCAGAATTGAATTGATGAGACCGGAGCTTGCTAACCTTATCGCTGCCGGTGAAGTTATCGAAAGACCCAGTTCCGTCATCAAGGAATTGGTTGAGAACAGCATCGATGCTGAAAGCAAGAACATCTATGTCGGCGTAACTGATGCCGGAAAAGGAACGATTCTTGTCAAAGATGACGGATATGGCATGGATAGGGAAGATGCTATCCACTGCTTTTTAAGGCATGCTTCCAGCAAAATCAAGACCGAATTCGATCTGAATCGAATCCATACGTTAGGTTTTAGAGGAGAAGCGATTCCGTCTATCGCTGCTGTCTCAAAGGTTGTGTTGACGACATGTTCTCTTACAGGGGTTGGAACAAGAGTGGAATCCAATCCGAATGAAGAGCTTCGTGTCAGTGACGCTCCTAGCAGAAAAGGAACCGTATTTGAAGTGAGCAATCTCTTCTTCAATACGCCTGCAAGACTTAAATATCTGCGCTCTCAGCAGGCGGAGACATATAGCATTATCGAAACGGTCGAACATCTGGCTTTAGGTTTTCCGAACATTTCTTTTTCATTGGTCATCGATGGAAGAGAAATCTTCAGAACATCGGGGAGAAACGATCTTCTTGAGTGCATTCAGAAGATTTATGGAAATACGATTGTTCAGTCTTTGTATCCGATCAAGAAAGAGGGTGTCGCTTATTCTTTCTCCGGTTTTATTTCCAAACCTGAAATCAATTATTCGAGAAGAAAGGATATGCTGACATTCCTCAATCATCGTTCTATTTATGATTACAAAATCAATAAAGCAATCGAGGATGCTTATAAAGACTATCTTCCTCCTTTGCGTTATCCGTTTGATGTCATTTGTCTTGATATTGATTCCTCTCTTGTCGATGTCAATGTCCATCCGACAAAGAAGGAAGTCAGAATTTCAATGGAAGATGAGATTGCAAGAGATATCAAGAACGAAGTCATCAAAACGCTTGAGATGAAAAAGCCGATCTATTTTGCAAGTCAGGATCCTAAAAGCGAAAAGCTGATGGGAAAGAATGATGATCCTCTCGGCTTGGAATTGGATGAAGAGAAAGAAGTGAAAGAGGAACCTTCTTCTTATCCTGTTTTGGAAGAGAAGGACGAGAAAGTCTATTTTCAGGATTCTCTTCCTATAGAGGAGAATTATGTCTCTAAGACTCCCTATGTTCCGACATTCAAAAAAGAGGAGAATGTCATCACACCAAAAGCAGAAGAAAAACCTGCCATTGAAATTCCAAGCATCAGAAAACCGGAAGCCTACTATCAGAAAGAAGATTATTACAATACAATCTTCAATGATTTAGGCTATTCTCATAAGCTTCCTGAAATGCATCCGATCGGTCAGGTCTTGGATACTTATATCATCTGTGACAGCAAGGATGGCTTCTATATGATCGATCAGCATGCTGCAGCAGAGAGAATCAACTATGAGAAAACTGAGGCCTTATTCGCATCGATCAGAAGCAGAATCGTTCCGCTTATTCCAATCACCATCGATCTTACGCCGAAAGAGGAAGTCAATTTCGATGAAGAACATATCGCCCGTCTTGCATCTGTGGGCATCATGGTAGAGTCTTTTGGCCCTCATACGGCAAAGGCTATGGAGATTCCATCCTTCCTCAACGAAGGCAACATGAACAATGTGATTCAGGATTGCGTTCATGCCTGTCTGAATGATGAAGCCTGTGATCCGTTATCTCTTCTTCATTTAACGATTGCGACAATCGCATGCAAGATGTCTATCAAAGCCAATCATGTCATGCCGCTTAGCGAGATGGAAGCATTGCTTCGTGATCTTGCCAAATGCAAGAACCCGGCAAACTGTCCGCATGGAAGACCGACCATGATTCGCCTTACAAAAGATGATATTGAACGTATTTTCAGGAGGAGTGGATTTTGATTTACTGCATTCTAGGTCAGACGGCAAGCGGAAAGACTTCTTTGGCTATCTCTTTAGCAAAGAAGTATCATGTTCCTGTCATTTCAGCAGATGCTTTCCAGTGCTTCAAAATGATGCAGATAGGAACCGATAAACCGAAAAAAGAAGAAATCGAAGGACTCGATTTCTATTTTACCGATGAATATGAGCCTGATCATGAAATGTCCGTTTATCTTTTCCAGACGGAGATAAGACCGATTTTGGAAAGATATCTGAAAGAGGACAAGGATGTCCTTGTCGTAGGCGGCAATTTCCTCTATGTAAAAGGTCTTCTTTTCAACTATGCTTTTGAAAAGGAAGAGAATAATAAACAAGCCTATTATGATTCGCTTCCTTTAGAAGAACTGCAGAAACTCTTGAAGGAAAGAGATATAAAGACCTATGAATCCATTGACAATAAGAATCCAAGAAGACTTGTCAGAGCTCTTGTTCAGTCCGATAGCGGAAAGACAAGAGATGAGATTCTGAAAGAAAATGATGGGAAGCCGCTTTATCCGGTTGAATTCCTTCAGCTTGAAATCGATAAAAACTTGGGAAATGAAAAGATCGACAAACGTGTCGATCAGATGTTTTCTGAAGGATTTGTCGATGAGGTGAAGAAGCTTGTCAATCGTTACGGAAAAGATTTGCGCCCCTTCCATTGCATCGGCTATGATGAAATCATTGAGGCGATGGAGAAGGGAAAAGAAGACTTTTCTGAAGCGAAAGAACTCATCAAAGTCCATACGCATCAGTACGCAAAGAAACAAAGGACGTTTTTAAGAAATCAGTTCCCTGATATCAGAAAAGGAAGCAAAGAAGAGATTTACCAGTATCTAAGTTCTGTTTTGAATAAATAAAGGAGGAAAAAGCATGAATCAGCATTACGACATTCAACCGATTCTTGAAAAATTAGGAATCGATAGGGACGACTGTATTCCCTTTGGCTATGACAAAGCGAAGATTGATTCCTTCTCTCTTTCCAAGAGAAGAGAAAGAAAAGGAAAACTGATCTTATGCACTGCCATGACACCGAACAAAGCCGGTGAAGGCAAGACGACGACTGCAATCGGCTTGGCGGATGGCTTGTCCTATTTGAACAAGAATGCTGTTTTAGCTCTTCGTGAACCTTCCTTAGGCCCAGTCTTCGGTGTCAAAGGAGGAGGAACCGGAGGAGGAGAAGCTGTCGTTGAACCAGAAGATGATATCAACCTTCATTTCACTGGTGACATTCATGCTATCACAAGCGTCAACAATCTGATTGCTGCATTGGTTGACAATGAGCTTTATCAGCATAACATCGATATTGATCCTGATAGAATCGTCTTCCCTCGTGCAATGGATATGAATGACCGCTCCTTAAGAAGCATGACAGTTGCATTAAATGATAAGAAGGCTCTTCCTCACCATTCTTCTTTTGTCATTACAGCTGCTTCAGAAGTTATGGCAATCTTCTGCTTATGTAAAGATGAAGAAGACTTCTTAAATAGAGTAGAAAGCATTCTTGTTGCCTATACCAAAGATGATAAGCCGGTCTACGTCAGAGACCTTCACTCTAGAACAGCGATAAAGAAACTGATTCATACCGCTTTATATCCGAATCTTGTTCAGAGCAGATATCATACTCCTGCTTTTGTCCATGGAGGACCTTTTGCCAATATCGCACATGGCACCAATTCCATCATTGCAACCGATACAGCGCTTCGCTTTGGAGACTATGTTGTAACAGAAGCTGGTTTTGGTTCTGACTTAGGAATGGAGAAGTATCTTGATATTGTCTCTCCTTTGCAGGATAAAGCACCGGATCTGATCGTCATGGTTACTTCTGCCCGTTCTTTGAAGCTTCATGGCGGTGTCGCTTATGCTGATATGAAGGAAGAAAATGTAGAAGCTGTCAAGAAAGGTTTCTCCAATCTTCTTAAACATGTCTCCAATGTGTCTTTGTATCATCTTCCTTGCTTAGTCAGCATCAATCATTTCGATAGCGATACCGAGAATGAGACAAATGCCATCATCGAACTATTGAAAGAAAACAATATTCCTTATGCTTTGAATTCATCTTATACGGATGGGCCAAAGGGATGTGTTGAACTGGCAAAGAAGGTCATCGATATTCTTTCTTTAGAGAAGAAAGAGCAGTTTGCTCCGATAGTCGATGCTTCTATGACGATGAAAGAGAAGATTGAGAAGATTGCAACTGAGATCTATGGATCGACTTCAGTCGAATATTCCACTCATTCTGAAGAACAGCTGAAAGAGATCATGAAACTTCCTGTTTCTGATTTTTCTGTCTGTATGTCCAAGGTTCCCAATTCCTTAAGCGATGATCCGCATTTGATCAATGTTCCTCACGTTCCGCTTCACATCAAAGAATATCGCGTCTTCACTGGTGCGAAGTTCATTGTTCCGCTCACTGGCGATATCTTTACAATGCCAGGTCTTCCTAAAGTCCCGGCTTCTAAAAAGATGGAGGATTTATGAGACAGTTATCAGGCAAAGTCATCCGTCCTCTTTTAAAAGAGGTCATTATGCAGAATCTTTCTTCTGTTCCGCTCTCTTTCTATCTATATCTTGATCAGGAGAATCAGGAATGTGTCAGTTATCTCAATAGCATCAAGAAACTGTTGGAGTCCTTTTCTGTTCCTTATGTCATCGGTTGTTATGACAAAGATAAGACAAAAGAAGAAAACCTTTCTATCTTCAAAGCAGGTATTTCTAAGCATAGTGTCTTGCTTCTTCGTCCCCTTCCCATCAAAGAGGAGAAGGAGTTCATCGATCTGATTCCAAGCGACAGCGATCCTGATATGCTCAGCGATATCAATCGCGGATTGCTTTTCTCCGGTGATCTTAACTATCTTCCGGCAACGGCTAAGTCAGTTCAAACAATCCTTTCTTATTACAATATCGAGACTGAAAACAAAAACGCAGTTGTCATCGGACGTTCTTTATCTTTAGGCCTTCCTTGTTTTGAACTGCTCAATAAGAAAAATGCCAATGTAACCCTTCTTCATTCAAAGACCGATGAAGAAAAAAGAGATGAGTATCTCAAGAATGCCGATATCATCATATTGGCCTCTGGCCATTCAGGACTTGTGAAAAAAGAAGTTCTTAAAGAGGGTGTCACAATCATCGACTGTGGATTCTCGTCTCGCTCCGGAGATCTTTCTTTTACAGTCGATGAGACAGATGATATCAATTACACACCTGTTCCAGGCGGTGTTGGAGCTTTGACTTCTTATTGTCTTCTTGAGAATGCAATCTATCTCAAAGCGAAGAGTCTTCATCTTGCAAATACATTAAAATCACTCTGATTTTTTTGAATTTCCCCTTATGTAAACAAATATTTACATGAGGGGATTATTTTGATTCAAGTCAATCATGTTTCTTATTCTTATCAGGAAAAGGAAGTGCTGAAAGATATTTCAGTCTCTTTTCCTGATAACGGATTTGTTGTTCTTTTAGGGAAAAGCGGATCAGGAAAGACTACTTTCCTCTCTTTGTTATGCCATGTGCTTTCTCTTCAGAAAGGAGAGATCAAAGGAAACGAAAGAGAGAAGATTTCTCTTGTTTTTCAGTCTTCTCTTCTGCTTCCTTATCTGCGTGTCAAAGACAACGTCTCTTTTCCTCTATTATTGAAAAACAAGAATGATATCGATATAAAAGTAAAAGAATCATTGATGAAGGTAGGGCTAGAAGGATTTGAAGATAGAGACGTTACAACTCTATCTGGCGGAGAGAAAATGCGAGTTTCAATAGCTCGTGCCCTGGTTCTGGATAAACCGGTATTGATTCTTGATGAGCCGACAGGTCAGCTTGATGAAAAGACATCTCTTGATATTTATTCGATTCTCAAAGAGATTGCAAAAGATCATCTTGTTTTAATGGTCAGTCATGATGAAAAGAATTCGTTTCTTCTTGCTGATGTTCTTTATGAACTGAAGGATGGAAGGTTGAATGTTTTAAAGACAGATGACTCTAAGTCTGATAGAACAACTGATCAGAGAGAAAAAGAAAAATCAAAGTCGATCTCGTTGAGAAACGCCTTGTCTTTACAGTGGAAATATATCAGATCCAAAAAGAGAAGAGTGATTCTGTCCTGTCTCTTTTTAGTCCTGAATCTGACTCTTGTCTATTTTTCGCTTGTCATCAATTCCAATATCTCTTCATTTATGTCTTCAATTGCAAAGGAGCATTATGGATACGAAACACTGAAGGTACAGCAGAAAGTGAAAATCGCAGAGGAAGGACATCTCAGTCTGGAAAAATACGCGATTCCGGAAAAAGAGATACGAGAAAAATACCGACTCAGTAACGTCTATCCAAGCCTTTCTTATTTTCTTCCCTCTTCGAAAGAAGTCCTTCTTTGTAACAAGGAAGTAATGACTTTGTTTTCACCTGTCATTGTTCAGGATGAATCCAGAATCATGAAAGGAAGAGGATTTCAAAGCGGTGATGAAGTTGTAGTCAATCAATCTTTTGCTTCTGAATTTGAAGAGGAAGTCTTAGATAAAGAGTTTCACTTTACCTATCAAGTTTCTTTTCCGTTAAGAGAGATAGAGCGGGATGAGATTCTTTCTTTTGATTATTCTTTTAGGATTGTCGGTATTTCAAAAGAGAAGAAACTATTGAATCAGCCGACAGTCTTCTATGATTATCATTCTCTTTTTGATTCGATATCGAGAAAGAAACTGGAGAAAGCATCGGAAGAATATCAAAGCGATATTACTTTATCCTCTTATCTTGATATCGATAAATACAAAGAAGAGGATTATCTTTCCCATGAGGTCCTCTGCTATAGAGAGGATGTCTCTTTCTTTTCTTCTTTTAAAGACAATGACGATCATATGATATTCACCAATGAGGCTATCAAGATTGAGGAGAGTGTCATCGATATTGTCTCCTCTTTGCTGAAGGTCGTTTTTCTGTTTCTTGTTCTGAACCTGTTGGGTGCCTGTCTTTCTGAATTTCTGATCATTTATTCTTTGTATATCGATAACATTCGCTTTTTTGCTCTTCTGACGATTGAAGAAAACCAAAAAGAGAACAAACGTATGATTATCTTTACGATGTCTCTTCTCTTTTTCATGTGTGCAGGTATCCTTCTGCTGTTCTCTTCTATCGTTCTCTCCCTTCTGATCGATTCACTTCTAGAATCGTTTTACTATCCTGCTTTGATGCAAGGAATCTCTTTTTCTTATCTTTTATTGCTGTTTGTTCTTGTCTTTCTAATATCTTTATTCTCTTCATATTTTGCATTAAGACGAGTGAAAGATGACGAAGTAAAAGAACAACTGGAGGGTGAAGACTGATGATTGAAATCTCTCATTTGACAAAAAGATATCATGATAGACCTGTCCTATCTGATATTACACTCAGTATGCAAGACACAGGTCTTCTTTATATCATCGGTAAATCAGGGGCGGGAAAAACGACGCTTCTTTCTTTGATCGGCTGTATCGATGAAACATATGAAGGAAGCATCTGCTTCAATAAAAAAGAGCTGAAGAATATGACAGAAGAAGAGAAGGCCGATTATCGTTTTCAGCATGTATCTTTTGTATTTCAGGATTATTGTTCATTGGAAGAAGAGACAGTGGAAGAGAATCTGATGAAGTCTCTTGATATCACCAATCTGAGCAAAGAGGAAAAAAAGAGGAAACTCCTTTCTGTTCTGGAACGAGTAGGACTGAAAGAGAAAAAGAAAATGAAGTTCAAAGACGCCTCAGGCGGAGAAAAGAAGCGTCTCTCTTTGGCAAGAGGTCTATTAAGAGATTCTGATATTCTTCTTGTCGATGAACCGGTCAGTTCTCTTGATGTCACCTTAAGAAAAGAAATCACCTCTATATTGGAGGAAGAATCGAAGAAAAGACTTGTTTTTATCATCACACATGAACTGGATTCCATTCCTTCTTCAGCGACAGTCTATGAACTAGTCGATGGCGTTCTTTGCCTGCGCAAAAAAGGAGAAGAAGAAAACAAAACAAAAACAAGAAAGAAAGCAGAGAGAAGAAATTATCCTCTTTCTGCACAGCTGAAATCCGCACTCTCGTTTTTCGAAGCACATGCAAGATTCATGTCAATCGTCTTCTTTTCGCTGACACTGGCTCTCTTCTCGTCTTCTTTTTCGTTTCAGCTTTCTGGAAATGTCTCATCATCCTTAGTCAGTTCTTTCTCTAAGTATATGAAAGACAATACGATGGTGATTGAAAACAAAGAACAAGGAATCAAAAGGGCAAATTATGAAATTGCATCTCAGGAAGAACTCTCTCATTACTGCCTTGCTTATCCTGATATGGTCATCTGCCAAGAGGATTTCTATCTGACTTCACTCAATGAAGTGTTTCTCAATAGTCAAACAATCAAAGCCAGATATCAGGATTCTTCCTATACATTGAAGAAATTTTCGGCTGATTCTATTCTCAATTATTCACTTCCTGAGGAAGAAGGATTGCAAGAGAAAGTCAAAAACTATAAGAAGGAAGAGATTGCATTGCTTTTGGATGAAGATTCTCTTTTTGGCATGTACTATCTTCTCTTCAGTCGAAAACCGAAAGAAATCGATGAAAAGGAAATAAATGAAATCAATGGCGCCTTGTCCTATAAAGTCGTTTCTTTTGAATTTCTCTTTTATGTCAGCGAATGGAAATATCAGCTGAATCACTCTTTTCGCATTCGAAATGTCTATCCTTCTACTATCTGTAAAGTCGTGATTCCTGAGAAGGGATTCTCTTCTTATTTTGTAAAAGAAATTCTTCATTTCAAAGAGAGATACGAAGAAGAAAAAGGAGAGTATCCCCCATGGACGCTGATCAAATGCAAAGGGCTGAGAATCAAGAAAGACAGGATTGTCGATTTCTTTTTTTCTTTTCTCAAAGACGAACAAAAAGAGCTGACACTTGAGATACTGAAACAATCATCTTATTTCATCGATGAGAAGATGCAAACATATAATCATATTGGAGTCTATAAAGATTATCGGAATCGAATATCCGTAAGTGATATTTATGGAATCTATAATGAGAACCGAGATTTCCTATCCGCCTTGAGCTTTTCCTCTCCGATGTATACTTATACGGCAAGCGGGTATATTAGCGGCTTTCTCTCTCCTTATTTCTTTTCTCGCTATAAAGACAAACTGAATCGAATACAGGACAATAACGCATATTCATCTTATGATTTAGGAAGCTTTCAGGGTTCATTGATCGAGACGGAAAACGGAGTGATCAAGGCAGATCTTCTCTCTTCTATGGATGGAAACGGACTGGTGTTTCATTCTATGGAAGAGCAATCTCTTCTCTATGGAAATGCACCGACTAAAAGCGATGAAATCGGAATATCGAAAAAGATGGCAGAAGAATTATTCCCGCTTTCCAGTGATTCAATCGGTGAGAAACTGTATGTTCTGACACTGGAAAAGACGAAGAAAGAAAATGATCGTTATCATCATTGTTTCATAGAAGGTGAACTGACAATCAGCGCTGTCTATGATGATGATTCCCTCAGCTTGTATCAGGATCCTCTTTTTCCTCTTGCCTATTCGTTCTTTCTTACACATCCAAACAAAGACAGCTTTTATATCGACAACGTGACAATGAGAGTCGATTTTGATAAAGTGACAAAAGAAGGCTGCGAGAGAATGATGACAAAGGATAGAAAATATCAGGTGTCTTTCCCAATGTATGAAATGATAAAAGAAATTGAAAAAACATTGAAACTTCTGTCTGAGGTCTTCTTCTCTTTGTCCCTTATATCTTTCCTTTCATCTGCTTTTCTGATGTTTTTATCCTTCTTTCTCATTATGAAGAAAGACAGAAAGAACATCGGAGTCATGCTTGCTTTAGGATATCGGAAAAAGGAAATATCTTTATATTATTTTCTGCTGATCGGATTGTTGTCTTTGTTCAGCTATCTGAACTCCTTTGTTTTTTCTGCTATTACAGAAAAAACGATAAAAAACTCACTTCGATTGACGCTGAACAGCTATCAAGGAAGCATCAGACCATTTTTGCTTTCGTTTTTTGAAATGATTGTTTTAGGACTTATTGTATTCATTCTATTAGCCGTTCAAATCAGAAAAATAACGCCAAAAGAGGCTTTGAAATCGAATGATTTATAACCGCTTACAAA
>ERZ1106931.120-NODE-120-length-69383-cov-54.260573_pt1 | contig 69383 bp, 52 predicted proteins | sample MGYA00403664_ERZ1106931 | MGnify/ENA primary metagenome ERZ1106931 (study PRJEB35170, sample SAMEA104062435) | human gut metagenome | biome: human gut; feature: human-associated habitat; material: faeces | place: Denmark | collected 2012-06-29 ... | reverse complement strand
TGATGCGTCGAGTTAATTCTTCCTTTAACGCATCCACAGCACCGTTTGGCATTTTGTTCATTTTCTCTTTGGCTATGCAGATCTCAATACGCATAAAATTCCCTCTATACTGTGTTTGTATACAGTATTATTTTTAACTGTATGAATAAACAGTGTCAAGAGGTCTTATTTCTGCTCCTTTGGAGTTCTTCAAAACGATTATGTAAAGATTTTGGATACAGTTCGGTATATACCTGCCATAGCACGTTTAATGAACGATGCCCTGTAACCTGGGCGACTTCCTCAATACTAAAACCAGCCTCAAATAAGCGACTTGCCCCTTCTCTACGCAAATCATGGTATCGCAGATCTTTAATACCTAATTTGCTTCTTACCCTCTGAAATCCTGCGGTAACAGAAGTGCTGTTGTATGGAAAAATGAATTCAGATTTTTTGGGTTGTCGTTGGACGATATCCCAGGCTTCCCCAAGCAAGGCCACTTTCATATGGTTACCTTCCTTTTTACGTGGATCTTTCCTGTCTCTTACTAGTATAGATTTTTGTTCCTGGTCGAGATCTTCCCATCGTAACCGGCATACTTCTCCGATTCGCATACAGGACCACACAGAAAATTTGAGGATATCAACGAACGGAATTTTTGAGCATTTATGAGTAGATCGTTGTTGAAGGCCTTCAATGAGCATGTCTAGTTCATCAGATGCTGGTCTACGATTACGACGATTTGATTTACCAATTAAACCAAGTTTAAGTAGATATGGACGAGCGGCTTTTGCTGGGTTTGATGTGTAATTAATTCCGTATACAGGTTTGGCTGCATCCAGAACACTGCCAAGATAACTAACATCGTGGCTAACAGTAGCTGGACCTGCACCGGCGTTGTTTCTCAACCTGCAATGTTCTATTACGTCATTTTCTGTTAATTCAGATAGTCTGATCGCAGAAATGTCACTATCCATAAGTAGTTCCAGCACATATCTTTTAGTACGGCCTGCTTTACCTCCGGCATTTGGGTCATTTAAATATTTGCGTAGTAAGTCACGGACTGTAAGCCCGTCAACAGCATTTGATGATGGAATGCCATGTAGATCTAATTCCATCACTTTCTGTGTGCCCCATGTTTTGGCATGAGCATGTTTAGGGAATGTTTTGCTTTCCCTGTAAGTGATAACCCCTTTTTCTTTGATAATCACATTACAGCGATAGCGTGGTGTGCCATCGGATTTTAGTCGTTTCTCTATGTTATAGTACGCCATTACACGACCTCGTTATTTCGGGTTCCCATAAAACGTGGGAACCTGTGCGGGAACCTAACGCGAGAAAAATAGCCTGAAATGTTCAAAAATGCACGATAATCATGAAACACAAAAAATTAATCAAACCAGCGTGATGCCTGAAAAAAATGGTGTTTACTGGAATTCTCGGTTTAGCATTGCTCCTATGCTCGACTGGACGGACAGACATTGCCGCTATTTCTTGCGTCTGCTTTCCCGCAATACGTTGCTGTATACCGAAATGGTGACCACAGGGGCGATTATTCACGGTAAAGGTGATTACCTGGCGTACAGTGAAGAAGAACATCCGGTAGCGTTGCAACTCGGGGGTAGCGATCCGGCGGCGCTGGCACAGTGTGCGAAGCTGGCAGAAGCGCGCGGATATGATGAGATCAACCTGAATGTCGGCTGCCCGTCTGACCGGGTGCAGAACGGCATGTTTGGTGCGTGTCTGATGGGTAATGCGCAGCTGGTTGCCGACTGCGTGAAAGCGATGCGCGATGTGGTGTCGATTCCGGTGACGGTGAAAACGCGTATTGGCATCGATGATCAGGACAGCTATGAATTTCTCTGCGATTTCATCAACACCGTTTCCGGCAAAGGTGAGTGTGAGATGTTCATCATCCACGCACGTAAAGCCTGGCTTTCTGGGTTAAGTCCGAAAGAAAACCGTGAGATCCCGCCGCTCGATTATCCGCGTGTGTATCAACTGAAGCGTGACTTTCCGCATCTGACGATGTCGATTAACGGTGGTATCAAGTCGCTGGAAGAAGCTAAAGCGCATTTGCAACATATGGATGGCGTGATGGTCGGGCGCGAGGCGTATCAGAATCCGGGGATTCTGGCGGCGGTAGACCGAGAGATTTTTGGTTCCTCGGATACCGATGCCGATCCGGTGGCGGTAGTGCGCGCCATGTATCCGTACATTGAGCGTGAACTCAGCCAGGGGACGTATCTCGGCCATATTACCCGGCATATGCTGGGCTTGTTCCAGGGTATTCCTGGCGCGCGGCAGTGGCGACGTTATTTAAGTGAAAATGCCCATAAAGCGGGTGCAGACATTAATGTGCTGGAACACGCGCTCAAACTGGTGGCGGATAAGCGTTAACTTTTCACCAAAAAGTAGTCAAATTCACCACGCCCTGCGCACCGTCGCGGGGCGTTTTGCTGTTAAATCAATAGATTATTTTTGGCATGATTCTTGTAATGCCAGCAAGAGATTTCATATTTGGGAGAGCATCATGCTGGAACTACTTTTTGTAATTGGCTTTTTTGTCATGCTGATGGTCACTGGTGTTTCGTTGCTGGGTATTATCGCCGCGCTGATTGTGGCGACGGCCTTTATGTTCCTCGGCGGTATGCTGGCATTGATGATTAAGTTGCTGCCGTGGCTGCTGTTGGCGGTTGCGGTGGTGTGGGTGATCAGGGCGATTAAAGCACCAAAAGTGCCGAAATATCAGCATTATGACCGCTGGCGTTACTAAGGGATTGTGCGGATGATCACAACCTAAGGTTTTATCCTTAGAACAAAATAGGAATTGATAATCAAATCTGTCACTATTGCGTGTCAAACAAATTCATCGAGCTGTACCCTACATACAGCCGAACTATAAAAGAAAGGGCTTCCCAGGTGGAAGCCCAATTTCTTTTATGGAATCAACAGGCTGGAACCCTGCGTCGCCCGGCTTTCCAGAATCTCATGCGCACGCCGCGCATCCTTCAGCGGATATTTCTGCTGCTCGGCGACATCGACCTTAATCACACCGCTGGCAATCAAAGAGAACAGTTCATTACTGGCCTCGGTTAATTCCTCCCGCGTGGTGATATAGCCTTGCAGGGAAGGGCGTGTCACATACAACGAGCCTTTCTGATTGAGAATGCCTAAGTTCACACCGGTAACCGCACCTGATGAGTTGCCAAAACTCACCATTAAGCCGCGGCGTTGCAGGCAATCCAGCGACCGTTCCCAGGTGTCTCTGCCCACTGAATCGTACACCACGCGCACTTTCTTGCCACCGGTGATCTCTTTTAACCGCTCGACCAGATTCTCTTCACGATAGTTAATAACCTGCCATGCGCCCGCTTTTAGCGCACTCTGCGCTTTTTGCGCGGTTCCCACGGTGCCGATAAGTTTCGCGCCCAGGGCTTTTGCCCACTGGCAGGCAATCAAGCCAACGCCGCCAGCCGCTGCGTGGAACAGGAACTGTTCATCGGGTTTAATTTCATAGGTTTTGCGCAGCAGATAATAAACCGTTAAGCCTTTCAGGAAGGATGCCGCAGCTTGCTCAAAAGAAATTGCCGCAGGCAGAATCGCCGCTTTATCCGCATTAATGTTATGCATAGAGCTGTAAGCGCCTAATGCCGATTGTGCATAGACTACGCGATCGCCTGCCTTAATATGCTTTACACCACTGCCGACTTTACTCACGATGCCTGCCGCTTCGGTGCCTAATCCGCTGGGTAGCGATGGTGGCGGGTAAAGGCCGCTGCGGATATACGTGTCGATAAAATTGATGCCGATGGCTTTATTTTTGACCTGGATTTCATTCTCCGCCGGATCGGCAGGAGTGAACTCCACGGCCTGAAGTACTTCCGGGCCACCGTGCTTGTGAAATTCGATGCGCGTTGCCATTTAAACTCCTTTACTGAGCGACATATCTGTTTTAAGCCTAACAGTAGTCGCCAGGCCGCGCGGGGATTTTTTCCGGGCTGCGGTCACAACCCGGAATATCTCTGATCAGTATTGAAACGGCGTCGCCGCAATCCAGTTTTGCCACTGGCGCTCAAAGTTGGTTAGCGTTAATACGCCCCGTTCACGGCACGGGCGAGTCCAGGTTTGGTAATCATTAGCTTCCCGACAAACACAAATCATATATTGCCTGGCATCCTGATTTTCTGGCCGAAAACGCCAGGCCAGGAGTGGCCCACCTGGTGTTTGCGGTGCAATACCGGCTTCGCCATCATAGATAGCCCTGGCACCACGACTCCCACCACCGTTTTCGACATAACATTGTAAAGAACGCAGTACAGCCAGCGCCAGTTGCGCACTTTGCCGCCACTGGAAAGATTGTGCCAGGCTGTTTTCATCGCATTGAATACCTTCCCGGCGAATATCTTCACAAAGTGTTGCCAGGGTTTGCGCGGCAGTGTTGATCCCCTGTGTATGACACAAAATTGCGGCATGGTGGCTCATGGTATTTTGTATCGTTTCTCGCACGTCGTCACGTAGCAGCCCCTGATTCAGGTACTGTTGCGCCTCATTAATCGTACTGAGAATTTGTTGCCTCTCGAGAGGCCGGTCCTGGCTTTTCTGATGAGCAATATGTAATGCACAGCGGCGGGCGAAAACTTGCCCGGCATTGAGCGCTGCTCCACCTGGGCGCGTGACACCATGTGTTCCGGCATTTTCTCCGGCAGCATAACAACCAGTTAGCGATGTACGTCCCCAAATATCAACTTCAATTCCGCCATTAAGATGTTGATTATTTAGCGTAAACTTGAGCGGTGAGGCTGTGAGATCATGACCGTGCATCTGATACAAACGAATAGCCAGAGGATTCATCTGTGTTAATCTCGCCAGCGGTTGTGCCAACAGGGCGTGATTTTGTTGCAGATAGTCGATGACATCATCATCCAGTTCTTGCAGGTTGAATGACGTTCCGTCCGCTGCGGGTTCTGGTTCCCGTAGAAAATCAAGAAAAACATCGCGCCCTTTTTGAGTCTCTTCATAAACTGCGACATCCAGCAGGCTGGAGCCATATTCCAGCATTCGTTCCGCGTGAAACGGCCACTGGTAACCTTTACGAAATATTGCGGAGGCCAGCATACGAGTCGTGGGGTAATAAGCTGCCAGAAAATTATACTGACGCCCGGAGTGGTCCTGCGAATAGATGCGCGGCATCGCCTGCATGTAAGTACCGGAAAGATTCCACGGAAACTGGCTGCGCGGTGTACCGATACCAAACTGACTTTCCGTAAGATTAACCAGAGTTATACCTGCTTCCAGTGCCATGCCCAACGCACTAAAACAGTTCACCGGATAAACACTGTCACGATAAAGTTCACCTGGTCCGCCCGTGGCTAAAACCAGATGCTGGCAGCGAATCACGACCATTCGCCAGGGATTATCCCGACAGGCTTTATCGATGGCGATCACCCCCACGACTCGTCGATTTTCCCCTTCACCACTGGTCAGGATATGAATCGCCGTTGTGTGATCGCAAAGAGGAATATTAAGGCGCATTGCCTCCTGGGCCAGCACCTTCACCATCAGGCGCGATGTTCGAGGACCGCAGCTAGTGGCACGGCCAAATTCATCGTGATCGGTTTGATAACGCAACGTTGCGCCAAAGAGATCTTCAGGCAGATCCAGACCCAGATATTTCAGTACTTCACAGGTGTTCACCGATCCGACCGCCTCAACATATGCGGTGTCATGATCCATCGCACCACCTGCCGCCAGGGTGTTACTTAATGTCAGAAAATGGTCACCATTTGCACGCGTATTCGCGGTGTGAAGCGTTTGTTTATCGGAACCAGAACAGGCGGAAGTGCCCCAGAAGGCTTTGCTGGAGGCGACCATTACATCGACATTTTGCCGTTTCAGCTCGACGGCAGCTCGCCATCCTGCCGCGCCACTGCCCAGAACCAGCGTGTTGCAGCAGTACTCTGGTAAAATGGTACCGTTAAGGTCGATACTACCGCTGGCTTGAGCCAGCGGTGCGTAATGGGGCATTTTGATATCAGTGAGCGCCGTTAGCGTTTCGTCAATCATTGCGTCCCACCTATTTCATCAGACTTTCGATTAAGCCGCTCATTGCCATATAGCCCATGATTAGCGTAAATACGCTTATGGCAATAAACATGACGTTTTCCCAGCGTGAGCAACGATATTTGCCCATTAACGAAGGCTTGTTCGCCAGCCAGAACATACATAAAACAGTCAGCGGCAGAATAATGGCGTTAAAGGCCTGGCTGGCAATCATCACCAATACCGGGCGTGCGTGGAACAGCGGCACAACCAGACAAAGCAGAGACATAACCGTCATCAGGATACGGTAACCTGGGCTAACTTCGTTGCTGGTATCACGCCAGTCAGCCAGCAGCCAGGGCGTTAACAGCAAATTTGGGAACTGGCTGGAAAGCCCGGCTGCAACAATACCAATAACAAAGAGCCCCACGGCAGCTGAGCCAGCAATAGGTTCGAGAATAATGACCATTTGCGAGGCATTATTTAAACCTGTGCCAGTTTGGTACAACGTACCCGCAGCCGCAGCCATCACCGCCGCACTGATGATGAACATCATTCCTGCACTGACAATGGCATCACGATTTTGATGAGGCAAATTGTCCACACCCCAACCATTACTTTTTACCAGGGTCGTGCGCATAAGAAACATTGCTGGTGCTACGGTGGTACCCACCATGCCAGAAATTATCAGAAATGGCGTACTGTTATCGCCAGCGACAGGATCGGGAACAGACGGAATAAATCCGGCCAGCAGATCTGCGACCGGCGGCATCATAATGAAAAAATTAATCACAAACGCCAGCCCCATAATGCCAACCAGCGCGGAGAGGATTTTGTCGAACCCGGCGTTGCTGTTGGTCCAGAGCATCACGTTAATCATAATGACCATCGCGATAGCCCAGGCGAGAGCTGAGATACCGCCACTAAACCAGGTCGTGGACCATGTTGCCATTACATCCGCCAGAATACCCATTACCCCCATAATGGAACCGCTCACGGCAACGGTTAACCCGATCAGAAACAACATCGCAACGCCGGGATGGATATGGCGACGAAATGCAGTCAACGCGCGTTCACCAGTGACGGAAGCATAACGACCATAAATACGGATTAAAAACCAGGTAACAATGCAAGAAAGCGCCACGGCCCACATGAGCGAGACACCATAGTTAGCACCTGCTTTAGCCATAGTGGTGATGCTGCCTGTTCCGATGCTGTAGCCAATAAGAAAGATGCCAGGTGCAAAGGCCGCGAGTTTTGTCATTATTCGCCGAAATAAAGAAGGCGTTTGGGGAACAGAGGTTGTCATATTCATTATCTTTCTTTCCTTGTAAGAGGCGATCAGCGTGCCTGAAAGTGCGGTTGACGCTTCTCAGTAAATGCCTGACTGCCTTCATGAGCATCTTCAGTCGTGGCGGAAAAAGCGCCAGCCAGTGCTTCAAGCGTCGAGGCCACAGCAATACCTTCTCCGGCATCAATAACCTGCTTGGCGATCTGCACTGCAACGGGAGCACGCTGGGCGATACGTTGTGCCAGTTGCAGTCCGGCGTCGTGTAACGCCTCCCTGGCGACAACGCGATTCACCAGCCCGCAGGACAGTGCCCGCTGTGCATCCAGTGGTTCACCGGTAAATACCAGTTCTTTCACCAGTGAGCGCCCAAGCAGTGCCGTCAGCCGCTGCGTTCCTGACCAGCCAGGCACTGTCGCCAGCCCGGTTTCTGGTAGTGCCATTTGTGCTTCGGCGCTACAAATACGGATATCGGCGGTAGCAGCCAGTTCCAGACCACCGCCATAAGCCAGGCCGTGCAACAGGGCGATTACGGGCTGTGGCAGTTGTGCCAGAGCATCAAATGCCTGATGACCGCGGCGGATCCAGTTGCGCCACATATCGAGTGCAGAAAGAGAGGTCCAGCGATGAATATCCGCGCCGACACAAAACGCTTTTTCACTGGCACTGGTCAGCAGTACTACGCGGATCTCCGAATCAGTTTCCAACGTGTGGCAATGCGCCAGCAGTTGTTCGAGCATCTCTGGGGTTAATGCGTTGAGTTTCGCCGGGCGATTAATCACCAAAGTGGCAATGAAACCGTTGCGCTGGAGGTCAATGGTGCCGTTATTCATGGTGACTTCCTTGTTGAAAATAGAGGGGATTCATTAGTTTGAGATCGTCTGCCAGACGGAGTGGGGCATCGCTTTGGGCGAGAATGTCGCGTTCAGGATCAATACCTGGGGCAATTTCTGTGACCAGTAGCCCGTCTGGGGTTAATTCCAGAACGCAGCGTTCAGTAATGTACTGTACTTGTTGCCCGAGTCTTATTGCGCGTTTGCCGGAGAACGTCACGTGGGCGACGTCCTGTACCAGTTTTTTGGCTTTGCCTTCTTTAATGATACGCAGCTGACCCTCTTCCAGTTGCAGTTGGGCACCGGCATTGAAAAAGCCAGAGAAAATAATGCGTTTCGCATGTGAGGTGATATCAATAAATCCACCGCATCCGGCAGTGACATGTGGACGAGCGGGGAGATGTGAGACGTTCACTGAGCCATCTGCGCCGATTTGTAAAAACGACATCAGAGTGAGATCAAAACCACCACCCTGGAAATAGGTGAACTGCTGGGGAGAGGGCAAAAATGCTTCTGCATTAGAGGCACAACCGAACTGAAATTCCAGCAGTGGAACTCCGCCAATCGCGCCCTGTTCCAGCAGCCAGGTGACGTCACCGTGGCGACCTTGTTCCAGTAAAATGCGTGGTACGTTGGCAGAAATACCAAAGCCAATATTTACCGCATCTCCACTTTGTAGTTCTTGCGCGACTCGCTGGGCAATAACTCGCGCCGGGCCATGTTCCATATAACGAAAGGCTGACAGCGGACGACTGATTTCGCCGGAAATGGCAGGTTCATATTGCGTTTGTGTCGTTTGTGTTTGTTCCGGCGCAATCACGATGTAATCCACCAGTACACCCGGAATACGCACCTCTTTTGGTTTCAGACTTCCGGCGGCAACCTGTCGTTTTACTTGCGCAATTATGATGCCACCATTATTGCGAACGGCAGTAGCCTGTTCCAGTGGCCCCAGATAAGCCCCTTCATGTTCATAAGTCAGGTTGCCGCGTTCATCGGCAGTGGTAGCGCGAATGATCGCCACCTGCGGCACGATACTGGGGAAAAACAGCCAGTCGTCGTTAGCAAATCGAACACGTTCAACCAGAGATTGTTGCGCCGCTTTTTCATTCATTGCACCGCCCTGCAACAGGGGATCCACATAGGTATCCATGCCTGTTTGTGTCAGCACGCCAGGACGATGAGCCGCCGCTTCCCGGTGCATATCAAATAAGATCCCGGAAGGCAGATTCCAGGCGGGGATCGCGTTGTCATTGATCATTTGCCAGATTAACGGAGGCGTCATTGATGATGGACCGGAGGGGTAGGAGCCAGCGATCACTTTTGCCAGTAAGCCCGGTTGCGCCAGATGATCGATGCCTTTTACGCCATACATATCACCAGCGGCGATAGGGTGGATGGAGGTGATGTTTTGCGGATGTCCGGCACGTTGAAAGCGTTCACCTATTGCTGCCAGCACCGCATCCGGACACCCCATTCCACTGGAGGAGGAGACGGTGACAACTGCGCCATCAACAATCAAATCTGCAGCTTCCGGTGCAGTGATCGTGCGTACAGAGCACATAATAATTTCCTTGTTTCGATATAAAAATAATTAAAAATATACATTTAAAACAATATGATAATTTTCATAAATTAATTGGAACGATCTAATTTATGCGTAATTTGTACGATTAGGGTGTAAAAAACACAACAAGGGAAGTGCGAATCTGTGATCGAAACGACGATCTCCTGCGATCCCTTGCGTTAACGGATCGCATGAGTAAAAGGAGATTATGATAAAGTAATTGCCTTGATCTTATGGGGGTTTGGAGCAGGCATGGCGAAGTCGGATACAGGAAGAAAGCGGGTAACATTAACCGATGTTGCGCGTGCGGCTGGCGTTTCGAAATCGACTGTATCGCTGGTTCTCAACGACAGTTCACTTATCAAAAAAGAGACGCAACAAAAAGTCCAGCAAGCCATTGAACAATTAGGCTATGTCTATAACCGTTTTGCTGCCAATCTGCGTTCGCAAAAATCGCTAACTATCGGCGTAGTCATTGACGATTTGATAAATCCTTTCTTCGCTGAATTTACTATGGGTCTTGAGATGACGCTGGCGGAGCACGGTTTTATCACCGTGATGTCCAATACCTCCCAGCGTAGTGACCGGCAAAAACAGGTGCTTGATACCTTGCTGGAACACCACGTCGCGGGCATTGTCCTCTGTCCAGTGAACAGTACCTCAGAAGCCGATTTACAGCGTTATGCCAACAGTTCCACACCCTTATTAATCACGATGCGCCCTCTGGATTGGCAACAATTGCCCGTCGATTACGTTGGCGTGGACAGCCACGCAGGTGTACGGGAAGCGACGGAATATCTCATTCAACAAGGGCACAGAGATATCGTGTTTATTGGTGGTCTTACGCACCATATGCGTTATCAGGGATACCTTGAGGCGATGAATCACCATGGTTTACAGCCGTGGAGTACTGATGCTTTTTCGCTGCGTGCTGAACCGACTCAGGCCAACGGCTACCAGTTGATGCAACAGCTGTTGGATATGCCTTCGCCACCCACAGCGGTGATTTGTTATAACGATTTAATGGCTTTTGGCGCGGAGTCGGCACTAGGCGAAAGAGGATTATTTGCCGGGGAAGATATTTCGTTGATTGGTAATGATGGCGTGGCGGCTTGTGCTTACAGTAACCCGCCGTTAACCACAATTGCGGTAGAACCATTGGCTCTGGGGAAACAGGCGGCGCAGCAAATTTTACGGCGTATTGCGCAACCAGACGCACCGCTCAGCCATTACATCTATCGCCCGACCCTGCAAATTCGCGCTTCCACCGGAAAGCGGGGGCGTTAAATGCTGTAGCGAGAAACTGTTTCTCGCTATACTCTCTTGTCCCCCATTCAACAGCAGGTAACACCATTCGTTATGGCAGGCAATAGACCTTTCAACAAACAACAGACTGATAACCGCGAACGCGATCCACAAGTTGCCGGGCTGAAAGTGCCTCCGCACTCGATCGAAGCGGAGCAGTCGGTGTTGGGCGGTTTAATGCTGGATAACGAACGCTGGGATGATGTAGCCGAGCGTGTGGTGGCAGACGATTTTTACACCCGCCCACACCGTCATATCTTTACTGAAATGGCGCGTTTGCAGGAAAGCGGTAGTCCTATCGATCTGATTACCCTTGCGGAATCGCTGGAACGCCAGGGGCAACTCGATAGCGTCGGTGGTTTTGCTTATCTGGCAGAGCTGTCAAAAAATACGCCAAGTGCGGCGAACATCAGTGCCTATGCGGATATCGTGCGCGAACGTGCCGTTGTCCGTGAGATGATCTCCGTTGCGAATGAGATTGCCGAAGCCGGTTTTGATCCACAAGGGCGTACCAGTGAAGATCTGCTGGACCTTGCTGAATCCCGCGTCTTCAAAATTGCCGAAAGTCGTGCAAACAAAGACGAAGGGCCGAAGAACATCGCCGATGTGCTCGACGCAACCGTGGCGCGTATTGAGCAGTTGTTTCAGCAGCCACACGATGGCGTTACCGGGGTAAACACCGGTTATGACGATCTCAACAAAAAAACCGCTGGCTTGCAGCCGTCGGATTTGATCATCGTTGCCGCGCGTCCGTCGATGGGTAAAACGACATTTGCGATGAACCTCGTCGAAAACGCGGCGATGTTGCAGGATAAACCGGTACTTATCTTCTCGCTGGAGATGCCATCAGAACAGATTATGATGCGTTCTCTGGCGTCGCTGTCGCGTGTTGACCAGACTAAAATCCGTACCGGGCAGCTCGATGATGAAGATTGGGCACGCATTTCCGGCACCATGGGTATTTTGCTCGAAAAACGCAATATCTATATCGATGATTCCTCCGGCCTGACGCCAACGGAAGTGCGTTCCCGCGCACGCCGTATTGCCCGTGAACACGGCGGCATCGGGCTTATCATGATCGACTACCTGCAACTGATGCGCGTACCGGCGCTTTCCGATAACCGTACGCTGGAAATTGCAGAAATCTCCCGCTCGCTGAAAGCACTGGCGAAAGAACTGAACGTGCCGGTGGTGGCGCTGTCCCAGTTGAACCGTTCTCTGGAACAACGTGCCGACAAACGCCCGGTCAACTCCGACCTGCGTGAATCTGGCTCTATCGAGCAGGATGCGGACTTGATCATGTTTATCTATCGTGATGAGGTGTATCACGAAAACAGTGATTTAAAAGGCATCGCGGAAATTATTATCGGTAAACAACGTAACGGCCCAATCGGGACGGTACGCCTGACCTTTAACGGTCAATGGTCGCGCTTCGACAACTATGCGGGGCCGCAGTACGACGACGAATAATAATTATTTTATGAATTAGGTAATTAAAGCAAACACTTATCAAGGAACACAAATGCAAGCGGCAACTGTTGTGATTAACCGCCGCGCTCTGCGACACAACCTGCAACGTCTTCGTGAACTGGCACCTGCCAGTAAAATGGTTGCGGTGGTGAAAGCGAACGCTTATGGTCACGGTCTTCTTGAGACCGCGCGAACGCTCCCCGATGCTGACGCCTTTGGCGTAGCCCGTCTCGAAGAAGCTCTGCGACTGCGTGCGGGGGGAATCACCAAACCTGTACTTTTACTCGAAGGCTTTTTTGATGCCAGAGATCTACCGACGATTTCTGCGCAACATTTTCATACCGCCGTGCATAACGAAGAACAGCTTGCTGCGCTGGAAGAGGCTAACCTGGACGAGCCGGTTACCGTCTGGATGAAACTCGATACCGGTATGCACCGTCTGGGCGTAAGGCCGGAACAGGCTGAGGCGTTTTATCATCGTCTGACCCAGTGCAAAAACGTTCGTCAGCCGGTGAATATCGTCAGCCATTTTGCGCGCGCGGATGAACCAAAATGTGGCGCAACCGAGAAGCAACTCGCTATCTTTAATACCTTTTGCGAAGGCAAGCCTGGTCAACGTTCCATTGCCGCGTCGGGTGGCATTTTACTCTGGCCACAGTCGCATTTTGACTGGGTGCGCCCGGGCATCATTCTTTACGGCGTATCTCCGCTGGAAGATCGCTCCACCGGTGCCGATTTTGGCTGTCAGCCAGTGATGTCGCTAACCTCCAGCCTGATTGCCGTGCGTGAGCATAAAGCCGGAGAGCCTGTCGGTTATGGTGGAACCTGGGTAAGCGAACGTGATACTCGTCTTGGCGTAGTCGCGATGGGCTATGGCGATGGTTATCCGCGCGCCGCGCCGTCCGGTACGCCAGTGCTGGTGAACGGTCGCGAAGTGCCGATTGTCGGGCGCGTGGCGATGGATATGATCTGCGTAGACTTAGGTCCACAGGCGCAGGATAAAGCCGGGGCCCCGGTCATTTTATGGGGCGAAGGTTTGCCCGTAGAACGTATCGCTGAAATGACGAAGGTAAGTGCTTACGAACTTATTACGCGCCTGACTTCAAGAGTCGCGATGAAATACGTGGATTAATATTCGTCTCCAGGGAGGGACAATGTCTTATTCAGAAATCGCCGCGTGTCTGGCATACGCGGTTTCCGTCTGGCTGGCTGCCAGAAACAATGTGCATACATGGTGGATCGGCATAATTGGCAGCATATTGTACGGCTGGGTTTTTTGGTCCGTGCAACTCTATGCCGACGTTACGCTCCAGTTATTCTTCATCGTGACCAGCATCACTGGCTGGATCCACTGGCTGAAAGGTCAGGGTGGCGACATCTTGCCGGTGCGCCGAACGCAAGCCAGTCACTTTTTCCTTTTGTTGCTCTGTGCTGTCGTCGTGGCAGGCGGTTACGGCTTTTTACTCCACACCTTTACCAATGCTTGGGCACCCTGGCTGGATTCGTTGATTTTGACCTTCAGCGTTCTGGCACAATTCATGTTGATGGGAAGACGTATCGAAAACTGGTACGTCTGGTTAGCGGTGAATACCCTGGCGGTGCCACTGTATATGACGCGCGGTTTAAACCTGACCGCTGGCTTATATTTCCTGTTCTGGATTAACGCCTGGTATGGTTTGTATCAATGGCGCAAAGAGTTGCAAACATCATGAAGCCTTTTGCAACGGGTCTGGTGGTTGGTAAATTCGCGCCTTTGCATTGTGGTCATGAAAAGTTGATCAATACCGCACTGGCGCAATGTGAAGAACTGTTCATCATCAGTTATTCCGTGCCGGAAATGCCTGACTGTGAACCTGAAAAGCGCCTGACGTGGCTGCAAGTGCGCTTCCCGCAAGCGACGTTTTTGGTACTGACGCCAGAGCTTGTTGCGCGTTATAACTTACCTGCTATCCCGCATAACAATGCTGATGCCGACATCCACCGTCATTATGTGGCGACGCTATGCTTGCAGATATTACGTTGCCGCCCACACGCTGTATTTACTGCAGAAGACTATGGCGATGGCTTTGCTAACGTGCTGGCGCGGCGTTTTGCCCAACCCGTTGAACACGTTCGAATGGCGCGCCCAGTTGGCGATGAAGCGCCTTCGGGAACGCTTATTCGTTCCGATGTTCACCGCTATCGCTACATGTTGGCGAATGATGTTTATTACAGTTTCGTTCGCCGTATCTGTCTGCTTGGTGGCGAATCTACCGGTAAAAGCACGCTTTCAAAAGCGCTGGCGGGCGTGCTTGATACGGTGTATGTCGCTGAATTTGGCCGCGACTATTGGGAAGAAAAAAACGGTATCTTAACTGCGGATGATTTGTTGCATATCGCCTGCGAACAGGTACGCCGGGAACAACAAGCAGAAGCTAATCACTATCTTATATGTGACACGTCGCCACTCACGACCTTATTCTATGCCCTTGATCAATATGGTCATGCTCCGCAAGAACTTCACCAACTGGCGGAGCGGGAATACTCTCTGGTAGTGCTTTGCGGCGCAGAATTTCCCTTCGTGCAGGATGGCACCCGGCAAGGAGAGGTATTTCGCGCACGGCAACAGGTGTGGTATGAACAGGAATTGTCGCGCAGGAACATTCCTTATCTTTCGGTTTCGGGGCCACTGCAAGAGCGAGTGGAGCAAATTCTTCGCCAACTTCCCGACTGACTTTGAACATCCTCTCGATCTTCGCCTTCTTCCGGTTTATTGTGGTTTAACCACCTGCCCGTAAACCTGGAGAACCATCGCGTGTTTCAAAAAGTTGACGCCTACGCTGGCGACCCGATTCTTACGCTTATGGAGCGTTTTAAAGAAGACCCTCGCAGCGACAAAGTGAATTTAAGTATCGGTCTGTACTACAACGAAGACGGAATTATTCCACAACTGAAAGCCGTGGCGGATGCGGAAGCGCGCCTGAATGCGCAGCCTCATGGTGCTTCGCTTTATTTACCGATGGAAGGGCTTAACAGCTATCGCCATGCCATTGCGCCGCTGCTGTTTGGTGCGGACCATCCGGTACTGCAACAACAGCGCGTAGCAACCATTCAAACCCTTGGCGGCTCAGGGGCATTGAAAGTGGGCGCAGATTTCCTGAAACGCTACTTCCCGGAATCAAGCGTCTGGGTCAGCGATCCTACCTGGGAAAACCACGTAGCAATATTCGCCGGGGCTGGATTCGAAGTAAGTACTTACCCCTGGTATGACGAAGCGACTAACGGCGTGCGCTTTAATGACCTGTTGGCGACGCTGAAAACATTACCTGCCCGCAGTATTGTGTTGCTGCATCCATGTTGCCACAACCCAACGGGTGCCGATCTCACTAATGAGCAGTGGGATGCGGTGATTGAAATTCTCAAAGCCCGTGAGCTTATCCCATTTCTTGATATTGCCTATCAAGGATTTGGTGCCGGTATGGAAGAGGATGCCTACGCCATTCGCGCCATTGCCAGCGCTGGATTACCCGCTCTGGTGAGCAATTCGTTCTCGAAAATTTTCTCCCTTTACGGCGAGCGCGTCGGCGGACTTTCTGTTCTGTGTGAAGATGCCGAAGCCGCAGGCCGCGTACTGGGGCAATTGAAAGCAACTGTTCGCCGCAACTACTCCAGCCCGCCGAATTTTGGTGCGCAGGTGGTGGCTGCGGTGCTGAATGACGAGGCATTGAAAGCCAGCTGGCTGGTGGAAGTAGAAGAGATGCGAACTCGCATTCTGGCAATGCGTCAGGAACTGGTGAAGGTATTGAGCACAGAGATGCCAGAACGCAATTTCGATTATCTGCTTAATCAGCGCGGCATGTTCAGTTATACCGGTTTAAGTGCCGCTCAGGTTGACCAACTACGTGAAGAATTTGGTGTCTATCTCATCGCCAGCGGTCGCATGTGTGTCGCCGGGCTTAACACGCAAAATGTGCATCGCGTGGCAAAGGCGTTTGCTGCGGTGATGTGATTTTAATCAACAGGCGGATCTCTCCGCCTGTTCCTGACTCCAGCCACTCCCTACTATTTTGTCCCTTTTTTCGCCCACTTTTACATCATCTCTTTTCTATAAGTTTTTGAAAATTAGTGTTTTTAACTGTTGGTACGGATTGTGCAGTAATGCAGCTGTCTATGACCATCAGGAGAAAAACATGGAGAACATGACCTCGCCCGGCACGCTGCTTAGTGGAGATAACGCGACCTGGCTTGAAGAGTACTACCAGACCTGGTTGCGTACGCCGGAACAACTCCCGGAAGACTGGCGGCGTTTTTTTCTTTCACCTGAACTGACTGTCCAAAGCGTATCCGGTGATAACAATATCAGCGGTGCGACCTTAAAAAAACAGGCTGCGGTAATACAACTGATCAATGCCTGGCGCACGCAGGGGCATCTGCGCGCAAAGCTTGATCCACTTGGTTTGAATCCCCCGGCTGACGTTCCCTCCCTCCAGCCTGGTTTTTGGGGATTAAGCGAAGAAGACTTGTTGCAGGAGTTTAGCGTCACCTTTGGCGCACACACCACGCAAATGCCACTTAAGCAACTGCTTAACCTGCTGGAGCAAGCCTGGGCCAGTAGCCAGGCTTATGAACTTGCTCATCTGGAAAATCGTGAAGAAATCAACTGGTTGTTATCACGGATTGAGAGCAGCAATGCGCCACAAGCTGATGCCCAAACCTGTATTGCTCGTTTTGAAAAACTGATGGCGGCAGAGACGTTAGAGCGTTATCTGCATACCCGTTATGTTGGGCAGAAACGGTTTTCTCTGGAAGGGGGCGAAAGTGCAATCCCGGCGCTCGATACGCTGACAAAACGCCTGCGTGCGCAAGGTGTGGAGGAAATGGTCATTGGCATGGCGCACCGGGGAAGACTTAATGTTCTGGTTAATCTGTTGAATAAAGACCCGGCACAGCTTTTTGCTGAGTTTGAAGGCAAGCAGACGATCGGCAGTGGTTCAGGCGATGTGAAATACCACATGGGGTATTCCAGCAATCTGGAAACACCTGCCGGTTCGCTGCATGTGGCGCTGGCGTATAACCCCTCACATCTGGAGATCGTGAATCCGGTGGTGCTGGGCCAGGTGCGAGCCAGGCAGGAACGCCGTGGTGAGGATGGTCAGGCAAAAGTGGTGGGCGTACTTATTCATGGGGATTCCGCGTTGGGCGGCCTCGGCGTCAACCAAACCACGTTTAACTTATCGCAGACTCAGGGCTACGGCACTGGCGGTACGCTACATCTGGTGATTAACAATCAGATTGGCTTCACCACTTCCCGCTTGCAGGATATGCGTTCTTCACGGTACTGCACCGATATTGCCAAAATGGTAGCGGCCCCAATTATCCACGTTAATGGCGATGACGTTGACGCTGTTTGCCAGGTAATGGAACTGGCGTGCGAATGGCGAGACACCTTCCGGCGTGACATCATCATCGATATTTGCTGCTTCCGTAAGCACGGACACAACGAAAGCGATGAGCCACGTCTTACCCAGCCACAAATGTATCAGGCAGTGGATGCTCACCCTGGTACGCTCGCCCGTTATGGTGAATCTCTTGCCCGCCGCGGCCTGTTAACTCAGGCGCAACAAGATGAGATGACGGCACGCTATCGCGACTGGCTGGATAGCTGCCAGAAACGTGAACCGCAGCCTCTCAAACCTGCAATTCACTCTTTTAGCGCTAACTGGTATGGGTTGACCAACCCTCACTGGAGCGCCCCGGTATCTACGGCATTGCCTCGGCAAAAGCTGGCAGCGTATGGTGAAATCATTTCTACACTGCCACCCGATGTGGTCGCACATCCTACCATTAAACGGCAACTGGCGTTACGCCAGGATATGGCCGCAGGTACTCAGCCAGTAGACTGGGGAATGGCTGAAATGCTGGCCTATGCATCGCTTGTGGATGCGGGTGTTGGTGTGCGTCTTTCTGGTGAAGACTCAGGGCGTGGCACGTTCAGTCATCGCCATGCAGTGGTACATCATCAAACGGAAGCCCGTCGTTATCTGCCGTTACAGCATATCCGCGCTGGTCAGGCATCTTTCGATGTTTATGATTCGGTGCTTAATGAAGAAGCGCTCTTAGCCTTTGAATATGGCTATTCAACGTCTGCGCCTCAGCAACTGGTTATTTGGGAAGCACAGTTTGGTGACTTTGCCAACGGCGCTCAGGTTGCTATTGACCAATTTATCTCGTCTGGCGAAACCAAGTGGGATCGCTATAGCGGTTTAACCATTCTTCTGCCGCATGGCTATGACGGACAAGGGCCGGAGCACTCTTCCGCACGTCCTGAGCGCTGGCTGCAACTGTGCGCAGAAAACAACATGCAGGTGGTGATGCCCAGTGAGTCAGCACAAATGTTCCATTTGTTGCGCGGTCAGGCATTACGCCCAATGCGCAAACCGTTAGTGATAATGATGAGTAAGCGTTTACTTCGGTTTAAAGGCGCGATGAGCGAGCTTTGTGAATTCACTGATGACGCTTATAAACCGGTAATCACCGATCCGCAATTGCATCAGTCCCAGAAAGTTAAGCGCGTTATTTTGTGTAGCGGCCAGGTCTATTACGACGTACTGGAAGCCCGTAAGCAGCGTGAGCATGAAGACGAGGTAGCGATTGTTCGCCTGGAGCAACTCTACCCGTTCCCGGTCGCAGAACTGAATGATGTTCTGGCGAGTTGGCCGAACTGCTGCGAATGGATTTGGTTGCAGGAAGAGCCAGAAAACCAGGGCGCGTGGCGGCAGATTCGTCATGAGCTGGCGGCACTGAAAATTAACACTCCTTACTGGCAGTATGCAGGCCGCCCGGCAGCGGCAGCACCAGCGACAGGGTATGGGCGTGTACATAAACAACAAATCGACGAATTTCTTGCTGCTGCGTTTGCAGATATTCAGCCATGAAAGGCGCACAAAAATAATAAGGAGAACATTTTATGATCGAAATTACTGTCCCTGTATTACCGGAATCTGTCACGGAAGGCACGCTGACAACCTGGTGTAAACAAGAAGGCGAGCACGTAAAACGCGATGATGTGATTGCCGAGCTGGAAACCGATAAAGTCATTCTGGAAATACCGGCCCCGCACGATGGCGTGTTAAGCAATATTATCGTCAGCGAAGGTAGCACGGTCACGTCCGCGCAACTGTTGGCGCATCTTAAGCCGCAAGCTGTCATAGAAGAAACCGTCACACCAGTCACCGAAACCCTGGCGATGCCTTCCGCACGGCTGGAGGCACAGCGTAGTGGTGTCGAACTTGCTGACGTTGCGGGGAGCGGGAGAAATGGACGTATCCTGAAAGAGGATGTGCAGCGCGTTACTCCTGCACCAGCCATTCAGCCTGAACGGGTGGCGGAGATCGCGCCAGCTAAACCCTTGACACCGGGTGCTCGTCAGGAACGTCGTGAGCCGATGTCGCGCTTACGTCAGCGAATTGCTGAGCGTCTGCTGGCTTCCCAACAAAATAACGCCATTCTTACCACATTCAACGAAGTAAACATGCAGAGCGTGATGGACTTACGCGCCCGCTGGAAAGATCGTTTTGCCGAGAAGCACGGCGTGAAGCTGGGCTTTATGTCCTTCTTTGTTAAGGCCGTTACCCGGGCGCTGGAGCGCTTCCCTGTAGTGAATGCCAGCGTCGATGGCAACGAGATTATCTGGCGTGATTATTGCGATATCGGCATTGCAGTGAGCAGCAACCGCGGCCTGGTAGTGCCTGTGTTACGCAATGCGCAATCACTCTCTTTGGTGGAAATTGAACGGCAAATTGCCGAATACGCCACACAGGCACGCAATGGCAAATTGCCGCTGGAGGCGTTACAGGGCGGCACGTTCTCTATCACCAACGGCGGTACTTTTGGTTCGATGATGTCAACGCCAATCATTAACCCGCCGCAGTCGGCCATTCTTGGGATGCATGCCATCACGCCGCGCCCGGTCGCAGAAAACGGTCAGGTTGTTATTCGTCCCATGATGTACCTTGCTCTCAGCTATGACCATCGCATTATCGATGGTCAGGAAGCCGTGCATACATTGGTGGCAATACGTGAGCTACTGGAATCACCGGAACAACTGTTGCTGGATCTTTAAGGAGGGCGCCGATGAGTACAATTTTTGATGTGGCAGTTATGGGGGGGGGGCCAGGTGGTTACGTAGCGGCACTGCGGGCTGCGCAGAATGGGCTTTCCGTAGTATGTATTGATGATGGTGTTAATGCACAGGGCGAACCTTCGCCGGGCGGTACGTGTCTCAATGTCGGCTGTATTCCGTCAAAATCGTTGCTGCAATCTTCCGAACTGTACGCGCAAGTGCAGCATGAGGCGAGCATTCATGGCGTTAATGTTGACGGCGTATCTTTCAATGCAGCTGCGATGATTCAACGTAAAGACGCCATAGTAAGCCGCCTGACAATGGGCATCAGCTTGCTGTTTAAGAAAAATAAAGTGAAGCACCTGTGCGGCCTCGCAACGTTAGAATGTGCTCAGGATGAGATTTGGCAATTACGTGTAAACGATCAACACCTTCACGCCCGTAATGTAGTGATTGCAACAGGTTCTCAGCCGCGTCAGCTGCCTGGCGTTACCATTGATAATCAACAGATCCTCGACAATCGTGGCGCCCTGGCATTGAGCGAAGTGCCGCCGCGTCTCGGTGTGATCGGCGCTGGCGTGATTGGCCTTGAACTGGGGTCTGTGTGGAATCGGGTTGGTTCAGACGTCACGTTGCTGGAGATGGCGCCAACGTTCTTGCCTGCACTGGAAGCTCGCCTGTCGAACGAAGTCCGTAAAGCAATGATTGCCAGTGGGATGAAAATGCAACTGGCAGTAGAGATTGAGGCTATTGAACAACGGGATGACGGTGTGCATGTGCGCTGGCGGCAGGGTGAGAAGCGAGAAGAAAGCCGCTTCGATAAATTAATTCTTGCCATTGGACGTGTACCGCGACTTTCTGGTGTCGATCTCGTGCAACTCGGTCTTGAAGCCGATAACCGTGGCGGTATTGCCGTCGATAACTTATGCCGTACCGGGAAAGCCGGGCTGTGGGCAATTGGTGATGTCGTGCGAGGGCCGATGCTGGCGCATAAAGCGATGGCTGAAGGTGTAGTGGTGGCTGATCAAATTGCCGGACTGGTGGTAGAGCCGATTAATTTTGCGCTGATCCCTTCGGTGATTTACACCCAACCGGAAGTTGCGTGGGTAGGGGAAAACGAGGCCTCACTGAAAGCCGCTGGCAGAGTCTTTAACAAAGGAAATTCTCTGTTTGCCGGTAACGGTCGCGCCTTAGCATTAGGCCAGGAAGGTGGGCGTTGCACGTTATACAGTGATAAACACACTGACCGCGTACTTGGCGGAGCGATTGTTGGCCCGCAGGCATCGGAGCTGATTAATGAAATTGCGCTGGCGATGACTTTTAGCGCCTCTGGCGAGGATATTGCCTGTGCGATCCATGCGCATCCGACATTAAGCGAAGTCATCCACGAAGCAGCAATGGCCTTGAATAATAAAGCATTACACGGATAACACACACCACTGAGGGAATATATGAATTTACATGAGTATCAGGCCAAATCGTTACTGGCTGGCATGGGGATGCCGTGTCCAAAAGAGATAGCTATCCAACAGATTTCGCAACTGGCAGATGCCTGGCAACATATTGCTTGCCCGAGTAAAGGCGCGGTACTTAAAGCGCAGGTACATGCTGGTGGGCGCGGTAAAGCTGGCGGCGTAAAAGTGCTTAAGCAGCTGCCGGAAGCACAGGCTTTTGTACAGCAAATGTTGGGATCGCAACTGGTGACTTATCAGACCGGGCCAGAAGGACAGTATGTCAGCAGTATTTTACTGTGCGAAAACATTTATCCGGTACGCCAGGAACTCTATTTTGGCATGGTGGTGGATCGTGAAAGCCAGCGGGTCACGTTTATTGTCAGCCCGGAAGGTGGTGTGGAAATTGAAAAAGTCGCCCATGAGACACCGGAGAAAATCAGCAGTGTCAGCATTGATCCACTGACAGGCGTGCAGCCTTGCCATATCCGCGAAATGTTTGCTGTTCTGCAACTGGAACACGGACTATTTGCTGCCTTTAGTCGCCTGGTTAATCAGGCGTGGAAAGCCTTTAACGAACTGGATTTTGCCCTGCTGGAAATTAACCCTCTGGTGTTGCGGGAAACGGGCGAATTTATGTGTGCAGACGCGAAAGTATCGCTGGATGATAACGCGCTGTATCGTCACCCGGAACTCCAGGTGCTACGTGATGAAACCCAGGAAGATCCACGCGAAAGCCAGGCAGCGAAGCTTGATCTTAATTATGTCTCGCTGGACGGAAATATCGGCTGCATGGTCAATGGTGCAGGGCTGGCTATGGCAACCATGGACATCATCAAGCTATACGGTGAACAACCCGCAAACTTCCTGGATGTTGGCGGTGGCGCAACCCAGGAGCGCGTCAGTGAAGCCTTTCGGCTGATTGTTTCCGACAGCAAAGTGAAAGCCATTCTGGTTAATATTTTTGGTGGGATTGTCCGTTGCGACATGATCGCCAGAGCCATTATTCATGCTCTGAATGAGGCCAGCATCACCCTGCCTGTCGTGGTGCGTCTCTCCGGTAATAACGCCGCCGAAGGGCAGCGGTTACTGGCAGAAAGTGGTCTGACGGTGGAAGCCGTCGATTCTCTGGATGATGCCGCGAAACGCATCATTGCGTTACTGAATTAACAGGAGGTTAAGATGAGCGTTTTGATCAACAAACACACGCGGGTACTGGTGCAGGGCATTACCGGCAAAAACGGCACATTTCATACAGAGCAGGCTATTGCGTATGGCACGCAGATTGTGGGTGGAGTGACGCCTGGTAAGGGCGGGCAACGGCATCTGGATCGCCCGGTTTTTGATTCAATGAAAGATGCGATGCGACAAACTGAGGCCGATGCCAGCGTGATTTATGTGCCTGCACCGTTTGTGCTGGATTCTGTTGTTGAGGCTATTGAAGCTGGCGTCAAATTGGTTGTGGTGATCACTGAAGGTGTACCGACACTGGATATGGTGAAAGTTCGTCGGCTGCTTGACTGCCACCCGGATGTGCGGCTGATTGGGCCAAACTGCCCAGGAGTTATCACGCCGGGTGAGTGCAAAATCGGGATTATGCCTGGTGAAATCCACCGCCCAGGGCGTATTGGGATTGTTTCCCGCTCCGGTACATTAACCTACGAAGCTGTAGCGCAAACCACGGCGCTGGGACTTGGGCAATCCACCTGTATTGGTATTGGCGGCGATCCGGTTCCGGGGACTAACTTTATTGATGCGCTGCGTTTATTCGAAAATGATCCGCAAACAGACGCGGTAATTATGATCGGTGAAATTGGTGGTAATGCGGAAGAACGGGCCGCGGAATTTATTCGCCATGATATGAATAAACCGGTCGTAGGTTATATTGCCGGTGTTACTGCACCAAAAGGAAAACGCATGGGACACGCCGGAGCCATTATTTCTGGCGGTAGCGGCAGTGCAGAGGATAAATTCCGTGCGTTCGATAAAGCAGGCATGGCATGGACAAGAAACCCGGCGTTGCTTGGCGAAACGTTATGGAATGTTATTAAGTAATCCATAAATGAATATCAAGGGAGCATATCGCTCCCTTTTTTTATCTGTGTGGTAAGAGAATCACCTTTTATTTACTGTGCGGAAAACCGCGCACAAAATAAAAAGAATAAATAATAAAATCATTAAATAACAAAGCATTATTAAAAAATTAAAGATGGCATAGCTCCTGCAATAGCCAGGCAGGTTTTTTATTTTTCACAATGAGGTGAATATGTCATCAATATCACATGGCGCACCACAAAAGCGTCGAATTATCCCTAATCCCGGCCTGTGGTTGGCGATCATTGCCGGAATTATTATTACTCTTCTGCCTCTGGGCGATACCTTGCCCGTCGCCGGACAAAATATGATCGCCATTCTGGTGTTTGCCATTATTGTCTGGATCAGCGAAGCGATGGATTACACCGCCAGTGCAATTGTTATTTCCGCACTGATTATCTTTATGGTTGGTTTTGCCCCGGATATGAATCACCCGGACACGATCCTTGGCACCGCGAAAGCGCTGAAAATGACTCTGTCGGGTTTTTCTAATTCTGCTCTGGCGCTGGTGGCAGCAGCAATGTTTATCGCGGCGGCAATGACCATTACCGGGCTGGATAAACGTATTGCGCTGTTTACTATGTCGAAAATAGGTGCCAGTAGCCGCAGCATTATTATCGGTGCCATTGTGGTGACCATCGTCCTGAGCCTGGTCGTACCCAGTGCCACTGCCCGTACGGCTTGCGTGGTGCCGATTATGATGGGGGTCATTGCGGCATTTAAGGTGGATAAACATTCACGTTTAGCGGCGTCAATGATGATTGTTATCGCCCAGGCGACCAGTATCTGGAACGTTGGTATTCAAACTTCGTCGGCGCAAAACCTGCTTTCTATCGGTTTTATCAATAAAACTTTCGGCGCCGGGCATTCTGTCAGCTGGCTTGACTGGCTGTTAGCGGGCGCGCCCTGGAGCCTCACCATGTCGGTGATCCTCTATTTCCTCGCACGTAAATTGTTGCCGCCAGAAACGGAAGCTGTTGAAGGGGGGAGCGAGGCCATTAAAAAAGCACTCGCAGAGTTAGGGCCAACCACCGGTAAAGAAAAACGCTTGATCGGTATTTCGCTGTTGTTACTGCTCTTTTGGTCTACTGGCGGAAAATTACACAGTATTGATACCACCTCTGTCACCCTTGCCGGACTGGCGATTATGTTGCTGCCAGGCATCGGTGTAATGAGCTGGAAAGAGGTCGAAAAACGTGTGCAGTGGGGCACGTTGCTGATGTTTGGTATTGGTATCAGCCTGGGGTCCACGTTGCTTGATACACAGGCAGCTTCATGGATGGCGAACTATGTGGTGAAAGGTTTTGGTCTTGACGGTTTACCATCACTTGCCATCTTCGCGATTCTCGCCGCTTTCTTGATAATCATTCACCTGGGGTTTGCCAGTGCCACTGCGCTAACTGCCGCATTGCTGCCCATCCTGATTAGCCTGTTAAGCAGTCTGCCGCCAGAACTCGGCGTTAACCCGGTCGGCATGACCATTCTGCTCGCCTTCAGTGTCAGTTTTGGCTTCATCCTGCCGATTAACGCGCCACAAAATATGGTGTGTATGGGTACGGATACCTTCACGCCACGCCAGTTTACCCGTGTGGGACTGTACCTGACGGTAATCGGCTACCTGTTGTTGCTACTGTTTGCCGCCACCTGGTGGAAAATTTTAGGTCTAATGTGAGGAAACCAACGATGTCATTACAAATTGCTGTTGAAAAAGTGCGTTGGTTAGCTGCCGGGCTGCTGGAACTTAATGGCTGTGATGCCGATATCGCTCAGGATGTGGCGGAACATATGATTGAAGCGGAACGTTATGGCTTTGCCAGCCACGGCGTCACGCTGCTACCGAAATATCTGGAAAATATCGCTCGTGGCGATGTAACCGCGAATGCCCGCCCGGAATGCTTAACAAGTGAAGGTAATTTACAGCGTTTTCATGCCCACAATGGCTTTGGTCAACACGCCGGAAAAGTGGCGGTAAATGCTGCCATCGAACAAACAAAACACCGCGGTTTTTGCCTGTTAACGTTGTGCCATGCGCATCATTTAGGGCGTATGGGGCATTACGGGCAAATGGTTGCTGATCAAGGCCTGGCGATGCTGGCCATGAGTAACGTCACCGGGCGTCCTGCACTGGTCGCCCCGTGGGGCGGTGCGGAACCGCGTATGACCACTAACCCTTTCTGCTTTGCCTGGCCGTTCAGTGATGGGCGTCCGCCGATTCTGGTTGATTTTGCCACCAGTAGCATGGCGCTAAATAAAGCACGGGTAATGTCGTCCACCGGGAAGCAGGCCGCGCCGGGACAATTGATTGATGCACAGGGGAATCCAAGCAATGATCCTGGGGTGTTATTCAGCAATCCTCCAGGGGCGTTACTGCCATTTGGTGAGCATAAAGGATTTGGCCTGGCACTGATGATTGAAATGATGGCGGGGATCTTATCTGGTGGTGACACGATCGCCGAAGATCATCAGACGGATGGATCTGCGCATAATCATCTTTTTGCGTTGATTATCGATCCTGATCAATTCACCGATCTGGCAGGGGAGAAAGGGCAGTTCTTTGCGGATTATCTGTTAGCTACGCAGCCTCAACCTGGCGGCAATCCGGTGATTTACCCCGGTATGCCAGAAGCTGCCAACCGGGAACGCAATGCGAAGATGATTACGATCCCGGTATCATTCTGGTCCTGGGTAGTTGAACATTACGCCCGCAAAGGTATCGATTTGGGGTTACATCCTCAGGAATCAGCATTAGCTGGATGATTCTGGTCGATAAACTTGCGGTTGAATCTGATGTTTGTTGAGTTTGTCATATAAAGTCTTGCGCGGCAGCTGTAATAGCCGCGCTGTCAAACTGACCTGGCCTTCCGTTTGTCGCAGCATATCTTCGATTAACTTTTTCTCGAAAGCATCAATGCAGGCGGTAAGACCACTCTCTTCTTGCTGAGTCATTGGCACTGGCTGGTGGTGGGTCAGTAAACCGAGAACAAAACGCTCTGCATTGTGTTTAAGTTCACGTACATTGCCAGGCCAACTTTGTGACTGCAACCAGGCCAGTAACATGGGAGAAATATCAGGCAGAGGACGATTATATTTTTGTGCCGCCTGACTGGCGAACCAGTAAAACAGTTCAGGGATATCTTCTCGTCGCTGGCGTAGAGGTGGAATATTCAGGCTAACCACATTCAGACGATAATAGAGATCGAGACGAAACAGATGTTCTTCGCTGCGACGCAGTAAATCTTCCTTGGTCGCTGCAATAACACGGCAATTCACCGGAATTAATTGATTGGCACCTAATCGTTCAATGGTTCTTTCCTGCAATACACGTAGCAGTTTTACCTGCATTCCTGATGGCATTCCCTCTATTTCATCGAGAAATAACGTACCACCATTTGCATGTTCAATTTTTCCAATACGCTTTTTAACCGCACCGGTAAATGCGCCCGCCTCATGACCAAATATTTCGCTTTCAAACAACGTTTCTGGTAAGCCTGCACAGTTTAAGGCAACAAACTGCCCCTGACGGCGGGTACTCCAGTGATGCAGCATTCTGGCGACGACTTCTTTACCACAACCTGTTTCACCATAAATAAGGACATCGGCACCGGTATCTGCGACATTAAGGATCATTTTACGCAGTTGCTGCATCTGCGGACTACGACCAATCAGCACCGGGCCATTTTCCTGTTGCAGATTCGCCAGTAATTGCTGATTTTCTAAAACCAATCGCCGTTTTTCTACCGCTCTGGCAATAATACTCAATAATTTATCTGAGCTACTTGGTTTCTCAATGAAATCGAATGCACCATTACGCATGGCATCCACCGCCATTTCCACGTCACCGTGTCCGGTAATTAAAATAACCGGAATTTTGCTATCCATTTCGTTGATGTAACTGAGGAGCTCTAGTCCTGATATTCCAGGTAACCTGACATCGGTCAGTATAATAATGTTGGCCTGACTTTGAATAAGGGGAATACTGTGTTCTGCATCGCAACAGGAAATAACGCGATAACCAGCCAGCGTGAGCGTTTGTTCACAGGCAAAACGTACATCGTCACTATCCTCAATATAAACTATAGTAATTTCACTGAATTTATTATTCATGTTTTTCTCCCCATTCAGGCCAGGTTAATGTCATTACTGCGCCGCCTTCAGGATGATTACTGGCGTGGAGTGCGCCGTTCGAATTTCGGACAATTTCGCTGACTATTGCCAGTCCCAACCCCATTCCTCTACGTTTAGTGGTAAAAAATGGTTCAAATATGCGATCGACAACTTCAGGTGCAAAACCGCCACCGCTGTCTTTAATGGTAATAATAACTTTGTTATTTGCCTGGCGAATGGCGATATCCAGTCGTTTGTAAGAGCTACCTTCCATAGAATCTAAGGCGTTGCTAATTAAATTACTGAATATCTGTTCAAGACCGAGTTCATCGCAATTGACAAATAACGGCATGGATGGGGCTTTTATTCGTCGCTCAATGTTATTTTTCTCCATGCTGTGATTAAGTAACGCCACGGCGCTATACATCACTTTGATGACATCGGCAGAACCTTTAGGTACGCGATGGCGCGAGGCAAATGCTTTAAGTTCGGAAATGAGCTGCGTCATCCGCTCAATCACGGAAATAATGTGTTTCAGATTCTGTTCAACCTGTGGATACATCTCTTTTTTTAGCATAGTACGCGCGTTATCAGTAAGTGCGTGAATGGCGGCTAACGGTTGATTTTGTTCATGGGCAATTTCGGTTGCCATCTGTCCAAGCGCCGCCAGTTTGCTGGACTCTGCCAGTTCACTACGCGTAATTTGTAATACTTGTTCAGCCTGACTGCGCTCTTTTATCTCCTGTATTAATTTTTGATTGATCAATTCCAGGGCAGATGTACGCTCTTTAACCTGTTTTTCTAATGTTTCATTCGCCAGTGTTAATAATTGTTGTGCATGAGATCGCATTCTCCAGTATTTAATAAATAACAAAAACAGCAGGTAAATAATTAGTGTAATGACTAACGAAATAGCCCATGACCAGTACAGGTTATCTAAGGGGACCATAATTGTCATTTTCCAGTTAAATTCTGGAATGGCTATTTGTTGCGTATAATATTGCGGGAATAAACAGAGTTGTTCTTTTTTATCTTTCAGGAAAGTAAAATTGCTCACGGTATAACAGGGATAATAATCCGCCGGTAAAAGATTGTCGAGACTATATTGGCGGGTAGATTGTAGTTTTTGTTTTGCCTGAACAGGTAACGGTTGCAGTGTTCGCATTCGCCATGGCGATTTTGAACTTAAAAATATAATCCCATGTTCATCATTCACGATAATATTTTCAGGACCTTCGGCCCATGCTTTTTCAATTTCATTAAGACTTATTTTTACTACTACAACACCGACAATTTTTCCTTTATCTTTTATACTTGTAGAGAGGAAGAATCCCGGTGTATTCGTAGTGCTACCAATACCGTAAAAGCGTCCATTTAAGCCAGACATGGCGTGTTTATAATAGGGGCGATAGCTATAATTTTGCCCTACATAGCTGCCGGGGTCCTGCCAGTTACTAGAAGCGATGGCCTTACCTTGGGTATCCAGAATAAATATTGCTGCGGTTTTGAGTTGAGTATTGAAATGTGCAATTCGTTGATTGAGTTCGCTGGACGTCATATCGTCAGGCGTAATTACCGCCTGACGGATGATATGGTCTGTTGAGAGCATATAGGGTAAAACATAAAATTGCTCGATGGTGGAATATAATGTGGACTTATACATTTCAAGCCGCATTTTATCGGTACCGGACAAGGTATTAAAACGCAAGTGCAAAAAAGCGATTGAAACCGCGAGCATGATAAGAAAAAGTGAAATGCTTGTAATGTGAAATCGCCATTTGTTCTTAAATATATAATTCCACGATATTTTCATTCATCATCCATTGAATGCATTTATATTTATCATCAGTATATTCCCTGAACAATGTTTGCGAGAACCAAAAGAGTGCCATTGTGTGAATGTGTAAGCAGAATAACCGTGGCAATGTGTGGTTTATCGCACAGGTATTCCAAATGTGATCATGCTCTTTTTATGTGACAAATCCGCAGATAATCCTTCCTTTCCCCTGCGGTTGGCGTTATGGTCAGATGGTTTTTTCAACAAACGCACAATAATAAGTTTCAACTTACTGACTATTTAGGGAAAAATATGCGCAAGATCACACAGGCATTGAGTGCCGTTTGCTTATTGTTCGCTCTAAACAGTTCCGCTGTTGCCCTGGCCTCATCTCCTTCACCGCTTAATCCGGGTACTAACGTAGCCAAACTCGCTGAACAGGCACCAATTCATTGGGTTTCGGTTGCACAAATTGAAAATAGCCTCGCAGGACGTCCGCCAATGGCGGTGGGGTTTGATATCGATGATACGGTACTTTTTTCCAGTCCGGGTTTCTGGCGCGGCAAAAAAACCTTCTCACCAGAAAGCGAAGATTATCTGAAAAATCCTGTGTTCTGGGAAAAAATGAACAATGGCTGGGATGAATTCAGCATTCCAAAAGAGGTCGCTCGCCAGCTGATTGATATGCATGTACGCCGCGGTGACGCGATCTTCTTTGTGACTGGTCGTAGCCCGACCAAAACAGAAACGGTTTCAAAAACGCTGGCGGATAATTTTCATATTCCTGCCACCAACATGAATCCGGTGATCTTTGCGGGCGATAAACCAGGTCAAAATACAAAATCGCAATGGCTGCAGGATAAAAATATCCGAATTTTTTATGGTGATTCCGATAACGATATTACCGCCGCACGCGATGTTGGCGCTCGTGGTATCCGCATTCTGCGCGCCTCCAACTCTACCTACAAACCCTTGCCACAAGCGGGTGCGTTTGGTGAAGAGGTGATCGTCAATTCAGAATACTGACAGAGCGGGAGAGCGTAATACTCTCCCGAATGCTGTTTTTTTAATCACACCTTTATCCTTTCGCTGTCTTGCTGCAAACTGATTAAGAGAGTTTTATCAAGGAGCAGCACATGTGGTATCAAAAGACGCTCACGCTTAGCGCCAAATCTCGTGGGTTTCATCTGGTAACGGATGAAATTCTGAATCAGCTGGCTGATATGCCGCGCGTTAACATCGGTTTACTGCATCTGTTGCTGCAACATACCTCCGCCTCTCTGACACTTAATGAGAACTGCGATCCCACCGTACGCCACGACATGGAGCGTTTTTTCCTCCGCGCCGTTCCCGACAACGGAAATTATGAGCATGACTATGAGGGAGCAGACGATATGCCTTCTCATATCAAATCCTCAATGCTGGGAACATCGCTTGTATTGCCGGTGCATAAAGGGCGTATTCAGACCGGCACCTGGCAAGGCATCTGGCTGGGGGAACATCGCATCCACGGCGGATCGCGTCGCATCATCGCGACACTTCAAGGGGAGTAAAAAATGACCATTTTGGAGTTGCTACAATATTGCATGGCAAAACCAGGCGCAGAACAGAGCGTGCATAACGACTGGAAAGCGACGCAGATCAAAGTGGAAGATGTGCTGTTTGCGATGGTGAAAGAAGTAGAAAATCGCCCAGCTGTTTCGCTGAAAACCAGCCCGGAGCTGGCGGAGCTGCTACGTCAGCAGCACAGCGATGTGCGTCCAAGCCGCCATCTGAACAAAGCACACTGGAGCACCGTGTATCTCGACGGATCGCTGCCGGATTCGCAAATCTATTATCTGGTGGATGCGTCTTATCAGCAGGCGGTGAATTTGCTGCCGGAAGAAAAACGTAAATTGCTGGTGCAACTCTGAAAGAAGAAGGCCGCTCAGAAAGCGGCCTTAACGATTACAGCATCGGCTTGAGGAAGCGCGCCGTATGCGAAGCTTCGCACTCTGCGACGGTTTCTGGCGTACCGGAGACGAGGATTTCGCCGCCCCCACTGCCGCCTTCTGGTCCCAGGTCGACAATCCAGTCAGCGGTTTTGATCACGTCGAGATTGTGCTCAATTACCACAATGGTATTGCCCTGATCGCGCAGTTTATGCAGTACGTCGAGCAGTTGCTGAATATCGGCGAAGTGCAGACCGGTGGTCGGCTCGTCGAGAATATACAGCGTCTGCCCGGTGCCGCGTTTTGACAGCTCACGCGCCAGCTTCACGCGCTGGGCTTCACCACCAGAAAGTGTGGTTGCGGACTGACCCAGACGAATATACGTCAGACCAACGTCCATCAATGTTTGCAGCTTACGTGCCAGAGCTGGCACCGCATCAAAGAACTCACGCGCCTCTTCGATGGTCATATCCAGCACTTCGTGGATGGTTTTGCCTTTGTACTTAATCTCCAGCGTTTCACGGTTATAGCGTTTGCCTTTGCACTGGTCGCACGGTACGTAAATGTCCGGCAGGAAGTGCATCTCCACTTTGATCACGCCGTCGCCCTGACAGGCTTCGCAGCGTCCGCCGCGAACGTTAAAGCTGAAACGTCCTGGCGTATAACCACGCGCACGGGATTCCGGTACGCCCGCAAACAGTTCGCGCACAGGCGTAAACACGCCGGTATAGGTCGCCGGGTTAGAACGCGGAGTACGACCAATTGGGCTTTGGTCGATATCGATCACTTTATCGAAATGCTCCAGCCCCTGAATATCGCGATACGGTGCTGGTTCGGCGATGGTCGCACCATTCAACTGGCGTTGGGCAATTGGGAACAGTGTGTCGTTAATCAGCGTTGATTTACCGGAACCTGAAACTCCGGTAATGCAGGTAAACAGACCCACCGGCAGCGTCAGCGTCACGTCTTTCAGGTTGTTGCCGCGTGCGCCCGTCAGTTTCAGCACTTTTTCCGGATTTGCCGGAACGCGTTTCTTCGGCACCTCAATCTTGCGTTTACCGCTCATGTACTGCCCGGTCAACGACTCAGGCACCGCCATTATTGCTTCCAGCGGACCTTCCGCGACGACTTCACCGCCGTGAACACCCGCACCCGGACCGATATCGATCACATGATCAGCGGCGCGAATCGCGTCTTCGTCGTGCTCCACCACAATCACGGTATTACCGAGATCGCGCAGATGGATAAGCGTACCCAGCAGGCGCTCGTTATCGCGCTGGTGCAGGCCGATAGACGGCTCATCCAGCACGTACATCACGCCAACCAGGCCTGCACCAATCTGGCTCGCCAGACGAATACGCTGGGCTTCACCGCCGGAAAGTGTCTCTGCTGAGCGGGAAAGTGTCAGGTAATTCAGGCCGACGTTAACGAGGAATTTCAGACGATCGCCGATCTCTTTAAGGATTTTTTCTGCAATCTTCGCCCGCTGACCTGCGAGTTTGAGATTGTTGAAGAATTCCATCGCATGACCGATGCTCATGTCGGAGATGGCGGGCAGCGGCGTATTCTCGACATACACGTGGCGTGCTTCCCGACGCAGACGGGTTCCTTCGCAGCTGGCGCACGGACGATTGCTGATAAACTTGGCTAATTCTTCACGTACCGCGCTGGATTCCGTCTCTTTATAACGGCGCTCCATATTGTGCAGCACGCCTTCGAACGGATGACGACGAATGGAGGTATCGCCACGATCGTTCATGTATTTGAATTCAATATTTTCTTTGCCAGAACCGTACAACACCACTTTATGCACGTTCGCGCTCAGGCTGCCCCACGGCGCTTCGACGTCGAACTTATAGTGATCTGCCAGCGATTTCAGCATCTGGAAATAATAGAAGTTGCGGCGATCCCAGCCACGGATCGCACCGCCAGCCAGCGATAATTCCGGATTCTGGATCACGCGGTCAGGATCGAAATATTGCTGTACGCCAAGTCCGTCACAGGTCGGGCAGGCTCCCGCCGGGTTGTTAAATGAAAACAGGCGAGGTTCCAGCTCGCGCATACTGTAACCGCAAATCGGGCAGGCAAAGTTGGCGGAGAACAGCAGCTCTTCCGCTTTCGGGTCGTCCATATCCGCCACTACCGCGGTACCACCGGAAAGCTCCAGCGCGGTTTCAAACGACTCGGCAAGACGTTGGGTAAGATCGTCACGCACTTTGAAGCGATCAACCACCACTTCAATGGTATGTTTCTTTTGCAGTTCCAGTTTCGGCGGATCGGAAAGATCGCAGACTTCGCCATCAATACGAGCACGGATGTAACCCTGGCTTGCCAGGTTCTCCAGCGTTTTGGTGTGTTCGCCTTTGCGCTCTTTAATGATTGGCGCGAGCAGCATCAGACGCTTGCCGTCCGGCTGGGACAACACGTTATCCACCATCTGACTGACGGTTTGCGCCGCCAGCGGTACATCGTGGTCCGGGCAGCGCGGCTCACCAACGCGAGCGTACAGCAGACGCAAATAGTCGTGGATTTCGGTGATTGTCCCCACCGTAGAGCGCGGGTTATGAGACGTCGATTTCTGCTCAATTGAGATGGCAGGAGAAAGCCCCTCAATATGGTCGACGTCCGGCTTCTCCATCAGTGACAGAAACTGCCGCGCGTAGGCGGAAAGGGATTCAACGTAACGGCGCTGCCCTTCGGCATATAAGGTGTCGAAAGCGAGCGAGGATTTGCCAGAACCCGAAAGCCCGGTCACGACAATGAGCTTGTCGCGGGGGATAACGAGGTTGATGTTTTTGAGATTATGGGTGCGGGCGCCCCGAACTTCGATCTTATCCATTCACCTTTCCCGGATTAAACGCTTTTTTGCCCGGTGGCATGGTGCTACCGGCGATCACAAACGGTTAATTATGACACAAATTAACCTGAATGAATATACAGTATTGGAATGCATTACCCGGAGTGTTGTGTAACAATGTCTGGCCAGGTTTGTTTCCCGGAACCGAGGTCACAACATAGTAAAAGCGCTATTGGTAATGGTACAATCGCGCGTTTACACTTATTCAGAACGATTTTTTTTCAGGAGACACGAACATGGCCAGCAGAGGCGTAAACAAGGTTATTCTCGTTGGTAATCTGGGTCAGGACCCGGAAGTACGCTACATGCCAAATGGTGGCGCAGTTGCCAACATTACGCTGGCTACTTCCGAATCCTGGCGTGATAAAGCCACCGGCGAGATGAAAGAGCAGACTGAATGGCACCGCGTTGTGCTGTTCGGCAAACTGGCAGAAGTAGCCAGCGAATATCTGCGTAAAGGTTCTCAGGTTTATATCGAAGGTCAGCTGCGTACCCGCAAATGGACCGATCAATCCGGTCAGGATCGCTATACCACAGAAGTCGTGGTGAACGTTGGCGGCACCATGCAGATGCTGGGTGGTCGTCAGGGTGGTGGCGCTCCTGCAGGTGGCAATATCGGTGGTGGTCAGCCGCAGGGCGGTTGGGGTCAGCCTCAGCAGCCGCAGGGTGGCAATCAGTTCAGCGGCGGCGCGCAGTCTCGCCCGCAGCAGTCCGCTCCGGCAGCGCCGTCTAACGAGCCGCCGATGGACTTTGATGACGATATTCCGTTCTAGAGTTAACTTGTGAGTTATTTGTAAAGAATCCATACGCAGGCCCCTGTTAATTCAGGGGTTTTTTGTTTCTATCGTCGGAAAAAGTGTCTTGTATAAATTGGTGATTTTTCACATAAAGTGTACCTTGTAATTGTGTAATGTTTATGGGGTGTGAGTGCATGGAAAAGAACTACAGAGTTACAACATTTGTCATGGATAGTGGCGAGCGCTATTGCATGGTAGTGGATCGTGCTTCTGGGCTTCCCATGTATTACCCCACTCTGTTTCTAACAACTCAAATCCGCAATAGAGAGGATGCTTTTTCAACGATGTTGGCGGCGGCTAACAACCTGGTTATGTTGTTACGCTTTGTAGAGAGTCGCGACATTGACCTTGAGCAGCGGTTTTTGACCAAAGACTTCTTCAAGCCACATGAGCTGGATGATCTGCGAGATTTTGCTCAGTGCAAACAAAGAAAGGGGCCATTAACTGTGTCCTCTACCTCTTGGTTGGCCGATGCGATGACCGATATCGTTGATAACGGGACACAGCATTCCCGGCTAACAACGTTTGCCAACTATTTACACTGGTATGCGATGCATATCTTAAAGACGACAGAACTGGAAGTTGTCGAAAAGATCAATGCTATGGCGGCGCAGATAAAGACGCGCCGACCATCTAAAAAGCGCAGAAACCACGACTTACAAGACAGGTCATTGAGTGATGTTCAATTGGACGCGCTATTTGAAGTCATCCAGCCTAGATCAGAGTTAAACCCTTTCTCAATAGATGTGCAGCGCCGCAATCGGCTGATGATCTTACTTCTGTTTTATCTTGGCATCCGAGGTGGTGAATTATTAAATATAAGAATACAGGACATAGATTTTAGCGCTAACAGGATCCGTATCGTTAGGAGAGCAGATGAACAAGCTGACTCTAGAACCAATGAGCCTAATGCTAAAACTAGAGAACGGCTCTTACCGTTGGCTGAATCCTTAGCTCAAGAACTGCATAGTTATATCCTTCAAGATCGCCGGAAAGTCAGAAATGCGAAGAAAAATGACTATCTGTTTGTAACTTACAAGAGTGGACCAACTCTGGGAAATCCTATCTCCAAAGGGGGATATCATAAAATTTTTTCCGTAGTCAGGTCTATATCACCGCAATTGTATGCAGCGACAGGACATTCGCTCCGCCACACTTGGAATCGCAAGTTTTCAGAAAGAATGGATGCCATGAATGAGCAAGTCAGCGAGGAACGCCAAGAGCAACTTCGTTCGTACTTAATGGGCTGGAGAGATGGCTCGGGAACCGCAGCGACTTACAACAAGCGTTTCATTCGGCAAAAAGGTTTTGAGGCCGCCTTGGCATTACAAGCAGGTAACGGCACTAGCTTGCCAGAGGACTTCAAGGATGACCATGAATAACCTCTTACTTGGGTTAGTACCAGAACGAATCCGTGCCAGGGCCAATGGCTACTCTTTTCTGTTGTATGACACATCGTGGACATTGGATAGAAATATCACTATTAATCTTGCTGATATTCACCATTACTTGTCAGATGGGACGCTAGATGGCTGCCTGCGTACACTGGCGTTTTATGCATCCAATCGTTCTTCTTCTCATACAAAAAATATTCTTGAACGGTTTCAGCACATGCTGCGTGAGACTGACGCGAGAGAAATTACTGATACGGTATTGATTAATTATCGGTCGATGCTGTCGCCTGCAACAGAATGGTATCTAGCAACCATCCGTGGCTTTCTTCGATCCTGGCACGAACTGGGCTATCCCGGCATCAGTAAGGAGGTGAACCGCTTGCTAGATGGCTGGACGCTAAAGGGTAATCGTAAGGGGGATGCGGTTAAGCGCATGGATCCTCAAGAGGGGCCACTGACGGATAATGAGCTGACAGCGTTTAACGAGGGGGCTGTTCGGGCTTATGAAAAGAGCTTAATTACTATAGCTGAGTTGGCTATAGCACTTGGCACCAGTCATACAGGACGTCGTCCCATTCAGATCTCGCTGCTTCGTGTGGTCGATGTCCTTTGTGGTAAAAATGGAAAGGGAGAGCCCTTCTATGTGTTGAATGTGCCGCGAGCCAAGCAGCGCAGCAGCTCTTTCCGAATAAACTTCAAACCATTTGCAATATCACTGGAACTATGGGCAATCCTGAGTGCTCAGGCAAGAAATGCGATTGCGCAGGTTGAAAATCGTTTGGGGTTTGAATTGCAGGAAGATGACCGGCAGCAAATCCCTCTTTTTCCTGATCTTGATGTGTTAGATGCCGTCCAATCTCCTTATGAATTCCGCCAACTGCATGCTACCGACAAACTCCACATTCCCGCCGCAGAGATAACCGACACCCTCCAATACATCGTAGAAAAGTCCGACATCCGGTCGGAACGTACCGGTGAGCTATTACATATCAATGCTCGTCGTTTTCGTTATACCACAGGCACACGAGCTGCCCGGGAAGGCTTTGGCGAGCTGGTGATTGCGGAACTGCTTGACCACGCGGACACCCAAAACGCAGGCGTTTACATCAAGAATATCCCCGAGCATGTGAAAAAGCTTGATGAGGCGGTTGGCTTCCAATTAGCACCATACGCTCAGGCCTTTGTCGGGGCACTTGTCGATTCAGAGAGAGACGCGCATCGAGGTAACGACCCTACCAGTCGTATTCGGACCGAAATGGGTCAGGGTGTTGGTACTTGTGGAGAACATGGCTTTTGTGGTGCCAATGTTCCTATTCCTTGCTACACCTGCATGCATTTCCAGCCTTGGCTGGACGGCCCACATGAAGATGTCTATCAAGGACTGCTCAACGAACGTGAACGGGTGAAAGAGATAACTGGCGACATCCAGATTGCTGCCGTACTTGATCGCAGTATTATCGCGCTGGCAGATGTGATCATGCGTTGTGCAAAACGTCGTGAAGAGCTTAGTTAACAGGGAGCAATAACCAATGGCTGAGATTTTCCTGTTTAAGCCAAAGGCTACGCTGACAGCAGCAGAAAACCTTGAAGCATTCATATCCCAGTGCCGAGATCAATTGACTGTATTCGGCTCTGATCTCACTTGGGAAGATCCTGTTTGGCCAAACATAACTGTATTTGCCAAGTTGGGCATTATTACGAGAAAACCCATACTGGAAGAGACGCAAGACCCTGCTTTCATTGATTTTGCCAAAGCCTATTTCCGTTACCAGCAGGGGCATAGCCTCTCTAGGGCAAAGAATGAAAGTAAAGCCCTCCGTGCGGTTGAGGCGGCTTTGCTTCAAGTAAATGGAAACGCAAATATTGATGGCCTGTCGATTTCTGTGCTGGATGAAGCAGCTGAATTGGCAAAGCATTACTACTCCGATGGCTCCGCATATCATTGTGGCCGTGAGATTGAGCGGCTGGCTAAGTTTGTAGCTGAAAACCAGCTTGTATCAAGTGCTGTACAAAATTGGGTCAATCCAATTAAACGTGCAGAGGATAAGAACAAAACGAGCAGAAAGGCGAAGAAAAATAGGGAAGATAAACTTCCGAGTGATATTGCTCTTAATGCGTTGGCGGAAATTTTTGCCAACGACCCAATTCATGAGCGAGACATATTTACAACATCGGTTTTTGCCATGTTGATGTCGGCACCTTCACGTATTACTGAGGTGTTAGCACTGCCTGTGGATTGCGAGGTTTTTGAAACGGATCGTGAAGGGATAGAACGATATGGTTGGCGTTTTTTTGCGGGGAAAGGCTATGAGGGTGATATCAAATGGATACCCACCGTGATGGTCGGTATAGCTAAGACAGCCGTAGCTAGAGCTAGAGTGCTCTCTGAAAATGCACGACAACTGGCCAAGTGGATCGAGAAACACCCGAATAAGTTTTACCGCCATGCTAACTGTCCCAGTGTAGCCGATGATGAGCCATTGACGATGAAGCAGGTTTGTATGGCGCTCGGTTTTGCACATTACTCTAAAAAGACGTGCAGGTCGTGTCTTGGTAATCGAGGTTTAGCTAAAGAGGATGGTGTACATACTCTAAATAGCCTGTGGCAGCACACAATGGCGCGTTTACCGGATGACTTTCCGTGGTTTGATAAAGACAAGGGAATTAGGTACAGCAATGCCTTGTTTGTACTGAACGTAAATCAGTTCCACGGGAACAGAGGATGCATACCAGTTGAGTTACATAAGCCAACCAATAATTTCTTCAACAGTGATCTGACGCCTCGTCTGTCCTTGAAAGGAAAACATGCCAGTATCTTTGATCGCCATGGTTACCATGCTGTAAACGGAGAGCCGGTGAAATTAACCTCACATCAGGCTCGACACCTGCTCAACACCATTATCCAGCGCGGTGGCCTGTCAAACTTGGAAATTGCCAAGTGGTCGGGGCGGGCAGATGTGAAACAGAATCGAACTTACAACCACATGACTGAATACGAACTGGTTGGCATTGCTGAACGCCTTGATCCCACAACAGCGCTATTTGGGCCTGCTGGCGAGGTGGCAAAGCATCTGCCCGTGACTATGCAGGAGTTCAATACCTTAGAGCATGCCGCAGTCCATGTGACGGAGTATGGCTACTGTGTGCATGATTACACCATGAGTCCTTGTGAGAAATTCCGAGATTGCGTCAATTGTACCGAACAGGTTTGCATCAAAGGCGATGATGCTGAAAAGTTGGATCGCATTAAGATACGTCTGGAGAAATTAGAGCGACTGTTTTTTCTTGCTGACGCAGCAGTGGAAAGTGGTGAGATAGGAACTGATCGCTGGTATCAGTACCACAAGAAAACTGTTACCCGGCTTCGTGAACTAGTGGCTATTTTAGAGAATCCAGACATTGAAAATGGTGTCCAGATTAAGCTCCGGGGCAATGATTTCAGCCAGCTTCGCCGTGTTGTCGCAAAGACGTCTATTGTGGCCATCGAGCAAAAAGGCAAAGAAAGTGAAGAAGCTGTGATGTTAGATGATTTGACAACTTTGTTAGGAGGTGGCCTTGGCTAAGCATCTGGACAATAGAGACATTAATGCCATCGTAAATCTAATTCGAGGATGGAAGGAACCAAAACTGTCCTGGTCAGCAATTTGTGAGGCGGCAGAACCATTGGTCGGAAAGTTGCCGTCAAGACAGTCCCTTAATGCACATGAGGCAATAGTGACTGCCTATCAAACAAAGAAAGAGGCGCTTAAAGGCCGTGGCCCCAAAAATCCGCGTCCAGCTAGTTTGAACATTGCAGCCGCGAGGATTGTGAATCTTGAAAGCGAAATCGAAGAGCTTAAGGAAGAGAACCGGAGGTACAAACAACAGTTTGTGATCTGGCAATACAATGCATACAAATATGGAATGACAGAACATCAACTTAATGCGCAGCTGACAAAGATTGACCGTGAGCGCTCTGATGGAGAAAGAAGATAGTTGCTGAGTACGATATCGAGGGTACATTTCTCTGTGTAGGGGTAGTTATTTACAAAAAAATAGGAGAATAATTAAATGGTCAAACCAAACTGGGATAACTTTAAAGCTAAATTTAGTGAGAATCCTCAAGGTAATTTTGAGTGGTTTTGCTACTTGTTGTTCTGTCAAGAATTCAAAATGCCCGCAGGTATATTTAGATATAAGAATCAATCTGGTATCGAAACTAATCCAATAACCAAAGATAATGAAATTATCGGTTGGCAATCTAAATTCTATGACACAAAATTGTCGGATAACAAAGCTGATCTTATAGAAATGATTGAGAAAAGCAAAAAGGCTTATCCAGGATTAAGTAAAATCATTTTCTATACTAATCAAGAGTGGGGGCAGGGGAGAAAGTCCCATGAACCTGAAGGCGATAAGAACGCTGATAATTATTTGGAAACTGTCGGAAATAGTAACGATCCCAAAATAAAAATTGAAGTTGATCAGAAAGCATATGAGTCGGGTATCGAAATAGTATGGAGAGTTGCTAGTTTTTTTGAATCACCGTTTGTAATAGTTGAGAATGAAAAGATTGCTAAACATTTCTTCTCCCTTAATGAAAGCATCTTTGATTTATTAGAAGAAAAGCGCAAGCACACAGAAAATGTTTTATATGAAATTCAAACCAATATAGAGTTCAAAGACAGAAGTATTGAAATTGACAGACGACATTGTATAGAACTTCTACATGAGAATCTAGTTCAGAAAAAAATTGTCATCGTCAGCGGAGAAGGTGGGGTTGGAAAAACAGCAGTTATCAAAAAAATTTATGAAGCAGAAAAACAATACACTCCTTTCTATGTCTTTAAGGCTAGCGAGTTTAAAAAGGACAGTATTAATGAGCTATTCGGTGCGCATGGCTTAGACGATTTCTCTAATGCTCATCAAGACGAATTACGTAAAGTCATAGTCGTAGATTCTGCTGAAAAGCTTTTAGAACTGACCAATATCGATCCTTTTAAAGAATTCCTGACTGTTTTAATAAAGGATAAATGGCAGGTTGTTTTCACAACCCGTAACAACTACTTGGCAGATCTGAACTATGCTTTCATAGATATTTATAATATAACTCCTGAAAACTTAGTAATAAAGAACCTTGAACGCGGCGAGCTAATAGAGTTATCTGATAACAATGGATTTAGCCTTCCTCAAGATGTTCGATTATTAGAACTAATCAAAAATCCATTTTATCTAAGTGAATATTTGAGGTTCTATACCGGTGAAAGCATCGATTATGTGAGCTTCAAAGAAAAGCTTTGGAATAAGATTATTGTCAAAAATAAACCTTCTCGGGAGCAGTGTTTCTTAGCGACTGCTTTTCAGCGGGCTAGTGAGGGCCAATTTTTTGTCTCCCCGGCATGTGATACTGGAATTTTAGATGAGTTAGTTAAAGACGGAATTGTCGGCTATGAAGCTGCTGGTTACTTCATTACACATGATATATACGAGGAATGGGCATTAGAAAAGAAAATTTCTGTCGATTATATCCGTAAAGCGAACAATAACGAGTTCTTCGAAAAAATAGGAGAATCACTTCCTGTTCGCCGTAGTTTTCGGAATTGGATATCTGAACGATTGCTTTTAGATGACCAGTCCATAAAGCCTTTTATCGCAGAAATAGTCTGTGGAGAAGGAATATCAAATTTTTGGAAAGACGAGTTATGGGTAGCTGTCCTTCTTTCCGATAATTCAAGCATATTTTTTAATTACTTTAAAAGATATTTACTTAGTAGTGACCAGAATCTATTAAAAAGACTTACTTTCTTATTGAGGCTTGCTTGCAAGGACGTTGATTACGATCTGCTTAAACAGTTAGGTGTAAGTAATTCAGATCTGCTTTCCATTAAATATGTTCTTACTAAGCCTAAGGGAACTGGTTGGCAGAGTGTGATCCAATTTATCTATGAAAATTTAGATGAAATAGGGATCAGAAATATTAATTTTATACTTCCTGTGATTCAGGAGTGGAATCAAAGAAACAAAGTGGGTGAAACGACTCGATTATCTAGTTTGATAGCCCTAAAATATTATCAATGGACTGTAGATGAGGATGTCTATTTATCCGGAAGGGATAATGAGAAAAATATTCTGCATACGATTCTTCATGGGGCGGCCATGATTAAACCTGAAATGGAAGAGGTTTTAGTTAAGGTTCTTAAAAATAGGTGGAACGAGCACGGTACCCCATATTTCGACCTTATGACCTTAATCCTTACTGACTTAGATTCATATCCGGTTTGGGCATCTCTCCCGGAATATGTTCTACAATTGGCAGATCTGTTCTGGTATCGGCCACTTAAAGAAACAGGCGAACGTTATCACAGTATGGATATTGAAGATGAGTTCGGTCTATTTAGGTCTCATCACGACTATTATCCAGAAAGTCCATATCAGACTCCTATATATTGGTTACTACAATCACAGTTCAAAAAAACAATAGACTTTATTCTTGATTTTACGAACAAGACAACGATATGTTTTGCCCACTCCCATTTTGCTAAAAACGAAATTGAAGAAGTCGATGTCTTTATTGAAGAAGGAAAGTTTATAAAGCAATATATATGCAATCGTCTGTGGTGCTCATATCGAGGAACACAGGTCTCTACCTACTTACTTTCATCAATTCATATGGCATTGGAAAAATTTTTTCTTGAGAATTTTAAAAATGCAGACTCGAAAGTGTTGGAAAGTTGGCTTCTTTTCTTGTTAAGAAATACCAAGTCAGCTTCTATTTCTGCAGTAGTTACGAGTATTGTACTTGCATTCCCTGAGAAGACATTCAATGTAGCTAAAGTACTATTCCAAACAAAGGATTTCTTCCGTTTTGATATGAATCGAATGGTTCTAGACAGAACACATAAAAGTTCATTAATCTCCCTCAGGGATGGCTTTGGCGGTACAGATTACAGAAACTCTTTGCACGAAGAAGATAGAATTAAAGCTTGCGATGATGTGCATAGAAATACTTATCTTGAAAATCTTGCCTTGCATTATCAAATTTTCAGGAGTGAAAATGTAACGGAGAAAGATGTCATTGAAAGGCAACAAGTGCTCTGGGGTATTTTCGACAAATACTATAATCAGCTTCCAGATGAAGCTCAAGAAACTGAAGCCGATAAGACGTGGAGGCTCTGCTTGGCAAGAATGGATCGGCGAAAGATGAAAATAACTACCAAGGAGAAAGATGAAGGGATTGAGATATCATTCAATCCTGAGATTGACCCTAAACTAAAGCAATATAGTGAGGAAGCAATAAAGAAAAACTCCGAGCATATGAAGTATGTAACGCTGAAACTATGGGCAAGCTATAAAAGAGAAAAGGATGAACGTTATAAGAATTATGGAATGTATGAGGACAATCCGCAAATTGCTTTACAAGAGACCAAAGAAATAATAAAAAAGCTTAATGAGGAAGGGGGTGAAGATTTCAGACTATTAAATGGTAATATACCAGCAGACGTTTGTTCTGTATTACTGTTAGATTACTTTAATCAGTTGAATAATGAAGAGAGAGAATATTGTAAAGATATTGTTCTAGCATATTCTCAACTTCCGTTGAAGGAAGGCTATAATTATCAGGTACAAGATGGGACAACCTCGGCAATTTCAGCCTTACCCGTGATTTATCATAATTATCCAATGGAAAGGGAGACTATAAAAACAATATTACTTTTGACACTGTTTAATGACCACTCTATTGGAATGGCAGGTGGGCGCTACTCAGTATTTCCTAGTATGGTGATTCATAAATTATGGCTAGACTATTTTGATGATATGCAGTCTCTATTGTTTGGTTTTTTGATTTTAAAGCCAAAGTATGTAATTCTTTCAAGAAAAATCATTCATGAAAGTTATCGTCAAGTAGACTATGACATTAAAAAAATAAATATTAATAAGGTGTTTTTAAATAACTATAAGCATTGCATATCAAATGTCATCGATAATAAAATATCTATAGATGATTTGGGAAGTATAGATATAGTTGATCTACATATTTTGAACACAGCTTTCCAATTAATTCCAGTTGATACTGTTAATATTGAACATAAGCAATTGGTTTCCTTAATTGTTAAAAGATTTTCTACAAGCCTATTGTCAAGTGTTCGAGAAGATAGAGTTGATTACGCTCTTCGGCAGTCTTTCTTGGAAAGATTTGCCTACTTTACGCTTCATGCGCCCGTGAGCGATATTCCCGATTATATAAAACCTTTTCTTGATGGTTTCAACGGTTCAGAGCCTATTTCAGAGTTATTTAAAAAATTTATTCTCGTCGAAGATAGATTAAATACTTACGCCAAATTTTGGAAGGTTTGGGATTTGTTTTTTGATAAAGTGGTTACTTTGTGCAAGGATGGAGATAGGTATTGGTATGTAGATAAAATTATAAAAAGTTACCTTTTTGCTGAATCTCCATGGAAAGAAAACTCTAATGGTTGGCACACATTTAAAGATAGCAATAGTCAATTCTTTTGCGATGTATCTAGGACTATGGGCCATTGCCCTTCAACTTTATATTCTCTTGCCAAATCTTTGAATAACATTGCCAGTTGCTATCTTAATCAAGGTATAACCTGGCTTTCAGAAATGTTGTCGGTTAATAAAAAGCTATGGGAAAAGAAATTGGAAAATGATACTGTTTATTTTTTAGAATGTTTGGTTAGGCGGTATATTAACACTGAGCGTGAGCGAATTAGACGAACCAAACAGTTGAAAGAAGAGGTCTTAGTAATATTGGATTTTTTGGTAGAGAAAGGATCTGTTGTTGGTTATATGTCACGGGAAAATATTCTGTGATGTAGTTGAAAATAATAATTTTAATGAGAGCTTTTCCAATTTAGGCTCCAGGGATTGGAGCCTTTTTATTATCGAAAAGATTAATATCTTATAAGTCAATCAGTAAAACGCAGCAAAGCTCGTTGCTCTTGAATGTTCACTCCGTGATAAATTCTTTGATTACCACATAAATAACAAGAACAAGCACAAGGGGTGCAGTAAATTTTCCCTACAACTTTTTCAGTTTTAGCCAACGCAATTCGATATGTTTTTCTCTTAGATTTTAACCGAGATATATGATGACGACGCCATGCCCGATTTCTAACCATTTCCATTCACTCCAATTTTCTACCGCGGTGTTATACCGCGCCCGTATCAATCTTTGGAGTTCGATATCGATCTGACCTTTCATGAATACCTCGGAATTTATCAATAAAGTGAGTGCTATATCATAGCTTATGGGATGAAAGTTTGATATTTAGCACTTTTCAGCTTTAGGTAAAGCTGTCCTCAATAAAGCTAATTTCTTGTTTATTAATGGAATTTCTATGTAGAAGTGTTAGAAATCCTGTTTTACTTTATCCATCGTTAAAACTTTACTTATTATATAAGGATCATAATTTCTTATACTCATAAGGCAATTTATCAAATTGGAAACGTGGCTATCATCAGGAATAAGTATATATTTAATATCATCGAAAGAAAAACCAATGCCAAATTCAGAGAATTTTTTACTTAAGACGGCCTTCTGGTTAGGTTCCACCACTCGCTCTAAATTTAGGCTAGGCCATAAATCGCCAACAAACGGATGCGGTACATATCTCCATTCTTTTTCGTCAGCGTAGATATAATTCTCAATGGTTTTTTCGTTCGTCCTTTCTAATTTCCCTTTATAATTTTTCATATAGCGTAATAAATTATAAAGGTCAGCGTACTCTTCTTTAAGGCTTTCAAAATACTTACGCTCTTTATTATCAAGGATATGCCTTTTCGACCATAGCGGAATTAACGCATCCTTTAGTTTTCTAATTCTTTTATTATACTTTGAAAATAATTCACTGCCTTGATTCATGTATAGAACGGGATGGAGATCATTTTTCTCAGCCCATTCTTTTGTTAACCCAAATCCAAATTCACCATATTTTCCACTATGATCTTTAATCTGAGAAAGCTTGATGTCACAGAATGAAACCATTGGTACTGCGAAATTTCTTCTTCCTTTTACTCCGACTATGCGTTCACGGGCAAGAAATGGTTTAAAATAGAGTTCTGTTAAAATGCTATAGAATGCCTCTTCATTTTTAGTAAAGTGAAACAACGTTGTTGGATGTAAACTATTAACTGCTTGTATAACTGTTTCTTGGTTTTCTATAGCACTCATATATTAACTGTTCCATAGTGTAAAACCTGACTTAGCAAAGGTTATCATACTAGTCTTTGTACTGTAAGCACACTTGGTTTAATTCCACGCACTTTTTGAGATTTCCGGTTTTTTGATCTCTTACCAAAATCTATGCCAGATTGAATCAAAGGTCCGAGCTGGGTCACCAAAAAAAGTAAAATTATGCACTTTGATAGATTATATTTTAACTAAATTCTTTACAGTTAAATCATTTCTTATGCCTTAGTTTCTGATAAAAAAGGTTTTTTTTCACGATTTATAAGTATCAGGTTATGTGAACCGTTCTGATTTGTCTTTAAAACAATAGGGTATATTGTTTTAAGGTGGATGATTAAAGCATCTGCCAGCCATAAAAAAGAAGCCTCCGTTATGGAGGCTTCTACATATCAAGTCAAAATCATTGGCCATTGTGGCGGTGTCTGATTCATCTCTTCTATCATCACCGACTCGATGTTGTGCCAGATGGCGGTGATATCCGCCATTGTGATGCCAAGCAACCCCATTGCGAACCAGCAGGCGGAAACTACGCCCAAACCGCTGCTGATCACTGCAAGCCCGACATAATCAGCCCGACGAAAACGGATGTTGAGCGTGCTGGCCAGAAACATCATTACGGCACTAAGAAGTTGCCAGCGAAGAAGAACCACGCCAGTGGTGAGGGTAGCCATCAAACAATTCCTCGAAAAAGAGCTGATGCCCTGGACAGCGCGGCGTTGTTCACGGGAGGCGTGATACACTCTGGCTATCGCGGGGCTTGCAGAACACAAAAATGAAACACTCTGTTTGTTTCATGAATTTTGTGAACTATATCACAATTGGTTGTTTGTTAGCCAGATTAGGCCGTGACTTTTATTGCCGTACAGATTATGTGTTTTTTCAGCGGCATTAAGGGTATATCTTCCCGCCGCCTCTGCATTCCTGAAGGTGATTAATTTTTAAGATCAATGAATTATCGTCATCCTGGTGACGATTAAAAAGGTCTCAATTTTATATCAGGCAAAAGTGCTATTTATACCGTAAGATTTATCTAAAGACGTCGGTAGCCAGGGTTTCACCTTGCAATAACCGGGTATAAACAGGCAGGGAATTGATAGCAATGAGTCATCGTGCACGACACCAATTACTGGCGTTTCCGGGCATTATCTTTTTAGTTCTCTTTCCCATCATTCTGTCGCTATGGATTGCCTTCTTTTGGGCAAAATCAGAAGTGAATAATCAGCTCCGAACTTTTGCTCAGCTGGCGTTGGATAAATCTGAGCTGGTCATTCGTCAGGCAGATTTAGTGAGCGATGCAGCTGAACGCTATCAGGGGCAAGTTTGCACTCCAGCCCATCAAAAGCGAATGTTGAATATTATTCGTGGCTATCTTTATATTAATGAATTGATTTATGCTCGTGATAACCATTTTTTATGCTCATCGCTGATAGCGTCTGTAAATGGCTATACGATTGCACCGGCCGATTATAAGCGTGAACCTAACGTTTCTATCTATTATTACCGTGATACGCCTTTTTTCTCAGGCTATAAAATGACCTATATGCAGCGGGGGAATTATGTAGCGGTCATTAACCCTCTCTTCTGGAGTGAAGTGATGTCTGATGATCCGACATTGCAATGGGGTGTGTATGATACGGTGACGAAAACCTTTTTCTCGTTAAGCAACGAGGCCTCGGCAGCAACGTTTTCTCCGCTGATTCGTTTGAATGATTTAACCGTACAACGAAATGGCTATTTATATGCGACAGTTTATTCGACAAAACGCCCAATTGCGGCCATTGTTGCGACTTCATATCAACGTCTTATAACCCATTTTTATAATCATCTTATTTTTGCGTTGCCCGCCGGTATTTTGGGGAGTCTTGTTCTGCTATTACTCTGGCTACGTATTCGACAAAACTATTTGTCTCCCAAACGCAAATTGCAACGCGCCCTCGAAAAACATCAACTTTTCCTTTATTACCAGCCAATAATCGATATCAAAACAGAAAAATGTATCGGCGCTGAAGCGTTGTTACGTTGGCCCGGTGAGCAGGGGCAAGTAATGAATCCGGCAGAGTTTATTCCGCTGGCAGAAAAGGAGGGGATGATCGAACAGGTAACTGATTATGTTATTGATAATGTCTTCCGCGATTTGGGCGCGTATCTGGCAACACATGCCGATCGCTATGTTTCTATTAACCTGTCAGCCTCCGATTTTCATACCTCACGGTTGATAGCGCGAACCAATCAGAAAACAGAGCAACATGCGGTGCGCCCGCAGCAAATTAAATTTGAAGTGACTGAACATGCATTTCTTGATGTCGACAAAATGACGCCGATTATTCTGGCTTTCCGCAAGGCCGGTTACGAAGTGGCAATTGATGATTTTGGTATTGGCTACTCTAACTTGCATAACCTTAAATCATTGAATGTCGATATTTTGAAAATCGATAAATCGTTTGTTGAGACGCTGACCACCCACAAAACCAGTCATTTGATTGCGGAACACATCATCGAGCTGGCGCACAGCCTGGGGTTAAAAACGATTGCTGAAGGTGTCGAAACTGAGGCGCAGGTTAACTGGCTGCGCAAACGCGGCGTGCGCTATTGCCAGGGATGGTTCTTCGCGAAGGCGATGCCGCCGCAGGTGTTTATGCAATGGATGGAGCAATTACCCGCGCGGGAATTAACGCGCGGGCAATAAAACTACAGGCGGTGGCGATAATCGCTGGGAGTGCGATCAAACTGCCGACGGAAAACGCGGGAGAAGGTCTGCTGAGAGACATAACCCAGGTCCATTGCGATATCAAAAATCGGACGCTCGGTGGTGCGCAACTCAACGGCGGCCAGTAACAGACGGCGCTGGCGAATGTAATCGCCAAGCGTCTGATGCGTCACCGTGCGGAACATCCGTTGCAAGTACCACTTTGAATAGCCAGATTTTTTTGCGACGACATCAATGTTAAGCGGCTGGTCAATATGCTCGTCAATCCATGCGATAAGATCCTGAATAATTTTCTGATGGGACATAAATCTGCCTCTTTTCAGTGTTCAGTTCGTTAATTCATCTGTTGGGGAGTATAATTCCTCAAGTTAACTTGAGGTAAAGCGATTTATGGAAAAGAAATTACCCCGCATTAAAGCGCTGCTAACACCCGGCGAAGTGGCGAAACGCAGCGGTGTGGCGGTATCGGCGCTGCATTTCTATGAAAGCAAAGGGTTGATTACCAGTATCCGTAATAGCGGCAATCAGCGGCGATATAAACGTGATGTGTTGCGATATGTCGCAATTATCAAAATTGCTCAGCGTATTGGCATTCCGCTCGCAACCATTCGTGAAGCGTTTGGCGTGTTGCCAGAAGGGCATACGTTAAGTGCGAAAGAGTGGAAACAGCTTTCGTCCCAATGGCGAGAAGAGTTGGATCGGCGCATTCATACCTTAGTGGCGCTGCGTGACGAACTGGATGGATGTATTGGTTGTGGCTGCCTTTCGCGCAGTGATTGCCCGTTGCGTAACCCGGGCGACCGCTTAGGAGAAGAAGGTACCGGCGCACGCTTACTGGAAGATGAACAAAACTAAAGCGCCACAAGGGCGCTTTAGTTTGTTTTCCGGTCTTTGTCTTTCTCTCTATCCCGCTGGTACACAGGAGGGTTTCCCCCGACGTCAACACACCTCATTCGAGCACGTGGTGGAGGTTCCGGTTGGTGTTGATGCTTTAATTGTATGTTACCGGCGTTTCTTCGCCAGTGTAAAAGTACACTTTTTAGCCGCAATATTTTTGTCATCTCAGACGATTTTTTATCGCAATCCTGAACGGTATACGGCTCGATAACGCTGCAATCTTGCGCATCGACGATAACGTTTGCGCATCAATTGCCTGGTTTTTCATCGTCAAGACAATAAAAGAGAAAAAAGCAGCAAACTTCGGTTGAAAAAGCCGCTATGATCGCCGGATAATCGTTTGCTTTTTTTACCACCCGTTTTGTATGCGCGGAGCTAAACGTTTGCTTTTTTTGCGACGCAGCAAATTGTCGCAAACCTGGAGCAGGAAGATAACGTTTCGCTGGCAGGGGATTGTCCGCCACGCATCTTGACGAAAATTAAACTCTCAGGGGATGTTTTCTTATGTCTACGCCATCAGCGCGTACCGGCGGTTCACTCGACGCCTGGTTTAAAATTTCACAACGTGGAAGCACTGTCCGTCAGGAAGTGGTTGCCGGGTTAACAACGTTTCTGGCGATGGTCTACTCGGTTATCGTCGTTCCAGGCATGTTGGGTAAAGCGGGCTTCCCGCCTGCGGCAGTTTTCGTTGCAACCTGTCTGGTTGCCGGACTCGGTTCTATCGTGATGGGTCTGTGGGCTAATCTGCCGTTGGCGATTGGTTGCGCCATCTCTCTGACGGCGTTTACCGCATTCAGTCTGGTGCTGGGGCAACATATTAGCGTACCTGTCGCGCTGGGTGCCGTGTTCCTGATGGGTGTGCTGTTTACGGTAATTTCTGCCACGGGTATCCGTAGCTGGATTTTGCGCAACTTGCCGCACGGTGTGGCGCACGGCACGGGGATTGGTATCGGTCTGTTCCTGCTGCTCATTGCCGCTAATGGTGTCGGTCTGGTGATTAAAAACCCGCTTGATGGTCTGCCCGTCGCGCTGGGGGATTTTACGACCTTTCCGGTGATGATGTCGTTGGTGGGGCTGGCAGTGATTATCGGCCTGGAAAAACTGAAAGTCCCTGGCGGCATTCTGCTGACCATTATCGGTATCTCAATTGTCGGTTTGATCTTCGATCCTAACGTCCATTTCTCCGGCGTTTTCGCCATGCCTTCATTGAGCGATGAAAACGGCAATTCACTGATAGGCAGCCTGGACATTATGGGCGCGCTGAATCCTGTAGTCCTGCCAAGTGTTCTGGCACTGGTGATGACGGCAGTATTTGATGCCACCGGAACTATCCGTGCCGTCGCCGGTCAGGCGAACCTGCTGGATAAAGATGGGCAGATCATCGACGGCGGGAAAGCACTGACCACCGACTCCATGAGCAGCGTTTTTTCTGGCCTGGTGGGTGCAGCTCCGGCAGCGGTATACATCGAGTCTGCGGCGGGTACGGCGGCGGGCGGTAAAACCGGTTTGACGGCTATCACCGTTGGCGTGCTGTTCCTGCTGATTCTGTTCCTCTCTCCGCTCTCTTACCTCGTTCCGGGGTACGCAACGGCTCCGGCGCTGATGTACGTTGGCCTGCTGATGCTGAGCAACGTGGCGAAAATCGACTTTGCTGATTTTGTTGATGCGATGGCGGGTCTGGTTACGGCGGTATTCATCGTGCTGACCTGTAACATCGTAACAGGCATCATGATTGGCTTCGCGACTCTGGTGATTGGTCGTCTGGTTTCCGGCGAATGGCGCAAGTTGAACATCGGTACGGTCGTTATTGCCGTGGCGCTGGTGACCTTCTATGCGGGTGGCTGGGCTATCTAATCTTACATAGGATTCTGAAAACGGGTGGCAATGGCTGCCCGTTTTTATTTTCTCCGCACATTGTGTGAGCTTTTGCGATATTCTGAAAAAATGAGAATTCAGGCATAACGCCTTTCTCAGATCATAAAAAACATCGCAAACAGGGAACGCATGGAAATCTTCTTCACCATACTGATAATGACCCTCGTGGTCTCGCTGTCCGGGGTGGTCACTCGTGTCATGCCCTTTCAGATCCCGCTTCCGCTTATGCAAATCGCCATCGGTGCGCTACTGGCGTGGCCGACGTTTGGTTTGCATGTGGAGTTTGATCCTGAACTCTTTTTAGTCTTGTTTATCCCGCCGTTGCTGTTCGCTGATGGTTGGAAAACGCCGACCCGTGAATTTCTCGAACATGGGCGAGAGATTTTCGGCCTCGCGCTGGCGCTGGTGGTGGTCACCGTGGTCGGCATTGGCTTCCTTATTTACTGGGTGGTGCCGGGCATTCCGCTGATCCCCGCCTTTGCGCTGGCTGCGGTGCTTTCTCCGACCGATGCTGTAGCGCTCTCCGGGATTGTTGGCGAGGGGCGCATCCCGAAAAAAATCATGGGCATTTTGCAGGGCGAAGCGTTGATGAATGACGCCTCCGGCCTGGTGTCGTTGAAGTTTGCCGTGGCAGTGGCGATGGGGACAATGATCTTCACCGTCGGCGGTGCGACGGTCGAATTTATGAAAGTGGCAATAGGCGGTATTCTCGCCGGTTTTGTGGTGAGCTGGCTGTATGGTCGCTCGCTGCGATTCCTCAGCCGCTGGGGCGGTGATGAACCCGCGACGCAGATCGTTCTGCTGTTCTTGCTGCCATTCGCTTCTTATCTGATTGCGGAACATATTGGCGTTTCCGGCATCCTCGCTGCGGTTGCCGCCGGGATGACCATCACCCGCTCCGGTGTGATGCGCCGTGCGCCGCTGGCAATGCGCCTGCGCGCAAACAGCACCTGGGCGATGCTGGAATTTGTCTTTAACGGCATGGTGTTCCTGCTGTTAGGTCTGCAGTTGCCGGGGATTCTGGAGACGTCGCTGATGGCGGCAGAAATCGATCCTAACGTCGAAATCTGGATGCTGTTTACCGATATTATTCTGATATATGCGGCGCTGATGCTGGTCCGTTTCGGCTGGCTGTGGACGATGAAAAAGTTCAGCAACCGCTTCCTGAAGAAGAAGCCGATGGAGTTTGGTTCGTGGACTACACGAGAAATCCTGATCGCGTCTTTCGCCGGGGTGCGTGGGGCGATCACTCTGGCCGGTGTGCTCTCTATCCCGCTTCTCTTGCCGGATGGTAACGTCTTCCCTGCGCGCTATGAGTTGGTGTTCCTGGCGGCTGGCGTCATTCTCTTCTCGTTGTTTGTCGGCGTGGTGATGTTGCCTATTCTGCTACAACACATAGAAGTCGCGGACCATTCGCAACAATTGAAAGAGGAACGTATTGCACGAGCGGCAACGGCAGAAGTGGCGATTGTGGCGATCCAGAAAATGGAGGAGCGTTTGGCGGCGGATACCGAAGAGAATATCGATAACCAGCTGCTCACAGAGGTTAGTTCTCGCGTCATTGGTAACCTGCGTCGTCGCGCCGATGGACGTAATGATGTAGAAAGTTCAATCCTGGAAGAGAACCTGGAGCGTCGCTTCCGTCTGGCGGCATTGCGTTCTGAACGTGCTGAACTGTACCACCTGCGCGCCACGCGGGAGATCAGTAACGAAACGCTGCAAAAATTACTGCACGATCTCGATTTGCTTGAAGCGTTGCTGATTGAGGAAAATCAGTAATCTGCATGGTTGGCGGGCGAGCCCGCCAACCCGACTTACTCTGGCGTTAACCAGTATCCTTCACAACAGCTCAGCCACGCGTGGGCAGAGTGGGAAAGGTAAACGCCCTCACGCCAAATCATTCCTAATTTCCAGCTTAGTTCGCTTTCCAGCGGTAGCCATTTTAAGGTGTTTTTATCTAATCGCTGGCAAATGGGTTCCGGCAATATGGCTATTCCGACACCGGCCTGAACCATCGCGGCGAGAAAATCCCATTGCCCGCTGCGAACTGCAATTCTCGGCTTAACGCCATGTTCATCGAATAACTTCATCAATTGCTTACTTAAGGCAAAATCTTCGTTATAGATAAGTAGAGGATGTTCCGCCAATGTCTCCGGTGAGACGGCATCACATTCAAGCCATTTACCTGAATGTGGCGTCAGTACACATAGTGGATGACTAAACAGCGATAACGTTGTCAGGCCGCTTTCTTCTACTGGCAGGGCTGTCAGTGCCATATCCAGTTCACCGTTCATCACCGCTTGTTGTACCGTCAGACCACCAAACTCCGAAATTTTCAATTCTACGCCGGGGTAACGCTGGCGAAAAAGGCCAATCGGCCCGGCCATCAACATCCCAACCATCGGCGGGATTCCCAGCCGCAAAACGCCGGTTTTAAGCTGATTGATATCGCTAAGCTCAGCTTCCAGTTGCCGAAACTCAGCCAGTAAAGCCAGCCCGCGCTCAAATACGACGCGACCAGTATCAGTGAGAAGCAGCCGACGACCATCGCGGATCAACAATATACAGTTCAGCTCATCTTCGAGATTCTTCAGCATCTTGCTGATAGTTGGTTGGGTGACAAACAACTTCTCCGCTGCGCGGGTGAAGCTTTGCTGGCGCACGACTTCGACAAAATAACGCAGCGTTCTGATATCCATAACTATTCCCTTTGACTATACCTGCAATGATTTTAATTCATTTCAGTCAGGGGCGAGCGCTCTCTATACTTACCATTCTGTTTTATTTTCAGGATATCCTCTCATGCCCGTGGCGCTTCGCCGCATTACCCCTGCCGTAGTGCAATCTATCCAGGTATTTTTTCAGGTTGTGCTGTATGCAGGTTTATTTATTTTTGCGCAGTATCTCGTCTCCTGGCTGCATTTGCCGCTGCCTGCCAACCTGGTGGGGATGATCCTGATGCTGGCGCTGATTGTTTGTCGCATTCTTCCTCTGCAATGGGTTCGAGCCGGGGCGCGTTGGCTATTGGCCGAAATGTTGCTGTTTTTTGTCCCTGCCGTGGTGGCTGTGGTGAACTATGCACAACTATTACTGGTGGATGGCTGGCGTATTTTTGCTGTGATCGCGCTGAGTACGGTGATGGTGCTGGGCACGACTGCCTGGGTAGTGGAAAAAGTCTATCGCTATGAAATGCGCAGGTTAAACCGTGGCTAATTTTCAGCTAAGTATGCTCTGTCTGGCAATTACGCTAGTTATCTATTTTCTTAACAAACGCCTTTATCGCCGCTTTCGTAAATTGCCATTGATGCCTCTGGTGCTGACGCCTACGCTACTGGTTATGCTGCTGGTTTTTGGCAATATTTCCTGGCAAAACTATATTGGCGAAGCGCACTGGTTACTATGGCTATTAGGTCCGGCCACCATCGCCTTTGCGGTACCAGTGTATGACAATCGGGCGATCATTAAGCGTCACTGGATGTCGTTGACGGCAGGCGTACTGACGGCAACGGTGGTGGCAGTGACCAGCTCAGTGTGGCTGGCGCGATTGTTTACCCTGCCAGATGAGATCCAGCGTAGCCTGGCGGTGCGTTCGGTCACTACGCCATTTGCTTTGGCAGCGAGCCAGTCGCTCGGCGGACAGCCTGATCTGGTGGCGCTGTTTGTGGTGGTCACCGGTGTGTTTGGCATGGCGATTGGCGACGTGTTGTTTTTACGTCTCTCTATTCGCGAAGGGATGGCGAAAGGTGCTGGATTCGGCGCGGCATCTCATGGTGCCGGGACTGCGCGGTCGTATGAACTGGGTCAACAAGAAGGCGTAGTTGCAAGCCTGGTCATGATGCTTTCAGGTGTATTGATGGTATTGGTTTCGCCGCTGGTGGCCAGGATGATGTTCTGAAGAAATTCCCCGATCAAGCGACCGGGGAAGGGGAGAGATTAATGCGCGCGGCCCTGCTCAACGCCAAAGCCAGTCTGGGAGCGGATAAACTGCGCACGGAACAGTTCACGCTCGCGCGCACCTTCCGCTGAATTATCCGTTGCCGAGAAGAACCAGATACCGAGGAATGCCACGCTGATAGAGAACAGCGCCGGGTATTCATACGGGAAAATGGCTTTTTCGTGACCGAGGATCTGTACCCAAATCGTCGGGCCGAGGATCATCAGCACCACCGCAGTAATCAGTCCTAACCAGCCGCCCAGCATTGCGCCACGGGTAGTCAGTTTCGACCAGTACATGGAAAGCAGAATGATCGGGAAGTTACAGCTCGCCGCGATGGCAAACGCCAGCCCCACCATAAAGGCGATGTTCTGATTCTCAAACAGCACGCCGAGGATAATGGCAATCACACCGAGGATCAGTACGGTGATTTTCGATACCCGCAGCTCTTCACGTTCGGTCGCACCTTTTTTGAAGACGTTAGCGTACAGGTCGTGAGACACCGCCGATGCGCCCGCCAGCGTCAGACCCGCAACCACCGCAAGAATGGTGGCGAAAGCAACCGCTGAAATAAAGCCGAGGAACAGGTTGCCGCCCACCGCATTGGCCAGGTGAACTGCTGCCATGTTGTTACCACCAATCAGATGGCCCGCCGCGTCTTTATATTCCGGATTCGCACCGACCAGCATGATCGCGCCAAAGCCGATAATAAAGGTCAGGATGTAGAAGTAGCCCATAAATCCGGTGGCGTAGAACACGCTCTTACGTGCTTCGCGGGCATCGCTGACCGTAAAGAAGCGCATCAGAATATGCGGCAAGCCCGCCGTACCAAACATCAGTCCTAGCCCCAAAGAGAGCGCGGAGATAGGATCTTTCACCAGCCCGCCCGGCTTCATGATGTCGACACCTTTCGGGTGTACCGCCATCGCTTCGCTGAACAGATTGTTGAAGCTAAAGCCGACGTGTTTCATCACCATAAAGGCCATAAAGCTGGCACCGAACAGCAACAGCACGGCTTTAATAATTTGTACCCAGGTGGTCGCCAGCATGCCGCCGAACAGGACGTACATCATCATCAGCACGCCGACCAGCACTACCGCAATGTGATAGTTAAGGCCAAACAGCAGCTCGATCAGTTTACCTGCGCCCACCATCTGGGCGATAAGGTAAAGCGCCACCACCACCAGAGAACCACAGGCCGAAAGAATACGAATCGGCCCTTGTTTCAGACGGTAAGAGGCCACATCGGCAAAGGTGTAGCGACCGAGGTTACGCAGACGTTCGGCAATCAGGAACAGAATGATCGGCCAGCCCACCAGGAAGCCCAGCGAGTAAATTAAGCCGTCATAGCCGGAGGTAAACACCAGCGCGGAGATCCCCAAGAATGAGGCGGCGGACATATAGTCCCCGGCAATCGCCAGCCCGTTCTGAAAACCGGTGATATTGCCGCCTGCGGTGTAGTAGTCATTACGCGAACGTACGCGTTTTGACGCCCAGTAGGTAATGCCGAGCGTAAACACGACGAAAATCAGGAACATAATAATCGCCTGCCAGTTCGTTGGCTGGCGCTCTACGGCCCCGCTAATAGCATCCGCGGCGTTAGCTGCGAAAGGGAGTGTGGCGGCAAGCGCCGTCAGAACTCTTTTCATGATGCTTGTACCTCATGCAGGACTTCATTATTAAGACGGTCGAATTCGCCGTTCGCCCGCCAGATGTAGATACCAGTGAGAACAAAGGAGATCACAATTACCCCGACACCGACTGGAATACCGCGTGTGACGCTGGTGTTCGGATTCAGCGGGGTGCCCAGCCAGCCGGGCGCGAAGGCGATCAGTAAAATAAAGCCGATATAAACTGCCAGCATAATAATCGACAGGATGGTGGCAAACCGTTGCCGTTTTTCGACTAACTCCCTGAAATGCGCATTGTCTTCTATCCGCTGATAAATCGTACCATTCATCACAGATTCTCCAGAGGTAATGTAGGGATTGTTTTAATTCCCGCTCCCTTATGGGAGAAGGTTAACGCTTGGGTAACCCTTGCCGAATGTAGGCCGGATAAGGCATTCACGCCGCATCCGGCGCTTGTTGTCGGATGCGATGCTGGCGCATCTTATCCGACCTACAGCCGTTGCCAGATGTAGGTCGGAGCGCATCCGACAATTGTGGGTTACGATGGCATCGCGATGGCCTGCTTCTCTTCAAGCAGCTTCTCGACTACGCCAGGATCGGCAAGCGTCGAGGTATCGCCCAGGTTGCTGGTATCGCCCGCCGCAATTTTGCGCAGAATACGGCGCATAATTTTGCCGGAGCGGGTTTTAGGCAGGGAGTCGGTCCAGTGCAGCACGTCTGGCGTCGCCAGCGGGCCAATCTCTTTACGCACCCAGTTGCGGACTTCTGCGTACAGTTCTGGTGACGGTTCCTCCCCGTGATTAAGCGTGACGTAGGCGTAGATCGCCTGACCTTTAATATTGTGCGGAATACCGACCACAGCGGCTTCGGCAATTTTCGGATGCGCCACCAGCGCCGACTCAATCTCTGCCGTCCCCAGGCGGTGACCGGAGACGTTCAGCACGTCGTCCACGCGCCCGGTGATCCAGTAATAGCCATCTTCATCACGACGCGCGCCGTCGCCGCTGAAATACATATTTTTGAAGGTGGAGAAGTAGGTCTGCTCAAAACGTTCGTGATCGCCAAACAGCGTACGCGCCTGACCCGGCCAGGAGTCGGTGATCACCAGACTGCCTTCGGTGGCCCCCTTCAGCGGGTTACCTTCGTTATCGACCAGCGCCGGTTGCACGCCGAAGAACGGACGTGTTGCCGAACCGGCTTTCAGCTCGGTAGCGCCAGGCAGTGGTGTGATCATGAAACCGCCAGTTTCGGTCTGCCACCAGGTGTCGACCACCGGGCATTTCTCGTTGCCGATCTTCTTCCAGTACCACTCCCACGCTTCCGGGTTAATTGGCTCGCCCACGGAACCGAGAATGCGCAGCGACGAACGGTCGGTGCCTTCGATCGCTTTATCGCCTTCCGCCATCAGCGCGCGAATCGCCGTGGGCGCGGTATAGAGAATATTGACCTGATGCTTGTCCACCACCTGCGCCATACGGGCAGGCGTCGGCCAGTTCGGTACGCCTTCAAACATCAGCGTGGTCGCGCCGCAGGCCAGCGGGCCATACAGCAAATAACTGTGTCCGGTAACCCAGCCCACATCGGCGGTGCACCAGTAGATGTCGCCCGGATGATAATCAAAGACATATTTAAAGGTCAGCGCCGCGTACACCAGATAACCGCCGGTAGTGTGCAGCACGCCTTTTGGCTTACCGGTAGAACCGGAGGTATAGAGAATAAACAGCGGATCTTCGGCGTTCATCTCTTCCGCCTGGTGCTGATCGCTGGCTTGCTCAACCAGGTCGTGCCACCACAGGTCGCGCCCTTCCTGCCAGTCAATTTTTCCGCCAGTACGCTTCAGTACCACCACATGCTCTACGCTGGTGACGTTCGGGTTTTTCAGCGCGTCATCAACGTTTTTCTTCAGCGGAATACTACGCCCGGCACGCACACCTTCGTCGGAAGTGATCACCAGTCGTGAACTGGAGTCGATAATGCGTCCGGCAACGGCTTCCGGCGAGAAGCCGCCGAAAATCACCGAATGTACCGCGCCAATGCGGGCGCAGGCCAGCATCGCGACCGCGGCTTCCGGTACCATCGGCATATAAATCGCAACTACGTCACCTTTTTTAATGCCCAGTTCGAGCAGGGTATTGGCGAAGCGGCAGACGTCGCGGTGCAGCTCTTTATAGCTAATATGTTTGCTCTGGCTGGCGTCGTCGCCTTCCCAGATGATGGCGGTACGATCGCCGTTTTCTTGCAGATGGCGGTCAAGGCAGTTTGCCGCCAGATTCAGCGTGCCGTCCTCGTACCATTTAATGGACACATTACCGGGGGCAAAGGAGGTGTTTTTCACCTTCTGGTACGGTGTGATCCAGTCGAGAATTTTTCCCTGTTCGCCCCAGAAGGTATCTGGTGCGTCAATAGATTGTTGATACATCGCCTCGTACTGCTGAGGGTTTATCAGGCAACGGTCTGCGATGTTGGCAGGAATGGTGTGTTTGTGAATTTGACTCATGCTTTTGTTCTCCTTGTAGGATGTTAATAATATGTGGCATAAGCGTTAAATGTAGGGGTATTGGCAGTTTTGTTTAGTATTTGGGCGACAGATCACGCAAAAGTAGAATTGTGCAAATAAACGGCAGGGTAATTTTTGAAGGTCAGCAACAAAAGTTGATTAATTCTTTGAGGAACATGCAGTTATGCATGTTGTTGAAAAAGAGGAAGATACCGACTAACTCTAAAGTGGTATTTTACATGCACTTACAATTGATTAAAGACAACATTCATAGTGTGGTTATTTGTTACACATAGGGGCGAGCAATGTCATGACAGTGTAGGTGCGGTTACTGTCGTGAAAAACAATAAAAACCGCCATTGCAACAATGGCTCAATTCGGATGAAGCCCTATGACAAGGATAAAAATAAACGCACGCCGTATCTTCAGCTTATTGATTCCTTTTTTCTTTTTCACTTCTGTTCACGCTGAACAAACGGCTGCTCCCGCAACACCTGTAACTGTGGAAGCGAAGAATGAAACCTTTGCCCCGCAGCATCCCGATCAATATCTCTCCTGGAAAGCTACCTCGGAACAGTCAGAGCGTGTTGACGCCCTGGCGGAAGATCCACGGCTGGTGATCCTGTGGGCGGGGTATCCCTTCTCGCGCGATTACAACAAGCCGCGTGGACATGCCTTTGCTGTGACCGATGTGCGTGAAACCTTGCGTACCGGTGCGCCGAAAAACGCTGAAGATGGTCCGCTACCGATGGCGTGCTGGAGTTGTAAAAGCCCGGATGTGGCGCGTCTGATCCAGAAAGACGGCGAAGATGGCTACTTCCACGGTAAATGGGCGCGCGGCGGCCCGGAAATCGTCAACAACTTAGGTTGTGCCGATTGCCATAACACCGCCTCACCAGAGTTCGCCAAAGGCAAACCGGAGTTAACCCTTTCCCGTCCGTATGCGGCTCGCGCGATGGAAGCCATTGGTAAACCTTTTGAGAAAGCCGGACGTTTCGACCAGCAATCGATGGTTTGCGGTCAGTGCCATGTGGAGTATTACTTCGACGGCAAAAACAAAGCGGTTAAATTCCCGTGGGATGACGGCATGAAAGTCGAAAATATGGAGCAGTATTACGACAAAATTGCCTTCTCTGACTGGACTAACTCCCTGTCGAAAACGCCAATGCTGAAAGCGCAGCACCCGGAATATGAAACCTGGACAGCGGGCATTCACGGCAAAAACAACGTGACCTGTATCGATTGCCATATGCCAAAAGTGCAGAACGCCGAAGGCAAACTCTACACCGACCATAAAATTGGTAATCCGTTTGATAACTTCGCCCAGACTTGTGCGAACTGCCATACCCAGGACAAAGCTGCCTTGCAAAAAGTGGTCGCGGAACGTAAGCAGTCGATTAACGACCTGAAAATCAAGGTTGAAGATCAACTGGTTCACGCTCACTTCGAAGCGAAAGCGGCGCTGGATGCAGGCGCAACGGAAGCCGAAATGAAGCCGATTCAGGACGATATCCGTCATGCCCAGTGGCGTTGGGATTTGGCGATCGCTTCCCACGGCATTCATATGCACGCACCGGAAGAAGGTCTGAGGATGCTCGGTACGGCGATGGATAAAGCGGCGGATGCACGCACCAAACTGGCGCGCCTGCTGGCGACCAAAGGCATTACCCATGAAATCCAGATCCCGGATATCTCGACCAAAGAGAAAGCCCAGCAGGCCATTGGCCTGAACATGGAGCAAATCAAGGCCGAGAAGCAGGACTTCATCAAAACGGTGATCCCGCAGTGGGAAGAGCAGGCACGTAAAAACGGTCTGTTAAGCCAATAACCCCGTTCCGCCTCGCAAGGGGCGGAAAACACAATGGAGTGAATATGAGCGTATTACGTTCGTTATTAACTGCCGGGGTGCTGGCGTCGGGCCTGTTGTGGAGCCTGAACGGAATTACCGCTACCCCTGCGGCGCAGGCATCTGGTGATCGCTACGAAGTTACCCAGCAGCGTAACCCGGATGCCGCCTGTCTGGACTGTCATAAGCCAGATACCGAAGGTATGCATGGCAAACATGCTTCCGTTATCAACCCGAATAACAAACTGCCGGTCACCTGCACCAACTGTCACGGCCAGCCATCACCGCAACACCGCGAAGGGGTGAAAGATGTGATGCGCTTTAACGAGCCGATGTACAAGGTTGGAGAGCAGAACAGCGTCTGTATGTCCTGCCATCTGCCGGAACAGTTGCAAAAAGCATTCTGGCCGCACGATGTCCACGTAACCAAAGTGGCGTGCGCCAGCTGCCATTCCCTGCATCCACAGCAAGATACGATGCAGACGTTAAGTGACAAAGGACGGATTAAGATTTGCGTCGATTGCCACAGCGATCAGCGCACCAATCCGAACTTTAACCCGGCGTCTGTTCCGTTGCTTAAGGAGCAGCCATGACCTGGTCTCGTCGCCAGTTTCTCACCGGCGTCGGTGTGCTGGCCGCCGTCAGCGGCACCGCAGGGCGCGTGGTGGCGAAAACGTTGAATATCAATGGGGTGCGTTACGGCATGGTGCATGACGAGTCGTTATGCATCGGCTGTACCGCCTGTATGGATGCTTGTCGGAAAGTGAACAAGGTGCCGGAAGGCGTCTCGCGCCTGACGATTATTCGTAGCGAGCCGCAGGGCGAATTTCCTGATGTGAAATATCGCTTCTTCCGTAAGTCTTGCCAGCACTGCGATCATGCGCCGTGCGTTGACGTCTGCCCGACCGGTGCGTCTTTTCGCGACGCTGCCAGTGGGATTGTCGATGTTAATCCGGATCTCTGCGTCGGTTGTCAGTACTGCATCGCCGCCTGTCCGTACCGCGTGCGCTTTATCCATCCGGTCACGAAGACGGCGGACAAATGCGATTTCTGCCGTAAGACCCATTTGCAGGCCGGTAAGCTGCCCGCGTGCGTTGAAGCTTGCCCGACGAAGGCGCTGACGTTTGGCAATCTGGACGATCCCAACAGTGAGATTTCGCAACTGCTGCGCCAGAAGCCCACTTACCGCTACAAGCTGGCGCTGGGCACCAAACCGAAGCTGTACCGCGTACCGTTTAAATACGGGGAGGTGAGCCAATGACGCAGACTTCCGCATTTCATTTTGAATCGCTGGTGTGGGACTGGCCGATTGCCATCTACCTGTTTTTGATTGGTATTTCTGCCGGTCTGGTGACACTGGCCGTGCTGTTACGTCGCTTCTACCCGCAGGCAGGCGGTGCAGACAGTACGTTGCTGCGCACCACGCTGATTGTCGGGCCTGGCGCGGTGATCCTCGGTCTGTTGATCCTCGTCTTCCACCTGACAAGACCGTGGACCTTCTGGAAGCTGATGTTCCACTACAGTTTTACCTCGGTGATGTCGATGGGGGTGATGCTGTTTCAGCTTTACATGGTGGTGCTGGTGCTGTGGCTGGCGAAAATCTTTGAACATGATTTGCTTGCCCTGCAACAACGCTGGTTGCCGAAGCTGGGGATCGTGCAAAAGGTCTTGAGCCTGCTGACGCCCGTTCATCGCGGACTGGAAACATTGATGCTGGTGCTGGCGGTGTTGTTGGGGGCTTATACCGGCTTTCTGCTGTCGGCGCTGAAATCGTATCCGTTCCTCAATAACCCGATCCTGCCGGTGCTGTTCCTCTTCTCCGGCATCTCGTCCGGTGCGGCGGTGGCGCTGATCGCCATGGCGATACGCCAACGCAGTAACCCGCATTCCACGGAAGCGCACTTTGTACACCGTATGGAAATCCCCGTGGTATGGGGTGAAATCTTCCTGCTGGTGGCGTTTTTTGTCGGTCTGGCGCTGGGCGATGACGGTAAAGTGCGTGCGCTGGTGGCGGCATTGGGCGGCGGTTTCTGGACGTGGTGGTTCTGGCTTGGTGTCGCCGGGCTGGGGCTGATTGTGCCAATGTTGCTCAAACCGTGGGTCAATCGCAGTTCCGGCATTCCTGCCGTGCTGGCGGCATGTGGGGCCAGCCTGGTCGGCGTGTTGATGCTGCGCTTTTTCATTCTCTACGCCGGGCAGTTAACGGTGGCGTAAGCCAGAACAGAGGTGGTTTCTGGACGTATTCCTTCCTGAAGTCGGTTTTCTGGCGTTGTTGTTAAGTCTCGGGGTCAACGTGTTGATCCCGTTGACGGCCTTCGCGGGAGTGCGGTTGCGCTGGCCTGCCATGATGCGACTCACTTGCATCGGCATTCTGGCGCAGTTCGCGCTCCTGCTGCTCGCCTTTGGCGTACTGACGTATTGTTTTCTCATCAGCGATTTCTCGGTTATTTATGTCGCCCAACATAGCTATAGCCTGCTGTCGTGGGAACTCAAACTGGCGGCGGTGTGGGGCGGTCATGAAGGTTCGCTGTTGCTTTGGGTGCTGCTGCTTTCCGCCTGGAGCGCGCTGTTTGCCTGGCATTACCGGCAGCAAACCGATCCGCTATTTCCGCTGACGCTAGCCGTTTTATCTCTCATGCTCGCCGCACTGCTACTGTTTGTGGTGCTGTGGTCCGATCCCTTCGTGCGGATATTTCCACCAGCAATCGAAGGCCGCGATCTCAATCCGATGCTGCAACATCCCGGTCTTATCTTTCATCCACCGCTGCTTTATCTCGGCTACGGCGGTTTGATGGTGGCGGCGAGCGTGGCGCTGGCGAGTTTACTGCGCGGCGAGTTTGATGGTACCTGCGCCCGAATTTGCTGGCGTTGGGCACTACCTGGCTGGAGCGCATTAACAGCGGGGATCATCCTCGGTTCCTGGTGGGCCTATTGCGAACTGGGCTGGGGCGGCTGGTGGTTCTGGGATCCGGTGGAAAACGCCTCTTTACTACCCTGGCTTTCTGCCACAGCGCTGCTGCACAGTTTATCCCTGACACGCCAGCGGGGGATTTTCCGCCACTGGTCGCTGTTGCTGACGATAGTTACTCTGATGCTGTCGCTGCTGGGCACGTTGATTGTCCGTTCTGGCATTCTGGTTTCGGTTCATGCGTTCGCGCTGGATAACGTCCGCGCCGTGCCGTTGTTCGGCCTGTTTGTACTGATTAGCCTTGCGTCTCTGGCTCTGTATGGCTGGCGAGCGCGGGACGGTGGCCCGGCGGTGCGTTTTTCGGGGTTATCGCGGGAAATGTTAATCCTCGCTACGCTGTTGCTGTTTTGCGCAGTGCTACTGATCGTGCTGGTGGGAACGCTTTATCCGATGATTTACGGCCTGCTGGGCTGGGGACGCCTCTCCGTTGGCGCGCCGTATTTTAACCGCGCGACGTTACCGTTTGCTCTGTTGATGCTGGTGGTGATTGTGCTGGCGACGTTTGTCTCTGGCAAACGCGCGCGGCTTCCGACGCTGCTGGCGCATGCGGGCGTGCTGTTATTTGCCGCGGGGATCGTGGTTTCCAGCGTCAGCCGTCAGGAGATCAGCCTGAATTTACAGCCGGGTCAGCAGGTGACGCTGGCAGGATACACCTTCCGTTTTGAGCGCCTCGATCTGCAAGCCAAAGGCAATTACACCAGCGAAAAAGCGATAGTGGCACTGTTTGACCATCAGCAACGCATTGGTGAATTAACGCCGGAGCGGCGTTTTTACGAAGCACGCCGTCAGCAAATGATGGAACCCTCGATTCGCTGGAACGGCATCCATGACTGGTATGCGGTCATGGGAGAGAAAACCGGAGCGGATCGTTACGCATTTCGTTTGTATGTACAAAGCGGTGTGCGCTGGATCTGGGGGGGAGGATTGTTGATGATTGCGGGCGCATTGTTAAGCGGATGGCGGGGAAGGAAGCGCGATGAATAAAGGGCTTCTCACGCTACTGCTGTTATTTACCTGTTTTGCGCGCGCTCAGGTTGTAGACACCTGGCAATTCGCTAATCCGCAACAACAGGAACAGGCGTTAAATATTGCCAGCCAGTTACGTTGTCCGCAGTGCCAGAATCAGAACTTACTGGAATCCAATGCGCCGGTGGCAGTCAGTATGCGCCATCAGGTTTACACCATGGTGGAAGAGGGGAAAAGTGAAGTCGAAATCATTGGCTGGATGACCGAACGCTACGGAGATTTTGTTCGCTATAACCCACCGTTAACGGGTCAGACTCTGGTGTTGTGGGCGCTGCCAGTAGTGTTGTTACTGCTGATGGCACTGATCCTCTGGCGAGTGAGGGCGAAGCGATGAAACAGCCCCAAATACCGGTGAAAATGCTGACAACACTCACGATTTTGATGGTATTTCTCTGTGTCGGCAGTTATCTGTTAAGTCCAAAATGGCAGGCGGTACGTGCGGAGTATCAGCGTCAGCGCGATCCGCTGCATCAGTTTGCCAGCCAGCAAACCCCGGAAGCGCAGCTTCAGGCATTGCAGGATAAAATCCGTGCTAATCCACAAAACAGCGAACAGTGGGCGTTACTGGGCGAGTATTATCTGTGGCAAAACGATTACAGCAATTCGCTGCTGGCGTACCGTCAGGCGTTGCAACTACGTGGTGAGAACGCTGAACTGTATGCGGCGCTGGCGACGGTGCTGTATTACCAGGCCAGCCAACATATGACCGTCCAGGCTCGCGCAATGATCGACAAAGCCCTCGCGCTGGACTCTAACGAAATCACCGCTCTGATGCTGCTGGCTTCCGATGCGTTTATGCAGGCGAATTACGCGCAAGCCATCGAACTATGGCAAAAAGTGATGGATCTCAACTCACCCCGGATCAACCGGACACAGCTGGTCGAGTCGATTAATATGGCGAAATTGTTGCAGCGGAGATCAGATTAATCATCTGGTGATGAAGATTATGTTATTGAGCTGCATAAAAAATAATCGAATGAACATATAATCAAAAATAATCACTAATCAGTATTATTGCAGATTAAACAAATAAAAATCCTTCTATAACAAATGGTTATTCATTAATCCTGCCATAAACTCGCGTTATTATGCATTAATGCAGCGAAAAGCTCTGTTGTTAAAGGGTTGCGCAACATACCGCGCAAATGATACTGATCATAAGCGTTAAAAAAATCTACAAACCAACGCAACACAATTCATGCCCTGGCAGTATGTCACGTTCTCGCGTTTCTGAACGGGGAACGGCGCTCCATTGAGGAAGTTATTCTGATGAAAAATATAAAATTCAGCCTGGCCTGGCAGATTCTGTTTGCTATGGTGCTGGGCATTCTCCTGGGAAGCTACCTGCACTACCATAGCGACAGCCGCGACTGGCTGGTCGTCAATTTGCTCTCTCCGGCGGGTGATATCTTCATCCATCTGATCAAAATGATTGTTGTGCCGATTGTGATCTCCACGCTGGTGGTGGGTATCGCGGGTGTTGGTGATGCCAAACAGCTCGGGCGTATTGGTGCGAAAACCATTATCTACTTCGAGGTGATCACCACCGTCGCCATCATTTTGGGGATCACTCTGGCGAACGTCTTCCAGCCCGGTGCCGGGGTGGATATGTCGCAGCTGGCGACCGTCGATATCTCGAAATATCAGAGCACTACGGAAGCGGTACAAAGCAGTTCCCACGGCATTATGGGCACGATTTTGTCGCTGGTGCCGACGAACATCGTGGCGTCGATGGCGAAAGGCGAAATGCTGCCGATCATCTTCTTCTCGGTGCTGTTTGGTCTGGGGCTTTCATCCCTGCCCGCGACGCATCGTGAACCGCTGGTGACCGTTTTCCGCTCCATCTCTGAAACCATGTTTAAAGTGACTCACATGGTGATGCGTTATGCGCCGGTGGGTGTGTTTGCGCTGATTGCGGTGACGGTGGCTAACTTTGGTTTCTCTTCTCTGTGGCCACTGGCGAAACTGGTGCTGCTGGTGCATTTCGCCATTCTGTTCTTCGCGCTGGTCGTACTGGGAATTGTGGCGCGCCTGTGCGGGTTAAGTGTCTGGATCCTGATTCGTATTCTGAAAGATGAGCTGATTCTGGCGTACTCTACTGCCAGTTCTGAAAGCGTGCTGCCGCGAATTATTGAGAAGATGGAAGCCTACGGTGCACCGGCGTCGATCACCAGTTTCGTGGTGCCGACCGGTTACTCTTTTAACCTTGATGGTTCGACGCTGTATCAAAGTATTGCCGCTATTTTCATCGCTCAGCTGTATGGCATTGACCTGTCCATCTGGCAGGAAATCATTCTGGTGCTGACGCTGATGGTGACCTCGAAAGGGATTGCTGGCGTGCCGGGCGTGTCGTTTGTGGTGCTGCTGGCAACGCTGGGTAGCGTAGGTATTCCGCTGGAAGGTCTGGCGTTTATTGCCGGTGTTGACCGTATCCTCGATATGGCGCGTACTGCGCTGAACGTGGTGGGTAATGCGCTGGCGGTGCTGGTGATTGCCAAGTGGGAACACAAATTTGACCGTAAAAAAGCGCTGGCCTACGAGCGTGAAATGTTGGGCAAATTTGATAAAACAGCAGATCAGTAATTGAAGATTGCCGGGGGGATATCCACCCGGCAATGTGTGGATGCCTGACTGAGTAATAGCCTGATGTAGCGTGATTTTTGTAGGTCGGATAAGGCGTTTACGCCGCATCCGACATCAACGCCTGATGCGACGCTTGCCGCGTCTTATCAGGCCTACGCCAGACAGCGCAATAGCCTGATTTGGCGTGATTTTTGTAGGTCGGATAAGGCGTTTACGCCGCATCCGACATCAACGCCT